>Cebus_capucinus_imitator_PRJNA485217_SSR056__coassemble_536_pt1 | contig 48745 bp, 38 predicted proteins | sample Cebus_capucinus_imitator_PRJNA485217_SSR056__metabat2_high_PE_007 | metagenome-assembled genome bin Cebus_capucinus_imitator_PRJNA485217_SSR056
GATAGAGCAAGACTGATAGAGCAAGACTGATAGAGCAAGACTGATAGAGCAAGACCTGCGGCAGGTGGGCATTCACGCATCCCTTTCGCGCCGAATCCATCGGAAACGGTGCTCTTGATGCGGCGGGCGGGCCAAGACATAGACGCAATTCACATGCCGGTACGGCGAGATGCGCGCCCTCAAAGGCTCCCCTCACGTTCCGTGGAATTGGTTTCCACGGAATCGGTGAGGTTAGCGGGATTCGACTGCGCCCATCCCATGCTCCTGAGGACCGAGGCGCTATCAAGTCAAGCCGCCGGCGGACTCAACCTTCATGAAAAGACGTGGCGACCCGTGAAAAAGCGCGGCGGCCCGCCGGGAGGACCGCTCAAGACAACGATCCTCCATGGACGCCGCGCCGGAGTCTTGGTGGCCGCCCGGCTCGCCGAGACCGCCGACTAGGTGAGGCTGGGCATGGTCTGACGAGCGGTGAGGTAGTTGATGAGGGCCTCGTCGGTGACGGGGCGGTCGGCGTAGATGCGTCGGGAGATCGAGGTGTCCTCGGGTTCGACGTCGCGGCGGATTACGGTGAAGCCGAGTCGTTCCGCGATGAGGAGAGTGGCGTAGTTGTTCGCCGGCGTGCTGATGAAGACGGGGATCTTCGGGTTCTTGCACCTGGCGACCGCGAGGGCGCATCGGACGGCGTAGGTGGCGTAGCCGAGGTGCCAGTATTTCGTACGGATGCAGCACAATACGTTCCATGCGCCGCCGCAGAGTTTGATGCCGCCGACGCCGATGAACGCGCCGCTTTTGTCGCTGATGGCCCAGTAGCCGAGGTCGTGCTCCTTCCAGTCCTCGATCCATGAGCGCAGAAGCGCCTCGGTGCGTTCCTGCTCCAAGTAGGGACCTCCCGGAACGTTCCACCACGTGCGGGAATCGGCATAGAGGGCGTGTAGGCCAGGCAGGTCCTCCATCTTCGGAGCCCTAAGCTTCGGCCCATAGCCGCGCCGCTGATATCTGAGCTTCATACTCACGAAGCTATCATCCCCATATAAGGGGTTTACGGTACGGGGGTCACATAGTGGACGTGCCACGCGATCAACACGGGCATCGCGGTGAACTCCAAGGAACTTCCGACAACGAACGCCACAGCCCATCTGATTCGATAGCCTCCTACGGGGGTATTCAACAACCGCAGGCCCGCCAATCCGGCTTATTCATCATCAGACACATATCCCGCCTACAAGGCGCTCATCATCGGTGTTGACATTGTGGAACATTCACCCTCCGTCATTCACCCCCCACGCGACACCAAGGAATCCCCCGGAGAGCCGGAGAGCCAGGGAATCCAAAAGCACCAAGTCCGGCAAGATCGTCCCCACCCCGAAGACACCAAGTTCCGGCGCGCACAGACTTCCCACACGGGTTGCTCACGGGCCATGAGCGATGTGGCCAACGAACAGCGCCGAAACGGAAAGCCACGAAAGACAAACGGCCCGATTGCCGAGCTGCGCCGGACAAAGAGGCCCCGGCCCGGGAACGACCGCCCAACGCCCTTCGACCACAACAGGCGCGCAAGCTCCGACTCCGACTCCGACTCCGGCGATAGTCGGATAATCAAGGAACGCGCGGCGCGATGCGGCATATGAGGCGCGCGGGGAGAGTGCCGAGGCGGGCCAGCGGATCGGAGCGAATAGCAAAAGGGCTGGAACCCTGAGGTTCCAGCCCTTTGTTGCTGGTGCGAGTGGGGGGACTTGAACCCCCACGAGCATACACTCACTGCCACCTGAAGACAGCGCGTCTACCATTCCGCCACACTCGCAGACAAGTGGATAATTTACCACCAGTCCCACAAAGTGCCAAATCAGGAGCACACACGGCGTGTTGCCGCTATTTTCCAACGTTTGCCCGCCATAATCCGATAACCACACCGAACTTCATGCCGAGAAACACCGCAAACGGAGTTGGGGACGAAAACGCCTGCACCTTATGCATGCGGTCATAGAGCGCGGCTTAACGCAAACGGAATCCGGGGATGGGAACGCCTCCGCCCCGTCCGGCGACGCCCGGACTGCCGGGCGCCGCCATCCCGCCATTCCTGAGGAAAAAGTTGCGTCGCACAGTGTCCAATGCACCAACGTCAACGAATCGGGCCGACCAACCGAAGCGGTCAGCACCAGCGGACCCGATGCGGGAGGGCGCCGAGCTCGAAGTGGTATTGGGCGCAGCCGAGGCCGACGTGCGCGAACAGTCCGTCGGTCGCTTCGGCCCTGACCATGCCGATCTTTATACCGGCCTCCGCGCCATTCCCCGTGCCGCCATCCGCACCGGCCTCCGCGCCTCCTTCCGTACCGCCTTCCACGCCGTCCGCCATACCGGCCTCGCACAGGACGAAGCGGAACGGCTGCTGACTGAGGGAGGTGGGCGCGGTCATGGCGGCGGCCATGCCGGCGCGGAACCATTCGGGGGCGGCGTCGAAGTCGTCGCCGGGCACGGAGGCGAGGATCTCCATCGGCTTGGTGCGACGGCGTCCGCCCGGGCGCGCGCCGTGTCCGAACGCGATGACCCATACCACGGCTTCGCCCTCATCGAGCGTCCACCACGGATTCCGCGCGCGTTCGGCGTCGTCGAGCACGCACCATGAGGTGTCGAGTCCGAGCTGCACGGCGCGCAGCACGAGGCGTTCGCCGTAGTATCCGACGCGTTCCTGCAGATCCGCGGCGGCCGCCGAGACCGGCGTGCCGTCCGCGTCCTTGAACGATTGCAGGATGCTGCGCGTCGCGCCGTCCGCGGCCCCGGTTCCATCCGCGGCGATCTCGGTTCCGCCAGCATCCCCGTCCGCCCCGTCAGTACCTTCGCCCGACCTGGTTCCGTCCGCCCTGTCGTCCGACCTGCCAGACGCCTCGTCAGCAACACCGCCAGCCGCGCCGCTAGTCACGACCCCGCTAGTCACGACCCCGCCAGCCATGCCTCCGCCGACCCCAGTCCTGCCCTCAGCCTCTTCCTCCACGCGTCCGATGAGGGCGATGGCGTTGTGCACGCCGGCGAATCGTCCGTAGTGCGTCTTCAGGCCGACGAACGCGTCGTCCAGTCCGGCGGCCATTTGGATGTGCAGTCCGCTTTCGAGATTGCACGCCTCGATTTCGGATTGCAGCGCGTCCAACACGTCCTGCGCGACGGGTTCGTCCGTGTAGGCGCGGATGGCGTGGCGCGCCTCCATCGCTTCAAGCAGTTCCATAGTCTCCTTCTTTCCCTTCTCCGGCGTCCGTATCCGGCGTCCGTATCCGGCATCAGTTCTCCGGTTTGCCGCGCTCCGGCGACCTCCCCTGCGTCTACTTGCCGTAGAAGCGGGCGAGGCTTTCGTCGCGGAATTCCTCGAAGTAGCCGCCGTCGATGGAGTCGCGGATGTCGTCGAGGAGACGCACGAAGAAGCGTTCGTTGTGGATGGTGGCGAGGGTGAATCCGGTGAATTCGCGCGCGCGCAGCAGGTGGTCCACGTAGGCGCGCGTGTAGTTGCGGCAGGTGTAGCAGTCGCAGCCTTCCTCAAGCGGTCCGAAGTCGAATTTGTGCTGGGCGCGTTTGATGTTGTAGCGTCCGTCGCGCGTGTAGATGGCGCCGTTGCGGGCGCAGCGCGCGGGGGCGACGCAGTCGAAGGTGTCGCCGCCGTTTTCGACGCAGGCGAAGATGTCGTCGACGGAGGCGATGCCGAGGACGTGGCGCGGCCGGTCTTCGGGCATTTCGTCGCAGATCCACGCGCAGGTGTCGCCGATGATGCGTTTTTCGATGGCGCCGCCGATGCCGACGCCGTCGAAGTCGAGCGAGGCGATCTGCGAGGCGGCCTTGCGGCGCAGGTCTTCGTAGTTGGCGCCCTGCACCACGCCGTAGAGCGCCTGGTAGGGCTTGCCGAGGCGGGAGGCGGTAAGGCGCCGGTGTTCGTCGACGCAGCGTTTCGCCCAACGGTAGGTGCGTTCGACGGAGTCCTCCTGATAGGCGCGCGTGTTCATGAGGGTGGTGAGTTCGTCGAAGGCGAACATGATGTCGGCGCCGAGCTTGTGTTGGATGTTCATGGAGATTTCGGCGGAGAAGCGGTGCTGGTCGCCGTTGAGGGGCGATTTGAAGGTGACGCCGTCCTCGTCGACCCAGGCGAGACGTTCCTTGCCTTCCGCGATGACTTCGTCCGATTTCATGCCGGTGACGTCCATGGCGAGGGTTTTCTTGAAGCCGACGCCGAGGGACATGACCTGGAAGCCGCCGGAGTCGGTGAAGGTGGGGCCGTGCCAGTTCATGAAGCGTCCGAGGCCGCCGGCGGCGTCGAGGACGTCCTCGCCCGGGCGCTCGAAGAGGTGGAAGGCGTTGGCGAGGAGGCATTGCGCGCCGAGGTCCTTCATGGATTCGGGCAGGACGGCCTTCATGGCGGCCTGGGTGCCGACGGGCACGAAGGCGGGGGTGCGGATGTCGCCGTGGGGGGTGTGGATGATGCCGGTGCGGCCGTATCGTGCGCCGCCGCGGCCTTTGCCTTCGGGCGCGTCGGGAAGCCGGGTGATGGTCTCGAAGGAGAAGGCGGTCCTGTCGCCGGGTTTGCCGGGGGCCGCGCCGATGGGCTGCTCGTTGAGGTCTCTCATGCGTCTCACTGTAGGCGTACGAGCGGATTGCACGGCGTCCGATGGCGTCCGATGGCGTCCGGTCGGTTTCGTCCGGCATGATGTCCGATGGAGGGCGTTCCGTTTGCGGCAAGTCGGTAGGCGATTCCCTCAGCGTTTCCAACAAACATTCAGGAAACCTTCAGTGGGGCTATCTTTACTGCTTAGTAGCACATACGAGTCGACGGCGGAAACCATCGGGACACGAACACGGCCGCCGGCCAGTTGAAGGAGTGAATCATGGCTGAAGAGCATCAGGACGGCAATCCGCAGGACGCGCAGCCGAAGGACGCGCAGGAGACGAAGCGCATGGAGCCGGTGGCGCAGGGCGCGGGCGCCGGAGAGCAGCCGACCGAGACCATCGACCCGTCCGCGGTGCGTGCGTCCGAACCGACGCCGACGACCGCGATGCCGGCCCAGCCGGCGGGCGAGACCGTTCCGGACTATGCGTCCGCCAAGGGCGAGAGGACCGTGGTCTCCTCCGCTCCGGCGTCCGATGGTACGGCTTCCGAAGGCGCGTCCCGCCCCGCCCCGGAGTACGGCGCGTACGGTCCGACCCCGACCCAGCCGACGCAGAACGCCGCGCCGCGCTACGACGCCCCGCAGGGCCAGCCGGTCCAGCCCGCGTACGGCCAGTACGCGAACCCCGACCAGAACCGCAACCCATACCTCTTCGGAGCGCCCGCGCCGACCGGCCAGCCGCAGCAGCCGGCGAACGGCAACCCGTTCGCCCAGAACGACCGCAACCCGTACGGCCAGCAGCAGCACGATCAGCAGCGCAACGCCAATCCGTTCGGCAATCCGTTTAGGCGCGACGCCGGCCAGCAGCCCGGCCAGCAGCCGCAACCCGGTCAGAACGGCCAGGCTCATCCTGCCGAGAAGAAGCCGATGAGCGCGACCGCGCGCACCGTGATCACCGCCGCGACCGCCGCGGTGCTCTCCGCGGCGCTGTGCCTGGGCGCCGGCTACGCGGCCATCGCCAACGGCCTCATCACCCTGCCGTCCAGCAATTCCCTGACCAGCGTGGACTCCAGCAAGTCCGGATCCGGCACCGCGAAGGTAGCCTCGGGCGAGGCGCCCGACTGGCAGGCCGTCGCGCAGAACGTGTCCGGCTCCGTCGTGTCCATCCAGACCGTGATGGAGAACGGCACCGCCGCCGGATCCGGCGCCGTGCTGGACACCGAAGGCCACATCGTGACCAACAACCACGTCATCTCCGGCGCCACCCAGATCCAGGTCACGCTGAGCAACGGCCAGATGTACTCCGCGCAGATCGTCGGCACGGACACCACCACCGACCTCGCGGTCCTCAAGATCGACAATCCGCCGAGCGATCTCAAGCCCGTGGAGTTCGCCGACTCCGACGACCTCGCCGTGGGCGAGAACATCATGGCCGTCGGCAACCCGCTCGGCTACGACGACACCGCCACCACCGGCATCGTGTCCGCGCTGAACCGTCCGGTCACCGTGATGGACGACAACAACAACGACATCGTCACCAACGCGGTCCAGATCGACGCGGCCATCAACCCGGGCAACTCGGGCGGCCCCACGTTCAACGCGGCCGGCCAGGTCATCGGCATCAACTCGTCCATCGCGTCCACCTCGTCCGGTTCCTCCTCCAGCACGGCCGGGTCCATCGGCATCGGCTTCGCCATCCCCTCGAACCTCGTCAAGCGCGTGGCGAACGAGATCATGGAGAACGGCTCGGTCAAGCATGTGGCGCTCGGCGTGACCATCAAGTCCGCCACGGTCGAGGCCGACGGCGTGACCCGCGGCGGCGCGCAGATCACCACCCCGTCCACCGCGGGCGGCTCCGCCGTCGTCAAGGGCGGCCCCGCCGACCAGGCCGGACTGAAAGTCAACGACACCATCGTGGCGTTCAACGGCAACGCGGTGAGCAGCAACGCCTCCCTGCTCGGCTTCGTGCGCGCCGCGGCCCTCGGCGACAAAGTCACCCTCACCATCGTGCGCGACGGCTCCACCATGGACGTGGACGTCACCCTCGACCAGGAGGAGGAGACCGTGAACGGCTCCAACCGCACCGAATCGAACAGCCAGAACGGTTCCGGACAGAACGGCTACGGCCAGAACGACGGTTCCGACGGATCCGGCCAGGGCGATTCCGGCCAAGGCGGATCCGACGGCTACGGCTTCCCCTTCAACATGTGGTAGATCCTTCGTCGGGCGACGCACCTCCGCCCGACGAAACTCCCCTTTCCCGACGCCCCGACGGAAGCACCGCTTCCGCCGGGGCGTCGCGGTTGCGGGCAGGTGCGGGCGCTGTTACTGTGGCCAAAGGCGCACCCGAAGACTCGGACGCCCCGCATCGAACGAACTGCGAACACGCGTCGGCAACGACGCGACCATAACCGAACATCCATCTTTACGCCGTGTATCGCGCAGCGCATCATACGGAACCGACGGGCGGCACCCGTCCGGACATCATGCGCCGCCGATGGGTTAACAAGGCGTGACCGCACCGGCCGTGCGTCACGTTTTCGCGCCCTTTTCAGGTTTTCAGGCGAGGCGATGAGGCCCGGCCAAGCAATACCAGCGTAAGGAGCCATCGATGAGCCGACTCATCCCCTCCCTCAGGCGGTTCGCCGCCAACACCCTCGACCTGTGCCGCCGCGTGCCCATGCTGCCCGTGGTGGTCCTGTCCGCCGCGCCCGTGGCCCTGCTGTGGAACGTGCGCCCGTGGGGCGCCGCGCCGTGGGCGCACGCCGTGCCCTTCGACCCCTCCCTGGGCCAGTGGCTGGTGGTCGCGCTCGTCCTGTACACCGTGGCGGACATGGCGCGCGGCATGGTCGAGGACCTGCGCAACGGCCAGGTCGGCATCGACCTGCTCGCCGTGCTCGCGCTCCTGTCCACCATGTCCGTGGGCGAATACTGGGCCAGCTGGGCCGTGGTCCTCATGATCACGTCCGGCGAGGCCATCGAGGCGTATGCGGAGGCCAAGGCCGAAAGCAGCCTCACCGCGCTCATGCAGGCCGCGCCGCAGACCGCGCACGTCGTGACCCTGCCGGGCGTGGACGGCCACGCCCGCCAAGCCGCCGGCGAGGACGGCTTCCGCCACGTCGCCGCCGCGTCCGCATCCGCGGGAGCATCCGCATCCGCCGCCGGAACAGACCGCGCCGGAACCGGCGACGTCGCCGCGCACTACCGCACCGTGCCCGCCGACCAAGTGGATCTGGGCGACGTGATCGTCGTACTGCCCGGCGAGACGGTGCCCGTGGACGGCGAACTGCTCTCCGGCTCGGCCACGCTGGACCTGAGCGCCATCAACGGCGAGCCGATGCCGCGCGAGGCGTTCGCCGGCGCCCGCGTCATGTCCGGCGCGGTCAACGGCTCGACCACGCTCACCATGCGCGCCACCGAAAAGGCGGCCGATTCGCAGTACCAGCGCATCGTGCAGCTGGTCGCCGCCGCGCAGGAGTCGCGCCCCGCGGTGGTGCGCACCGCCGACCGTCTCGCCGTGCCGTTCACCATCCTCTCCCTGCTCATCGCGGGCGCCGCATGGTTCATGTCCGGCACGCCCACGCGCTTCGCGCAGGTGCTGGTGCTCGCCACGCCCTGCCCGCTGCTCATCGCCGCGCCCGTGGCGTACATCGCCGGCACGGGACGGCTGGCCAAGTCCGGCATCCTCATCAAAACGCAGGACGTGCTGGAGAACCTCGGACGCGTCACGCACGTCTTCTTCGACAAGACCGGCACGCTGACGGTCAAGCAGCCGCAGGTGGTGCGCGTGGAGATGCTGCCCGGCTCCGGCACGCGCCTCGACGAGGACCATGTGCTCATGATGGCGGGCGTGGTCGAAGGCTATTCGGTGCACATCCTCTCCAAGGGCATCGAGAAGGCGGGACGCGAGGCGACGGCCCGGCTCAACAGCCGTTTCGCCGCGGGCCAGCGCCGCTGCCCGGAACGCGACCTCCCCGGGCACGGCCGTGACTATCCGGTGGTGCGCGACGTGCGCGAGGACTCCGGCAAAGGCGTGTCCGGCGAGGTGAACGGGCATATGGTGCGTGTGGGACGCCTGTCGTTCGCCAATGCGAACGCCGACGGCTTCCAGCCGGTCTCCCCGGCGATTCCGGCATCCCCGGCGAATCCTGCCGCCACAGCCGCCGCGCACGCATCGGCCTCCATGTCCGAGCATGAGGCGCGCACGCGCTTCGGCGTGCTGGCCGCCGACGAAATGGCCTCCTACGTGTCCATCGACGGCGCGCTGGTGGCACGCATCGTCATGCGCGACGTGCCGCGCGACAACGCCCGCGAATCACTGCGGCGGCTGCACGGGCTGGGCGTCGGCACCCTGACGATGCTCACCGGAGACAAACGCGCCTCCGCGCACGTCATCGCCGAGGAGGTGGGCATCGACGAGGTGCACGCCGAACTCTTCCCGGAGGACAAGGTGGCGGCCGTGCGCCGCGCCACCGAAGGCGAGGGGAACGCCGTCACCATGATGGTGGGCGACGGCGTGAACGACGCGCCCGTGCTCGCCGTGGCCGATCTGGGCGTGGCCATGACCGACGGCACGTCCACCGCTGCATCGGAATCCGCGCAGATCGTCATCATGAACGACGACATCGCGTCCGTGCCGCGCGCCATAGCCATCGCCCGCCGCACCAAGAAGGTGATGCTGCAGGCCGTGGTCCTCGGATTGGCGCTGGCCGTGGTCGGCATGACCGCCGCAGCCTTCGACCTCATTCCGGTGGTCGTGGGCGCGTTCCTCCAGGAGGCCATCGACGTGGTCTCCATTCTGTGGGCGCTCACCGCGCTCCTCGACCGCGACTGACCGTCCGGCCGGCCGGCCCGGCCGTGGCCCGCCCGGCATACCCGGCGTCGGCCGGGCGGGCCACGGTCTCGATTGGACGCTGCGGGAATCTCCCTCGCCGATACGAACCGACGCGGAAAATTCCCGCGGCTCCGCCCTATCGCATCGGGAGGTCTTGCGATAACCTAGAGCGCGTGACTGAATCTGTGAATGAAACCAACGAACTGCGCATCGCGGTCATCGGCGCCGGACCGGCCGGCGTCTACTCCTCCGACATCTTCCTCCGCCAGCTCAAGAAGCTGGGCGAGGAGCTGGGCCTGGGCTCCAAGGCCCGCATCGACCTGTTCGAGAAGCTCCCCGTGCCCTTCGGCCTGGTCCGCTACGGCGTGGCCCCGGACCATCCGTCCATCAAGTTCATCGCCGACGCCCTGGAGAAGACCCTCGACAATCCGGACATCCACCTCTACTGCGACGTGGAGTTCGGCAAGGACGTCACCCTCGACGAACTGCTGGAGCGCTACGACGCGGTCCTGTTCGCCACCGGCGCCGTCAAGGACAAGCCGCTCGACCTGCCGGGCGCCGACCTCGACGGCGTGTACGGCGCGGCCAAGTTCGTCGAATGGTACGACGGCTACCCCACCGGCGCGCGCGAATGGCCGCTGGAGGCCGAGGAGGTCGCCGTCATCGGCGGCGGCAACGTGGCCATGGACGTGGCGCGCGAGCTCATGCGCAACGCCGACGACCTCAAGGCCAAGACCGACATTCCGGACAACGTGTACGAGGGCATCCGGGCCAACAAGGCCAAGGTGCTGCACCTGTTCATCCGCCGCGGCGTGGCCCAGGCCAAGTTCAGCGTGCAGGAGCTGCGCGAGATGGAGAAGCTGCCGGGCGTGCAGCTCATCATCGACGAGGACGACTTCGACCTCGACGACGACACCATCGAGGTGGCCGGCAAGGACAAGCTCACCCGCCAGATGGTCGAGGAGCTGTTCACCATCCGCGAGATGGCCGAGGACATGGAGGACGACGGCGACGTCGACTTCGAAGGCAACCCCGCCGACCGCAAGTACTACGTGCACTTCAACTCCGCGCCCACCGAGGTCCTCGGCGAGGACGGCAAGGTGGCGGCCATCCGCGTGGAGCGCACCGAGACCGGCGCCGACGGCAGGATGCACCGCACCGGCGAATTCACCGATTATCCGGTGCAGGCCGTGTACCACGCCATCGGCTACCAGCCGGCCGAAGCGCCCGGCATCGCCTACGACGCCAAGGGCGCCCATCTGGCGAACGCAAACGGCGACGGCCGCATCACCACCGAAGCCGCCGGCGGCGAGGTGCGCGAGCGCCTGTATGCCACCGGTTGGGCCAAGCGCGGACCGGTCGGCCTCATCGGCTCCACGAAGTCCGACGCGCTGGCCATCGTGACCAACATGCTCGAAGACCTCGCCAAGGCCGCCGAGGGCGGACGCGTGGCCGAGGACCGCGACCCCGCATCCATCGACCGTCTGCTGGAAGGCCGCGGCGTCAAGGCCATCGACTTCGCCGGCTGGAAGAAGGTCGACGCCTACGAACGCGCCGAAGGCGCCAAGGAGGGCCGCGAGCACAAGAAGGTCATCGACCCGGAGCGGATGCGCGCCCTCGCCCACGCCGAATAGTCGTTCGGCCATCGCACGCACGTCCATACGTCCGATGGTACGCACGCACCATCGGACGCCTTCGGAACACGGCCCCCTTGCGGGGCCGTTCCCGTATCGGCACGGAACGTGCGGACCGCACGGTACGCACTACGCCTGGAGCGGACGTCCAGCTAAAATTCAGACTGTGAATTTAGTGTGTACGCCATGAATGGCGACATGCGAGTGCGAGGCCACTTCAATGGCCTGAAGACGACCCTGCTCTTCTCGTTGATGTGGGGCATCATCATGCTCATCTGGTGGGCCACCGGCGGCACGCGGAGCACCTTGGGCGTATACATCGTCATCGGCCTGGCCACCACGTTCGGCTCCTACTGGTTCTCCGACAAACTCGCCATCGCCTCCATGCGCGCCGTGGAGGTAAGCGAACAGGAGGCGCCCACCCTGTACCGCATCGTGCGCGAACTGTCCGCCAAGGCGGGCAAACCCATGCCGCGCATCTACGTGGCGCCCACCATGAGCCCCAACGCGTTCGCCACCGGACGCAACGAACGCCACGCGGCCGTCTGCTGCACCCAAGGCATCCTGCGCATCCTCAACGAACGCGAGATCCGCGGCGTGCTCGGCCACGAGCTCATGCACGTCTACAACCACGACATCCTCACCTCCGCCGTCGCCTCCGCCATGGCCACCGTCATCACCTACCTCGGCTATTCGCTCATGTACGTGGGCGGCGGCTCCTCGCGCGACGACCGCGAGAACTCCTCCGGAGGCGTCGGCCTCATCGGCATGCTGCTCAGCATGATCCTCGCGCCCATCGCCGCGTCCCTCATCCAGATGGCCATCTCGCGCACGCGCGAATACGACGCGGACGAGGACGGCAGCCGCCTCACCGGCGACCCGGAGGCGCTGGCCTCCGCGCTCAACAAGATCTCCTACGGCGCGCAGACCAATCAGATGCCGAAGACCGCGGGCACGCAGTCCGTGGCCGCCATGATGATCGCCAACCCGTTCTCCGCCGCCGGATTCTCCAAACTGTTCTCCACGCATCCGCCCACCGAGGACCGCATCGCGCGCCTCATGGCGATGTCGCAGGAGATGCGCGCCGCGCGCACGTCCGGCGGCGGCGCGGCGCAGCTGCGGTACTGAGCGGTACTGGGCGGTATTGAGGAAGCGGACACCCGCCATCGCGCGCGTGCGCATGCCATCTCACGCGCGTCCCAAGTGCCGAGACCGTCTTCCATACCATGGCCGGGTCGTGCTACACTGTTGCCTCGCGTCCAAAAGACGCATCCTTCGCGGATGTAGTTCATCGGTAGAACGAAAGCTTCCCAAGCTTTAAAGGCGGGTTCGACTCCCGTCATCCGCTCCACTTGAGAAGGCCGCCCCCCCCCCGCGTCGGGCGGCCTTCCGTGTTTCCGGCGCTTGCGTGAGACGGCGCGGAACCGCCTATCGCATGGGATTCGATTCCCTGATAATGAGGAACGCCGGGCGCGGACCGAATCTCCCCGCCGCGACGATAATGGAACCATGCCTATCGCAACTTCCGAACGCTACGCAGAAATGCTGGAATCCGCCCGCCGCGGAGGATACGCCTACCCCGCCATCAACGTGACCAGCACGCAGACGCTCAACGCCGCGCTGGAAGGCTTCGCCGAAGCCGAATCGGACGGCATCGTCCAGGTGTCCGTCGGAGGATCGGCATACCTGTCCGGCAGGGCCGTCAACGACCGCGTCACCGGTTCGCTCGCATTCGCCGCGTTCGCGCACGAAGTGGCGAAACGCTACCCGCACATCACCATCGCCCTGCACACCGACCATTGCGCCAAGCAGTATCTGGACGACTGGGTGCGCCCGCTGCTCGCCTACGAGGCGGACGAGGTGGCGCACGGCAAGGAGCCGACGTTCCAGTCGCACATGTGGGACGGCTCCACCGTGCCGTTGGACGAGAACCTCACCATCGCGCGCGACCTGCTCGACCGTTCCGTCAAGGCGCGCACCGTGCTGGAAATCGAGATCGGCGCGGTCGGCGGCGAGGAGGACGGCCACAGCGCCGAGATCAACGAGAAGCTGTACTCCACGCCCGAGGACGGCGTGAAGGTAGCCCGCGCGCTCGGCTTGGGCGAGCACGGCCGCTACATGGCCGCGTTCACGTTCGGCAACGTGCACGGCGCGTACAAGCCCGGCGTGGTGCAGCTGCGTCCGGAACTGCTGCGCGACATCCAGTCGGAGGTGTGGGCCGCCACGCACGACGGACGTCTGCATTCCCTGGACGATTCGTCCGTGTCGAGCTGCGCGCTGCCGGACATGCCCGAAGGCAAGCCGTTCGCGCTCGTCTTCCACGGCGGCTCCGGCTCCACGCCGGACGAGATCGCGCGCGCGGTGCGGTACGGCGTGGTCAAGATGAACATCGACACGGACACGCAGTACGCGTTCTCCCGCGCCGTGGCCGGACACATGTTCTCCCACTACGACGCGGTCCTCAAGATCGACGGCGAGATGGGCGACAAGCGCTGCTACGATCCGCGCTCGTGGGGGCGTGCGGCGGAGTCGTCGATGGCGGCGCGCGTGGTCGAGGCGTGCCGCGAGCTGGGTTCGGCGGGCCGCGCGCTCCGGTAGCGGCGGCGACGTGCGGAAACGGATGTCCGATGGCGGATGTCCGCTTCCGCACGTCCATGCGTCCGATGAGGGCCGATGGTGTCCGAAGGCGTCCGATGGAGGCCGGTCCGGACCGTGCGGCGGACCGGACCGGCGTTCCGCGGGTAGAGGGCGTAAGGTAGTCTGTGTTCCTGCGAAGTCTTGAGGACCGTGCGCGCGTAAGTCGGCGCGCGGCCGTGCGTACAGCGTTATGCGGAGGTGCATCATGCCCGGAATCGTGCTCATCGGCGCCCAGTGGGGCGACGAAGGCAAAGGTAAGGCGACCGATCTGATCGGCACGAAGGTCGACTACGTCGCACGTTTCAACGGCGGCAACAACGCGGGCCATACCGTGGTGGTCGGCGACGAATCCTACGCGCTGCACCTGCTGCCCAGCGGCATCATCAACTCCAACGTCACGCCGGTCATCGGCAACGGCGTCGTGGTGGACATCGAAGTGCTGTTCGAGGAGATCGACGGTCTGGAGAGCCGCGGCGTGGACTGCTCGCGTCTGCTGGTGAGCGAGGCGGCGCACGTCATCGCCCCGTACCATCGCACGCTGGACAAGGTCACCGAGCGGTTCCTCGGCAAGCATAAGATCGGCACCACGGGCCGCGGCATCGGCCCGGCCTACGCGGACAAGATCAACCGCGTCGGCATCCGCGTGCACGACCTGTTCAACGCCGAGCATCTGCGCGACAAGGTGGAGGCGAGCCTGCACCAGAAGAACCAGATGCTGCTCAAGCTGTACAACCGCCGCGCCATCGACGTGGACCGCACCACGGACGAGCTGCTCGCGCTCGGCAAACGCCTCAAGCCGTACGTGGCCAACACGTCGCTGGTGCTCAACCAGGCGCTCGACGCCGGCAAGACCGTCCTGTTCGAAGGCGGCCAGGCCACCATGCTGGACGTGGACCACGGCACCTACCCGTTCGTCACGTCCTCCAACCCGACCTCCGGCGGCGCGTGCACCGGCACGGGCGTCGGCCCCACCCGCATCGACCGCGTCATCGGCGTGGCCAAGGCGTACGTGACCCGCGTGGGCGAAGGCCCGTTCCCCACCGAACTGTTCGACGAATCCGGCGAATGGCTGCGCGCTCAGGGCCACGAATACGGCGTGACCACCGGTCGCCCGCGCCGCTGCGGATGGGCCGACACGGTCGTCAACCGCTATGCCGCGCGTGTCAACGGTCTGACCGACATCGTCCTGACGAAGCTGGACGTGCTCACCGGCCTCAAGGAGATCCCGATCTGCGTGGCCTACGACGTGGACGGCGAGCGCCATGACGAAATGCCGACCGATCAGGCCGCCTTCTCCGCCGCCAAACCCATCTACGAGACCATGCCCGGCTGGAGCGAGGACATCTCCGCCTGCCATGCGTTCGACGAGCTGCCGGCCGCCTGCCAGGCGTACGTGAAGCGTCTGGAGGAGCTGTCCGGCTGCCGCATCTCCGCCATCGGCACCGGACCGCAGCGCGACCACATCATCTCCGTCCATTCGCTCGTCGACTGAGTCGCGGCGATCGCATGGCGCGTCCGAAGCGGCGCCGTCGCGTTCCGACGCGGCGGCGCCGCTTCGTATCCGCCATCGGACGCCATTCTCCGACCGTCTCCCCATGAAAGACCGGTGCCCCATGACCGAAGCACTCGAACCAGACCCCGCCACGCAGGAAATGACCGCGGCCCACGCGCTCTCCTACGCACGCGCCACGCCGCGACCGCAAGGCGCCGCCGCCGCGGACCGGCCGCCGCGCATCCCGCTCGCGCCGCGCAAACGCATGCAGGCGCAGTTCAACCCGCTCGCCGACGGCATGATCTACCTCGTCGTGTTCCTCGGAGGATTCGTCGGCACCGCCATGCGCTACGGACTGTCGCTCGTCATGCCCGCCACCGCCGCCGAGAAGGGGTTCTTCGGCGCGTTCCACCTCGCCACGTTCACCGCCAACATGACCGCCTGCCTCATCTTCGCGGCGCTCACCGCGTACCTCTCGCAGGCCGCGTGGATCCGCAAACGCAGCCGCGAACTCGTCTCGCACGGCGTGGGCATGGGCATGTGCGGCGGATTCTCCACCCTCTCCGCCATGGTCATCGAGGAGCTCACCTCCATCCAGGACGGACAGATCGGCGGATTCCTGTTCTACATGCTGTTCAGCTTCATCTGCGGCCTGTCCGCCGCATGGCTGGGCGTGCGCCTCGCGTTCGCGTTGAGCGCGAAACGCACCGCCACGCTCATTGCCGAAGCGGTCGCCGGAGCGAACGGAGACGCGACGGGCGGGATCCGGGACGAAGGGGGACGGCCCGGAGCGGGGCACGCTCGTCATGCCGTGAAGCGCGCGCCGGAGGCCGGAGTCACTATGGCGGGCGCAGGAGTCACGATGGCGGCGACCGGCGATACGACGGCGGCGCCCGCGTTTGAACCGGCGAGCGTCACCGATGAGATTCCCCTGGTCGGCGATCCCGTCAGCGGCGACGCCGTCCCCAGCGAGGAGGCCCGAGTATGACCATGTTCCTGCTCGTCTGCCTGTGCGGCGGCCTCGGCGCCATGACCCGATTCGTGGTGAACACGTCCGTGCGGCGCTGGTGGAACCGCGCGTTCCCCATGTCCACGTTCGTCATCAACGTGCTCGCCACGTTCTGCGCGGGCGTCGCGGCCGGCGCCTACGCGTGCGGCACCGCCGACCACGACGCCTACCTGCTCTTCGTGACCGGCTTCCTCGGCGGATTCTCCACCTTCTCCACCGCCATCAACGAAATGGTGTCGCTCGCACGCAACGAACGCTTCGCCACCGCCGGACTGTACTTCGCCGCCACCGTGGTCGTCCCGCTGCTGTGCGTCGCCGCGGGATGGTGGGTCGGCTCGCTCGGACGGTGAACGGAGGCGGACGCCATCGGGCCTCCGCCATCGGACCTCCGCCATCGAACGCAGGCATCCATCGTCCGACATACGGAAGGGGGCGTGCCGGAACGCACACCCCCCTTCATATTGCGGACGACCTCCGGTCAGTCCGCCAACGGCGCCTCCATCGGCCGCCAATCATTATCATGCAGGAGCTTGCGGGAATCCCACCATCCCTTCGCGATCTGCACCACGCCCGTACGCAGATGCCCGCGGTCCACCATCACCAGACGGATGACCTCCTTCGCGGCCGTCGCGATGGTGCCCAAACCGAACAGGAACGGACGGTAGTCGCCGTACGTCATGAAATAACGCGCCATATAGCCGCGATTGCGCATGATATGGTACCGGTTCATATCCGACGTGGAATTCAGCTGGCGCAGACCCGCGATGTCCCAATTGCCGATCTCGCGCGTACGACGCAGCACCACGTCCGGCACCACGATGGGCGTGGTCACCTTGCTCGCGCGGTAGCCGTAGATCGTGTCGTCCCAATAGATGAAGAAACGCGGGTCGGGCAGGCCGATCTCCCTGACCACGCGACGGTTGAACAGGCCGCCCTCGAAGCACAGCGTGTTCATGGTGCGGAAGCCGGCACGGCCGAACGCGGCCGGCGCGATCGGGTTCGGAATGCCCAGGCCGATGCGGAAATCGTACTGCCAGTAGAACGGGCCGCCATCGTAGTCGAGGCGACTGCCCTGGATGACCTCATGACGCTCCGTCCACGGCGCGAGCTTCACGATGCCGTCCGGCAGGACCGCGACGTCGTCGTCCATCACCCAGAACCACTCCGCGCCCAGCTCGTACGCCTTCGCCACGCCCGCGGAGAAGCCGCCCGCGCCGCCGAGGTTCTCCTCCTGCGGGGCATACACCACACGCGACTGGTTGCCGCCGCGGTCCGGCACCGTTTTGCCCCACTGCTTCGTGAGGCGCTCGGAGAACTCCTCCACCATCGCCTTGGTCTCGTCGGAGTGCTCGTTGTCCACCACGATGACGCGCCACGGCGCCTGCTCCAACGCCGCGATGGAATCGAACAGCGTGGCGAGCAGGTTCTGACGCTTGTACGTGGTGATGACCATGGCGAGCTTGTCGATGGTCTTCTTGGGGGATTTCGGAGTGCCGCCGGGCTTGGGGGTATTGCCGGGCTTGAGGGTGTTGTCGGTCTTGTCGGTATTGGGGGTCTTGGGGGCGGACGGGGCCGTCGCGTCCTGCGCCGTCTGCACGGCCTTCGATGTCTTCACGGTCTTCGCATCAGTCATACGCCACATTCTCTCACCACCCGACGCCACCAGATGCCGTCAGACACCAGCCGATGCCGCCTGCCATCGAACGGTTCGACGGAACCGCCATCGTGCACACCGCCATCGTGAACCATTGGGAAAGATTCACGGCCGACGTGCGTTTCGTAACATCGCGCTTGTAAGTTGGTGCGCCGGGAAGGCTTCTTCACAAGACCGTCCGGCCATGCCTTTCGGCAATGGTCCGACCGGTTGGGGTCAGGCCGATGCGGTTCGACCGTTCGCGCGCCGCGCGACGGCGCCGCTTGGCGCGACGGTGCGGAAGCGTGGGCCGCGACCTTTGCGTCGCGTCCGACGTTTCGGGGACGACGCCCGTGATTCCGGCGGCGCGTCTGCGACCAGCGCAGACGCGCCCTTCCGGTGCGGTTTCCGGATTCGCCCGGCATTCCCGAAGCCTACCGCATTGTCCTCCGACCGCTCTCGTTCCAGCCGGGGTTGTCTGGTCCGTCCAAGCTTCCCGTCCTGCCGTCCCACCGTCGCGCCATCGCGCCATCCCGCTGTCGCCCCGCTCGGCATAAAATGCGACACGCCGAAGATGCGGGATGCTCATTGCGTGATATGCTGGTCAAGTTGTGTGCGAAGCCTGCTAGCAGGTGAGCAACGCGATGGAGGATTCGCCTAGTGGTCTATGGCGCACGCTTGGAAAGCGTGTTGGTGTAACAGCCTCACGAGTTCGAATCTCGTATCCTCCGCCATCACCCCGGGAATCGTTGATTTTCCGGGGTTTTCCATTTTCCATGACAGGCACACGCCCACGACGCTGCCGGCATCGGCAAACCCGACCCAATTCCTGCCCGCCCCGCACCGGATGGTTCTTCCCATCAATAAATGGGGCTATAAGCCAAAAGTGCGTACGGTTGGTCGCTCGAAGGCCATCCGGTCCGGGAGTGGAAATCATTCCGGTCGATTCCGGCCTATAACCCCGCTTTCGCCTTCAGCGCGATACGGATTCATCGGAGTAGGGACGGGCATCCGTATCCGAAACATCCGGAGACAACGGCTGCAGGTCGGGGTATGCGACACGGCCGGCGAGCACGTCGTCATAGAACCGCTGCATACCGGCAAGAAACGCCAGTTCCCCGTCCAATTCCCGGCGTTTGGCCAACAGCGCCTCATGCTGGTCTGCGAGCATACGGCTGCGTTCGGGAATGGACGACTCGCCTTCCAGATACAACTCCTTATAACGCCTCATCTCCGCAATGCCCATACCGCAACGGCGCAGGTGGACGAGCCCCTCGAGCCATTGGATGCCGTATTCCGTGAAAACACGATGGTTCCGTTCGTTTCTACGCATACCGAGAACGAGATCGTTGTTGCAGTAGAACTTCAACGCCTCATAATGCATGCCGGCACGCTTGCAGGCCTCCTTCATCGTATACAGGCGTTCATGTTCCTCCGTGTCTTCCTTCACGGCGACTCCACTTCTGTTTCAAGTCGTCCACGCCTCAAAGCGTCGCCGCCCGGCATACCATCCGCTTCCGTCGAGACGGCGCGACGGCGATTCCATCGGCGTGTCGCAATTTGACCGGTAGCAACTACCGGATTGTACTTTATAGACCAAACAACGGACGGCGAATCCATATCAGCCCCGTCCTATCCGTTCCCCCGCTTTCGGAACTCGGCCTCCGGGACACATCGGCCATGCCGTCTCACGCATCCATAATCGACCATCAAGGAGAATGTATGTTCACAGGCATCATCAGCGCCATCGTCATCGCCGTACTGGTAATCGTAGGCCTGCCTCTCATAACCAATCAGCAACAGCGAAAGGCCGCGAACGGAGAACCCGCCGCGCTATGGCCCAAGCTGCTGCGATGGGGCGGGCTCTTCGTCATCCTGCTCGGAGCGGCCTTCTTCTTCGGCGCCTTCCAAGCCTACGCGCAGGGCATCCAGTCGCAGATCATGCCGCTGGCGGTCACCGGCGCGGCCTGCGCATGCCTCGGCTTGGCCGGAACGGTCGGAGGCTACATCAAGAGCCGATGAACGCCTCCCGCCTCGGCAAGCACTAAGTCCAATACCGACGCCTGCCGAGGCGGATGACATCGATTCGGACCATGCGGAACCGGAAACGCAAAAGGAAAAGAAAGGGACGAAGCCAGGCGCGCGAAGCGCAGGCGACTTGCGTAGAACGCGATCCTATGCCATGCTGTCCAAGTCGTCTGATGAGGCCGGAACCCTCCGACTCGGTTTTCGTCACACGCACGCCCCGATAGCTCAGTGGCAGAGCACTTCCTTGGTAAGGAAGAGGTCGTGAGTCCGATTCTCACTCGGGGCTCCCATTTCAATGCCATATCCGCCATCCGCGATGCGGACGACGGTCGTTCGCACTCACGTTCCACACGCGCAACAGCCACCCTGCATCTAGGTTTCACGTGAAACATGGAGTGTTTGACGACGGAGAAAGGCGATTGCGGAACGCCTCCACATCGTTCCGACACACCCTCCCACTGCCCCACTTTGCTGCACCATCATCATTTTGCTGCCTCATATCACTACAATATGAGGCAGCAAATCCCACATGAGGCAGAAACTGAGGCAGCAACGACATGAGAGGCTTCGACTTCATCTGCATCCATCCGTTCAATGACGGCAACGGGCGCATGAGTCGCCTGCTCACCTCCTACTGCTATACCGCAGCGGATACACCGTCGGCAAATACGTCAGCATCGAACACATCATCGAACAAAGCAAAGAGACCTACTACGAGGCACTGGCCGCCAGCACCCAAGGATGGGACGACCAGACCAACGACTATGCGCCATTCGTGAACTACCTGCTCGGCGTCATACTGAAGGCCTGCAAGGAATTTGACGAGCGAGTCGAAACGCTGACCACGCGACCGGCCTCGGACGACCCCCAGAGACCGGATTCCCGAACCGGACGGAACTGCGAAAACCACTCCCCCATCGGACGTCGGGCGACCAAGGAGGAACGCGTCGCCGCAACCTTCGCGGACAGTCTCACGCCGCTTTCCAAAGCGGACATCATCCGTCGGATGCCGGACGTCAGCGTCTCCACCGTGGAACGGGCGCTCAAATCCCTGCTCGACGCGAACACGATCATCAAGATCGGCAGCGGACGCGGGACACGGTACATCATGCGCCTATAAACACCCACCGCCATGTTCGACGGCTTCGGAGACACGAAAGTACAGTAACGTGGTGGGAGTGACCGACGAATCGAAACGGACCAAAGCGCGGAAGAACACGACGGGCAAGTACGAGCGTGGGACGCGGTCGTACACGATGTCGCGGATCCGCGGCAAAGACACGTCCATCGAGGTGCTGGTGCGCGGATACCTGTTCCGTCGGGGACTGCGGTTCCGCAAGAACGACAAACGCTACCCCGGCCATCCCGATGTGGTACTGCCCAAACACCGCACCATCGTGTTCGTCAACGGATGCTTCTGGCATATGCACGAAGGATGCGGACGACGCTCCACACCCAAGTCGAACGTGGAATTCTGGACCGCGAAGCTCATGCGCAACCGCGAACGCGACCGCATGCAGCGCGCCCTGCTGGAAGCCGACGGATGGAAGGTCATCACCGTGTGGGAGTGCGAGCTGCGCAAACCCGTGCGCGAGGAGCGGCTCGCGCGGCTGTACCATCAGATAGTCGACGGCGATAAGGACAAGGAGAACCTGATGACGGATGAGCGAACGGCGCAGGAGCAGGCGAATGCGGGCGGCCGCACGGACAAGGTGCTCCACACGGACAAGGTGCTCCACACGGACGGAAGCGCGCGGGTGGAGATGACGACGGCGAAGGAACGCGCGGGCGACGGACATACCGCCGCGGATGTGGAGATCCGTTCGTACGACCGGCTGCCCGACGAGGCGCGGGACATCCGCGAGCGCGTGTTCGTCGTGGAGCGCGACTATCGGCCGGAGTTCGATGAGTGGGATGCGCGTTCGACGCATCTGCTCGCGTTCGCGGGCGGCGAGGCGGTCGGCACGTGCCGGTTCTATCAGGACGCGGACAGGCCCGGTTCGGGAACGGGCGACGGGAGCGGCATGGAGGGCGAGGCTGAGATTGCGGAGGCTGGAACTGCTGATGCCGAGGTTGCGGAGGCTTATGCCGGGGATTGGTACGTCGTCGCGCGATTGGCGGTGATGCCGCAGTGGCAGGGACGGCATATCGGGGCCGGGTTGCTGCGCGAGGCGGAACGCCGCATTGCGGAACGCGGCGGGCGCGTCGTCGCCGTGCATGTGGAGGATAAGAACTATCCGTTCTACGAACGGTTCGGTTATACGCTGACCGGCGACGTGTATGCAGGCGGCACGCACGGCTGGATGGTCAAGACGCTGACCGGAGCGGACGGATACGAGGCTGAGGGCTGAGAGCATGTCCGGAGAGAGTGGGCGGATGAGCGTACGGCACCAAGCCCTCTACACGCGCCGACCGCGGGGATGCGATTCCCGAAGGCAGCAATCGTCGCCGCGAGACGGCGAGCGAAACGCATGTCCGGACGGGGTATGCGCCGACCGTGGGGACGCTCCCGCGGCCGGCGCATATGACGGTGAGGATGGATGTCAGTCGGCGCGGGCGATCTGGACGGCGGTGCCGGACGCGGTGACCATGAGCATGGAGCCGTCCGTGCCGAGCACCTCGTAGTCGACGTCCACGCCGATGACCGCATGGGCGCCCATGGCTTCGGCGCGCCGCTGCATTTCGGCGAGCGCCTGCGTGCGCGCGTTCGTCAGCTCCTCCTCGTAGCCTTGGCTGCGTCCGCCGAACATGTTGCGCAGGCTTGCGCCGCCCATCCGACTTCTTGGCGAGCGTCGACACCGCCATAGACGCCGCGGACGCCCTAGAGCGGGACGACACGCAAGTCCCACGCACGCCGACTTACGTGTCGTCCCGCCTCGTCCGAGCGACCGTCAGGCCCGTCAAAGTTCCACACCATCCGGCACCAGCATCACCGACATCACAGGAGTTTTGTACGCTCTTATCAGTGCTCTCCCCTCAGGGGCGAAGTCAGATGACCGGACCAGACCATCTCAAACAACGCAGGAAACAAACTCGTTCTCTCCATGGCGCCCAACTTGCCCTGACACGGCGTATCAAGCAATCCGCCCCTTGTATACTTAAGCCAATTCACATCCAACGAAGGGGTTGCCATGGCCGGTTTTCTGTTCGCCATGAAAAGCATGGACGACATTGAGGAGTGCATTCGTTCTGGCGTATATTCCACCTACGTCTCCGGCAGCTGGAACCGTACCACATACAGCACGCTGGGAGACTATTTCAGCATGAAGCCCGGAGACAACATCTACTTCTTCAATCAACGGAAGATATACGGCATCGGTGAAATCCGAAGCTTCGGAGACGAAGTCACCGTCATCAACAACTACAAGGACGATTCCGAGTTCACCACGAACAACAGAAACACTTCGCTGTTGCGGCATCGGACGAACGACAGCGGAAGGGGCAAGGTCCAACGGTGGGTCATCAATTTCACCCCGGCGCCGGCGTTTTATGAAATCGGCGTCGACATGGACGATCTGCTTGACTCGAACCCACCGGCGTTCCGTATCCTGAGGGCGTTTTCCGGCAGATCGTTCATCAAGTTCGACGATGAGGAGAACGCCGCGTTCAAAGCCGGCATCTTCCAGAAGAACCTCAGCACTTCGGCGAGGCGCGTCAACGGCGGAGAACCGCAAACCGTCCGGTGCGACAACGAATCGACGCTTGAACGGTTCACACGCACGCTCGCCGATCAAGGCGAGACTTTCGAGGACAGGGCCACGAATCTCCGGCATCTGATTGCCTTGAAACGCGGCAAGAGGGGCGTCCGTGCCGGTGAAATACCGGAGATGCTGGTGGAGGACGCCATCATCAACGCTCTCGTCCGCCAAGACACTGACGCAGAGAGGGCGTTCGGCCATTGGGACTACGTCAGCCATCAGGTGCCGGCTTCTCCCATGAAGCCTTCGCAATACATGGATTATATGGACGTCTTCGGGTATCGGTGGATTCAGGGTTTGGATGAGAAAATCATCGACCAGTTCCTCATCATCGAAATCAAGAAGGACGTCAGCGACGGATTGAACGACGGCAGCGCCGTGGCCACCCAAATCATGAAATACGTGGATTGGGTCTGCCAGCATTACGCCGGCGGCGACTACGCCCAAATCAAAGCGTTCATTGTGGCGCACGACTTCCACCCGCAGCAGGGGAACCGGTCGCAGATTCAACGTAAGTACATCACCACCAATCGCGAACAGCGGACCAGTGAGTGGGAGGACGTCACACTGGTGACCTATGACACCGACGCCGAAGGCGACATTACCTTCCGCCCTTATCAGAGTACGGCGGCATAATCGCCTATGGGCCGGCCGAAACCCGCAATCGGCCGGGACGGACACCACACCACCACATACCTCGAAGCGTTCTGGAGTACGGCATGAGCATCTCATCAGCGGCATCACGGCATCACGAGTCGAACGACGACCGCACGTATTCGTCTCTGCAGGAAGTGATGACTGCACTGGCAGCCGCGGAGAACAAAACCTTCCGTGAGCTCGACCACACCGGCAGGGCCGAATCCGCAGGCAACAAAGGCTCGCTCGGACACATCATCGAGGAGTCCGTGCTGGGCTATGCCCTCAATTCGGATGCCGAACCGGACATCCGCATAGGAGAAGACCAATACGAGTTGAAGGTGACGCCGTTGAAGCACGTCAAAAACGGCAAGGAGACCTCCGCGAAGGAACGTCTCGTGATAGACGTCATCAACTATATGAAGCTCGCCCAGGAGGACGAGTTCGAATCCTCCGTGATGTGGGACAAGGCCCGGAACATCATCCTCGTGTACTATTACGACGACCGCGCCGATAGGAAACGTGAGCTGAGAATCGACTGCCGGGTGCTGGCCTCGTTCCTGCTTCAATACCGGGAGAGCGATCTGGCGACCATCAAAGAGGATTGGGAGACCATCCGAGACAAAGTCGCGTCCGGTCATGCTGACGAGCTGAGCGAATCCGACACCAACTATCTGGCGGCATGCACCAAGGGAGCCAATGCCCGGCAGATGCGCGAGGCCCCGGCTCCGGCGGACGCCGGGTCGCCGACCATTCAGGCCAAGCAACGTGCGTTCAGCTTCAAAGCCTCATATATGACGGCCGTCGCCCAGCAACTGCTGTCCCAGTCCAGAGACCTGCAAAGGCTGCCCATGGACGCCGACCAGACGCTCAACGAGTACGTACGGGACCGGTTCTCACGGTTCATCGGCGAACCGGCCGGCGACATCGCCGACGAACTCAACGTCAGGGTCTCCCCCGCCGCCAACCAATACAACGCCAGCATCGTCCGGGCGATGCTCGGAGTCGGCAACGGTGGCCTGACGGACACCGAGGAGTTCCGCAAGGCCAACGTCAGTATGGCGAAGACCGTGACGGTCTATCCGGACGGATTGCCCAAGGAGCACATGTCGTTCAGGGCCTTGACCGCTGAGCAGTGGGCGCAGTGGGCCGACTCGAAAAAGACATGGGAAGACTCCTTCCTGAGCGACTTCTTCGAGACGAACCGATTCCTCATCACGGTCTTCCACTCGCCGAGTGCATACCAGAAGGGCCATGACAAATCCAAAGACGTGTTCCAAGGGGGATTCCTGTGGAACATGCCCGCCGAAGACGTCAAACAATACGTCGAGCCGGTCTGGGAGAAGGTCCACAAGCTGCTGGTGCGCAGGACATGGCTGGACTACGGCGTACGCGGCAAAAACAAGCTGCCCGGAGCCTCGTTCAACGGGGTATTCCACCTGCGGTCGCACGCAAGCAAAGGCAGGGGCAGCGGACGCGCCCAGGACATCACGCGGCTGCCTTCCGGCGAGGAGATCACCAAACAGGCTTTCTGGCTGGACAGGCACTATATCGCCGCGATTGCCGGGAAGCATGGCCTGTTGCCGCAGAAGTGACGGCATTCGCCTGCACTTATCCGCAAGCACCGACACGCCCACGGCAAAGCTGATTCCACGGCAAAGTTGATCTCATGGCAGATTTCCGATACAATCCACCGAGTATTATAGAACATTTGTTCTGATCGAAAGGAATGTTGTGGCCAACGAAATCAAGGTCGCCGAGCTCTTCGCGGGTGTGGGCGGATTCCGTCTGGGACTTGACGGCTACGGCAAACCGGGAGACGACTTCCATATGGAGCCAGCCGGACCGTTCCACACGGTATGGGCCAACCAGTGGGAGCCCATGGGACAGGAGTCCAAACAGTTCGCCTGGCGATGCTATGAAAGCCGTTTCGGCGAAGGATCCTGCGTCAATCAGGACATCGCCAAGGTGTTGGAGGAGGTCGAAGCCGGCGAGCGCGAGATTCCCGACTTCGACATGCTCGTGGGCGGTTTCCCCTGTCAGGATTACAGCGTGGCGAAGCCGCTGTCCATGGCGGCCGGCATCGAGGGACACAAGGGCGTGCTGTGGTGGAGCATCAACAAGCTGTTGGAGATGCGCAGGCCCAAGTATGTGCTGTTGGAGAACGTCGACCGTCTGCTGAAGTCTCCCGCATCTCAACGCGGGCGTGATTTCGCGATTATTCTCAGTTGTTTCCGCAGGCTTGGCTACGACGTCGAATGGCATGTGGTCAATGCGGCGGAATACGGGATGCCGCAGCGGCGGCGACGCGTGTATATCTACGCCGAACGTGATGCGGTTTGGGACGATGCGGAGACCTGCCTGTTTTCCACCGGTGTGATGGCCCGCGCGTTCCCGATTCAGATCGGCAGGAAGGATCCGGTCAGGAAGACGTTCCGTATCGGCGAGGATCCGTATCTTGTCACGAATGGTTTCGGTCTGGGCGATAAGGTCAGCATGTTCCGCAATGCCGGTGTCATGATTGACGGCGAGGTGTTGACCGCGAAGGTCGACCCGGTGTATGACGGGGCCCATATGACGCTCGGTGACGTTCTTGTGGACGCCGCTTCCGTGCCGGAGGAGTTCTGGATCGACGAGACGAAGCTGCCGTCTTGGGAGTATCTCAAGGGAGGCAAGCGTGAGGAACGCACCACCGCGGCCGGCTATACGTACACGTATTCGGAGGGTCCTGTGGCTTTCCCCGATCCGACCGGTTCCCCAAGCCGCACCATTCTCACCAGTGAGGGCGGCCGTGGCGCCAGCCGTACCAAGCATGTGGTGAGGCAGGACGGTCGTCTGCGCCGTCTGATCCCGGACGAACTCGACCAGTTGCAGATGTTCCCGAAGGGGTGGACCGATGCCGGTATGACCGACGGCCATCGTGCCTTCTGTATGGGCAATGCCTTGGTCACGCAGATCCCGCATCGCATCGGCGAGGCCATCGCCGCTTCGGACGCCGTTCGACGGCACGAGGACTGAGAACGCATCGGCGTGCTCCGCGCCGTCATGTCGGCTGTGGGGCACGCCTGGTTCGGACGTGACGGACGTCCGTCGTCCGTGATTCCGTCACTCGCCCGTCACGCGCGGAATCCACCGTTCGTAGCCTTCTTCGGCCATGCGCTCCAGCGGGACGAAGCGGAGGGCGGCGCTGTTCATGCAGTAGCGCAGGCCGCCGCGGTCGGCGGGGCCGTCGGTGAAGACGTGGCCGAGGTGGATGCGCGTGTCCGCGGTGCGGATCTCGATGCGGGGGCGTCCGGGCACGCGGTCGTCGGCGTGTTCGGTGAGGGAGGACGCTTCCATCGGTTTGGTGAAGGAGGGCCAGCCGCAGCCGGAGTCGAATTTGTCGCGGGAGGAGAAGAGGGGTTCGCCGCTGACGACGTCCACGTAGATGCCCGGGGCGAATTCGTCGTCGTAGGCGTTGTTGAAGGGTCGTTCGGTGGCGGCGTTCTGGGTGACGGCGAATTGTTCGAGGGTGAGGTCCCAGATGCGTTCGACGTAGCGTTGGCGGTCGCGCACCTGGGCTATGGCCGCGACGGGCACGTGGCAGTAGCCTTCGGGGTTGGCGGTGAGATAGTCCTGGTGGTGGGCCTCCGCCTCGTGGAAGTTGCGCAATGGTTCGATGAGGACGGCGGGACGGCGAGGCTGGCGGTCGATGAGTTGTTCGAGGGCGGCCACGTATACGTCGCGCTGCGCGTCGTCGGTGTGGAACATGCCGGTGCGGTATTGGCGTCCCACGTCCTCGCCTTGGCGGTCTTCGGCGAAGGGGTCGATGACTTCGAGGAACAGCAGGGCGAGGGTGCGCAGGCTCACGCGTGCGGGATCGTAGACGACGCGCACGGTTTCGGCTGCGTCGGTGACGCCGGAGCAGACCTGTTCGTAGGTGGGCGCTTCCGTGTTGGACTGCGCGTATCCGACGGTGGTGGCGGTCACGCCGTCGATGTTGCGGAAGTAGCGTTCCATGCCCCAGAAGCAGCCGCCGGCGAAGTAGGCGGTTTCGGTGTGGATTTCGTCGCTCATGCGTTCCTACCTTACCTGCGTTTGCCGGTGAGGGGTTCGAGCAGCGTGTTCGGGTCGGAGACGCCGAGCATGGAGCGGCCGCCGGTCTTCTCCGGATGCATGGCGACGATGGCGATGGAGATGGAGCCGGGGATGAGGATGACGGCGAAGATGGCGGCGAGTCCCCAGCTCACACACAGTCCGAGCGCGATGATGATGAGGAGGGTCGCGGCGGCGGTGCCGGCGATGGTCAGGTTGCGTTTGCTCATGGCTCCAGCATATGACGTCCGATGGCGGGCGGCGGCGTCGCGTCCGGGGTGCCGGGCGTGTTTCGCCCCGGTGCGGCGATGGCCCGGTGCATACTGTGAACCATGCGTGCAATGGGAACGACCATGGGTGAGGGCCGTGCCGCCGGTGAGGCGTGCGACGGCGTGGAGGAAGAACGCGTCAGGGAGCCGTCGCGCGAGAGGGCCGGCTCCACCGGGACGACCGCGAGGATGGGGCGCAGGGTGAGTTTCGCGCATGCGCCGCGCGACCTGCTCATCGGTGCGGGACTGGTGTTGTTCGGCGGCATCCTGTGGGGATGCAACGCGACCGTGTCGAAGGTGCTGATGGAATCGTACGGCGCGCGGCCGTTGTGGATCGCGTGCATCCGTGAACTGGGCGCGGGCGTGCTGTTCCTGGCGGCGGCCGCGGCGCGCACGCCGAAACTGTTCGTGGGCGCGGTGACCGAGACGCGTTCGTATCCGCGGTATGCGGCATGTGCGCTGATCTGCGTGCTGACCACGCAGGTGGCGTATCTGTCGTCCATCGATTGGACGAATGCGGGCACGGCTACGGTGCTGCAGTCGTTGAATCTGCTGTTCGTGCTGTTGTTCGTGTGCGTGCGCGGGAGGCGCTGGCCGGGATTGCGCGAGGGCGTGGGCGTGGCGTTGGCGTTCGCGGGCACGGTGCTCATCGCCACGGGCGGCGACCTGTCCACGTTGAAGCTGCCGATGGTCGGCCTGGCGTGGGGTCTGGTGAACGCTGCGGCGACGGGCGCGATGTCCATCATGCCGGTGAGGCTCATCCAACGGTGGGGCAATATGGCCGTGAACGGTCTGATGTTCCTCATTTCCGGTCTGGCGCTCATGCCGGTGGTGCGTCCGTGGGCGACGGCCCCGCAGTTGGACTCGTTCGGCGTGCTGCTCATGGCGTACACGGTGATGTTGGGCACGTTCGGCGCGTACGGACTGTTTCTGGGCGGCGTGATGCGTGTGGGCGCGATGCGGGCCACGATGTTGGGCACGAGCGAGCCGGTGGCGGCGACGGTGTCGTCCGTGCTGTGTCTGGGCGCGGTGTTCACGCCGACCGACCTGGTCGGCTTCCTCATGATCCTCATCATGGTGTTCCTGGTGCGTTGACCGTACGGCGGCGCGCACCGAGGGACGACGGACGCCCGGCATCCCCGGAATGGGGGCGCCGGGCGTTCGTGTATGCCATCGGCGTACCTGCGCATGCCATGGCGAGGGCGCGGGGAGGACGCGCCGGGCGGTCTCAGAGGGCGAGCGGCTCCTCGTAGAACGCGAGGATGCGTTCCAGATAGGGGCGGTAGACGTCGTTGGGCATGGAGAACACCTCATGCTGCGATTCGGGGATGCGCACGAATGCGACGCCCGACCGGTCGTCCCCGGCATCGTCGGCATCATGGAGCCCGGAGCCGCCCGTCCCGTAGCCGTCGCGCACGCGGCGCACGAACAGGTCCTGTTCGCGGTTGCGCACCCAGGCGTCGCGTCCGGCTTGGAAGAGGAGGATGGGCGTCTCGATGCGCGCGCATGCGCGCGGGTCGAGGACGGCGCGGCTGAGTTCGAGCGCCTGACGCACCCAGTCGAACGCGGCGGCGTTGGATTGGCGGCAGGGTTCGGCGCAACGCAACGCGTGATACCAGCGTTCGCGCGCTTCGCTGGACAGCGCGTAGGCGGTGAGGTCCAGCGTGCCGTCGAAGTCGTGGTGTCCGATGACGCGGCGTCGACCTTGCCCGCAGGCGCAGAACGCGCCGATGAGCAGGCGCGTGAACCACAGGGGCATGCCGGTGCGCGGCGCGATCATCGGGGAGGAGAGCACGGCCTTGTCGAAGAGCGAGGGGTGGCGTTCGAGGACCGCGGCGCCGATGCCGCCGCCCATGGAGTGCGCGAAGAGGTGCAGCGGTCCGCCGTCGGCGGCGTCGCGTCCGATGGTGCGCGCGAAGCCGGCGAGGTCGGCGACGTAGCGTCGCCAGTCGTCGATCCACACGAGGCTGTCGCCGTCCACGTCGCGCGCGGAGCGTCCGTGTCCGCGGTGTTCCATGACGCATACGCTGTAGCCTTCGAGGAGGAGATACCAGACGAGTTCGGCGTATTTGTCGGCGAATTCGGTGAAGCCGTGGCTGATGACGACGGCGCCGCGGAACGTGGCGGTGGCGCCGTCCTGCGCTTCGCGGTCGAAGAGGGAGGCGTCGTAGCGCTGGTAGTGGATGGCGCCGCGCTCCGCCGTGGCACCGTGGCGTGAGGAGCCGGGCGTCCAGGGCAGCGGGGCGAGGCCCGCGGCGCGTTCCTCTTCGGTGGGATCGTACCAGCCTTCGGTCCGGCAGGCTTGCAATGCGGGCAGGACCGTGTGCGTCATGACGTCGGCGTAGGAGCCTTCGTCGATCATTCGTACCGTCATGGCTTCATCCTAGACGCGCCGGCGTCCGATGGCGGATGCCGGCGCGGTCCGGATGCGTGCGGCCTAGGCGAGCGCGTCGCGCAGGAAGTCGCGCTGCAGGAGCAGCAGGTTCTCCGCGACGGTCTCGTCGTTGGTCATGTGCGTGATGCCCGTCAACGGCAGGAAGGTGTGCGGGCGGCCCGCGGCCATGAGCGCCTGGGAGAGGCGCAGCGAGTGGGCGATGGTGACGTTGTCGTCCGCGAAGCCGTGGATGAGCATGAGCGGACGGCGCAGTTTCGGCGCGTCCCCGATGATGCCGTTGCGGCGGTAGACCTCGGGGTCGAGGCCGAGGTAGCGCTCGGTGTAGTGCGTGTCGTACAGCGTCCAGTCGGTGGGCGGGGCGCCGGCGCAAGCCGCGGCGAACACGTCGGGCGCGTCGATCACGGCGAGGGCGGAAAGGAAGCCGCCGTAGGACCAGCCGATCATGCACACCTTGTCCGAATCGGGCATGGGGATGGCCTCGTCTTCGGCGCGGGACGCGTTGAGCGCGGCGACCGCTTCGGGCAGGGCGCGCACGGCCTCGACCTGATCGGCGAGGGTCACGTCCTTCATGTCCTCGAAGATCTCGCGGTCCCACTTGGGGCCGCGGCCGGTGGTGCCGCGGCCGTCCGCGGTGACGACGAGGAAGCCCTGGTCGGCCCACCACTGGGCGTCCCAGTAGTAGGACTGGGAGGCGACGACCTGCTGCGCGCCGGGGCCTCCGTACGGCTTCATGAGCACGGGCAGGCGCGCGGCGCGCGCGTACGGGCTGGACGCGCTCGGCGCGACGATGGCGGCGTGCAGCGCATGCCCGCCCATGCGGGCGAACGTCACGTTCGGCGTGAAGCCGGGTTCGGCGGCGGCGTCCGTAAGGACGGCGACGACCAGGCTTTGTTCGACCGGCTCGCCGCTTCCGGCGCGCGCCGCGTCGGTCACGTCCACGCAGTGGGAGACGCGCGCGTGCGCCGAGGACATCATGCGTCCGGAGACCACGCGGCCGCGCGCGCCGCGCGACATCGTCCACACGCCCGGTTCGGTCGTCTCGGGCGACCAGGAGCCGTCGTAGGCGATGGAGACCACGTCGAAGCTGCGCGCGTCATGGCCGTCCGCGCTTGCCGACCACACGGCCGGCACGTCGGACAGGAGGGCGGGATCGCGCTGTACGACGCACAGCACGTCCTCGTCGGTCACGTCGAGCACGCCGCGCACGTTGAGGCCGACCGGCGTGAACGCGCGGCCGTCGACGGTGAGGCGGTTCGTGTCCGCGTCCATGTCGTTGAGCGCGCATACGAGGCGCCCGTCCGGGGTGCGTGCGGGCGTGCCGGAGACGAGGTCCAGCCACCGGTCGTTGTGGTGGGTCTCGACCACGCGCGGCCGGCCGTAGGCGTCCGCGTCGAGACCGATGGAGAGGACCTGGTCGTTGCGCTGGAGACGGTCCTGGACGAGCACGAGGGGCTCGTGGCCCTCGGTCCAGCTCACGGCGGCGATGTATTCGTAGGAGGCGCGGTCCCATTCGACGTCCGCGTTGGCGGTGATGCCGATGTAGCGGCCGTCCGCGTCGTAGGCGAGCGTGATGAGCGTGAGGTACACGTCCGCGTTGGCGGTGAGGGCGCGCGGGTAGCGGGTGGCGCGGGACGGCCGGGTCGGGTCGGCCGGGTCGCTGAGATGCCACACCGGTTCGGGCGAGGCGTCGTAGGTCTCGAAGAGGACGTGGCGGGAGTCGGGCGACCACCAGAAGCCCTCGTAGCGGTCCATCTCCTCGCCGGCGGCGAACTCCGCCAGGCCGATCTTCCACGTGTTCTCGACGGGGTTGCCGTCCTCGTCCTCGACGCTCACGCCGTAGATGGCGGTGATGCGGTCGTCCAGACGCTCCCCGTCCTCGGAGGGTTCGCCCGGCCAGTCGCCGATGTCCACGAGCATGAGGTATTCGCCGGTGGTGTAGAGCACGCGGTCGCCGTCCGGGCTGAGACGCGGGTTGAGGACCGGCGCGTAGAGGTCGGGGTTCTCGTCGAGCCAGGCGCCGGCGAGTTCGCGCGTGCGCGTCTCGGGGGCTTCGGGCGCGTCGGTGAGGATCTCGGTCATGAAGAGGCGTCCGTTGATGGTGAAGACCACGCGGTCGCCTTCGGCGCATACCGAATAGGAGACGATGCCGGCGCCGCCCTCGCGGGCGCGTTCACGGCGGGCCTTCTCCTCCTCGGGCACGTCCTCGCCGTCGGCGCCGGCGCCGAGCAGGTCGCGCGGGTCCGCGAGCTTCGTCTCATGCGGTTCGCCTTCGGCGTCGAACCAGCTGAGCCAGAGCGCGGCGACGAGGTCCTCGGGACCGTCGGAGCGCAGGAAGAGCGCGCGGGAGCCGTCGCCGAGGACCTTCGCGGACCTCGGCGCGCCGTTGCCGAACCGCAGCGTCCGTGCCTTGCGGCGGGGATATTCCCTGATGGCCCGCGACTCGGCGGCCATCTCGTTGGTGTCGTTCGTATCTGCCATGCCTTCAACCTACGCACCCGTGCGGTCAAACGCCCGCCCCGCACAAGCGGCGATTTGCGGCTTTTGCAAGTATTGCCGCGGCGGATGCGCCGCGTTCCGACCCCTGCGTACACTGGTCAAGGATAGAAAGGGATGACTATGAGCGTTCTCGACCGTTTTGAGAAAAGCGTGGAAGGCGCCGTGAACGGAGTGTTCTCCAAGTTCGGCTCCAAGGATCTGCGCCCCGTCGACCTGTCCAGCGCGCTTGAGCGCGAGATCGACGACCAGGCGATGCCGGTGGGCCGCGACCGCACGGTCGCCCCGAACGAATACCGCTTCAAGCTGAGCACCCCGGATTTCGACCGCATCGAACAGTGGGGCAGCGAGACCCTCGCCGACGAACTCGCCGACAACCTCACCAACTACGCGCGCAGCCAGCACTACGCGTTCGTGGGGCCGGTGGTCGTGATCTTCGAGGAGGAGCTCGAACTCAACAAGGGCAGCTTCAAGCTGAACTCCGCCTCCGTGCAGGGCAACGCCGTGCCGGTCACCACGCAGGGCCAGGACCAGGACAGCCCGCTGCTGGAGATCAACGGCAGCCAGTACCTGCTCACCAAGGAGAAGACCGTGCTGGGCCGCGGCTCCGGATGCGACATCGTCATCGACGACCCCGGCATCTCCCGCTCCCATCTGGAGATCGACATCACCCCCAACGGCGTCATCGCGCGCGACCTGAACTCGACGAACGGCACGTACGTCGAAGGCCATCAGGTGCCCGCCGCCACGCTGCTGGACGGCAACACCATCACCATCGGCCGCACCCGCATCCTCTACTGGGCCTCGTCCCAGGAGCAGGAGTGACACGCCGCCCGGCGTAAAAGGCCGCAGTATGACCGAACTCACCTTCGCACTGCTCAAGTACGGATTCCTCATCCTGATGTGGGCGTTCGTATGGCTCGCCGTACGGTCCCTGCACAAGGACATCGAATCCTTCAGCCCCCGCCCCTCGCGTTCGCGCCGCCGCCGGGAGCGGCGCGCGAACCGGCGCGCGGGCGGCCCGGCGGTGCAGGTGGGCGACGAGGCGCCCGTCGTGGCCCCCGCCGTGGACCAGCCGCGCTCCGCCGCGTCCGGCGCGCGCCATTCCGGCGGCGCCCGCGCCGACCAGAGCAATCCCACGCTGCTCGTCGTCATCGACGGGCCGCTGGCCGGCTCATCCATCTCCCTGACCGGAGCGACCATCGGACTGGGACGGTCCGCATCGAACACCATGGTGCTGGACGACGAATTCGTCTCCTCGCGCCACGCACGCGTCTACCTCGACCGCGCCAGCGGCAAGTGGACCATCGAGGATCTCGGTTCCACGAACGGCACCGTCGTCAACGGGCGGCGGCTGACCGCGCCCACCATCCTTCCGCCGCGCGTCCCCGTACGCATCGGCGCCACGACCTTCGAGCTGAGGTGAGCCGCACATGACCTCCGCCGACCAGCAGCGCCATGAGGCGCCCACGCAGGCCATCGCCCGCGTCCCAGCCACGGGCGAACTCGCCCTCTACTCCGCCACCGTGTCCGACGTGGGCACCGTGCGCGCCAACAACCAGGACTCGTCGTTCGCCGGCGAACACCTCGTCGCCATCTGCGACGGCATGGGAGGCCACGCGGGAGGCGACACCGCCTCCACCATCGCGGTCCGATCCCTCGCGCACATCGAACGCGACGACGCGACCGACGACGTCGCCGCCGTCTCCTCCATGATGGAGACGTCCGTCATGGCCGCGCACGACGCCATCGTCGGCAAGGCCCGACGCGAACGCAAACTCTCCGGCATGGGCACCACCGTCACCGCGGTCGCGCTCGTCGCCGGCTATTGGGTGCTCGCGCACATCGGCGACTCGCGCGCCTACCTGCTGCGCGACGGCGTCATCAGCCGCGCCACGCAGGACCACAGCTACGTGCAGCACCTCATCGACACCGGCCGCATCACCGAATCGGAAGCCAAGAACCATCCGCAGCGCAACGTCGTGATGCGCGTCCTGGGCGATTTCGACATCGATCCGCATCCCGACATCGCCGTCCTTAAAGCGCGTCCGCAGGACCGTTGGCTGCTCTGCTCGGACGGCCTGTGCGGCGTGTTGGAGGACTCCACCATCGCCGAGACGCTCGCCGTGGTCTCCGACCCGGCCGAATGCTGCCAGCAGCTCGTCTCCATGGCGCTGCGCGCCGGCAGCACCGACAACGTGACCGCCGTCATCGCCAACGCCACGCTCACCCTCGCCCCGGAACGCGACGACGCCCGCCGCCAGACGCCGCTCGTGGGCGGCGCGGCCTCCGCGAGCCTCGAACCCATCGCGGACATCGTCGACGAACCCGTCGCCGCCGCGCCCGCGCTGCGCGACGACCACTCCCCCGCACGCCGCGCCGCCGCGCTCATGCAGGACCGTCCGCACTCCGGCGCGGCCCATGTCGCGCGCGACGAGGCCGGAGCGTCCGCATCGGATGCCGGACGCGTCGCCCAACCCTCCGCGGTGCGCGAGGAGAACGGCGAACGACCCGACCCCGACACCGGCGAGATTCCCGTCGTGCAGAAAAGCAACGGCACCGTCTCCGCCGATCCGAACGACCCCGAAGTGGCGCAGGCCATCCGCGAGGAGCAGGCGCAGCAGCGTCAGGCCGCGCGCGGGCGCAAACGCCGCCGCCGCATCGGACTCGTCGTGGCGCTGCTCGTCGTGCTGGCGCTCGTCGCCGGCGCGGCCGCCGCGGCATACCGCTACAGCCAGTCGAAATACTATGTGGGCGAAGCGGACGGCGTGGTCGCCATCTATCAGGGCGTGCCCACGGACGTGGCCGGCCTGAGCCTGTCGCATGAAATCCAGCGCACCGCCATCGAGGTGGCGTCGCTGCCGGACACGTGGCAGGAGCAGCTGCGACAGGGCATCGTGCGCGACAGCCTCGACGAGGCTCGGGCGAACGTCAAACTCATCCGCAGCGAGCTCAAGGCGCTCAACGCGCAGTCCGACGCGTCCAAGACCGACGGCGCGGCCTCCGGCTCCGGCAAGACCACGGCGGACAAGAACGCCACGGCCACGCAGGACAAGTCGGACGCGTCCGATTCCTCCGGCGCGTCCGGCGAGAAGGAAGGCGAGGCCCAGCGATGATCGCCCTCCGCCTGCGCCAGTGCGCGCTGCTGGCCCTGTCTTTCCTCATCTGCCTCGTCGCCTTCTACCAGATGTTCCAGCGCACCGAAGGCGCGGTGCCCTCGTCGTTCGCCACGAAACTCGCCGTCTGGGGCGTGCTCTCCCTCGTCTTCTGGGGCGTGACCGTCTGGCGGCAACCGTACGCGAGCCAGACCATCCAACCGTGCGTGACGCTGCTCACCGGCGTGGGCGCCGTCGAGATCGCACGCATCGACCATGAGACCGGAGGGGCCGTCGCCGACCGCCAGATGCTGTTCGTGTACATCGCCATCGTGCTGTGCACCGTCATGGTGGCGTGCATGCGCGACTACCGCATCCTCAGACGCTTCTCCTACGTGAGCATGGTCGTCGGCCTCGCGCTCCTCATGTGCCCCATGATCCCGTTCCTCGGCCAGGAGGTCAACGGCGCGCGCATCTGGATCCGGCTGCCCGGCCTCGGCCAGTTCCAGCCCGGCGAGTTCGCCAAGCTCTTCCTCGCGTTCTTCTTCGCCGCCTACCTCTTCGACCACCGCGACCAGCTCGCCGTGGGCGGGCGCAAGGTCCTCGGCCTGCAGCTGCCGCGCATCAAGGACCTCGGCCCCATCATCATCGTGTGGATCGCGTCCATGGGCGTGCTCGTCATGCAGCACGACCTCGGCACCTCGCTCATGTTCTTCGCCATGTTCGTGGCCATGCTGTACGTCGCCACCGGACGCCTCAGCTGGATTGTGATCGGCTTCCTCGCGTTCGCGGCCGGCGCCGTGCTCGCCGCCGGACTGTTCAGCCACGTCGGCGCGCGCGTCGACGCCTGGCTCCACCCCTTCGACGACGACGTGTACAACCGCATCGGAGGCTCCTACCAGATCGTCACCGGCCTGTTCGGCCTCGCCTCCGGCGGCCTGTTCGGCACCGGCCTCGGACAGGGGCACCCCAACCTCACGCCGTTCGGCAACTCCGACTACATCTACGCCTCCGTGGGCGAGGAGATGGGCCTCATGGGATGCTTCGGCACGCTCATGCTGTACGTGGTCATCATCGCCTCCGGCTTCGTCACCGCCATGAAGGTCAAGGACGGCTTCGGCAAGCTCCTCGCCTCCGGACTCGTGTTCACCATGGCGTTCCAGGTGTTCACCGTGGTCGGCGGCATCACGCTCGTCATCCCCCTCACCGGCCTCACCATGCCCTACATGGCAGCCGGCGGCTCCTCCCTCATCGCCAACTACGTACTCGCCACGCTGCTCGTCATCGTCTCCAACGCGGCCAACAAGCCCGCCCCGGACGTCTCTTCCGAAACGTTCCAGATGGACGCGCTGGCCGTCGTCGCCGAACGCGAACGGGAACGCGAACGGGAGACGCCGCGCCGCGCCTCCCGCGGCGCGCATGCCTCCCGCGGCGCGCACGCCGTCCACGCCGTCCCGAACACGGACGACGAGGCCACCATCGCCATCGAACGGGAGGAGGCACGATGAACAAGACGCTGCGCCAGCTCTTCACCGCCGTACTGGTCCTCTTCACCGTCCTCGGCCTGTCCACCACCGTCATCAGCGCCGTCCGCGCCAACGAACTCAACGCGGACACGCGCAACTCACGCGCCCTCTACCATGAGTACGGCACCCCGCGCGGCTCCATCCTAGCCTCCGACGGCACCGTGCTCGCCACCTCCGAAGCCGCCAACGACGCGTTCAAATACCAGCGCACCTACGCCAACGGACCGCTCTACGCGCCCGTCACCGGCTATTTCTCCATCACCCAACGCGCCGACCGCGGCATCGAGGCGTCACGCAACTCGCTCCTCAGCGGCGAATCGGACAGCCTGTTCTGGCAGCGCATCAAATCCACGCTCACCGGCAGCGAAAACCGAGGCGCCTCCATCGAAACGTCCATCAGCACCAAACTCCAGCAGGTCGCCTATGACGCGCTCGGCGGACAATCCGGCTCCGTCGTCGCCATCGAGCCCAAAACCGGACGCATCCTCGCCATGGTGTCCACGCCCAGCTACGACCCGAACCTGCTCGCCACACACGACGGCGAAGCCCTGCAGACCAACTACGCGAACCTCACGCAGGACCCCGCCAACCCCATGCTCAACAACGCCGTCAGCGAACTGTTCCCGCCCGGCTCCACGTTCAAAACCGTCGTCGCCGCGGCCGCGCTCGAAACCGGCTCCTACGCGTCGGACACGCAGATCCCCGCCGGCGCCTCCTACACGCTGCCCGGCACCGCCACCCAGCTCACCAACGTCGAATACCAGGCCGACGGCTCCAACGGCACCATCAGCCTCGAGGACGCCCTCGCCTACTCGTCCAACACCGCGTTCGCCCAACTCGGCGTCGCCGTCGGACAGGACGCCGTGGCGGACATGGCCACCAAGCTCGGCTTCGGCAGCTCCATCCTCATCGACGGCTCCGACACCACCGGACAGCCCATGAAGGCCGTCGCCTCCAACTACCCCACCGGCATGACCGACGACAAAGTCGCCCTCGCCTCCATCGGACAGGGCGACGTCACCGAGACGCCGCTGCAGAACGCGCTCATCGCCGCCGCCATCGCCAACGACGGCACCCTCATGCGCCCCACGCTCGTGGACCGCGTGCGCGCCAGCGACCTCAGCGTGCTCTCCACCACCAAAGCCAGCGTCATGAGCGAACCGTTCAGCGCCGACACCGCCAACCAGCTCACCCAGATGATGCAGGCCGTCGTCACCAAGGACTCCCCCTCGCTCGCGCCCGACGGCGTGAGCGTCGCCGCCAAAACCGGCACCGCGCAGATCGGCTTGGACAACAGCGCCATCGACGCGTGGGTCATGGGCTTCGCCCCCGCCGACGACCCGCAGATCGCGGTCGCCGTCGTCGTGCACAACACCACCGGATACGGCGTCACCGCCGCCGGCCCCATCTTCCGCTCCGTCATCGAGGAGGCCCTGAAGCAATGAGACTGATCGAAGGACAGCTGATCCATCGCCGATACCGCCTCGACGCACGGATCGCCAAAGGCGGCATGGGCGAAGTGTGGAAAGGCTGGGACATCCAACTCAACCGGCCCGTCGCCATCAAGGCGCTGCGCTCCGACCTCACCAACGCCGAGGCCAAACTGCGCCGCCTGCGCGCCGAAGCCCACAACTCCGCCAACCTCGCGCACCCCAACATCGCCGCCTTGTTCGAATACTACGAGCATGACGGCATCGGATTCCTCATCATGGAATACGTGCCCAGCAAATCGCTCGCCGACCTGTTCCACGAGCAGGGCGCCATGGACCCCGCCAGGCTTCTGCAGATCCTCATCCAGACCGCGCGCGGCCTGTTCGTCGCGCACAGCCACGGCGTCATCCACCGCGACGTCAAACCCGCCAACATCATGGTCGCGGACAACGGCGAAGTGAAGATCACCGACTTCGGCGTCTCCTACTCCACCAACCAGGAGCAGATCACCCAGGACGGCATGGTCGTCGGCACCGCGCAGTACATCTCCCCCGAACAGGCCCAAGGCCGGCAGGCCACGCCCCAATCGGACATCTACTCGCTCGGCGTCGTCGCCTACGAGGGCCTCGCCGGACACCGGCCCTTCACCGGCACCACGCCCGTCGACATCGCCGCCGCGCACGTCAACGACCCCGTGCCGCCCCTGCCGGACGACACCGACGTGCAGCTGCGCGAATTCGTCATGTCCATGCTCGCCAAGGACCCGCTCGACCGCCCCAAGGACGCGCTCGTCGTCTCCCGCACGCTCGCGCGCATCGAACGCCGGCTGCTCGACCAGCAGACCGAGCTCAACGACTCCACCATCATCTCGGGAAGCCGCCTGCCCCGCAGGATCATGAGCGCCCCGCACAACCCGCTCGCGCCGCTGCCGCCCCAACCCCATGGGGCCGCCGGCGATCCGGACCACGGCCTGCACCACCAGGCGATTTGGAAGGAACAACAATGAGTACCATGCCAACCTCACTGGCGAACGGCCGCTACCAGCTCGGACAGCTCGTCGGCCGCGGCGGCATGGCCCAGGTGCACGTGGCGCTCGACACGCGCCTGGGACGCACCGTGGCCATCAAGATCATGCGCGCCGACCTGGCCAACGACGAGATCTTCCTCAAACGCTTCCGCCGCGAAGCGCACTCCGTCGCGCAGATGAACAACCCGAACATCGTGAACATCTACGATTCGGGCGAAGAGACCGTCATGTCCGAGAACGGACAGACCGAACGTCTGCCGTACCTCGTCATGGAATACATCAAAGGCCAGACGCTGCGCGACATCATCCGCGTCAACGGCCCGCTCTCCCAACGCGACGCCGAACAGGTCATGCTCGGCGTGCTCGGCGCGCTCGAATACTCGCACCGCATGGGCGTCATCCACCGCGACATCAAACCCGGCAACATCATGATCTCCGACCAGGGCATGGTCAAGGTCATGGACTTCGGCATCGCCCGCGCGCTCGACGACTCCGCCGCCACCATGACCCAATCGCAGGGCGTGGTCGGCACCGCGCAGTACCTCTCCCCCGAACAGGCCCGCGGCGAGACCGTCGACATGCGCTCCGACCTCTACTCCGCCGGCTGCGTGCTCTACGAGATGCTCACCGGACGCCCGCCGTTCACCGGCGACTCCGCCGTGGCCATCGCCTACCAGCACGTCTCCGAAGTGGCCGTGCCGCCGTCCACCGCCGTGCCCGGACTGCCGAAGATGTGGGACTCCATCTGCGCCAAGGCCATGGCCAAGGACCGTCAGAACCGCTACGCCACCGCGGCGGAGTTCAAGAACGACATCCTCACCTTCATGAACGGAGGCGTGCCCGTCGCCGCCGCGTTCAACCCGCTCACCGACCTCGGCAACATGAAGGCGCGCAAGCAGGCCGAACAGGACGCCGCCACCGTGGCCCTCAACCCGGATGAGGCGGGAGGCTCCACCCAGGCGTTCAACCCCGTCACCGGCCAGTTCGAGCAGATTCGTCCCGCCACGCCGGCGGCGCCCGCGGGCGCCGCGCTCAAGACGCGCTCCGAACAGCGCGCGGAAGCCGCCAAGTCGAAACGCCGCAAGATCGTCATCGGATCCGTCGTCGGCGCGCTCGTCGTCATCGGCCTCATCCTCGCCGCGTTCTTCATGCTCAACGGCGACAAGGCCGCCGACGAAACCGTGGAGGTGCCCGCCATCAGCGCGTCCATGACCAAGGACAGCGCCCAACAGCGCATCGAAGCGGCCGGACTCGTCTTCAAGGAGATGGTCGACAGCGACTCCAACGAGCCCGAAGGCACCTTCACCAAGCAGGATCCCAAGGGCGGCGCGAAGGTGGCCAAGGGCTCCACCGTGCGCGTCTGGTTCTCCGCCGGCCCGCAGGAGGGCACCATCCCCGACGTGACCAACCTCTCCCAGAGCGCCGCGCGCGCGGCCCTGGAGGATGAAGGCTTCAAGGTCGTCACCGGCGTGCAGACCGAGGACAGTACCTCCGTGGCCAAGGACCACGTCACCCGCACCGATCCCGCCGCCGGCACCAGCTGGCCCAAGGGCACCTCCGTCACCCTGTACGTCTCCTCCGGCATGACCGTCGTCCCCGACGGCGTCGTCGGCCAGGGCAAGGACGCCGCCATCGCCGCGCTCCAGGCGGCCGGCCTCGGTTCCATCACCGTCACCGAGCAGAACTCGGACAGCGTCGAAGCCGGCGTGGTCCTGAGCGTCAACCCCGGCTCCGGTTCCTCCGTGTCCCAAGGCTCGTCCGTCACCATCGTGGTCTCCAAGGGCCCCGAACAGGTCACGCTGCCCAACGTGGTCGGCATGACCTACTCCGCCGCCAAGTCGCAGCTGGAGGCGCTTGGATTCACCGTCGCGCAGTCCGGCTCCACCGGCTACTCGGATAAGGTCATCGCGCAGACGCCCACCGACGCCACCGCCAACAAGGGCGCCACCGTCACGCTCACCACGCAATCCTCCGGCGGCAACAACGGCGGTTCCGACACGGGCGACAACACCAACGACGGCTCCAACACGGGAGGCGACGCCACCGGCGAATAAACCCGCATCCGGGGGTTTCCGCCGTTCCGAAGCTTCGGTCCCCGGGACCGCGGAGGGCGGGGGATGTCCTCTTCACGACATGCTTCAGGCCGTTCCGGCCGAGTCTTTACGGTCGCGAAGGGTCATCCCCCGCCCTCCGCTCGTTTAACGCGCGGTCTACGCGGCATGCGGCCACGCGGTGCGCGGTCTACGCGGCTACCTTGGGGGCGAGGCCTTGGGCGTTGGCCACGGCGGACGTCTGGCCGCATACGGCGAGCCAGTTGGCGAGGAGGCGGTGGCCGTCCTGCGTCATGACCGATTCGGGGTGGAACTGCACCGCGTACAGGGGCGCGTCCTTGACGCGGATCGCCTGCACGGTGCCGTCGTCCAGCGTGCGCGCGGTCACTTCGATGGTTTCGGGCACGGTGTCCGAATCCACAGCGAGGGAATGGTAGCGGGTGGCGGTCATGGGGTTGGCCACGCCGGCGAAGATCTCGTCGTCCGCATGCTCCACGAGGCTGGTTTTGCCGTGCATGATGGTGGGCGCGTGGCCGACCGTGCAGCCGTATACTTCGGCGAGCGCCTGGAGGCCGAGGCAGACGCCGAACATGGGTTTGCGTTCGGCGGCGCAGCGGCGGATCAGATCCTCGCTGGCGCCGGAGTCGGCGGGTGCTCCGGGGCCGGGGCTGATGAGCACGCCGTCGTAGTGGTCGAGCAGGTGCGGGTCGGTCGGGTCGACGGCGTCGTTGCGCGTCACGTCCACGGTGGCGCCGAGCGTGGTGAGATAGCCCACGATGGTGTAGACGAACGAATCGTAGTTGTCGATGACGAGGATGCGTGCGGAATCGGTCAGGTCGGTCACGATGGCTCCTTCACGACGGCTTCTTCACGTCGGCTCCTTCGCGTCGGAGGCGGACGGGCCGTGCGGCTGTGCGGCTGTGCTGATATGAGAATCGGACGTCCTGGGATGCGGCATCCGCGGACGTCCGATCGTTATGCGCCAGTCTACGCTTCGCCGTCACTGCACGGCGAAGTTGCTCATCTGTTGGAGCATGGGGATGTTGAGCGCCGCCCAGGGGAACACCCATTCGAACAGGGATGCGGCGGCCGCGAACAGCAGGATCGCGGTGAGCAGGAGTCGGATGGGCAGTATGCCGGGTTGGAGGCGCATGAGGCCGCCGTAGAGGCTTGCATCCGGCTTGCGGCGGCGTCCGGCGCGAATGGCGGCGATGAGCGGCCAGCGCCAGGCGACGGCGGCGGCGATGAACAGGATGAGCCATGCGACGAGCGCGATGGCGATGACCGGTTTGAGGGAGCCGATGCGTGCGGGCAGGGACATTTCGCTGGTGCTGGTGCTGGCGAATTTGATGTTGCCGGTGGAGTCGGTGACGGCGAGTTCCTGTGGGATGCCGTCCGAGACTTTGGCCCAGTATGCGAGTTCGCCCCAGACGATCCAGCGGTGTGTGGGCGTGGAGTATTTCGGCTCGCAGGTGGTGAGCGTGATCATGCGTTTGGTGGCTTCCGCTCCGGGGTTTTCCGGGTTGGCGGCGATGACGTCCACGTCTTCGGGCAGGACGATTTCGTGGCTGGTGTACGTGTACACGTACCAGTAGTCCTGCGTGCGGACGACGATGGGGTCGCCTTCCTGGAGTTTGTCCACGTCGCCGAGCGGGTTGCCGTAGCCGTTGCGGTGGCCCGCGATGGCGAGGTTGCCGACTTGTCCGGGCAGTTGGGTGCCGGTGTAGTGGCCGAGGCCGTGGCGGGCGAGCTGGGCCGCGTCGGTGCCTTCGACGATGTTGCGGTTCCAGTCCTGGCCGAAGCGGGGGATGTAGATGGTGGCGATGAGGTCGCCGTAGGCGGGGTTTTCGGGTTGGACGGGAGCGTCGCCTTCCTGTGCGGCGGCGATGGTGGTTTCGCCGCCGGAGCCCGGGTCGGACCAGGATGCCTGTTGGCGGGTTTCGACTTGGGTGCGTTCCGCTTCCACGCCGGTCCACCACATCTGCCATGCGATGTAGAGCGCGCAGACCGCGGCGAGGGTGATGAGCAGTTCGGCGATGATGCCGACGATCTGCCATCCGATGCCGCGTTTCGCGTCCGTGGCGCGCGCGTTCGCGTGCGTGTTCGTGCCGTGTCTCATGTCGGGTCATTCCCCTTCCGTCGTGTTCGACGTCGTGTCCTGCGTGCCGTCCGATGCGGACGTTCCGTCCGAGCCGTCCGATGCCGTGCCGTCCGTGCCGTCCGATGCGGCGGTTTCGTCTTCCGGCGTCTCCTCGTTCCGGCCTTCGACGGGCGAGGCGTATTTGAGCGGTTGGAGCAGCGCGGCGGTTTCGTCGAAATGCAGTTCCTTCTTTCGTTCGACCTTCCATCCCAGACCGAACGCGCTCACGTATTGCTGGTAGATGGTGATGGCCTGCGATTCGTCGAGCGCTTCGATGAGCCGGTCCGGGTCTCCGATGGCGGAGATGGTGAACGGCGGCGAGTATTTGCGGCCGTGCAGCGCGACGACGTTGCCGGAGCAGATGACCGCGGAGTTGAACAGGATGCGTTGGTCCATGAAGGTCATGGCTTCGGCGCCGCCCGCCCAGAGCGCGTTGATGACCGATTCGATGTCCTGCTGGTGGATGACGTATTTGTCGATGTCTTCGGAGGAGCCGGACGAGTCGATGGCCTGCTCCCACATCGGGGAGTCGTCGAGGGTGACGCTGACGCCGGTGCCTTCGACGGCGGGCAGGATGGTGCCGGCGCCGGGGTCGTCGGTGGAGGCGGGCGACGAGTCCGCGGCGGCGGTGAGGCCGGTGAGCGTGCTGATTTCGGAGCTGAGTTTGTTGACGTCGGCTTGGAGGTCGTTGACTTCGTCCACGCGTTGTTCGACGAGCGCGGCGGTGTCCGAGCCGACGATGGCGGTGCGGTTGACGCGCAGGTTGGTGACGAGCAGGTATCCGGTCATCGCCACGACGAGCATGACGGCGACGCCTCCGGCGAGGGAGCGCCGAGCGCTGTGACGTCCGCCGTGTCTGGCCATACCGTCCGCCTTCCGTTGCCATATGCCGCCGCAAGATCCGTTCCGTCCACGTTTGACGGGTTTTCGGCGGCTTCGTTCGCCGCTTTCGAGTGTAGCCACTATTATGACTTCTAGCCTAACGAATGGAGACTACGCTGATGGCTGACGAAGAGCTGCTCGAGAACGACTCGAAGGATCAGAAGGACTGGCAGGGCGAGACCGCGAAGGATGCGGATGGCTCCGCCGCCGAGGAGCACGACGGTTTCGTCGTGGATATGGACAAGGTCCAGGCCGTGCTGGACGCGACCGCCGACAAGTCCGCGATGACGCCGCAGATGCGTCGCATGATGGCGCGCCAGGAGGAGAACACCAAACGCGTGGAGGAGACCATCAAGGGCACGAAGTCCAACCCTCGTTGGTTCGTGCCGCTGTTCTGCATCCTGATGGTCATCGGCCTGATCTGGGTGGTCACCTACTATCTGACCGCCGACTATCCGATTCCGAACATCGGCGCGTGGAACCTGCTCATCGGTTTCGTGATCATCATGGCCGGCTTCCTCATGACCATGTGGTGGCGTTGAGCCGGTAGCCGATTCGGCCGTGCGGAAGGCCGCCGTGACCAATGCGGGTCGCGGCGGCCTTTCCATGCGCAGGACGGACCGGGCCGCATCCCGCCCCGTGCGTGGCGGACTTCGGGCGTGAACGCACTTATCCACATATACGGCGGACGTGAGGGCGCGGCTCGACGGCGTGACGGGTGGCGCTTGTACCTTATCCACCGGCACTGTGGACGATTCCACGACATTCGTCACATGTTATCCACAATGCAAAACGCCGGAACCCCGCGGCTGGCGAGGTGTTATCCACAGGTTATCCACCAGCCTGAGGAAGTTATCCCCACCTTATCCACCGGAATCGTCCACTTATCCACAAAACAAGCGTTCCAGCGGGGTTTGACGGTGGATAAGTCGACTTATCCACCGATGTGCATAACCGTTATGCACATTACCCACGTCACCGCATCCCTGTATTCACAACGATTTGCGCATTTACCCACACTGCAGGACACCGTTTTTTCCACCACACATCGCCAATTATCCCCAACTTATCCACATGGTTTTCCACATCGTGTGGAAAACTACATATGTGTAATTCAGGCGCCCTCACCCCTAGATATCCACACCCCCACCCGAACGGGGCGAGTTATCCACATTTCCACACCCAAAATCGTGGTTTTTCCACCTTGCAACCGATTTCACACACCGCGGCGCCCACCATCGGATGCCATCGCATACATATTCCACTATATGGACACAGTGCGGACCGGACCGGACGACGCGACGGCCGGAGCCCGCACCCGGACCCCGGCCGTCGCACACGCCATCGGACGTCAGAACAACGAGAAACGCACGGGCGGCGCGCACAAAGCCGTCACCGCCAACAGCACCGCCACCACGGCCACGCCATACACGCACATACGCCACGTGAACGAACGACGACGCCATGCCGGCACGCCCGCCACCAACAACCACGTCAGCACGCCGCCCGTCACGAAACCGCCCGCATGCGACTGCCACGCGATGCCGCCCACCACGAACGGCATGAGGAAATTCACCGCCATCCACACCAGCATCGAACGGATATCCTCACCCACACGCCGATACACCACCAGCACCGCCGCGAACAGACCGAACAGCGCGCCCGAAGCGCCATACACCGGCGTCAGCCACGCGCTCGAACCGCCATACAACGCCGACAGCCAGCTTCCGGACAGACGCGCCCACACCAACAGGCCCACCGAACCGCCCAAACCGGAAATCAGATACAACGCCAGAAAACGCAGATGTCCCATCATGCGCTCCAACATCGGGCCGACCGACCACAAGGCGATCATGTTGAACAGGATATGCAGCGGCGAAGGCGCATGCATGAACATCGACGTCAGCCACGTCCACGGACGCGACACCATCGTCAACGGCATCACCATGCCCGCGTTCAACATCGCGGCGAACCCGGACGGCCACAGCACACGCAGCAGCACCTCCACCGCCCAGACGCACACGCACGCCGCGATCAGCGACCACGTCACCACCGGGCCTCCATGGCGCCACTCATACTGGATCTGACGTTTCGTGGGAACACTCATCTTCATGCGTTCAGTCTAACCAACGGCCTGCGCGGCGGACGGCGTGGGGCGAAACGGCGTTCGCGGCGAGCGTGGCGTTCCACCCAATCCTCACATACGCGCGCCTATGATGGGAGGCAGGGTCAGCCTGGAAGGACAGGCCGACGAGATGGGAAAGGAGCCGTCATGGAGAACAAGTCCTCGAACGGTTGGAAGTTCTTTGCGCTGCTGTTCGGCGCTCTGCTGGCAGGCCTCGTCGGTCTGTACGTCTACAAGCAGCAGAACCCGGACTACGATCCGTGGGAGGAACCGTGGGAGAACAGCTCCTCTCCGGTCGACCTCGGTCTGGACAAGGCCAAGGCCGAAGCGGTCGCCGACGAGGCGGAGGAGGGCGAAGGCGAAGCCGTTCCGGCCGTCGCCTGAGTCGCGTCCCGTCTGCAGACATACGTCAGAAGAAGGTCCGATACCGCGGATGATTCCGTGGCTTCGGACCTTTTTCATGAGCGGGGGTGGTTTCCGGGCGTCGTGGCCGATAGCGGCACCACAGTGAGCAAAAGACAACGTTTTTGAGGGACCGTGGCCGATCATCTTGCCACGATGACAGAGCAACGACGGATTTTCAAGGACTGTGGCAGATTTTCCTGCCACGGTGGACGATAATTGGCGTTCTTGCCTGACCGTGGCAGATATCTTGGCCACGATGGGAGTGAAATGCCTGATTTTTCATGACCGTGGCAGAAGCGAAAATCGCCGAATCGTTGGAATTGCAACGATTCGGCGATTCGATGCCTTATGGGTCACGACCGACGTCCCGCCACGGTCCGGGAAAACGGGCCGTTTCGGCGCACCGTGGCAGCCATCCGCCCTTCAAACCTTCCAAACAAGGCGAGCGGAGCGGCGCACCGCGTCCCGAGCCGTCAGGCGAGAGGCGCCGTGTGCCAGATGCGCGGAGCCGTCAAACGGACAGTCCGGCGGACTGCCCGTAGGCGACGCCGAACGACGACAGTCGTGAGGCAGGAACACGGCCCGCATCCGGCGCGCCGCGTCCCGAGCCGTCAGGCGAGAGGCGCCGTGTGCCAGATGCGCGGAGCCGTC
>Cebus_capucinus_imitator_PRJNA485217_SSR056__coassemble_538_pt1 | contig 48289 bp, 44 predicted proteins | sample Cebus_capucinus_imitator_PRJNA485217_SSR056__metabat2_high_PE_007 | metagenome-assembled genome bin Cebus_capucinus_imitator_PRJNA485217_SSR056
AGAACAGCGTGGTCGACGGGTCGAAGCCGGTGAGGATCGGCACGAGGAAGGTCGCGCCGAACATGGCCACGACGTGCTGGGCGCCGATGCCGGCGGTGCGCCCCCAGGTCAGGCGCTCGTCGGGGTCGACGACCTCTCCGGGGGCGAGGGTCCTGCCGTCTCCGTGCAGGGACCACTGGAAGATGTTGCCTTTGGGCGTGCTCATATGCTGCACTTCTCCTTAGCTCTCGTTGGCTCTCGTTGGCTCTCGTTGTGCGGTTCCCAAGTCGCGGTCCCGCATCTCAGAGGGACATTGTAGCGGCATCCGAGGGGACTTCCGCGCCCAGTGCCTCTTCTCCCGCGCCTGCCTATCCCCCATTCGCTCCCCCGCTCGGGCGGTGGGGCTTCGTTTCGGATGCCGTCCGGCCTTGGAATCATGGGATAGCGCTTTCTAGTGCGTTGTCGTGCCGTGGCTTCCGTCATGCCGTCCGAAAACGGTACCACGGTTCCATACCGTGGCTGTTCGGATGTGCCACGATGGGTGCATATATCGATTGAATCGGCGACCGTGGCGGAATTCCCTGCCACGGTCCCTCAAAAACGCCCCTCATCCACGACTGTGGCAGGATATCCCGCCACATCAGCCCAAATCGCCTTTCTTCCCCCGACCGTGGCAATCCCCGGCAAAAAGCCAAACCGTTCCAGCCCCCACTCGGGCAGCGAGCGCTAGGGTCTCCGTAACGTTCCCGTCTGCGAGCGCTGTGGGTGTTCTTTTGTTTGTGTGTGGTGTTGTGTGTGGTGTCGGGTTCTTTTATGTGGTGTGCGATGGGGTGGGGTCGTGCGCTGTGTGATGGCGGTGTGCGGCCCCGCCCCTATGGGATGCTATTTGGTTTGGTCGTCGGTGAGGTGGGGGTCGACGGTGTGGACCACGTTGAGGAGGTTTTCGTTGGTGAGGTGGGGGCGGTGGAATTCGCGCCATGGTTCGGTTTGGATTTGCCAGGTGCCGGTTTGTTCGTTCCAGGTGGGGCGGGCGGTTTGTTCCCATTGGAGGCGTTTGGAGGTGAGGCCGGTTTGGGGGTTTCGGCGTGTGTAGTGCAGGCAGGTGCAGTTGGTGATGGTCCATGCTTCGGATTCGTTGCGGCGCATGAATTCTTCGTCGGAGAGGTCTTCGAGGGTGAGCATGAGTGCGGCCATGAAGTCGCCGTGGGTGACCATGACGACGCTGCCTTCGTCGGAGCTGCGGTTGAGTGAGGTGAGGACGTTGTGTACGCGGTCTTCGGAGACGTCGGCGATGGATTCGCCTGCCGGTGGTCGCCAGTAGAGGGGGTCGGTGTTTTTGAACATCCAGTTGCGTTCGTAGTCGTGTTGGAATTCGGTTTTGGTGATGGTGCTGATTTCTCCCCAGGAGCGTTCGCGGATGACACGGTGTTCCTCCCATTGGGCGTCCGGCAGGTTCATGGTGGCGGCGGTTTCGCGTGTGCGTACGTATGGGGAGACCATGTAGCGGTCGAAGAGGCGTTGTTGTTGTTGGAGCCATTGTCCGATGCATGCGGCTTGGCATCGTCCTTTGGGGGTGAGGCGCCATGAGCGGTCGGGTACGGTCACGTTGTCTTGGGTGAACAGGGAGTCGTCGCCTTGTTCGCCTGCTTTGACCATGACGTTGGCTTCGGATTCGCCGTGGCGGATCACGTATAGGTCCATGGGCATTCCCATTTCGTCCTCTTTTCTTGTTGATGGAATGCGTTCCCTGTCCAGCGTAGTCGATGGCGCATCGTCCGGCCTGTTCGTATGGTGTGCGATGGTGCGGGTAGGGTGGGGAGGGCGCGGTCGGAGGATCGTGGGGCGTACGGACCGTATGCTCCCTCATCGGACGGTGTCGGACGGTGTCGGATTTTCGTCGGACGGCGCGCGTATCGGACGTCGAAGGCAATGGAGGCAATGTATGGCTTACGCGGTGGTCACGGGCGCGTCGAACGGCATCGGACGGGAGCTTGCCCTGCTGTTGGCCCGGGACGGACATGACCTGCTCATCGCCGCACGCGGCGCGGGACGGCTCGCCCGCGTCAAAACGATCCTCGAACGCGATTACGGCGTTCGGGTCGACATATTCCCCGCGGACCTGTCCGAGCCGGGCGAGGCCGCACGGTTGCACCAATACGCCGTCGAACATGGTCTGCATGTCGACGTGCTCGTGAATAACGCCGGGTTCAGCGACTGGACCGACCTGCTCGACGCCGACTGGGATCGCCAGCGAAGCATGATGCGTTTGAACATGGAGGCGCTCGCCGAACTGTCCCACCTGTTCGGACGCGACATGCGCCGGCAAGGCCATGGGCGCATCCTCAACATCGCGTCCGTCGCGTCCATGATGTCCGGCCCGCACATGGCCATGTACTTCGCTTCCAAAGCGTTCGTGCGTTCCCTGTCCGAAGCGCTCTCCTACGAGCTGCGCGGTACGGGCGTGAGCGTGACCTGCGTGTGCCCCGGGCCCACCTCGACCGGGTTTGCGAAGGCCGCGCGCATGTCGGGACGCAACTTCTTCACCATGACCCGGCCGGCCGGCGCGCGCGAGCTCGCCGAATACGCGTACCGGTCCATGATGCGCGGGCGCACGCTCGCCTACCATGGCATGTTCTGCAAGGCGGGCGCGTTGGCGGAACGCGTGCTGCCGCGCGCGTGGACCCGCCGCATCGCCGCGTTCATGAACGGCGACCGCCCCAAGCGTTGAACCGGGCGGACGGGACCGGAGGTGGCGGACGGCCGGAACATGCCGGCGAGCGCGATTCCGTGACCTGCCTTGTGGTCCTGGGCGAGCCGTCCGCCCGCGCGGTCGCCGGGTCAGAATACCAGTTGGACGAGCAGCATGTATGCGATGGTGCCTCCTGCGATGGACAGTAGCATGCTGCGCTTCCACCGGTGCAGTCCGGCGACGATGAGGCAGGCGATGAGTTCGGGCATGCCGTGGGAGCCTGTGGTCATGTTGGTGTCGCGTAATGCGTATACGACCAGCATGCCGGTCGTCGCATAGGGTAGGACGCGGCCGAAATAGTTGACCAAGTGCGGCGGCTGTTTCGATTCGGGGAACAGCAGGAATGGGATGAACCGGGTGGCGATCGTGCCCAGGGCGACCGCGGCTATCGTGATGATTCCCTGTGTGAGCGTCATCGTCATCATCGTGCGTTTCCTTCGGTCTTTGCTTGTCCGGCGTGGCCGGCATGGTCGGCGGAGTCGGCGGGTGCCGTGGCGTGTGCGGTGGGGGCCGGCGGATTCGTGTCGGTGGTTGCGCTGGTGGTTGGGGTGGGTTGGTCGAGTTTGGGTTTGAGGAGGGTGAAGATGGCGAGCATGGTGATGAGGCTGGGGATCATGAACCGGTCGGGTCCGAGGATGGTGAGGAGGGTGAGGGTGGTGAGCACGCCGACGAGGGTGCTGGCGTGCGCGGTGCGGTCATGGGCGTCGGCGGCGTTATGCCATTGGTCGAGGAGGATGACGAGGAAGAGGGCGGTGAGGACGAAGTCGAGTCCTTGGGTGTTGATGGGCAGGTGGTTGCCGATGATGCCGCCGAGGGTGGCTCCGGTGATCCAGTAGGTTTGGTTGAGCAGGGTGGTCCACAGGTAGAACCATCCGCGGTCGATGTGTGCGGGGATGGGGGTGGTGGAGTTGATGGCGTAGGTTTCGTCGCACATGCCGTAGATGAGGTAGGGGCGTTTCCAGCCGAGTCCTTTGAATTTGCCGAGCATGGACAGGCCGTAGAAGAGGTGGCGTGCGTTGACCATGAGGGCGAGGAGGATGGCTGCGGCCGGATCGTATGCGGCGGTGAGGAGGTTGGCGGTGAGGAATTCCATGGAGCCGGCGTAGATGACGGCGGCGGTGAGCATGGGCCAGGTGAAGGGGAAGCCTTTGGAGGCCATGAGCATGCCGTAGGAGCATCCGAGGAAGAGGAAGCCGAGGGCGATGGGGATGGTGAGGGGGAATGCGGCGCGTAGGGCGTCGAGTCTGGGGTGCGGGGTGTGGGTCATGATGGTGGGTGGCGGGTGTGGCCGGTCGGGGTTTGGTTGCGGCGGTCATGGTAGCACCGGCTGGTTCGGGCGTGCGGGGCGTGGTTGTCTGGTGAGACGGCGGAGATGGCGCAATGGTTCGAACGTTTGTTCGAGTATGTCCGATGGTGTGGTTGGATGCCGGCATGTTCGAACGTTTGTTCGATTTTGGTTCGATGGCTGGCGGGTGTCCGGTGTTTTGTTGGGATGTTGCGTGGTTTTGGCGCGTTCGCCGGTCCTGTGCGCGTCCGATGGTGTTGGATGGGGGTCATGAGTGGTTTCGTTTCGCGTTGGCTGGTGTTGACGCTCGCCGCGGGTGTGATGGTGGTGCTGTTGCCGGGCATGGAGGTGGTGGGCGATCCGCCGGTGTTGGGCGTGGCGGCGTTCGCGTTGTTCATGGCGTTGATCAACGCGTCCATCAAGCCGGTGGTGCATGTGCTGGCGCTGCCGTTGTCGATAGTGTCGTTGGGATTGTCGGCGTTGGTCATCAACTGGCTGTTCATGGAGTTGGCGGGCATGCTGGCGTTGGGCCTGTTCGACGTGGGCGTGGTGGTGCACGGCTTCGGCTGGTCGGTGCTGGGTTCGCTGGTGATGTCGGTGGTGTCGTGGCTGGTGGGCGTCGTCATCGGCGACTAGAGGCGCGTCGCGTGGACGAGTGGAAGGGGGATGCCCGCATCGATGGGGCGTCCCTTTTTTTCGTGTCCTGTGGCGTACGGCGTGGAAGCGCCGGCGTCGTCCCGGGGCGCGCAACACGCCCCGGGACGACGTGCGTCTACACTATGCGAGGACCTTTTGCAAGAGAGCATCGGAAGGGAAACGAACAATGTCCTCGATTTTGGGAAGGCAGGCCGTACGGGCCGACGACATGCGACACTACGCCGGACTGGCCGTGTTCTCCTCGGCCGTGGGCCACGCGCTCGACGGTCTCGACCTCATGATCCTCGGCTTCGCGATGTCGGGCATCATGGCGAGCTTCGACGTGGACCGCACCACCGCGGGCACGCTCACCACCGTCACGTTGGCCGGCGCGTTCCTGGGCGGATTGGCGTTCGGACGCATGGCCGACCGGTACGGGCGCATCCGCGTGCTCACCTACTCCGTGGTTTTCTTCGGCGTGTTCACCCTGCTCAGCGCGTTCGCGCCGAACTTCGCCGTCATGGCCCTGTTCCGCTTCCTCGCGGGCGTGGGCATCGGCGCCGAATTCGGCATCGGCATGGCCATCGCGTCCGAAGCGGCCAAACCCGAGCATCGCGCCAAAGCCACCAGCGGCGTCGGGCTGGGCTTCCAGGTGGGCGTGCTGGCCGCGTCCCTGCTCAGCGCGCCCATCATCGCCTCGTTCGGCTGGCGTGGACTGTTCGCCGTGGGCATCGTCCCCGCGTTCGTGGCCATCGCGATCCGCGCGTTCGTGCCCGAACCGCCGCTCTACCTGCGTTCGCGCGGCAACGACGAGACGCACGGTTCGCTGCGTCTGCTGTTCTCCACGCCCGAACGCGTACGCTACTCCATCGCCGTGATCGTCCTGTGCGCCGTGCAGAACTGCGGATACTTCGGCATCATGACCTGGCTGCCCAGCTATCTCAACACCGAACTCGACCTGTCGTTGACGTCCACCGGCGTGTGGACCGCCGTCACCGTCGTGGGCATGATGCTCGGCATCTCCGTGTTCGGCTTCCTCGCCGACCGTCTCGGCCGGCGTCCCGCGTTCTGGATCTTCCAGATCGGCGCCGCGCTCATGGTCATCCTCTACAGCCGTCTCACCGACCCGACCGCGCTGCTCGTCGGAGGATTCTTCATGGGCATGTTTGCCAACGGCATGATCGGCGGCTACGGCGCGCTCATCAGCGAACTCTACCCCACCAGTCTGCGCGCCACCGCCCAGACCGCCCTGTACAACACCGGACGCTTCATCGGCGGCGGCCTCGGTCCCGTCGTCATCGCGGCCGTGGCCCAGACCCATGGTTTCCCGTTCGCCATCGGCACCATCTCGCTGATTTACGCGCTCGCGTTCGCCACCATGTTCCTCGTGCCCGACCGCAAGGGCGCCGCCCTCGAATAGACGCGGTCCCCACTAAGCGGGGCCACGTCGCCCCGCTCCCACGAAGGCCGACGCCTGCGCGTCGGCCTTTCCCATACCCGCCTGTCCGGCCGATCAGGCATGCAAGGCCTTGTCCGCCTCGCCGATGCAGCGCAGCGCGTTGAGCGTGCGCGGATAGCCCAGGTACGGCATGCATTGGGAGACGACCGCGGTCAGGAACGCCCTGTCGTTGCCGACGCGCATGTTGCCCATCGCATGGCTGGTCAATTGGGGTTCGCATCCGCCCTGCGCGGCCAGGAAGCACAGGGTGATCATCTCGCGCCGGCGATGGTCGAGACCGTCGCGCGTGTAGTAGTCGCCGAAGCAGTTGCCCGCCAGCCACCGGTTGATGTGGCGCGTCTGCTCGGGCCCCGACCGCGCGAAGCCGCGCATATGCTCGCCGAAGATCGCGACCTGCGCGTCCTCGCCCGCCCGCACGCGCGTGTCCGGCGAGGTGGTCGACTGGCCGGCCAACGGCAGGGCGACGCCGCGTTCCGTCAGGATCCGGTTGGTGCGTTCCACGAACGGCAGCACGCGCCCCACCCCCAGATAGGCGGTCGCCTGGTAGACGATCTCCTTGGCCTCGACCGGCGTGACGCCCGCATCCAACGCCTCGCCCAATTCGCGCGCGTACGCGTCGAGCCCCTGGCATCCGATCAACGCGGCCAGCACCGCCATCGCACGCGTGCGCCCATCCAGGTCCGGATGGTTCGCGCCCTCATCCTTACGCACCTCGTCGCGCATGAACGCGGACAGGAACGCCGCATATTCCGGATCCGTGGCCGCCAGACCGTACAGTCCGTCTTCCTCGGGCATGTTCTCATCGCACATCGTGAATCCTCGATTCTCCACGCGCCGCCCCATGCGGCGCACCCGAATCCCACTGTAGGAGCCTCAAGCGCTCGAAGTACAATCCCGACGCGTTCCGGCGGGCGCCGGAGAGGTCGGGACTAGGCCTCCCCCGCGCCGGCGAGGGAGGCTTCGCGCAGGCCGGTCAGGCCGGTGTCGGGGTCCTTCCAGGTGACGTACGCCTTGGTGCATACGCCGAGGATCTCACCGGTCTTGCTTTCCGGCGCGGACACGACGACCTGGAATCCGAGCCGGGGCAGGACGGCCAGGGCGCGGCGCGTGTAGCGGCCGTCGGCCTTGATGAGGGCCTCGTCGAGGAAGAGGGTGGTGTAGGAGGGGCGCATGCGCCGGTCCATGCCGCCGCCGAGCAGGTACATGAGCGCCGCGCCGTACACGAACGAGGTGAGCTCCTGCAGGGCGCCGCCGGAACGGCCGCCGGTGGAGGTGATGCGCTCGTCGGGCCCGTCCCCGTGATGGACGGTCGCATGGAATGAGGAGCGGCAGCGCGGGTCGAGGTCGCGCGCCCCGTATGCGCGCACGCCGTTGACGTCACGCACCTGGGCGAGCTGCTCGTCCAACAGTCCGACCATCGTGGCGCATGAGGCGAACGCGCGTTTGGCCTCGTCCACGCCGGCCGCGTCTCCTTGGGCCTTCCAGTCGTTCAGCAGACCGATGACGCGCCGCAGCTGCGCGTTGAACGCCGCGTCCGGACGGCGCACGTCCGCATGCAGGGACAGGGTGCCTTCGCGCGGGCCGAAACGTTGGCCGTCGAGCATCAGGTTGATGCGCTCCAACTGGTCGCCGATCTCGGCGGCGTCCGCGTCGATGGCGCGTTTGAGCGTGAGGAAGCCCATGCGCAGCCGTTCCAGGCAGCGACGGTATTCGCCCAGCGTGGCCCGCACGGCGGTCAGATGCGTCAGACCGTCCAGTTCATCCATGTAGTAGCGGTAGTCGGCCACGCTGGCGCCCGTAGCGTCGTCGTCCGCGGCGTACACGTCCAGGTAGGCGGCCATGAGCGTTTCGACCGCGGCGCGCGCCTGCACGGTCTGCCGGTCCATGCCGTCGGCGAGCGCCTTCATGTCCTCTCCGACCGTGGCGGTCAGGCGTGCGGCGTATGCGTTCGGGTCGGTTTGGCCGGCGCCGGCGATCATGCGTGCGCGCAGGCCGGGCCTGTCGATGCCGTTGAGGCTGCGTTCGTAGGCGGTTTCGAGTGTTTCGTGGATTGTGTCGGCCGGTCCGGCCGAGGCCGTGAGGTTTGTGAGGTTCGTGTCGGTGGAGTCGGTGGGGTGGGTGTCGAGCCAGCGTTCCATGGCTTCGATGGCGCGTGCGGCGCTTTGCGCGTCGCGTCGTAGGTCGGCGCGTTCGTCTTCGGCTTGGCGGCGCAGGTCGGCGAGGTCGTCGCGTTCGTGTTCGAGTTCGGACAGTTCGCCTTGGCCGCGCAGGGTTTCGATGTCTCGTTCGATGGCGGCGATGCGTGCGGCGGCGCCGTTTTCGTCGAGGTCCTCCCATGTGGTGTAGGCGATGGTGCGGGACAGTTCGAGTCGTGCGTTGTGGCGTTCGACGGCGGCGAGCGCGGCCTGGTAGTCGTTTTGGGCGTCGTGTTCGGCTGCGTGTGCCTGTTCGAGGCGTGTTTGGAGTTCGTTCAGGTAGGTTTCGGTGACGAAGCCGATGGTCTGTTGGCGGTCTTTGACGCCGTGTTGGCCTCGGTCCGCGGATTTGAGTTGTCCGTCGCGTTGGATTTGGCGGTGTTCGCGGTCGGTGTCGTCGATGGTTTCGACGCATAGGGCGTCGTGGCGTTCGCTGCGGGTGAGTTCGCGCAGCCATGGGGTGAAGGGCGAGTCTTCGCGGTAGCGCAGTTTGGATGACATCCATGTGCCGTCCGTGGTGTCCGTGGCGTCGTTCGTGTCGGGTGTGTGTTCGACGTCGACGAACCGCCAGGTGCGGCGGGCCATTCGTTGGGGGTCTATGGCGCTGATTTTGGCGGCGAAGCCTTGTTCGTGGCGTTTGTCCACGAGGATGGTTTGGGATATGGGCGCGTAGGCGACGTTCATGGCCAGTCTCCATGCTTCGTCGTCTTCGCGTATGTCCATGAGTTCGGCAACGTAGGGCAGGTCGGAGGCGTCCAGTCCTGTGGCTTGGCAGAGCATGGCGCGTGTTTCGGCCATGTGGCGGGTGATGCGCGTGCGTGCGGTGCGCTGCGTCTCGAGGTCGCGTTCCAGGGTGCGCGTGGTTTCTTTGGTCCGGTTCAACGCGGCGTAGGCGGCGTCGCGGGCCGTGTCGAGTTCGCGTAGCGTCGTCTCGTGTCCGATGGTGCGTTCCACCGCTTCGATGCGTGCCTGTTCCCAGGCTTTCGCGTCGCGGGGCATGGCGTCGCCGGTTTTGGCGTATGCGGCGCGCAGCCGGTCCGCGTTTCTGCGTATGCGTTCGGCGGTCTCGCGCGCCTCCCGCAGGCGTTCCGTGAGACGGTCGAGGGCGCCGCCGTCGATGCCGCGGATGCGGTCGCGTACCGTGTCGAGACGGCGTTGGATGTCGTCGACGCGGCGTGCGGCCTCGCGTTCGTCCCGTTCGGCGGAGGCGAGCAGGGCGCGTTCGGCGGGCAGGGCCGCTTCCAGTTCTCCGCGCATGCGTTTCGTCGTCCATGCCTTAACGAGCCGCATGCCTTCGGGGGTCGCGGGGCTGGCTTTGGCCGCGGTGCGGGAGCGTGCGAGCGTTTCGGCGTAGCGTTCGTACGCGTCCCTGATGCCCCGCAGTCGGCCCATGCGCCGCATGTTGTCGTCCATGCTGCGGAAGTTCGCGTCGTAGCGCGCGTAGTCCTCGCTCAGCGAGCGCGCTTTGGCGAGCGCGTCGGGGATGGAGAGCACGCCTTGTTTGAAGATGTCGTCGAGGCGCGAGGGCGCGTCGGCGGATTGGATTTTGGCCAGGAGGCGGCAGGCTTGGGCGCTGAGTCCCATTTCGGTCCAGACGTGTTCGTGGAACGCGTCCGCGTTGGGGAACGTCAGGCATCCCGGGTAGAGGGTTCTGACGCCGGAGGGGGTGAACGGCGCGGCGCGCAGCGCGTCCATGCGGCGCGGGTCGATGCGCCGGTCCCATACGGCGTATTGGCGGCGTACGTCGCCGCGTCCGTCGCCGGCCTGCAGGTAGAGGAACTTCGCGCATGACAGGACGCGTCCGTCGGTGTGGTTGACGTACGTGTCCACGATGGCGCCCCACACGGGTTCGGGCGTGCCGTTCCGGTCGCGGCCGCGCAGGTAGATGGGCGTTTCGCCGCCGTCCGCGTCGCCCGCGCCGACCATGCCGCGCAGGTACGTGTAGTCGCTGCGTTCGCTCCTGCCGGAGTTCGACGCCTTGTTGAACGGCGTGCCCGTGGGATACAGCAGGGAGATCTGCGCGTCCACGAGCGTGGACTTGCCCGATTCGCTCGCGCCGGCCAGCAGGGTCACGGGCGCGGCCTCGTCCATGGAGGGACGGAACAGATGGTAGCCGTCGTAGGAGCCCCAGTTGACCAGGGCACGGCTTTCCATCATCCACCTGTCCGCGATCATCGCCATGTCACGCGCCATGCGCCTCTCCCCTTTCCGTCCGCGCCTTCGGTTCGCCCGCGCCATCGGACGCCGTGTCCTCATCGTTGCCGTCCGCGCCGTCCATGGCGCCGGACAGGGCCGTCTCGGTCCACGTCTCGGCCAGGGCGCGGTCCAACGCCACCGGCACCAGCGCGGTGATCCGGTACATGGTCCGCTCGTCGCCCAAACGTTCCAGATAACCGTACGTGCCCATCGCCGAAACGAGCGCGCCCACCTGACGGGTCACGGACTCCTCGTCGTTGCGCGAGGCGAGGAAGCCGGCGCCCGTGGCCAGGGCGGCGCGCATCTCGTCGAATCCCACCAGCCACGCGTCCGGCCCCTCACGCACGTTCTCATACTCCAACACGCGCATGCGCAGGAACGCGAGCAGGGCCGCCTCCTCGCGCCTCAGGCTCGCACGCGTCTTCAACGAGCGCAGGCCCGCGTCGCCGGGCGCGGGAGCGGCGTACATGATGCGGTAGCGTTCCGACACGACCGGTTCCAGCAGATCGTTGTTCAACGAACGTCTGACCGCGTCGAAATGGTCCACGGCGATCTCATACAGGTCGCCTTCGATGTAGCGTTCGCGTTTGAGCATGATCGCCGCCAAACGCGCCTGCGCGTCCATATCGCCCGAATCGCCCTCGAACAGGGCGTACGGGTTCACCGCCTCCCCGCCCCGCGTCCCGAAGTCGTCACGTCCTTCGGACACGTCGGCCCCTTCGGGGACGAAAGCCCCGAAGGCGGGTTCGCCGGACGGATCCGACCGGTCGGCCATGCCGATACGGTCGGGGTCGCTGCCAAGGTCTGCCATGTCATCCCTCCCGGATGATGTCGTCGAGTTCGTCCCGCGACGCCGTCACGGGACCGGTCAGCCAGATGCGCGGGCGGCCGTCGATCGACGTGCACCGCCACACGCTCACATTCGGATATGCGGATGCGCCGTCCGCGAGCGCACCGAAGCACGATGCCCCGGACTCCGGAGACGCCGCGGAACCCATACGCTCCCGCATACCGTCCGCGTCCGTCCCATCCCGTTCGGCATGACGTCCGATGGGCGCGGGACGGGCGTCGCGCAGCGCGCCGAGAAAACCGACCAGTTCGCTTTCACGCCGTTCGCGCGCGGGCAGCCGGTTGAAGCTGGCCGCCACATCCACACGCCCCTCCCCCGTCACCACCGGATCGGCGGCGATGAGGGCGAGAATACGCCGCAGACGCGGCCCTCCCCCCTCGACCAGCGCGCCCAGATCCGCCGGAGGCGCGCTCGCGGGCCTCTCGGACAGGCCGGGAGGCGTGGAGCGGGTCATGGGACGTGCGGGACGGGTGGGCAGGACGGGGATGCGCACCGTGGCCGTATCGGTCCCGTAGGGGCGCGACGGGTCGTTGGGATGGTCGCGCGCGTCGCGGTTGACGGCGGCGAACAGTCGGTTGAGACGTCCGAGCATGGTGCGGTAGCGGGTGTCGGTGCGTTGGCGCACCAGCCGGCTGACGGCCTCGTCGGACACGCGGATCTGGTCGAGGACCGCTTCGATGCCCTCGTAGATGCGCGAGAGCTCCTCGCGGACCTGTTCGAGCGGTTCGCGCGCCGCGTCCGCCAGATAGGGGGTGCGGGCGATGGCGCGCAGCGCGTCGTCGATCTGCCGGCGGCCCTCGTCCGTGACGATCACCTGGAACGCGTCCTCGAAACGCCGTCCGCCGTCCGATTCTAAGAAGGCGCGACGGTAGTCGTCGTGGTAGGCGGACAGGATCTCGTCCACGTCCATGTCCGCGGCCTGCATGCGCCGGCGCAGCATGTCGCCGTTGTCGCGTTCGGCCAATACGAGTTCGCGCAGGTCCACGCCCACGCCGCGCAGCGTGTTGCGCACCACGGCGATGGCGTCGCCGACCTGCTCGTCGCTCAACGCCGCGTCGCCTTCGCCGCCGCGGATGCGGCGGATCTCCCGCTTGCGCGCTTTGATCTCCCGGTTGAGCAGACGCACGCGCTCCTCCGGATCGGCGGTCAGCCGCATGCGCGCATGCTCCACCTCCATGACGATGGAGTTCGCCTGCGCGCCCGACAGGACGCGCGACTCGTCCTCCAACCTCGCCAACGCGTCCACGGCGCGGTGGGCGCGCGCGGTGAGCCGGTAGAGGAACCGGTGCGAGGCCGGATCGTGCGCGTTGGCCAGCCACGCGTAGTCGCCCTCGCCCTCGCGCGACAGTTCGCCCACGATGCGCGCGGCCGCCCCGCGCGCGTCCTCGCCCTCATGCGGCGTGAACATGCCGCGGCTCTCCAGCCGTTCCAAGGCGCGCGCGAAACGCTCCTCCAACGTCTCCCTGGGCATCTCGTCGGTCAACGGGTCGAACGCGGCGCGCAGCAGCGCCACGTACAGCATCGAATTGGCTCGACGCAGCGAACGCAGCACGCCGGCCTCGTACACCGGTCGCAGCCGTTCCATCTCCCGTACGACATCAGCCATGTCCGCCCTCGCTTTCCGCTTCCCAAGGCTAGCAGACGGCGGAGCCGGCCGCGGCCATGGTTCGTACGGACCGCGCTACAGTGGTGTCGGTGAAGCGACGGAACGGCGCAGATTTCGAATTGCCGCCGTTCCGCATGGGTGAGAAAACGCCTTCGACGCTTTCCTGGATCGTCATCGAGGGATGCGCCCATGGCCGATGGGCAAACGGCTGCATGGCCCGAACGTGAAGCGCTCCGACGAGTCTTATCGTGATGCCCTGCTGCCCGGAGTGCCGGAAGATTGCCTACGCCGAATCAATCCGAAGGCGCATTCCGCCGCGCTCGCCGAAGCGATGCGGAAGATCTCCGACGTCGAAGGCGTGGATCTTTTATCCCGGAACATCCTGTTGGGATTCGGGGGTTCTTGGCTCAGGCCGCCGGTCTTGGCTCACTTTGAAACCGTTGGAATCATGCCGTTCCTGAGTTTTGAGTTTCTTTGTTCAGACCACCCGGATTGGTAAGCGGAATAATCAACCCGTCTCCAACGGCGTGGCACCGACGGCATCGCCACCGTTCGCCTTGGCGTTTCCATCCTGCGGTCCGACCGCCGCATCCTCGACCTATGGCAGCGCGACGCCGGCAAACACACCGGCATCCGTCTAGAACTGGTGTCGATGCCCGACGGCTCCGAAGCCATTAACGACATCATCACCCACCTCGGCGAGGATATCGACCTGATCTCCACGGCGTTCGACGCCGGCCGCACGTTCATCTCCCGCATCGCCGAATTATCCGGCCTTACCGGCGAACCCCGTGCACTACCTCACTCATGATCCTTGGGCCGTGTCTTCCGACTCCCAGCTTGCGGGATTGGTGCCATCCGCCGTCTACTCGATAGATCGTGGCTCGTGTTCGAGCACGAGTTTCATCTTGCTGTTGTCCATCAGCCACGCATACAAGTCCCGGTCCAGGATCATCGCCAGATCGAAGCACGCCTGCATCGCGTCCGCCAACGTGATGCGCCGGTTCTCGCCGGGCAGCGGGACACCGTTGACGAGCGGCTCGTGATGGGCGACACGGTTGCGCAGGGCATACACGGTCTTGACGATGTCCAGTGCGTAGTTTCTTGTCCACTTGGCGTTCGCGTCCGATGCGTGCCGACGCCCGCCGGGGAAGGCTTTGACGATGCCTTTGCGCCAAAGGTCGTTCTCGTAGTCGGCGCTGCCCTCGTCCGGCCAGTGCGCGTGGATCGCGCCGCCGTTCTCCAGCAGGTTGCGCCAGAATCCGAATGTCAATGCAGCGACGAGATGGCCGTGCGTGTGCCGTTTCCTCTGCTGGACGGTGAGATGGCCCCATGCCTCGCGGATCTGGCGTTGGGTGCGGTCGTCGAATCGAAGTCCTGCCATGTACCAGTCCTCGGTGTCGGCCTGTTCCAAGGCGATGAGGGACAGCTGCCGGTCCATGTGGTTGCGTAGAGCGACTTCGAGGATGGCGATGTCGCCCATGCAGGCGCTGGCCATGTCATGATCCCACAGGTACAGTCGCAGCGCCGGGCATGAGCGTCGCCGCGCTTCGGAATCGTAGGATGCGAGCCGTTCGTCGGTGATGCACGCGCGCAACGCCCTCTCCTGCGGGCTTCCCTTGTGAGGGGTCTGCGAGAGGAAAGCGGATACTGGGGTTGACTGTCGGCTCATGAATCATTATCATATTCCATGAAATCCCCCAATGGGCCTCTCCGGACGGTCTTCGACTGAGCCGTGATGCACTGGGGGTTCTCTTTTATCTGGGAGCGAGGTGCCTCATTTGAAAGTGAGCGCGAAATCCGGAGTGGTGCCTCACCCGTGGTGAGCGCGAGATCCTGGTCCTCGTCGGCTTGCGGGGTTTCGTCGTCTTCCGGTTCGACGCCCGCGATGCGGGCGAGCGTCTTGTTCAAGTATGTCATGTCGGGGCCGACGCGCCTGGCGAGCCGCGCGGTGCGTGGCGCGGCCAGGGCCTCGAGCCGGTCCTGTACGGCGTGTATGCGCCGGACGAGTTCGGCGGGGTTCGTCGTGGCGATGATCCGTTCGATCTCCTCGCGTCTTCCGGGCAGGATGAATCCCGGCCCGCCCGCGGCCCGGTCCCTTTCGTCGAACTCCTTGAGCCTCTCCCACGGGGTGCGGGGCGCGTCGTAGACGCGGCGCGGCCTGCCGTCACGGGTGCTGGTCCTGCCGACGGGTTTCCTGGACGGGGTGAACAGGTTGACCTTGACGCGCGCCAGCTCCCATAGCTCGTTCAGGAGATCGAGCTCGTCGATCGTGTATCGGTAGTGGAACGCGTGGCGGCGCACGACGTGGTTGTTGCGGGACTCGACGGTGGCCTGGTCGTTCTTCCTGTAGGGCCGGGAGCGGGTCTGCTCGATGTCGCGTTCCTGCAGCCAGGCGATTAGGCCCCGGTTGATGAACTCGCTGCCGTTGTCTGTGTCGTAGGAGCGGATGCGGAACGGCAGCCTCCCCTCGATCGTCTCCTCGGCCCGGGAGAGGTTCGCGAACGCGTTGTTCCTGCACGACGCGTTCTCGGTCCACCCGGTGGCGATGTCGACCACGGTCAGGGTGCGGCAGAACTCGCCCCTGACGCTCGGACCGCAGTGGGCGACGGTGTCGGCCTCGACGTTGCCGGGCAGGCCGTCCAGCTCGTCGCCGGCCTTCCTGATTGTGATCGGGTTGCGCAGCGGCTCCCCGGCGGGCCTGGTCGTGGATATGCCCTTGGTCCGTGCCGCGTCCCGCGTCTTCTTGAGGTACCGGTCCATCGTGGCCGCGCTCATGCGCTCCAGCTCCAGGAACGCGGACCCGTCCCAGTCGGCGAGCTCGCCGTGCGCGCGCAGCGTCGGCATCCATAGGGGCAGCATCGCCTTCAAATACTTCGCGCACGGCATGTCCATCATCAGCCACACCTGGACCGGCAGCTCGCGCGACTGCCGCGAATACCGCTTCGGCCGCTCCTCGGGCGGCGGCGGCCTGCCGCGTCCGGCTTCCGCGAGCCTGCGTCTTGCGGTGCTCCTGCCGATCGCCAACACGGAGCACATCTCGTCGAGGATGCGTCCCTTGTCCTTCTTCGACGCCTTCATGTGGCTCTTCGCATTTTGGTGTGTAAGGGCCGTGCGGTTTCATTCGTTGTGTGATCAAAAAAGCGAAGAGAACCGCGCGGCTTGGTAACGAGTCTAGCGCGTTCGACGGCCGGGTGCTGCTCGGCCTGGACAGGCTCGGGTTGAACCCGGTCTCGCAACGCCACGTCACGTCGGGCTCGCGTGCCGGCGTGTGGCTGATCGGCTGCGAGATCGCGGACGAGACCGCCCGGTATTGCCGCGTGTGCGGGGCCGCGGGGCGGGTCCGTTCCTCGTGTCGGCGCCGGTTCGTGCACGTGCCGGTCGGCCAGAACGCGGTGCACCTGATGGTGCGCGTCAGACGGTACGAGTGCGCGGCGTGCGCGCGCTCGTGGACGGACGACCTGTCCCGCATGGCCGGCGAGGGCAGACGGCTGACGGACCAGGCGGTGTGGCGGGCGTGCGCCGAGATCGCACTGAAGTCGAAGAGCGTGTCCGCGTGCGCGAACGACCTGCACTGTTCGTGGGGCGCGATCAACCGGGCCGTGCTGGAGAAGGGCATGGACGTGCTGGCCGCGGACCCGCGCCGGCTGGACGGGGTGGAGGCGATCGGCGTGGACGAGCACGTATGGCGGCACACCGTGTTCGGGAGCCGGTACGTGACCGTGATCGTGGACCTCACGCCCCGGGAGCGCGGGGAGCCGGCCCGGCTGCTCGACATGGTCGAGGGCGGAAGCGAGAAGGCGTTCGCCCGATGGCTGGCCGAACGCGGGCGGTCGTTCCGCGACGACGTGAAGGTCGTGGCAGTGGACGCGTTCGCCGGATACAAGAGGGCCGCCGCGCGCCTGGTGCCGCACGCCGCGGAGATCCTCGACCCGTTCCACATCGTCAGGCTCGCCGGCGACAAGCCCGCCGGGGTGCGCCGCCGGCTCCAGCGCGAGCGGACGGGACGGCGCGGCACCAAGACCGATCCGCTCTACCGGGGCAGGAGGATCCTGCCCGGGACCGCGTCCCTGCGCACCGACAGGCAGCGGGAGAAGGCCGACCTGCTGCTCGCCGATCCCGCGAACAGGCCGCTCGCCCTCGCGCACGGCGTCTGCCAGAGGATCGTCGCCTGCTACGCGCACGAGGACCGGCGCGAGGGACGGGCCATGATGGCCGAACTCATCGAGTCCCTCGCCGTCAGGGGCGCGGCGCCCGGATGCCCCGAACTCGCCACGCTCGGGCGCACCCTCAAACGCCGCATGGCGGACATCCTCGCGTTCTTCGACCACCCCAACGGGGCGAACGGGCCCACCGAGGCCATCAACGGCAGGCTCGAGACCCTCAGGGGCATCGCCCTGGGGTTCCGCAACCTCGACAACTACATCGCCAGAAGCCTGCTGCACACCGGAGGCTTCAGACAAGCCATCCAAGCCCACCTCCAACCACACCCATACACACAAAAATGCGAAGAGCCGGATTTTTACAGACAAGGCTGACAGGCCTGTATCGCGCTGAATCGTATAAGGATACGAACATATGACATGGAATCGCATGGAGTTGGGAGAAGTTCTCACGCTCAAGCGCGGATATGATCTACCTGCAAAAACCGGATCGCCGGCAGGACTCCGGTGTATTCTTCTTCAGGTCGCTCCGGTTCGCACAACGAGGCCGCGGTCCAAGGACCCGGAGTGATCACCGGTCGGTATGGAACCATCGGAGAGGTGCTCCACACGGAGGATGACTACTGGCCATTGAATACGACGCTGTATGTTTCCGATTTCAAGGGAAACGAAATCGAATGTCTCAATCAGATAAACGGCCATTTGTACTCGCCGAGTATTGTTCTGGCGGCGTAGGCAATTCGACCTTGGATACGCCGATCTCGCCCGACATGAGCTTGGGGAGCAACGTGTCACGAAGTTGTTCGAGGGTGGCAATTTCTCTTCTATCTGCTGAAATAAGATTCAGTACTTTGCTGGCTTCAGAAGAAAATACCTTTACAACGTCATCAATAGTGGGAACTCTATAGGACATTATTTGATTTTTGTCGCCGCGGGGCATCACGGACGGCGGGATCCGTCAGGCTCAATCGGCGGATGAGACATGCCGAGGGGAACGGGTTTCGCCGGCGTTCCCGGACAATTCCGCGATGCAGGAGACGAAGGTGCGGACCTGCCGGGACGCATCGATCGGGTAGAGCAGACCGTAGTGCATGACGACCGGTTCGGGCCAGTCCACGGCCACGTTGACGAGCTGCGGGTGGACGTCCGCCCACATGGGTTTGGAGACGAGCAGGTCGCCGGATTCGGCGCAGTCGTTGAACGTGTCCAGATCGTAGTGGTCGATGTCGATGACCTCGATGGCCGGACGCCGTTCCAGCAGGTCGCGGGCCGTGTCGTTGGAGCCGCGTGCGCGTCTGAGGACGCGCACGCGCGCGCCTTCGAGATCGTCCAGGGTGATGCGGGCCCGTCTCGCCAGCGCGTGATCGCGCGGGACGGCCACGCATAACGGTTCGCGGGCGAGCGCGAGGGTTTCGCACGTCCCGTCCCAGTAGCCGGCGTCGAAGGCCGTGGAGACCACGTCGACGTCCTCGCCGAGGTGGGTGATGACGTCATTGACGGATTCGGAATCGTCGGGCATCGACACCAGTTCCAGACGGATGCCGGCATGGGCGCCTGCGTCCCGCTGCCATAGGTCGAGGATGCGCCGGCCCGGGCGCAGCATCGAGACGCCGAGCCGCACGGCGGCGTGCTCCGAGGCGGCGTGCAGCCGCGCACGGCGCAGGATTCCCTCGCATTGGCGCACCATCATCCGCGCGTCCTCGACGAACTCGCGGCCGGCCCTGGTCGGCGTGACGCCGCCGCGAGACCGGTCGAACAGCGTCAATCCGTACTCCCGCTCGAAGGTGCCGACCTGTTTGGCCACCGCCGGCGTGGAGATATGCAGCGCCCGTCCCGCCTTGGCGAAGCTGCCGGTGCGCGCGGCGGCGATCACCGCATCCAGACGCTTGTCGTACATCACACCCTCTTTATAAACCGATGGTTCATGAATCGTAAACCATAAACATTCACAATCCGCTGTTTTCCTACTCTCGAAGAGAATACCATAGCCGAGGCAACAACCAAACGGAAACATATAAGCTATTGGAACGCAGGTGAACATGACATCATCCAACGAATCCGCGGCCATCGACCGCATCCACGCGAACGGGACGCTCCCCCGCGAAGGACGGCGCGCGCCGCACCGTGCGGCACGCCGCAGCGCCGGCCTGACCACGTTCGCCACGTCGCTGGCGTTCTTCCTGACCGGCATGGACACCATGATCGTCAACGTGGCCCTGCCGACCATCACCGCCGACCTCGGCGGCGACATGGTCCTGCAGCAGTGGATGATCGACGGCTACACGCTGCTGTTCGCCTCGCTGCTGCTGCTCGCCGGCAGCCTGTCCGACAGGTTCGGCGCCAAACGCGCGTTCCTCTTCGGCACGGCGCTGTTCGGCGTGGCGTCGCTGCTGAGCGCATTCGCCTGGAACATGCCCATGCTCATCGTCGGACGCTGTCTGATGGGCGTGGCCGCGGCGCTCATCCTCCCGGCCTCGATGGCCCTCATCAACGAGGCCAATCCCGATCCGCGCCGCAGGGCCTTCGCACTCGGCATATGGGGCGCCGGCTCGGCGTCCGCCTCCGCGTTCGGCCCGCTGTTCGGCGGCCTGCTCACGCCGATCCACTGGAGCCTCATCTTCGCGGTCAACGTGCCGTTCTGCCTCATGGTGCTCGCCCTCGCCCCGAAGATCGCGCCCTCACCCACCCGCGCCATCTCGTTCGATTGGGTCGGCCAGGCGTTGGCGCTCGTCGGCCTCGCCTCGCTGACGGCTGGCGTCATCGAAATAGGCTCCCTGGGAGGCTCCTCCCCCATCACGCTCGCCCTGCTCGCGGCCGGCGTCGCCGCGCTCGCCCTGTTCGTCCTCGCACAGTCCAAGGCAGGGCATCCGATGGTGCCGTTGGGCCTGTTCCGCAACCAAGGCATGCGCATCTCGCTCATCGTGGGATTCATCATGATTTTCAACTGGTTCGGCATGGTCTTCGTCTCAACCCTGTTCCTGCAGAGCGAACGGGGCATGAGTCCGTTCGCCGCCGGACTGGCGTTCGTCCCCTCCGCGCTGGTGATGGTGGTCACCAATGTGCTCAGCGGACGGGTCATCACCGCGACGGGCACCCGTTTCACCGTCTCCCTTGGTCTGGCCGTCATGGGCGTGGGCTTCCTCGCCGCCGTGCTGACGCCCGCTCCGACGCCCGCATGGGCGATCGCCGCGGCCCTGAGCGTCGTCGGACTCGGCGGCGCATTGGTCACGCCGGCGCTGTCCGGACTGGTGTTGGAAAGCGTGGAGCCGCGGCAGGTCGGCATCGCCGGAGCCTTGTTCAACACGTTCCGTCAGGTCGGCGGTGCGATCGGCGTGGCCGTGTTCGGCGTGGTCGCCACCTTCACGCCGTCGTTGGACGACTCCCTGCGCGCCGTGTTCGTCGCGGCCGTCATACTGCTCGCCGGAGCGTTCGCCTACGCCCGGCTGCGTTGGAACGGACGCTGAGGCGACCGCCACGCCTTCGTGCATCGAACCATCGGACGCCAAGAAGAAAAAGAAAACGAAAAGACGCCGCGGACATCCATCGGATCCGCGGCGTCTTCGGCGCCTCATGCCGGACGTCACCGACGCACGGCACGCACGCCGTCAGTGCGTCTCGCCCATGACGGCCGTCACGTCGGATTCGGACGTGACCGCCGCCTCGATGGCGTGTTCGAGGGCGCGGGCCATCGTCGCCACCTCCATGACGGGCGTGCCGTTGGGCTTGCCCACACCCTGCTCCACCGCGTACGGCACGTGGATGAAACCGCCCCCGACGCCCGGGAAACGGCGTTCGATGAGGTAGAGCACGTTGTACATGATGCTGTTGCACACGTACGTGCCCGCCGTGTACGACAGGAACGCGGGAATGCCGTGCTCGTTCATGTTCGCCACCATCGCCTTGACCGGCAGCGACGAGAAGTACGCCGCGGGGCCGTCTGCGCGCAGCGGCTCGTCGAACGGCTGCTCGCCGTCGTTGTCCGGAATGCGCGCCTCCGCCAGATTGATGGCGACCTTCTCGACCGTGATCGCCGAACGTCCACCCGCCTGGCCCACGCACAGCACGAAATCGGGACGTTCGCGTTCCATCGCCTCCTCCACGACCTTCGCACTGCGCGTGAAGACCGTGGGAATCTCCAGCTTGACGACCTTCGCGCCGGCGATCTCGTCGGGCAGCAGCCTGACCGCCTCATAGGCGGGATTGACCGGCTCCCCGCCGAACGGGTCGAAGCCGGTGACCAGGATCTTGCTCATGACAACACTCCTTCGTAGATGAATCCTGATGGTTCAAGACCGCGGCCGTCAGGCGACGGCCAGCATGTACGCGATCTGCACGCAGATCATGACCAGCGCGGGCAGGGCCTGCGCCTTGATGACGCCCATGCGGTCCTTCATGTCCAGCATGGCCACGGGCACGATGTTGAAGTTCGCGGCCATCGGCGTCAGCAGCGTGCCGCAGTAGCCGCAGGTGAGCGCCAGAATGCCCACCACGGCCGGATCGGCGCCGTAGGCGAGCACGAACGGCGCGCCGATGCCCACGCTCATCACGGTGATCGCGGCGAACGCGTTGCCCATCACCATGGTGAACAGCATCATACCCAACGCGAACACCACCATGCCCACGGTGGCATCGCCTTCGGGGATGAGCGCGCCCACCAGGGAGGCGATCACGTCGCCCACGCCCGCCGCGGTGAAGATCGCGCCCAGGCTGGCCAGCAGCATCGGCAGCATGCACAATGCGCCCATCTGCGACAGGAGGCGTTCGGAATCGTCCAGAAACACGCGAGGCGTGTTCTCCCGGGAGAATGCGAACAGGATCGCCGCCGCGGCCAGCACGCCGACGCAGCAACCGGTCAGCGCGCCGACGGACGGGATGAGCGCGCCGGCCACGGCGAACACGCCCAGACACAGGGCCGGAACGAACACGCGCATGCCGATGCGCCGGAAGTTCTCCTCCACCTGCGCGTCCGTGGGCGCTCCGGCCGCGGAACGCTCGCCCACGCCCACACGGCCCAGAATGGCCGGCACCACCATCACGAGGATGAGCGCGCCGTCCACGGCGTCCGGAATCCAACGGCCGAACGCGATGACCACGCCCAGCACGCTCCAGAACACGAACGTGCCGTAGCGTTTCGGATTCGTACGGTCGGTGAGGTTGCGCACGCCCGCATACAAGGACATGAACCCCATGAAGACGTAGAACAGTTCGAGCAGTTTGACGCCGAAGTCGATGGTCGGATCCATGAAGAACGCCACGTCACGCCTCCTTCCGCGCGGATTCGCCGTAGAAGCGGCGTCGCAGACGCGCGTCGCGCACGATGTAGTAGACGGCCGTCACGCCCACGGCGCACACCGCCACCGGAATCTCCACCACGGCCATGCGCAGCAGGTCCACGTCATAGCCGAGCGGCTTGAGCGTGGACTGCACGAGCAGCGCGCCGGCCGTGCCCACGAACAGGACCTGGCCGAAGAACCAGGCCACGTTCTCCATTCCGGAGGCCATGGCCTTGAGCTCCTCCACGTACTCCTCCTTCGGCTCATGGCCGGACGCCTCGACCGCGCCCACCGCCATCGGCATGATGACCGGACGCACGAAGCCGGCCACGCCGCCGAAGCTCACGTTGAACGCGGCGAACACGAGACGCATCACGCCGTACAGGGCGATGACCATGCCGGGCGTGGCGTTGCTCACGCGGCCGATGAGTCTGGCCGCGGCGGTCTTCAAGCCGTTGCGTTCCAACGTGCCCGTGACCAGCAGCACGATGATGAACACCGCCATGCTGCGGTTCGACACGAACGACGAGCCGAGCGTGGTCAGGAAGCCGTCGACGCCGATGCCGCCGACGAGCGCCGTGGCCACCGCGGCCACGACGATGATGAGGATCGCGTCGAGTTTGAGGGCGAAGCCCACGATGACGACGGCGATGCCCACAAGCACCAGATAATCCATGCGGAACCTTTCGTCTCCCGTAATCCGGGTTTCCTTTTGCCGATCTTCGGCGCGGTCCGGGCGCACATGGCACCGGTCCGCGAGGCATCCGTCAGTGTATCGCGCTCGGGACCGCGCACGCGACTTCAGGGGTGTCGGGGGATGAAGGGCCGCTGCCGCCTACAGGGCGCGCAGGCGGGAGGCGACGCGCACCGCCTCCACGCTGGCTGCGGCCTTGTCGCGCGTCTCCTGCCATTCGGCGGCGGGCGCGGAGTCGAGGACGATGCCGGCGCCGGCCTGCACGCTCGCCTCATGGCCGCGGATGAACGCGGTGCGGATGGCGATGGCCATGTCCATGTTGCCGGACAGGTCGAAATAGCCCACGGTGCCGCCGTAGATGCCGCGATCGGCGGGCTCCAGCTCGTCGATGATCTCGATGGCGCGCGGCTTGGGCGCCCCGGACAGCGTGCCCGCCGGGAACGCGGAACGGAACACGTCGAACGAGGTCATGTCGTCGCGCACGCGTCCGGTCACCGTGGAGCAGATGTGCATGATGTGGCTGAAACGCTTGACGTCCATGAGGGAGACGACCTCCACGCTGGCCGGATCGCACACGCGGCTCAGATCGTTGCGCGCCAGATCCACGAGCATGATGTGCTCGCTGCGCTCCTTGGGATCGGCGAGCAGCTGCGCGCGCAGACGCTCGTCCTCCTCCACGGTGGCGCCGCGCGGGCGCGAGCCGGCGATGGGGAACGTCATGGCATGCCCGTCGTCCACCTTGATGAGCGTTTCGGGACTGGAGCCGATGACGTTGAAGTCGCGGCCCCGCGCGTCCGTGAGCGCCATGAAGTACATGTACGGGCTGGGGTTGAGGGTGCGCAGCACGCGGTACACGTCGAACGGGTCGGCGGGCGAGTCGATGTCGAGACGCTGCGAGATCACCACCTGGAACACGTCGCCGTCCACGATGCGCCGTCTGGCCTCCTCCACGGCGTGCTCGTAGTCGGCGCGGGCGGTGCGGAAGCGCGGCTCGGGCATCGGCAGGTCCGGGTCGAGCACGTTGACGCGCGCCTCGCCGGGCGCGGGAGTGGCGGCGTCGCGCTGCATGCGGTCGAGCCGGGCCACGGCCTCGTCGTACGCCTCGTCGGCGCGCGTGGGACGGTCGTCCACGTTGACCGCGTCGGCGACGAGCCACACCGATCCGGACACGTGGTCCACCACGGCGATGTCCGTGGCGAGGGCGAGCACGGTCTCGGGCTGTCCGGTCTCGTCCGGGGCCTCTCCGCGCAGGGTCGGCTCCCAATGGCGGATGGCGTCCCATCCGACGGTGCCCACCAGTCCGGAGGTCAGGTTCGGCAGTCCCTCCACGCGCGGGGCGCGCAGCGTTCTGAGCACGGCGTGCGCCACTTCGGTCACGTCGCCCTCCGTGGGCACGCCCACGGGCACTTCGCCCAGCCAGTCGGCGCGGCCTCCGTCGGAACGCAGCTGCGCCATCGACCGCACGCCGATGAAGCTGTAGCGGCTCCATGTGCCGCCGTATTCGGCCGATTCGAGGATGAACGTGCCGCTTCTGCCGCCGGCGAGCCGCTCGTAGAAGCCCACGGGCGTGAGCGAATCGGCCAGAAGCCGGCGCACGACGGGGATCACGCGGTATCCTTCGTCGGCCAGTTCGTGGAATCGTTCGCGGCTCGGCCAGGTCGCGCCCCAAGTGAGATGTTCGACGCCGTTCGCGTTCACCGCCATGTGCGATGCCTCCTTCGTGGATTCATGGGTTACGTGGATCGCACGGCGTCGCAGCCGTGCGGGATGACCGGCCCGCGCCCTACGGTCGGACGCCCTCGACGCAGGGCAGCGCCCCGCCTTCGAGGAAGCAGGTGCGCCTGCCCGTATGGCAGGCGGCGCCGACCTGGTCGACCTGCACGAGCAGCGCGTCGCCGTCGCAGTCGAGCGAGACGGCCTTGACGTACTGCGCATGGCCGGACGTGTCGCCCTTGCGCCAGTACTCCTGGCGCGAACGCGACCAGAACGTGACGCGCCCCTCGCTCAACGTGCGCCGCAGCGCCTCGTCGTCCATATAGCCGACCATGAGCACCTCGCGCGTGTCGTACTGTTGGACGACCGCGGCGACCAGGCCGCGCGCGTCCCTTTTGAGCCGGCTTGCGATGGCCGGGTCGAGCGCCGGCGCGGCGGCGTCTTCGATGGTCGCGGCATCTTCGACGCCGTATGCGACTTCGTCGTCGGCTTCGATGGTTTCGTTCACGGTCTCCTGCATGGTTCCTCCCATTCCTTACGGTTCCTTTCGTTCCTTCTTCCCCGCCCGTCACGGGTCCCGCCCGCATCGCGGCCGAGTCCGACGCGTCAGCGGACCTCGTATCCGGCGCGGCGCAGTTCAGCCTTGACGTCCGCGATGGTCATCGCGCCGTAGTGGAATACGGAGGCGGCGAGCACCGCGTCCGCGCCGGCGGCGATGGCGAGCGGGAAGTCCTCCACCCTGCCGGCGCCGCCGGAGGCGATGATGGGGATGCCGACCTCGGCGCGCACCGCGCGCAGCATCTCGATGTCGAAGCCCCGGCGCGTGCCGTCCGCGTCCATGGAGTTGAGGAGGATCTCGCCGGCGCCCAATTCCTCGGCGCGTTTGGCCCACCATACGGCGTCGATGCCGGTGGACCTGCGTCCTCCCATCACGGTCACCTCGAAACCGGATGCGGTGCGGCGTTCGCCCCGTTCACGGCGCGCGTCGATGGACAGGACCAGCACCTGGTTGCCGAACCGGCGCGCCACGCGGCTGATGAGCGTGGGGGCGTTGATGGCGGCGGTGTTCACGCCCACCTTGTCCGCGCCGCAGCGCAGCAGCGCGTCCACGTTCTCCGGAGTGCGCACGCCGCCGCCCACGGTCATGGGGATGAACACCTGTTCGGCGGTGCGCGCCACCACGTCCATCATGGTGTCGCGCCGGGAGCTGGAGGCCGTCACGTCGAGGAAGGTGAGCTCGTCAGCGCCCTGACGGTAGTATTCGGCGGCCAGCTCCACCGGGTCGCCGGCGTCCCGGAGGTTCTCGAAATGCACGCCCTTCACCACACGTCCCGCGTCCACGTCCAGACACGGGATCACTCGCACCGCCAGCGACATAGCCACTCCCTGCTCTCGGTTCACATTCGTCCTCTCAGGGTAGCGGCCGGAGCCCTCGGCACGGAGGATGATTCCGGTGTGTGGACCCGCCTTGCGGTATGGAAACGGCCCGCCCCGGGTCTCACGCCTCGGGGCGGGCCGTTTACCGAATCATGTTCCGTGCGTCCGTGCCGCACGTCCGTGCCGAATGTCGGTTCCGGTTGCCTCAGGCGCGTTCGGCGAACGCCTCCTTGGTCTTGGCCGCGAGCTGGCCGCAGGCGCCGTCGATGTCCTGCCCGCGCGTGTCGCGCAGCGTGGCGGTGATGCCGGCGGCGTGCAGGATCTCCAGGAAGCGGCGCTCGTCCTCCGGGTCGGAGGCGGTCCAGCGCGACCCCTCGATGGGGTTGAGCGGGATGGGATTGACGTGCGCCCAGTTGTCGCCGTAGTGGTTGAGGCGCTTGGCGAGCAGACGCGCGTGCTCGGCCTGGTCGTTGATGCCGCGCATGAGCGCGTATTCGATGCTTACGCGGCGTTTGGAGGCGAGGAAGTAGTCGTGGGCGGCGTCCAGCACCTGCGTGGTGTCGAAGCGCTTGTTCATCGGCACGAGCTCGTCGCGCAGCTCGTCGCTGGGCGCGTGCAGGGATACGGCCAGACGCACCGGGATGCCTTCGGCGGTGAGTTTCCTGATACCGGGCACCACGCCCACGGTGGACACGGTGATGTTGCGTGCGGAGATGCCGAAGCCTTCGGGCGGCATGGCGGAGATCTGTCGCACGGCGCTCAGCACGGAGTTGTAGTTGCCCATCGGCTCGCCCATGCCCATGAACACGATGTTGCTCAGACGGCCCTCACCGCCGGCCACCTCGCCGTCGCGCATCATGCGGGCGGCCACGCGCACCTGTTCGAGAATCTCGCCCGCGGACATGTTGCGCGTCAGGCCGAGTTTGCCGGTGGCGCAGAAGGGACAGCCCATGCCGCACCCCACCTGCGAGGAGATGCACAGCGTGGTGCGCGAGGGGTAGCGCATGAGCACGGATTCGATGTGGGAGCCGTCGAACAGACGCCACAGGGTCTTGATGGTGGAGCCTTCATCCGCCACCTGGCGGGTGACCTCGTGGATGAGTTCGGGGAAGAAGCGCGCGGCGGCCTCGGCGCGTTTGGCGGCCGGGAAGTCGGTGAACTCCTCGGCGTTCACGTCGAAATGCCCGTAGTAGTGGTTGGCGAGCTGCTTGACGCGGAACTTCGGCAGGCCGAGTCCGGCGGCGGCCTCGACGCGCTGTTCGGCGGTCATGTCGGTGAAGTGCAGCGGCGGCTTGCCTCGGCGGGCGTGGTCCTTGGACAGGACGTCGCGGAACGCGCCGGTGGTGCCGCCGGGCGTGATGCCGGTCTCGGGAAGGTCGTGGGGCTGTTCGGCCATGGGTGTTCTCCTCGAAGGCGGAAGATCCGCCTGAAAACGTGTGTCGGAACGTGGTGGATGTTCGATGGTGCGCCTCCGGACGCGCGGTCCGGTCGGCATGACGGAGGGCGATGGCGCGCGAAGCGTCATCGCCCTCCTCGTACGGATGCGCGGGTCACAGCCCGGTGAACCACAGCAGCGCGCAGGTGAACGGCGCGGCCATGAGGATGGAGTCCACGCGGTCCATCACGCCGCCGTGACCCTTGAGCAGGTGGCCCATGTCCTTGAGCCCCAGATCGCGTTTGATCATCGAGGCGCACAGATCGCCGAACGTGCCGACCACGCCCACGAGCACGCCCACGAGCACGGGCACCCACCACATGGAGGCGCGCACTGGCGCCGGATAAGTGGCGAAGAGCACGGCGAACGCGCCGGCCATGGCGAACAGGACGGAGCCGGCCAGCCCCTCCCAGCTTTTCTTCGGGGAGATGCGCGGGCTGAGCTTGTGCTTGCCGAGCCAGGCGCCGGCGAACAGGCCGCCGGTGTCCGAAAGGGCCGGCAGGAACACCAGCATGATGGCGTGCGCCACGGGATGCCCGTGGAAGGTCAGAGGCAGCACGATGCACGAGGCCAGCAGGGGCACGTACAGCACGGTGAGCACCGAAACGGCCACGTGGCTCAGCCGCGAATGACGCTGGCCGCCTTCGTGGTCGAAGGAGGCGGCGGCCAGCGTTCCGGCGTCGCTTCCGGAGCGTTTGGCATCCACGGCCTGCGTCAGACGGTCGCCGAAGGAGACGCCGGTGCTGGCCAGCAGGGCCACGATGACGACGGAGGCCATGACGCACAGGGACATGGCGGTCACATGCGACGGACAGTAATACGTGGCGGCCATGGTAATGGCCGAGCAGACCCAGAGCGCCGCGACGGGCACGTGCAGGCCCACGGTGGCGAAGTCCACCCTCAGTTCCCACAGCGCCAGACATACGAACGCAACGATCAGCACCACGAACAGGTCGATGCTGAGCAGCAGGCATCCGAGGATGACTGCGATGAGGATCGCGGCCGTGCCGATCGCCTGCGGCATGTTACGTCCGGTCTTCTTGTTGATCTCGTCGAGTGCTACTTCGGCCTCTTCGTGGAGCTGTTCGTTGCGTTCCATGGCGTGCGGAGGTCAGACCTCCATGATCTCCTTCTGCTTGGATTCCAGCAGGGCGTCGATCTCGTCGGTGACGGTCTTGGTGACCTTGTCCAGGTCCTTGAGCAGACGATCGCCCTCGTCCTCGCCCATCTCGCCGTCCTTGATGGCCTTGTCGATGCCTTCCTTGGTCTTGCGGCGGATGTTGCGCACCGCGACCTTGCCGTCCTCGGCCTTGGTCTTGGCGAGCTTGACGTACTCCTTGCGGCGCTCCTCGGTCAGCTCCGGCATGGTCAGGCGGATGACGTTGCCGTCGCGGTTCGGGCTGACGCCCAGATCGGAGTTGCGCAGCGCCTTCTCCACGGCCGCGGCCTGGGAGGCGTCGAAGGGGGTCACGGACAGGGTGCGCGGTTCCGGCACGCCGATGGAGGCCACGGCCTTGATGGGCGTGGGGGCGCCGTAGTAGTCGACGGTGATGCCGTTGAGCAGGGCCGGGTTGGCGCGGCCGGTGCGGATGCCCGCGAAGTTGTCCTTGGTGTTCTCCACGGTCTTGGCCATCTGTTCCTTGGCCTGATCGATGACGTTTGCCATTGTTCTCCTTGTTTCGTCTGGTCGTCCGTCGTTCGTCCACGAACGCTTGCGATTACGATTGTACGGGGTTCGGGAGCCGGGGTTCAGTCCGCCACGCGCGATTCGGCGGTGGAGACGATGGTGCCGATCTCCTCGCCCAGCAGGGCGCGGGTCACGTTGCCCGGCTCCTCAAGGCCGAACACGCGGATGCGCTGCCTGTTGTCGCGGGCCATGGACAGCGCGGCGGCGTCCATGACGGCGAGGTTGTCCACCAGGGCGCGGTTGTAGCTCAGGGTCTCGAAACGCCTGGCGTTCTCGTCCTTGCGCGGATCGGCGGTGTACACGCCGTCCACGCCGTTCTTGCCCATGAGGACCTCGTCGCAGTGGATCTCCAGCGAACGCTGGATGGAGACGGTGTCGGTGGAGAAGTACGGCATGCCGGCGCCGGCGCCGAAGATCACGACGCGGCCCTTCTCCAGATGGCGGATGGCCTTGAGCGGGATGTACGGCTCGGCCACCTGACCCATGGTGATGGCGGTCTGCACACGGGTGGCCTGGCCTTCCTGCTCCAGGAAGTCCTGCAGGGCCAGGCAGTTCATGACCGTGCCGAGCATGCCCATGTAGTCGCCGCGGGAGCGGTCGATGCCGGCCTGCTGCAGTTCGGCGCCGCGGAAGAAGTTGCCGCCGCCGGTGACGATGGCGACCTGCACGCCCTGGCGCACGGCCGGGACGATCTCCTCGGCGATGCGTCGGATCACCTTGGTGTCGATGCCCACGGCGCCGCCGCCGAACGCCTCGCCGGACAGCTTGAGCAACACCCTGCGCGGGCGGTCGTTTGCCTCGTTGGTCATTCCATGCCTTTCGTCCTCGATCCCGCGTGCGCGGGATGCGCGAAAAATTCCGTATATCAGGGTATCCGTTATTCCCGACAGGCCGTGACGGGCATCCGGCGCTCCCCCGTAAATACGGCGAGGCCCCGCGCCTGCGCGCGGGGCCTCGCAACGGTCGGGACGCCTCAGCGGCATCCGTCGGTCAGGGTGCGGAGGTTCACTCCTGCTCGCCCTTGCCGACCTCGACGCGGGCGAAGGCGGTGGCCTTGCCGTTCACCTCGGCGAACAGCTGGCCCACGGTCTTGGACGGATCCTTGACGAACGGCTGCTCCAGGAGGACGACCTCCTTGTAGAAGGCGTTCAGACGGCCCTCGACGATCTTCGGGACGATCTTCTCCGGCTTGCCCTCGGCCAGGGACTTCTCGGTGGCCACGCGGCGCTCGGACTCCACGACCTCGGCCGGGACGTCCTCGCGGGTCAGCCACTTGGCGCCCATGGCGGAGATCTGCAGGGCGGCCTCGTGCGCGACGGCGGCACCGGCTTCGTCGGTGGCGATCATCGCGACGATGCTCGGCGGCATCTCGGCGGACTTCTTATGGGCGTAGATCTCGACGTGCTCGCCGGCGATCTTGGCGAACTGGCCGACCTTGACGTGCTCGCCGAACAGCGCGGCGGCCTCCTCGATCTCCTCCTTGACGGTGGCCTCGCCGGACTTGGCGGCGAGCAGCTCGTCCACGGAGGAGGCCTCGACCTCGACGGCGTGGCCCAGCACGGTGTCGGCGAACTCGACGAACTTCGGGGTCTTGGCCACGAAGTCGGTCTCGGAGTTCAGCTCGACGGCGTAGGCGGTCTGGCCTTCGGCGGTCTCGACGATCTTGGAGGCGATGGTGCCTTCCTGGGCCTTGCGGCCCTCGCGCTTGCCGGCCGCGGCGATGCCCTTGGCGCGGATGATCTCCTTGGCGCGGGCGACGTCGCCTTCGGCCTCGGTCAGGGCCTTCTTGACGTCGAGCATGCCGGCGCCGGTGTCCTCACGGACCTGCTTGATCAGAGCGGCGGTGATAGCTGCCATGTGAAACTTCTCCTTGAGAGTAAAACTCGATTACGTTTCCCAGTCGACCGGGACGCAGCGTCCCGGCCTTCCCGGCGACGGAGGGCCCGACGCGCTCAGCGGACGGACCCTCCTGCGGAATCCCTAACGGCGATTCACTCGGCCTTGGCTTCGCCTTCGGCGGCCGGAGCGTCCTGGTTCTCCAGGAGCTCCTTCTCCCAAGCGGCCATCGGCTGCTCGGTCTCGCCCTCGGCCTTGACGGCCTTGCCGGAACGCTCCAGCAGGCCCTCGGCGACGGCGTCGGCCATGAGGCTGGTCAGCAGCTCGATGCCGCGGATGGCGTCATCGTTGGCCGCGATCGGGTACTCGACGGACTCCGGGTCGGTGTTGGTGTCGACGATGGCGATGACCGGGATGCCCAGCTTGTGGGCCTCCTCCACGGCCAGGGCCTCCTTGTTGACGTCGACGACGAACATCGCGGAGGGGGTGCGGTTCATGTTGCGGATGCCGCCCAGCTGCTTGGCGAGCTTGTCCTTCTCGCGCTCGAGCAGGAGCAGCTCCTTCTTGGTCAGGCCGGAGCCGCGCACGTCGGAGAAGTCCATCTCCTCAAGTTCCTTCAGACGGGAGACGCGCTTGGAGACGGTCTGGAAGTTGGTCAGCATGCCGCCGAGCCAACGCTCGGAGACGTACGGCATGTTCACGCGGACGGCCTGGTTGGAGACGGCCTCCTGGGCCTGCTTCTTGGTGCCGACGAAGAGCACGGTGCCGTTGTGGGCCACGGTGGTCTTGATGAAGTCGTACGCCTTGTCGATCATTTCGAGCGACTTGAACAGGTTGATGATGTGGATGCCGTTGCGCTGGGTCAGGATGAACTGCTTCATCTTCGGGTTCCAGCGGCGGGTCTGATGGCCGAAGTGCAGGCCGGCCTTCAGCATTTCGCTCATCGTGATCTGAGCCATGGTAATGCTACCTTTCTGTCGGTTATTGCCTGGTCATGCGCGCCTGCGTGCAGTCCCGCCGGGGCGGAACCGACCGACACAGGCCGTCGCGGACATGACGCGAATTCGTTGCGTGCCGGTAGACGATGTTGGGTGGCTCGGGACGCCTGCGACCGCGTCCTTCGCCGGATGGCACACAAGTCTTGAGGATATCACAACCGCTGCCCCGCACGCGCCGGGGCATGAGGGGCAGCGGAAGATGCGGAAAAAGGCGGACCGGCTGTGACGCCGGCCCGCCGAGCCCCGATTCGGGACGGGAATGATCCCCGCGCGAGGTCACTTCGCGTGGTTGCGCATGTGACGCAGGGCCTCGCGGCGTTCCTCCTTCTCCAGACGATCGAGGTAGACGTGGCCGTCGAGGTGGTCGGTCTCATGCTGGAGCATACGGCCCATGAGGCCGGTGCCTTCGAGCACCACCTCGTTGCCGTCGAGGTCGATGCCGCGTACGCGCGCGTAGTCCGCGCGGCGCGTCTTGTACCACAGGCCGGGCACGGACAGGCAGCCCTCGTCGCCGTACTGCTCGCCGCGGGTCTCCTCCAGCACCGGGTTGAGCACGTAGCCGATCTTGCCGTCGATGTGGTAGGAGAAGGCGCGCAGGTTCACGCCGATCTGGTTGGCGGACAGGCCGGCCCGTCCCGGATCGTCCACGGTCTGCAGCAGGTCGTCCACCAGACGGTGGATGGCGGGCGTGATCTCGCGGATCTCGTCACAGGGGGTGCGCAGCACCGGATCGGGCACGACGCGGATCTCACGGATGGCCATGTGGCTTACTCCTCCTTGTTCTCTACGGTGTTCTCGGCGCCCGAAACGAAGGCTCCGTCCGTTTCCTCGCCCTGCTGGCGCTTGATCTTCTCGGACACGCTAGCAAGCGAATCCGACACGTTGGCGCGCGCCTGCTCGTAGGCGTGACGCATCTTGGGCGCGGCGGAGCCGGAGGCCTGCTTGACCGATTCGGTGGTGCGGTCGATGATGCGCACGGTGGCCGGCAACGGCTTGGGCTGCGTCTTGGGCGCGTACAGGTCGTGCTCGATGACGTCCGCATAGCGGGCGAGGACCTTGGGACGCACGACCTTCATGCTCGGCGTGAGCGTGCCGTGCTCCTGGCTGAACTCCTCGTCCACGATGACGAACTTGCGCACGGATTCGGCGCGCGAGACGCCCGTGTTGGCCTTATCCACGTACTGCTGGACGAAGGCGCGCACCGCGTCGAGGCCGGCTATCTCCTCCATCGGGGCGCGTTCGTCGAGGCCTTGGGAGACGAGCCAGGAGCGCGTCATCTCCGGGTCGAGTTCGATGAGCGCGCCGATGAACGGCTTGCCGTCGCCGACGACCACCGCGTGCGCCACGATGGGGCAGGTGGCGATGGCCTCCTCCAGCGGCGCGGGACTGACGTTCTTGCCTCCGGCGGTGATGATGATGTCCTTCTTGCGTCCGGTGATGGTGACGAAGCCGTCGTCGTCGATGGTGCCCAGATCTCCGGTGCGGATCCAGCCGTCGGCGGTCTTGGTCTGCGCGGTCAGCTCCGGCTGACGGTAGTAGCCGAGGAACACGTTGGGGCCGGTGAGCAGCAGCTCGTCGCCCTCCTCCTGGCGCACGCCCATGCCGGGGCCGGGCTTGCCTACGGTGCCCACGCGGTTGGCCTCCTGCCAGTTGACGAGCATGGGGGCCGCGGTTTCGGTCATGCCGTAGCCTTGGATGAAGGTGATGCCGTCCATGCCGTTGAAGAAGTGCGCCAGATTTGGGTTGAGCGGCGCGCCTCCGCAGGCGAGCCAGGAGAGGTTGGGGCCGAGGGCGGAGCGGATGGACTTGCCCACGGTGGCCATGTAGAACGCGTGGCGCACGCGCGCCAGCGGCGAATGGCCTCGGCCGTCCTGTTCGTCGCGCGACCATTGCGTGAAGTGCCCGTAGGCGGCGGCGAACACGCGTCCGGCGATGCCGTTGCCGGCCTTCTGCGAGGCGGCGTTGTACACCTTCTCGAACACGCGGGGCACGCCGAGCAGGTAGGTGGGCTTGAACGAGCGGATGTCGGCGAGCAGGTGGCGGGCGCCCGGGATGTAGCCGACCACGCCGTGGCCGCCGATGGCCACGTACTGGATGTAGCGGGCGAAGCAGTGCGCCAACGGCAGGAACAGCAGCAGACGGTTCGGCTGGTAGAGCATGTCGTCCAGGATGAGGTAGCCGTTCTTCACGATGTGCGTGAAGTTGCGGTTGGACAGCATCGCGCCCTTGGGACGTCCGGTGGAGCCGGACGTGTACACGATGGTGGACATGTCGTCCGCGTGCACGCGCGCGACGGCGCGGTCCAGCTCCTCGTCGGACACGTTGGCGCCGAAGTCGGCGACGGCGTCGAGGCCGGCCGCCTCGAAGTTGAACACGTATTCGAGCCCCTTGGCCTCGCCGCGCACCTCCTCCAGGGTCTGGGCGTGGGCGAAGTCGCCGGCGAAGGCGATCATCGGCTCGGTGTCCTTGATGATCGAGGCCGCCTGACGGGCCGAGTCGGTCTCGTAGATGGGCACGCTCACCGCGCCGACGGCGGCGCAGGCGAAGTCGGCCACTCCCCACTCGTAGCAGGTGGCGGAATAGATGACGACCATGATGCCGGGGCGCACGCCCAGTCCGAGCAGTCCCTTGGCCACCTCGCGCACGCGGGCGAGCATCTGCGCGGCGGTCACCTGATGCCACGCGCGCTTCTCGTCCTGGTATTCGGCGATGACGTCGTCCGGGGAGTCGGCGGCACGGGAGGCCAGCAGCGCATAGATCGTGTCGTCGTCGCCGGTCACGTACCGGGGGTCGGAAATGTATTCACGCAACATAGTTCCCTGACTATACCCGCATCCCTGTCTCACCTCGCCGAACGCGCCGCCTCATCCGATGTCGGCCACGACGCACACCCATCTCGATCCGACGACCTCCAGACGCAGATTGACCAGATAGCGTTCGGCTCCTATGGCCAGTCCCACGCACGATTCGAAGGCACGTTCGGAGACGACCATGCCGTGCACGGCGTCCGGCACGACGGGCATGCGGCGGAACGCCGCGTCCGCGGCCTCGTCGCCCATGGGGCGCGCCTTAAGCAGGAAGGCGAGGCGTTCGAGCTTCCTCAGGCAGGGCGCGGCCACGGCGCGGCGGAGCGCGGCGGGCACGACCCGTCCGCGCGCCACGTCGGCAGCCAGACATGCCAGACGGCATGAGGAGACCGCCAGCGCGTGGTATTCGCGTTCGTCGAGCAGCCCTTCGGCGGTGGCGTTGATGTGGTAGGGCACCGGTGAGGCGCCCAGTTCCATGGCGATGGCGCCGTCGTGCGCCGGCACCGGATGGCACGCCTCCGCGGACGCGATGGGATGGACGATGCGCGCGCGCCAGCCGTCCTCCCGCAGGTCTCCTTCGGCCCGATCCCTCTCCCCTGCATCCCCTGCCATGTCCCGCTCCTTCCCGTGCCGCGTCTCGGCGCGCGGCACGCCTCCAGCACACCATACGAAAGGGCCCCGCGTCCAATGCGCGGGACCCTTGGTGGATGCCGGTGGGCGAAACGGTGGATGAACCTCAGTTGCGTCCGCCGAAGGGGTTGACGACCACGCCGCAGCGCTGGAAGTTCTTCACGTCCACGTATCCGGTGGAGGCCATGGCGCGACGCAGCGCGCCGACGAAGTTCGTGGTGCCGTCGGCGGTGTGGCTGGGGCCGAACAGAATCTGCTCCAGCGGCGCCACGGTGCCCACGTCCGTACGGAAGCCGCGCGGCAGAGTCTGGTGACGGGCCTCGGAACCCCAGTGCATGCCGCGCCCCGGGGCCTCGCAGGCGCGGGCCAGCGGGGCGCCGAGCATGACGGCGTCCGCACCCAGGGCGAGGGCCTTGACGAAGCTGCCGGAATCGCCCATGCCGCCGTCGGCGATGACCTGCACATAGCGGCCGTCGGACTCGTTCATATAGTCGCGGCGGGCCTCGGCCACATCGGCGATGGCGGTGGCCATCGGAGCCTCCACGCCGATGGTGTTGCGCGTGGCGGACACTGCGCCGCCGCCGAAGCCGACGAGCACGCCGGCCGCGCCGGTGCGCATCAGGTGCAGCGCGGCCGTGTAGTTGGCCGCGCCTCCGACGATGACCGGCACGTCGAGGTCGTAGATGAACTTCTTGAGGTTGAGCGGCTCATGGTCGCGGCTGACATGCTCGGCGGACACCACGGTGCCGCGGATGACGAACAGGTCCACGCCCGCATCCACCACGGTGGAGTAGAACTCCTGGGTGCGCTGCGGGGACAGCGCGCCGGCGACGGTGACGCCTGCGTCGCGGATCTCGTGCAGACGGCGGGTGATGAGCTCCGCCTTGATGGGCTCCGCATAGATCTCCTGGATGCGGCGCGTGGCGGTCCCGCCCGGCAGCGAGGCGATCTCCTCCAACAGCGGCGTCGGGTCCTCGTAACGGGTCCACAGACCCTCCAGGTCGAGCACGCCGAGCGCGCCGAGACGGCCCATGGCGATGGCGGTGGCCGGGCTGGTCACCGAGTCCATCGGGGCGCCGATGACCGGCACGTCGAACTCGTAGGCGTCCACGCGCCACGCGGTGGAGACGTCCTGGGGGTCGCGGGTCCTGCGGGAGGGGACGATGGCCACGTCGTCCAGCGAGTAGGCCATGCGGCCCTTCTTACCCAAACCGATTTCAATTTCCTGAGACATGCCTACGAGACTACACCCAAGTTCCGATGAGGGCCCCGCACCGCGCACGCCCGTCTCACATACTCGACCATGCGGCCCCGGCGCAACATCCGTGCGATATGTATGAATGGTCCGACCCATCCATCCGTCAGGAGGCAAGCATGGCCAAAATCAAGGTCGAAGGCAAGGTCGTCGAACTCGACGGCGACGAGATGACCCGCGTCATCTGGAAGGACATCAAGGACCGTCTGATCCTGCCGTACCTCGACGTGGACCTCGACTACTACGATCTGGGCATCGAGAACCGCGACGCCACGGACGACCAGGTTACCGTGGACGCCGCCCGCGCCATCCAGCGCGAGCACGTGGGCGTCAAATGCGCCACCATCACCCCGGACGAGGCGCGCGTGGAGGAGTTCGGCCTCAAACGCATGTGGAAGTCACCCAACGGCACCATCCGCAACATCCTGGGCGGCACCATCTTCCGCGAGCCGATAGTCATGTCCAACGTGCCGCGACTGGTGCCCGGCTGGACCAAACCGATCGTCGTGGCCCGCCACGCCTTCGGCGACCAGTACAAGGCCACCGACTTCAAGGTGCCCGGCGCCGGACGGCTGACCGTCACCTTCACCCCCGAGGACGGCTCCGCGCGCATCGAGCACGTCGGGTACGACTACGGCCCGGACGGCGGCGTCGCGCAGGTGCAGTACAACGCCGACGATTCGATCCGCGGATTCGCGCGCGCCTGCTTCAACTACGGCCTCATGCGCGGATACCCGGTGTACCTGTCCACGAAGAACACCATCCTCAAGGCCTACGACGGCCGCTTCAAGGACATCTTCGCCGAAGTGTTCGAAACCGAATACAAGGAACGCTTCGCGCAGGAGGGCCTGACCTACGAGCACCGCCTCATCGACGACATGGTCGCCAGCTCGCTCAAATGGCACGGCGGCTACATCTGGGCGTGCAAGAACTACGACGGCGACGTGCAGTCCGATTCGGTCGCCCAGGGATTCGGCTCGCTGGGCCTCATGACCTCCGTGCTCATGACCCCGGACGGCCTGACCGTCGAGGCGGAGGCCGCCCACGGCACCGTCACCCGCCACTACCGCCGCTGGCAGCGGGGCGAGAAGACGTCCACCAATCCCATCGCCTCCGTCTTCGCGTGGACCGGAGGCCTCAAGCACCGCGCCGACCTGGACGGCACGCCCGAAGTACGCCGCTTCGCCGAAACGCTGGAGCGCACCATCGTGGACACCGTCGAAGGCGGCCGGATGACCAAGGACCTCGCCATGCTCGTCGGCCCCGACCAGTCTTGGCTCGACACCGAAGGCTTCATGGACGTGCTGGACGACAACCTCGCCCGCGCGCTCGCCGGCTGAGCCGACGTCTCTTCCACGCAGGAGGCATCGGCCTGAAGCCTTCTTCACGGAAGGCTACTACAATCGGGCGCAGACGAACCTCCCCAAGGAAAGGAACCCGCCCCATGGCCACACGCAGCAGGATCACCGCAGCCCGACTGACGGCCATGGGGACGGGCCTGTGCCTGCTGGCGTCCTGCGCGGCGTGCGGCGCCGAACCCGCCGCCTCGCCGGCCGAACCGCAGGAAACCGCCTCGTCCGGCGCCGTGGCCGTCTTCACGCCGTCGGACGGCATCACCATCTCCCAGCGCACGCCCTTGAGCAAATGGGCGAAGTTCGTGCCCGAACTCACCGAACAGCTCACCTCACTCGGCATGGACAAGGCGGACATCGAAACGTCCACCGCGGAAAGCCTCGACCGGCAGAGCCGACAGGTGCAGGACTGGGTGGTCTCCCACATGACCGACGACGAAGCCGACGACGACGATGGAACCGCCCCCGAGGACACCACCGTCATCGTGGCGCCCGCGGTCGAATCCGACGAAGCCACCCGCCAATACGGCGACTACGCGACCCGTCCCGGCGTGAAGGACGCCGACGCGGACGAAGCCGAACAGGACGCGGACGAAGCCGACGCGTCCCAGTCGGACACGACGGACGGAACCTCCGCCGAAGACGAGGAGGACGCCGTCGAACGTCTCGCCTCCGCGCTGCGGCTGGCGCGATCCTCCGGCATGCACGTCATACTGCTCGCCAACGGCGTCGAAGGATTCAAGCCGGACGTCTTCGTGAGCATGTCCACGGCCGAACAGATCGGACGCACGCAGGCCGCCAAACTCGTCGCCAAACTCGACCTGGCCAAGACGGACGAACAGGAGCCGCAGGCCATCGAACTGCTCATCCCCCACTCCCCCGACGACGCAGCCGAAACCGGCGCCGACGTCGAAACCGGCGCCGAAACCTCGGACGAGACCGCCGAAAAGGCCGGCGCGGCGGATGAGGCCACGAACGCGGCCGACGCGTTCGCGCGCGAGGCGTTCGCCGGCGCATGGCAGGTGCTCCAGCCCTACTTCACCCAAGGCAAGGCGTACAGCCCCTCCGGACTGCTCACCAAGGACACCACCGACGACGACTGGCGCGACGTGACCGTCGACGCCACGGACGCCGCCTCCATCGCCAAGGCGCTGGACGAGCGCCTCATGTCCGCGGACGAGGCCTCCTCCGCATCCGACGCCAAAGACGCCAAGGATTCCGAGACCTCCAAACCGGCGCGCATCGACGGCGTCATCGCCATGAACGACTACGTCGCCTCCGCGGTCATCGAGGAACTCACCTCGCTCGGCTACGTCGGCTCGTCAGCGGATGTGAACCCGTCCATCTCCATCTCCGACATCGTCGGCGGCATCGCCGGACGCAAGGACCTCGAACGCAAGGCCGTGCCCGAACCGTCGGCGAAGGCGGACGTCTCCGCCGGCGACGACGGCGACGACGCTTCCGCGGCCTCGGGCGGCGCGCAGAGCGGAACCACCGACGAGACGGCCGACGACACCGCCTGGCCCGTCATCACCGGATTCGGCGGCTACGTGGACACCATGCCGCAGATCGTCAACGGCAAGCAGTGGATGACCGGACTGGAGAACCGCGTCGCCCTCGCCGCGGACACCGCGCAGGTGGCTGTGCGCCTCAACCAGGACAAGGACCTCAAGGACCTCTCCTACGTGTCCAAGCAGACCGTGGACGGCGTCAAAGGCAAGGTGAACGTGGTGGGCGAGGAACCGCTCGCGGTGAGCGCCTCGAACCTCAAGACCGCGCTCATCGACCCGGGCTACATCACCATGGCCGAAGCGGGACTGTGACGGCCGGTCCGCGGAGCCTAAGACACGGCGGATGGGCGCGGCGATGCGAGACGCGCGCACGGATTTACGCGAGAGGGGGCGTCCGCCGACGACACGGCGGACGCCCCCTCTCGATCGGGACGCCGGCGGCGATCAGAAGCCCAGCTTCTCCAGCTGCTTCGGGTCGGACTGCCAGCCCTTGGCGACCTTGACGTGCAGGTCCAGACGCGCCTTCCGGCCCACGATGCGGTTGACCGGCGTGCGCAGACGCTTCTTGACCGCGGTGAGGTTGGACGCGCCCTTGCCGATGATGATGGGCTTCTGCGAATCGCGCTCCACATAGATGGACACGTTCACCTGGGCCTTGCCGTCGTAGGCGAAGCCGGTCTCGTTGTCCTCCGGATAGTCGATGGAGTCCACCACCACGGCCAGGGAGTGCGGCAGCTCGTCGTCCAGCTGTTCGAGGAACGCGCCTCGGATGAGCTCGGCGATGGTCTCCTCGGGACGCTCCTCGCTGATCTGCTCGTCCGGATACATCTGCGGCCCCTCCGGCATGTGCTCGACGAGCACCTTGCGTACCTCTTCGAGGTTGTCGCGCTTGAGGGCGCTGACGGGAACGATGTCGGAGAAGTCGGCGAACTCGTTGATCTCGATGAGTTTGGAGACCAGCTCGTCGCGCGACAGTTCGTCGATCTTCGTGACGATGGCGATGAGCGGGATGCGCCAGCGGAACGTGCCGTCCTCCTGCTTGGCGGCGAAGTCGGAACGCAGACGGGACAGGATGCGGCGGTCGCCGGGACCGATCTGCTGGTCGCCGGGCAGCAGGAACGCCACCGCGTCCACGTCGGACAGGGACTCGTCCACGATGTCGTTGAGACGCTGGCCGAGCAGGGTGCGCGGACGATGGATGCCGGGCGTGTCCACCAGCACCAGCTGCGCGCGTTCCGTGGTGAGGATGCCGCGGATCGCCTTGCGCGTGGTCTCCGGACGGGAGGAGGCGATGGCGATCTGAGTGCCGATCAACGCGTTGATCAGGGTGGATTTGCCGACGTTCGGCCGGCCCACGACGGCCACGAATCCGGAACGGTACGGTGCTTCTTCGGCCCTGATGGTGGTATCGGTCATGCTGGTCTATTCCTCGCTCTTCTGACGCCCGGATGCGGCGCCTGGTTCGTCTGGTTCGGTTTTGCCATCTTCCCCGTGCCCCTCGACGTGCGCCGGTTCGGCCACGATGGTGGAGACCTTCTTGCGCCGGCCGGCGGAGTCCACGGCGGTCAGGCGCACGCCGCGCGTCACCGCGCTCGAACCGACGATGGGCACACGGCCGAGCTGCTTGGTGAGCAGGCCGTAGACGGTGTCCACGTCGTCCTCGTCGATGTCGATCTCGAACAGCTCCTCCAGTTCGGCGATGGGCGTGCGCGCGGGCAGGCGCCAGCGACGCTCCCCCACCCGTTCCGGCTCCTGATGCTGGGTGCGGTCGTGCTCGTCCTCAAGCTCGCCCACGATCTGCTCGATGGCGTCCTCTATGGTGACGAGGCCGGCGATGCCGCCGTATTCGTCCACGACGACGGCGACGTGCTGGCGGGTGCGCTGCATCTGGTGGAACAGGTCGTCCACGGGCTTCGATTCGGGCACGAGCATGGGTTCGCGCACGATGGAGGCCACCTCGCGGGTGAGCGCGGCCGGGTTGAACGCGGTGGCGCGCACCGCGTCCTTGAGGTAGGCCACGCCGATGAGGTCGTCCACGTCCTCGCCGATGACGGGCACGCGGGAGAATCCGGAACGCGAGCACAGGCGGAGCATGTCGGCGAGGCTCTCGCCGCGCTCCACGCAGATCATGTCGGTGCGCGGCACCATGATCTCGCGCGTGAGCGTGTCCGGCAGGGTGAGCACGCTGCGCAGCATCTCGGAGACCTCGGGGTCGAAGTCGCCGGTCTCCACGAGCCGGTCGATGGCGGCGCGCCCCTGTTCCAGCTGGAGCTTCTCCAGCTCCTCGTCGTCGGAAAGCTCCTGCACGCGCCGGCGTTCCCCGCCGCGGCGCGCGAACGGCGTCAGACGCGCCACGGCGGTGAGCATGGAGGCGCGTTCGATCATGGCCTCGGCGGGGTTGACCGTTCCCGCCGCCCCGGGGCGCACTCGCATGCCTACCACGGCGGTGACGAGCGCCACGAGCGCGCCGGCGAGGATCTGCGCCCACAGGGGCGCGCCCCACATCGCGCACACGGCTGCCACGAGCGCGCCGACCATCACGTCGCAGGCGATGCGGAAGAACGCGCATGCGCCGACGGTGGCGTGCCGGTCTGCGATGAGCCGCTGGACGCGTTGGATGCGTCCGATGCGCTTCATGCGCGCGAACTGCGTGAGTTCGGCGTCGGTGCGCGCCTGGAGGATGAGGTTGTTGAGGCTGGCCCTGGTGACGCGGCCCACGGCGCCTTCGGCGACGGCGAGGGATAGGGAGAGCCATACCATCAGCGCGGCGGCGAGCGCGAGCGCGGCGGTCAGGATGATGAGGGTCTGTTGGGAATACTCCATCGGCGGGGTTCTTTCGGGGTGTGGTTCGTGGTGGCGTCGGCTTGGTCAGTGGGTGATCTGGCGGCCGTGGCCGTGGCGGGCGTCGTATTCGGCGAGGGCGTCCGCGGATCCGGCGGGCAGGGCGACGGGCGTGCCGAGGTCCTGGCGGACGGCGATGAAGGTGAGGAGGAGTTGGCGTTGCAGGCCGAACATCTGGCGTTCCTGGTCGGGGTCGACGTGGTCGTAGCCGAGCAGGTGGAGGATGCCGTGGATGGTCAGGAGCATCATCTCCTGGAGGACGCCGTGTCCTGCGGCGGCGGCTTGTTGGGCGGCGACCCAGGGGCAGATGACGATGTCGCCGAGGACGCCTTCCATGACGGTTTTGCCGTCGCCGGGGCGCAGTTCGTCCATGGGGAAGCTCATGACGTCGGTGGGGCCTTCGAGGTTCATCCAGTGCATGTGCATTTCGGCGATGGGTTCGGGGTCGACGAAGAGGATGGTCAGGTCGGACTGGGTGCTGACGCGCATTTGGTCGAGCACCCATACGCCGAGGTCGGAGAAGACCTTCGGGTCGATGGTCCATACGGTTTCGTTGGACACGTCAACGCTCATGGGGTTCCGTTTCCTTTCGGTTGGTTTCGGTTTCGTGGTCGGTCGGGGCCGCGTTTCGGCCGCGTTCGGCGTCGGGGCGTCGGCGTCGGGCGGCGCGGTGGTCGCCGGCGAGCGCGTCGTGGGCTTCGTAGGCGGCGACGATGCGTCCGACGAGGCGGTGGCGGACAACGTCTTCGGGTTCGAGGTGGATGAAGGCGATGTCCTCGATGTCTTCGAGGATGCGTTCGATGGTGGCGAGTCCTGATCTGGGGACGGTGAGGTCGACTTGGGTGATGTCGCCGGTGATGACCATGCGTGTGTTGAAGCCGAGTCTGGTGAGGAACATCTTCATCTGCTGTTCGGTGGCGTTCTGGGCTTCGTCGAGGATGACGAACGCGTCGTTGAGGGTGCGTCCGCGCATGTAGGCGAGGGGTGCGACCTCGATGACGCCTTCGTCCATGAGTCGGCGCATCTGTTCGACGCCGAGCATGTCGCCGAGGGCGTCGTAGAGGGGGCGCAGGTAGGGGTCGACTTTGTCGTTGAGGGTGCCGGGGAGGAAGCCGAGGCTTTCTCCGGCTTCGACGGCGGGGCGTGTGAGGATGATGCGGCGCACCTGGCGTTCGTGGAAGGCGCGGACGGCTTTGGCGACGGCGAGGTAGGTCTTGCCGGTGCCGGCCGGTCCGATGCCGAAGGTGATGGCGTGGGATTCGATGGCGGCGACGTAGGCGGCTTGTCCGGCGGTTTTGGCGCGTACGGGGTTGCCTGCGGCGTAGGTGATGACGCCGGGGACGGTGGGGCGGCGGCGTTCGTCGTTGCCGCGGCGGTTTTCGGCGGCGGCCGCCTCGACGCGTTGCAGGGTTTCGATGGCGGGGCCGTGGCCGGGGCGGGTGTGGCGGGTGCGGTTGTCGAGCACGTCCTGGTCGATCATGCGGCGTACGGCGCGCGCGTCCATCGGGGCGGTGTGCGCGGCTTCGATGATGGCGTTGAGGAGCGCCTCGGCTTTGGAGGCCTCCGTTTCGCCTTGTTTGCTTCTCGATACGATGGCCAGGCGGTTGCCCCGCACCAGCAGGGTGAGTTCGGGAAAGGCGCGTTCGAGTTCGCGGATGGTCTCGTCGACGGGGCCGAACACGGCGACGGGGTCGAGCTGCGTGGGGATGGTGATGGTTCGTGTAGTGGTGGCCACGGGGTCCTTCGGGTCCTTGCCTATGGGTCTGGGGATGCGGTGGGGCGGCGCGTTCGTCTTCTTCGGAGGGCCGCCCCCGTGGTTCGGCCTATTCGTCGAGCTTTTCGCCGGTCATGACGTGCGCGTGCACATGGAAGACGGTCTGGCCCGCGTCCTCGCCGGTGTTGAACACCAGACGGTAGGCGCCGTGGTAGGCGTCGTCGGCGATGCGCTGTGCGGTTTCGACGACGTGCGCCAGCAGGGCCGGGTCGGCGGAGGCGAGTTCGGCGGCGTCGGCGTAGTGGGTCTTGGGCACGACGAGCACGTGTACCTTGGCCTGGGGGTTGATGTCGTGGAAGGCGTAGACGAGGTCGTCCTCGTAGGCCTTGGTGCTGGGGATGTCGCCTACGACGATTTTGCAGAACAGGCAGTCGTTGGGTTCGCTCATGGGTTCCTCCGTGTGGCGTGGTTGTCGTAGCCAGCTTAGCGCGTGCGCCTTACGCCGTCGCCTCCGGTTTCACCGGTAGCGTCCGAGCGCGCGCGAGAGCAGCGAGGCGGCCACGGGTCCGGCCGTGGAGGCGCGCAGGATGTTCGTGCCGAGCACCACGCTGTGGGCGCCGGCCTTGACGAACGCGGCGACCTCCTCCTCGCTGATGCCGCCCTCCGGTCCCACGACCACGTACACGGTGCGTTCGCGCGCGTCCTCGAGGCACCGGTCCGCCATGTCCCCCACGAGGGATTCGACGCGCTCCCACGTGTCCGTGGCGTCCTGGTGGAGCACGACGACGAGGTCTCCGTGCACGCTGGCTCGCAGGCACAGCGACACCAGCTGCTTGGAGGAGAGGCAGTCGCCCAGTTCGGGGCGCCACGCCCTGCGCGACTGTTCGACGGCGGCGTCCAGCACCGCGCCCCACTTGCGGTCGGTGCGTCCGGCCTTCCACTTGGCGATGGAGCGGTCCGCCTGCCAGGGCACGACCTCGTCCACGCCGATCTGCGTGCACACGTCCACCGCCTGCTCGTCGTGGCCGTTCTTGGCCAGGGCCTGCACGAGCGCGATGCGCGTGACGGGACGCGGCTGCCTGTGGAAGGAGACGACCTCGGCGAGACCCCGGTCCGGATCGTCGAGCACGGCCCTGAGGCGCAGTCCGCGCCCGTCGGTCAGCTGCAGTTCGTCGCCGGCCGTCAGGCGCATCGCCTGTACTGCGTGCCTGCGCACGCCGGAGGGCAGCGTGAGCTTCCAGCCGGCGTTGAATTCGTCGGAGTTCACGGGAACGTCGTCATGCTCGGGGTCGAGCAGAAACATAGCATCGGTCATGCGCCCCAGCCTAGCAACACGGATGCGACACGCCGAGGTTTGCGTCATGGCGGCGCAATGCTAAAGTATCACCCGTTGCCAAACAGCGACCTGCCCGGGTGGCGGAATGGTAGACGCGCTAGCTTGAGGTGCTAGTGCCTATTTTAACGGGCGTACGGGTTCAAGTCCCGTCTCGGGCACCGACGAAAACCCCTTGGAGACAAGGGGTTTTGTTGTATTCAGACCGCTGTCGCCGCGTACCGCGGCGAATCCCCTCCCCGCAATCGGACAATCGAAAAGGAGCGCCCATGCGTTTCGTGACCTTGGAATCCATCGAAGACGAGCGCGTGGCCGCCTACGTCAACCTCACCGAACTCCAGCTGCGCAACCGTCTCGAACCCGCCAAGGGACTGTTCATCGCCGAATCGTCCAAGGTCATCCGCCGCGCCGTCGCCGCCGGCGTCGAACCCATCTCCCTGCTTGTGGAGGAGGCGTGGATCGAAGGCATGCAGGACGTGTTCGACGCCGTCGACGAACGTTGGGGCGCCGACGTGCCCGTCTACGTGGCTTCCCCCGAACAGCTCAAGGGACTGACCGGCTACCGTCTGCACCGCGGCGCCCTGGCCGCCATGCGCCGCTGGCCGCTGCCCGGCGTGGCCGAGACGTGCGCCGGAGCCAGGCGCGTCGCCGTCATGGAGAACATCGTGGACCACACCAACGTGGGCGCGCTCATGCGCTCCGCCGCCGCCCTGGACATGGACGCCGTGCTCGTCACGCCCTCCTGCGGCGACCCGCTCTACCGGCGCGCCGCACGCGTGTCCATGGGCACCGTGTTCCAGATTCCGTGGACGCGCATCGGAGGCGACGACGTGCGCTATTGGCCGTGGCGGGGCATCGACGAGCTCAAGGCCATGGGCTTCACCACCGTCGCCATGGCGCTGGAGGACGACTCCATCGACCTCGACGAACTCACCCGGCGCCTGCACGCCCCCGAAGGCGACCCGGACCGCATCGAACGCCTCGCGCTCATCTTCGGCACCGAAGGCGACGGCCTGTCCCGTCACACCATCGCCCGCGCCGACCTGACCGTGAGGATCCCCATGGCGCACGGCGTGGACTCCCTCAACGTCGCCGCATCCAGCGCCGTGGCCTTCTACGCCACGCGCATGGACTGACGCACGGCGCGACACGCCGAAGAGGCCTCGGCGTGTCGCAACGGTCGGCCCGTGCCGCGTACCGGCATCCGTCCCATCGGAGGGCTTTGCCGCGGCTCGCGAGCGAAGATGCTTGCGTGTCGCGGTTTTTGTGCAATCATGGTGTCTGTGAGCCGGTGAAGCAAGGACGCCCGGTTCAGACCCGAGGGCACCGCAAGGCGCTGGATGTTGTTTTGAGAGGAGCAACGCGTATGGCAAAGAACAAACAGAAGATCCTATCGATCGTGTTGGCGGGCGGCGAGGGAACCCGCCTGATGCCCCTGACCCGCGACCGCGCCAAGCCGGCGGTGCCGTTCGGCGGCATGTTCCGTCTCATCGACTTCCCGCTGTCCAACCTGGTGAACTCCGATTACCGCCACATCATCGTGCTCACCCAGTACAAGTCCCACTCCCTGGACCGTCACATCTCCCAGATGTGGCGCTTCTCCTCGCTGCTGGGCAACTACGTCTCCCCGGTGCCGGCGCAGCAGCGCCTCGGCAAGCACTGGTACCTCGGCTCCGCGGACGCCATCTACCAGACCATCAACATCATCGAGGACGTCCAGCCGGACATCGTCGTCATCGTCGGCGCCGACCATGTCTACCGCATGGACTTCGGCCAGATGGTGCAGCAGCATATCGAATCCGGCGCCGAGTTCACCGTCGCCGGCATCCGCCAGCCCATCGAACAGTCCAACCAGTTCGGCGTCATCGACGTGGATCCGAACCACCCGAGCCAGATCAAGAACTTCCTGGAGAAGCCGTCCACCTGCGCGGGCCTGCCGGACGACCCGAACTCCTTCCTCGCCTCCATGGGCAACTACGTGGCCAACACGGACGCCCTCTTCGACGCCCTCGCCAAGGACGAGAAGAACGAGAACACGAAGCACGACATGGGCGGCGACATCGCCCCGTACTTCGCCTCCCGCGGCGAGGCCGGCGTGTACGACTTCACCACCAACGAGATCCCGGGCGCCACGCCGACCGACCACGCCTACTGGCGCGACGTGGGTACGCTCAAGCAGTTCTACGACGCGCACATGGACCTCATCTCCTACGTGCCCGAGTTCAACCTGTACAACCAGGCCTGGCCGATCTACACGAACTCCGGCACCCTGCCGCCGGCCAAGTTCGTGCACGCCGGCCGCGACCGCCTCGGCCACGCCACGGACTCCATCGTCTCCCCCGGCGTCATCGTCTCCGGCGGCGAGGTCCACCACTCCGTGCTGTCGCCGAACGTGCGCATCCACTCGTGGGCGCAGGTCGTCGACTCCATCCTGTTCGACGGCGTCACCATCAACCGTCGCGCCCGCGTCTACAAGGCCATCCTCGACAAGAACGTGGTCCTCACCGAGAACTCCACCGTCGGCATCGACACGGAACACGATCTCGAACGCGGCTTCACGGTCACGCCGGAAGGCATCACCGTGGTCCCGAAGGGCACCGTCGTCGACGACTGACCGGCCCCACGGCATCGTACGGATGGAGAGGAGGGGCGTATCCCACGGGATGAACCGCACCCCGATTGTTGGACCGAAGTAATTCGGATTCGATGATTGGA
>Cebus_capucinus_imitator_PRJNA485217_SSR056__coassemble_546_pt1 | contig 45936 bp, 33 predicted proteins | sample Cebus_capucinus_imitator_PRJNA485217_SSR056__metabat2_high_PE_007 | metagenome-assembled genome bin Cebus_capucinus_imitator_PRJNA485217_SSR056
AGTCCAGGATGATCTTCGTGCTCATACGCAACTCCTTCGTTGACTTCATGGTTGGTTTGGCCCTTTTGGAGCCGGCCTCGGGCGCGGGCAGGGCACGACTCGCGCCCGAGGCACGTGCGTCAGCGCGCGCCGAACGCCTTGAGCAGCGTTTCGGCGGCGGCCGTATCGATGTCGCGCGGCGTGTTGCCGGCGAAGCGTTCCTCCGCCACGGCCCGCGCGTTGGAGAGCAGCTCGTCCTCGTCCACGCCGTAGTCGGAGAACGGGTGCAGACCGAGCACGCGGTCGCGGAAGTCCTTGACCGCGTCCACGGCGATGCGGGCCACGTCCTCCTCGCTCGCGTCCGCCGGGTAGGCGGCGCCGAGAATCTGGCCGATCTCGCGCACCTTGCCGGGCATGACGGGGGCGACGAACTCCATGACGCCGGGCAGCGCGTAGCCGACGGCCTCGCCGTGCACGATGTGGTATTTGGACCCCAGCACGTGCGCGATGGAATGGCCGGCGATGGTGCCCGCGTTGTTCAGCGTCCATCCGGCCAGCGCGGCGGCGACCATGACGCGTTCCCGCGCGGCGCGGTCGGAGCCGTCCTTCACGGCGCGAGGAAGGTAGTTGCACAGCAGGAACATGACCTTCTCGCAGATGGCGTCGGTGACGGGGCTGGACAGGCGCGACAGGTAGCCTTCGGCGGCGTGGCAGAACGCGTCGAGGCCGCAGGCGATCGTCATCCCGGCCGGCAGGGTGAGCGTCAGGTCCGGGCAGAGGACCGCGTATTCGCTGACGGCGGGGTCGGCGAGGACGGCGAGCTTGCGGCCGCTTTCCTCGTCGGTGACGACAAGCGCGTTGGACATCTCGCTGCCGGTGCCGGAGGTGGTGGGCACGGCGATCATGGCCGGGCAGGGCGCGATGGGCTTGGCCGAATCGGTGTAGTCGATGATCGATCCGCCGTTGACGCGCACGATGTTGATGCCGCGCGCCACGTCCATGGAGCTGCCGCCGCCGATGGCGACGATGCTGTCGGCCTCGTGGGCGGCGAAGGCCTCGACGCCGGCTGCGACGGTGCCGGCCATCGGATCGGATTGGACGCCGCTGAAGACGGCGACGTCACGGCCGGAGGCGACGAGCGCGTCGACGGCTTCGACGACGAGCGGCATGGTGGCCACGAACGCGTCGGTCACGAACAACGGACGGCGGTAGCCTTCGGTCTCGCAGATCTCACGCAGGGTGGAGGCGAGGTCGTCGGTGCAGACGACCTTGACCTTCTGCAGCAGTTTGACATCGACGCTCACGCTTCCACGCCCTGTTCCAGCTGGGCCGCGGCGGCGTCGGCGTTCTCACAGAACCGGCGCACCAGTTCGATGTCCTTCTCCATGTGGCCGCCCTCGTACTTGATGCTGGTCTTGGTCAGGGAGTCCACGCCGTACGGCTTGCAGGTGAGGATTGCCTCGGCGACGTTGTCCGGGCCGAGACCGCCGGCCATGATGACGGGCTTGCCGCATTCGGCGACGATGCGCGCGTCGATGGACCAGTCGTGGGTCAGGCCGCTGGCGCCGATGCCGGTGTCGGGGGCGAGGCCGGAGTCGGTGAGGATGAAGTCGCAGTACTTGGCGTAGGTCTTGGCGCGGTCGATGGCGGATTCGTCGTCGACGAGCACGGCCTGCATGAGCTTGGTGTCCGGGGCGACCTCCTTGAGGCGCTCGGCGAACGCCTCGTCAGCGGCGTAGCCGTCGCCGGCGACGTGGAGGATGTCCGGCTGGATGTCGCGGGCGAGTTCGATCATCTCGTCCGGATCGTTGGTGAGCATGATGGCCACGGACACCACGCCGCGGCGCCTGCACTCGTCGAAGATGCGGTGGACGCGCTCCAGAGGCACGCGGTGGGCGGGCACGCCGCCGTTCTGCATCGGCACGAGGCCGATGTGGTCGGCGCCGGCCTCCATCGTGGCGACGCTCTCCTCGTAGCCGATGAGGGAGTAGATCTGCTTCATCACTGCCATGGGATGTTCTCCTTTGCGGTTGGTTGTTCTTGTTGCGGTATGGAACGGTCTTTTCCGGGGAAGACGCGTCACTGCGCCATCTTGGCGCGGATGCGTTCGACGGTGATGTCCGGGACGGCCTTGGTGCATTCGAGCGCGATGCTGGAGGCGGCCTGCGCGATGCGTCCGACTTCTGCGAGGTCGCGGTCCGGGTCGTCGAAGAAGCTCCAGGTGATGGCGGCCATGCCGGAGTCTCCGGCGCCGTTGGCGGTGGCGATGCGCGTGGGGTACGGCTTGACCTGGGTCATCTCGTCGCCTTCGGCGGTGCGGCGTGCGCACAGGATGCCGTTGACGCCGAGGGAGACGAACACGTTGGCGACGCCCTTGTCCAGCAGGGCGCAGGCGGCGCGGCGTGCGGACTCGTCGTCCACGACCTCGATGCCGGTGAGCACGCCGGCCTCCATGTGGTTGGGCTTGAGCACGGTCATGCGGTCCAGGATCGGGTCGAAGCGGTGGGCCTTGACGGTGGAGACGGTGTCGCCGAACAGGGGCGCGGTGACGTGTTCGCCAATCCAGGCCATGGTCTCCGCCTCGATGTTGGCGTCGAGGAGGACCACGGCGGCGCCGTTGATGAAGTCGAGGCGTTCGGCGAGGAACGCGGGGGTGATCTCTTTGCAGATGCCCATGTCGTTGACGGCGACGAGCATGTCGCCGGTTTCGTCGGTAACGAACAGGTAGGTGGAGGAGCGGCGTCCGGGCAGGCATGCGGCGTGGCCGAGGTCGATGTGGTTCTCGGCGCAGGAGGCGGCGAGGATGGCGCCGTTGGCGTCGTCGCCGTAGACGGTGACGAGGTGGGTGGGCACGCCCAGATGGGCGAGGTTCTGCGCGATGTTCTGGCCCACGCCGCCGGCCGACAGGCTCACCACGCCGGGGTTGGAGTCGCGGTCCACGACGGCCTTGTCGGGCCGGCCGCAGATGTCCATATTCATGCCGCCGATGACGACCACGTAGGGTTCGTTCGCGGCCTCGTGAGGGGTTTTGTCCGTCATGTCGCTGGCACTCCTTCATGCGGTTTCTCATCCATCAACACTGACAAATGTTTATGTCACTAAACTTTTGACTAGAGACAAGATACAACATTTGTCTAAGCGCGTCAACAAATGCTCAGCCCCCCGCGTGTCGGTTAAACCTTTAACCAATCAACGAAAATCCCCGGTCACCCGACATGTACACCCCTCTCAACCGATGACCCACTCCCCCGGACCGCCCGCCGTCGGACCGCCATCGGACATCCCCACCATGGGACGATGCGCAAGACAACGACGACGGCGACTTACGTCTCGTCCCGCTTCGCCCCTCCGAACGGGACGAGACGCAAGTCTCCCCCGTACAGACCTGCGTTTCGTTCCACCCACCGAAAGAACGGAACCTACTCGCCGAAACGCGCCCGATGCGCCTCCACCGCCGCCACGGACAACGCCGGATTCGTCGCCGAGACGCATTCCATGCTCAGATGCGCCATCACCATCGCACGTCGCGCGCGCTCCTCGAACGCGCACCCCTCCAGGCCGGACCACACCAAAGCGGCCAGCGCCGCCGAAGCCGCGCCGTTGCGGTACAGCAGATCCTCCGCGTCCACGATGCACGGCAGGAACACCCGATGCTCCGCATTGCGGTACAGGATCGACGAATCATCCAGGAACAGCATCGCGTTGCGCACGCCCGCCTCCAACAGGCGCTCCGCGCACCGGTCCGCGTCCGCCTCGCCGCACACCTCCACACCGCACACCACGTTCGCCTCCGGCGCGCTCAGCACCACCGTGTCCAGATACGGCAGCGCGTCCGTCAGCCGCGACGCCTTGTTCACCGAGGTCACGCGCGCGAACAGCGGGTTCGCGCAATGCTCGCACAGCCACGCGATCGCCTCATGCGACAGGCTCGAATCCAGCACCGTGCACGAGGCGCGCGTGATGAGCGCACGCCTCGTCTCCAGAAAATCCGGCGTGATGTGCTCGCTGATGATCTCCATATCGTCCAGCCCCACCAGCTGGCGGCCCGTCTCGTCGATCACGGACATGTACGTGGACGTGTCCGTATGCGGCAGCTGGCGCGCATGCGTGATGTCCAACCCGTTCTCAAGCGCGTCCGCCTTGAAGCGTTCGCCGTTGTAGTCGTCGCCGTACACGGAGATGAGATAGTTCGGCACGCCCAGACGCGTCAGATCGAAGGACACGTTGCGCGCGATGCCTCCGATGTACGTGACGATGCGCCCCACGTTGGAGCTCGGCCCCACCACCGTGCCCGAGGCGCGCCCGTAGATGTCCATGTTCACGCCGCCCACCACGGCCACGTAACGCTGCGGCGTGAGCACGTAGCCTTTGCCCTGGATGTAGCCCTTGCGCGTCAGGTTGGAGATGTGCGCGGCCACACCCGAGCGCGTGATGCCGCACAGTTCGGCCAATTCGTTCTGGCTGATCATCGGATTCTGACGAATCAGCGCGAGAATCTCCTGTTCACGGTCGGTGACGGCCATCTCTCCCCTTCATCGGTTCGTGCGCTCTCCCGTCATTATACGGGCGAATGAACACACGACTCTTAAGGGGGGGGGGCAAGCCGCACCAAAAGGCGGATTCCGCCGCGTTTCATCATCAGAAACACCTCCCCCACCGCCGAAATCACCGGCGCAAATACCCGTTCTCGGGAATTGACAGAGCCAAATGGACGTTTCGACCCCCTGAAAACGTCCATTTGCGCGGGTGAATTCCGAAGAACGGGTATTTGCGCACCTGCTCTCCCCCTACGGCAGGTCCATGAAGCCGGAATCCTTGAGGTAGTTCCTGCCGGCCGTGATGTCGTATTGGATGAGGCGGTAGTCGGCCAGCAGCTGTCTGGTCTCCTCGTCGAAGTCCTCCTCGCTCATCGGCTCGCCTTGGGCGTTCAGATAGAGCGACTGGCCTTCGGGGATGCGGTCCCAGCCCTGGATCTTGTTGACCACGGGCGGTTCCATGGCGGCGATCCTGGCGTGCATGCGCGTCAGGAAGGCGAGGAAGGGCGAGACCTTCGCGTCCATGTGTTCGGCGGCCTGCGCCACGAAGAAGTTCGGCGACGTGTAGGCCGCGTCCTCGTCCGCGAGTTTGACGCCGTGGGAGGAGGACGCCTTGTTGGACCAGATGAAGTAGTCGGTCAGGTGCAGGTCGAGCGAATTGGATTCGTCCTCGCTGGCCGAGGAGTAGATGCCGGGCAGGTGGTCGCCGTAGAACACCACGGTGACGGGCTTGTCCACCTCGTCGAGGGCGTCGAGGAAGTCGGCGGTGGCCTCGTCGGTCAGGGCCTGCCCCTTCTGGTAGGTGCGGATCGACGTGAGCTCGTCCTCGTCCAGGGGTGTGCCGGTGGTGGATTCGGCGTCGAAGTCGTTGTCCTTGTACCAGTCGTGGTAGGGCATGTGGTTCTGCATGGTGATGACCTGGAGGAACTGCGCGCCGTCCGTTTTGCGCACCTCCTCCAACGTGCTGCGGTACGTGGCCTCGTCCGAGACGTAGGGGCTGTCGTCGATGCGGTCCTGATGCGAGATGACGTCCGGGCCGGTGAGCGTGTAGAAGTGGGAGAAGCCGAACTTCTTGTAGTTCGTGGCGCGCGAGTACATGGACGACTCGTACGGGTGCAGGCCGATGGAGTTCTCCGAGGAGCCCCACAGCTGGTTGACCGTGGGCGTCCAATGCTGGCCGGGCACGAGCTGCTGGTAGGGGCTGGTGAGCGAGGAGTCGAAGTTCGCCATGGACATGCCGGTCAGGCCCATGTATTCGAGGTTCGCGGTGCCGCCGCCGTAGCCGGAGGACAGCATGAGGCCGGAGGTGGTCTTCTCCTTGACGGCGCGAATGTTGGGCATGGAGTCCTTGTTGACCTTGAGGCCGGGCACGCGTTCGGTGTCCGAGAACGATTCGGACAGCACGTAGATGACGGTGGAGTCGGTGAGGCTCGTCTCACGGGTCCCGTTGATCTCGTCCGCGGCCTTCGCGTAGCGTTGCGCAACCTGCTGCATGGTCTCTTCGGAGTAGTCGTCCGGCTTGTCCATGACCTTCGGGTTGAGCTGTCTGGTGAACGCGACGAGCGGGCCGTTGCGTTGCGCGTCGTAGACGGAGTCCCACATGGAGGGTTTGTCGCCGAGGGTGGTGGCGAGGTTCTTCGCCCACGAGCCGACGGTGCTCACCTGCATGGCGTACATGCCGAAGGCGAGTCCGGGCAGGAGCACGAGCAGCAGGCGCGCCACGGCGTGCATGGAGCGTTCCTGACGGGTGCCGGCGCGGGTGCGGAAGATGCGTCCACGGCGCAGATCGAGGCGGTACAGGAAGACGAACAGCAGCGCGAACACGGCGAACGCGACGAGGGCGAGCAGGATGACCCAGTGCGCGCCGGCCGGCATGAAGCCCATGAGGTTGCCTGCGTCCGATTTGAGGAAGCTCAGATCCGAGGGCAGGATGGCCTCGTAGCGGATGGAGATCTTGAAATGTTCGATGACGGCCACGATGACGGCGAGCGCGATGAGGATGGGCGTGGCGATCCAGAACCGGTTGCAGGCCATGAGGATGATGAGGTAGAGGATGCCGGCGATGAGCAGGTTGAGGATGAAGACGAAGTTGCCGTCGGCGAACATTTTGAGTACGAAGTCCCAGCCGACTTCGGGGCTGGAGAGGGTGACGCGCGCGGAGTTGCCCCAGGTGACGCCGATTTCGAGGATGCCGACGGCGATGGCGTCGAAGAGGAGGAAGAGGACGGCGTAGGCCCAGCCGGGGAAGGCGCGGGGGCGGATGCGCGGGCGGCGTGCCGGTGCGGGGGCCGCGGTCGTGCCATCCGTCTCGTTCGCGTTCACGGCCGCGGCGGCACGTCCGCCGTCCGTGGTCTCGTGCCGTCGTGCGTTCATGGTCTCCGATCGTTGTGTCATGATGTTCGATTCACCTGTGTACGTTGCCGGTTGCGTGCGTGCGTGCGCTTGGGGCGTCCCTTGCGTCTGACGTTCCATTCGTAGCCGTCGAACCTTGGGATATCCGTCCGATGGCGCTTTCCTTCACCGTTTGGTGACGTTCCTTCGGTTCATGCTAACAATCGGGGCGTTCCGGCGGGACTCCGGAACGCCCTGATTGTTCCCTGATTGTCTCCTCGGTCGCGCTCGTGGCCCGATTGCGGCCGATGGAGGACGGTCAGCCGCGCGCGGCGGCGATCTGGTCGACGAGGCCGCCGATCCAGGAGACGAGGTCGGTGTAGTCGGCGGGCATCTGTTCGGTGACGTCGACGGTGGGCACGCCGCCGGTTTCGGCGGCCTGCACGAGGCTTTCGACGGTGGCGTTGGTCTCCTGCGTGTTGACGACGAGCAGTCCGGCGCCGCCTTGTTCGAGCAGTTCGACGAAGGCGCGCACGTCTCCGGGGGTGGGTTCGCTTTCGTTGGCGGCGGCCTGCGTGTAGCCCTTGGGGGTGACGTTGGTCAGTCCGAGGTTTTCGGCGAGGTATCCGGCGACGGATTCGGTGGCGGCGTAGTCGATGCCGTCCAGGGTTTCGGCGGTTTCGGCGATGCGGGTTTCGAGTTCGCTTTCGCGTTCGCGCCACGCCTTGTTGAGACGCTGGTAGGCGTCGGCGTGGTCCGGGTCGGCTTTCGCATAGGCGGCGGTGATGGCGTCGGCGGCCTCGGTGCGGGCTTCGGCGGAGAACCACAGGTGGGGGTTGGCTCCGGTTTTGACTCCGGCGGTTTCGGCGACGTCGACGAGGGGCACGTCGGTGTTGCCCACGGCTTTGACGGCCCATGCGTCGTAGCCCGCCCCGTTGGCGACGGCGACGTCCGCGGTGGAGATGGCGGCGACGTCCTGTGCGGTGGGCTCGTAGTCGTGGGCGTCGACGTTGGTGCCGGAGAGGATGGAGGTGACGTTGACGTGGTCGCCGCCGAGTTCGGCGGCCAGGCCGCCCCACTGGTCGACGGAGGCGACGACGTCGAGCGCGTTGGTCCGTGCGTCGCCGCCACCGCATGCGGCGAGTCCGGCGAGCATGGTGGCCGCGGCGAGCGCGGCGGCGAGACGCTTCATGGTGTGTCCGATGACGGTCGGCTGGGTCATGGGTTCGTTTCCCGTTCTACCTTTTGGTGTTCGTTACGCCGCCCACATTACACGTAATGAGAACTATTATCAATAACGATCGCCGGGCGGCGTGTCACCACTCCCCCGGCGCCCCAGACGGCGCCGGACGAAAAAGGGACCCGCCCCATCGGACGGATCCCTCCTTGAAATTCCACGCCGGAACGCGGCGGAACGCTACGCGTCCCCACCGCGGCACTCCGGGCACAGGCCGAAGACCTCCAGCGTATGACGTTCCACGGTGAAGCCGTGGCCTTCGGCGACCCTGCGCAGCCAGCTCTCGCTCGGGGGGTCGATCTCCACGGTCCTGCCGCAGTCGCGGCACACCAGATGATGATGGTGGCCGTCGTCCCCGCACAGACGGAACAGCTGCTGCCCGTCCAGACGGATGGTGTCCGCGGCGCCGGCCTCCGCCAACGCGTTCAGCTGGCGGTAGACCGTGGCCAGGCCGATGCGCGAGCCGCCGTCGGAGAGGCGACGGTGCAGGTCCTGCGCCGAGATGAACTCGGAGCAGTCGGCCAGTGCCGCGTGGATGGCGTCCTTCTGACGGGTCTGACGTTCGATGTGTTCGACCATGCCCGGGCTCACGCCTCCCGCAGATCGTCCCAGCAGCCGGAAGCCTCCAGTTCGGCGACGGTGCGGGCGGTGTCGTCGGTCAGGACCGTGATGTGGCCCATCTTGCGGTCGTGCTTGACCTGGGCCTTGCCGTAGTCGTGCACGTTCCACTCGGGATGCTCGCCCACGAGCGCGCGCGTGGGTTCGACGTGCTGTCCGAGCACATTGGCCATGACGGCCGGGCTGAGCAGCTTCGGCTCGGGCAGCGGCCAGCCGGCGATGCCGCGGATGTGCGCGTCGAACTGGTCCATCGAACACGCCTCGATGGTGTAGTGGCCGGAATTGTGCGGTCGCGGCGCCAGCTCGTTGACGATGACGCGGCCTTCGTCCGTGACGAACAGTTCGATGGCGAGCGTGCCGGCCAGACGGAATCCCGCGGCCAGCGTCATGGCCAGTTCGTGTGCACGCTCGGCGACCGCCTGCGGCACCTCGGCCGGAGCGATCGTCAGATGCAGGATGTTGTTGCGGTGCACGTTGCGCACGATCGGGAACGTCACATACCGTTCGCCGTCGCCCGACACGAGGATCGACGCCTCGAACGCGAAGTCCACGAAGCCTTCGAGGATGGCCGGAGGGAAGCCGTCGTCCGCCCACACGCGCTCCAGGTCGGCCGGCTCATGCAGCACGATCTGGCCGTGGCCGTCGTAGCCGCCCTCGCAGGTCTTGAGCACGGCCGGATAGCCGATCTCCTCCAACGCCGCCCCAAGCGAGGCGCGGTCGTCCACCGCGCGCCACGGCGCCGTCTCGATGCCGTGGCCGTTGATGAACGTCTTCTCCGCGATGCGGTTCCGGGTCACACGCAGCAGGTCGGTGCCCTGCGGCACCGCCGTCTCGCCGCGCACCTCGTCCAGCGCGTCCGCGTCCACGTTCTCGAACTCGTAGGTGAGCACGTCGCTGCGTTCGGCCAGTTCGCGGATCGCGGCCTTGTCGTCATAGTCGGCGACGATCTGGAAATCCCCCACCTGCGCGGTCGGGCAGTCCGGCGTCGGATCCAGCACACCCACGCGAAATCCCATGTACTTGGCGGACAGAGCCATCATACGGCCCAGCTGGCCGCCGCCGACGATGCCGATCGTCGCGCCCGGCATGAGCCGCCCGACGCGGCCCTGGGTCTCCTCAGACAAGCTGGGCATTGGATTCGGCCACCTTTTCCTTGAGGGAGTCACGGTATTCCTGCAGCTTGTCCGCCAGTTCCGGCTCGAACGCGGACAGCATCTGCACGGCGAGCAGGCCGGCGTTGGTCGCGCCGGAATTGCCCACGGCGGTGGTGGCGACGGGGATGCCGCCGGGCATCTGCACGATGGACAGCAGCGAATCCCAGCCGGACAGCGCGTGGGAGCGCACCGGCACGCCGATGACGGGCAGCGTGGTCTGCGCGGCGATCATGCCGGGCAGGTGCGCGGCGCCGCCGGCACCGGCGATGATGACCTTGAAGCCGTTGGCGCGGGCGCCGTGGGCGAATTCGCCCATGAGCTCGGGCGTACGGTGCGCGGAGATGACCTGCTTGTGGTAGGCCACGCCGAACTGGTCGAGGACGTCGCAGGCGCGCTTCATGGTCTCCCAGTCGCTGGACGATCCCATGACGACGGCGACTTCGGGCTTGATGTCCGTCATTATCGTTTTCCTCCCGTTATTGAGAATACGGTTTTACTGTACTCCGTGCAGCGAACCGCGCCCACCGCCGAACGTGCATACCTGTCGCACAGAAACCGCACAACCGCACATCGGACCGCATCGGAGACTTTCCGCGCCATACGGCCGCGGACCGGCATCGACGATGTGCGATTGGCCCCCATCGGACCGCACACGTTTCTTATTGAGAACGGTTCGCTGCAACGCGTCAGACGATGACGACCACCTTGCCGAACCCCTCGCCGGACAGGACTCGGCGGAACGCGTCCGGCGCGGCGTCCAGACCCGCATACGTCGCGTCGACGACCGGATGCAGGTCCATATGCTCCACGAACCGCAGCAGTCGGGCGAAATCCTCGCGCGAGCCCATCGTGTTGCCCTGGATGCGGATGTCCTGGAAGAACACGCGCGTGAGCTCCGCGCCCGGCTGGTCGCCCGTCGTGGCGCCGCACACGGCGATCACGCCGCCGGGACGCACCGACCTGACCGAATGCGACCACGTGGCCGCGCCCACGGACTCGACGACCGCGTCCACCCTGCGCGGCAGACGCGCGCCCGGCTCGAACGCCGCGTCCGCGCCCAACGCCGTCGCACGACCGCGCTTCGACGCGTCACGCGACGTGACGAACACCTCCAGACCGGCCGCATGCGCCAACTGCGTGGCCGCCGTGGACACGCCGCCGCCCGCGCCCTGGATCAGCACCGAATCGCCCGGCTTGAGGCCCGCGGCGGTGAACAGCATCGAATAGGCGGTCAGCCAGCTCGTGCCGAGCGCCGCAGCCTCCCCCATCGTCAGATTCGCCGGCTTGGCGAACACGTTCGCATACGGCACCTGCACGCGTTCGGCCATCGTGCCCGCATACTTCTCCGACAGGATGGTGCGGCGCTCGCCGGGCAGCACGCCCGCGCCGTCCGTGCCCACGAACGTGTACGGCACCACCTCGTCGCCGGCCTTCAGGCCTCCCCTGCCCGGCATGTCCTCCTCCAAGACGCCCGCGGCGTCCGTGCCGAGCGTCATCGGCGTCCGCTCGGCGGACAGGCCCACTCCCCTGAGGCTCCACAGATCATGGTGGTTCACGCTCACCGCGCGCACGGACACCGGGCACCAGCCCGGAATCGGCGCCGGGTCCGGCAGCTCACCCACGGCCAGCGCGGACATCGGGTCTTCGGGATTCACATCGGCGGCGTATACGGCCTTCATCGGCCACTCCTTTCCTCATGCGCCGGCGGCGTCGGCGCGCCGCATCCATTCTCCCACACACCGGCGCGCCCGCCGGACGCATCCGGCGAATACGGAGATGTTGGGGGCATTGCCGCCGAAGCGTACGCAGGGGCCACCCGTGCGTCTAGGCTATCCACGTCAGGAACAATCGAGGAGAGGAGCTGTGGCTCATGGCGGAAGCGACGACGGACGGCATGCTGGCGCACATCACCGGACCGGCCGACGTCAGGGCCCTGCCCGCGCATCGCCTGCGCGACCTGTGCGCCGAGATACGCGCCGTGCTGCTGCGCTACGGCCACGAGCACGGCGGCCACATCGGCTCCAACCTCGGCATGGTGGAGGCCACCGTCGCCCTCCATCGCGTGTTCGACTCCCCGCGCGACCGCATCGTGTTCGACGTATCGCACCAAAGCTACGTGCACAAAATGCTCACCGGACGCGCCGCCGCATACCTCGATCCGGCGCGCTACGGGGACGTGACCGGCTTCACGAACCCGCATGAAAGCGAGCACGACCACTTCGTGCTGGGGCATACGGGCACGTCCATCTCGCTGGCTTGCGGACTGGCGAAGATGCGCGACATGCGCGGCGGCGACGAGCGCGTGGTGGCGGTCATCGGCGACGGCTCGCTCAGTTCGGCCGTCGCGTTCGAGGGACTCAACAACGCCGCCGAGCAGGGCGGCAATATGATCATCGTCGTCAACGACAACGAGATGTCCATCGCCGAGGATTTCGGCGGCATGTACGCCTCGCTCGCCCGCCTGCGCGAGACGGACGGCGAGGCCGAGCATAATCCGTTCCGCGCGTTCGGCCTCGACTACCGCTACGTCGGCGAAGGCAACGACGTGGACGCGCTCGTCGCCGCGTTCGAGGAGGTGCGCGACTGCGACCATCCGGTCGTCGTGCACATCCACACGCGCAAGGGATTGGGTCTGCCGACGACGCAGGCGGATGCGGGCGCGCCCGACGTGGCCGGCATGTCCGATGGCGGCGACGGACTAATCGGCGCGGACGCGGCCGTCGCCGCCGAGGACGCGGACATCCGCGAAGGGCGCTGCGAGGCGAACCACTGGCAGAATCCGGACTCGGCCATGGGCCGTCCGTTGGGCGCGCGCAAGCATTACGGACGAATGGCGATGGCGGCGCTCGAACGCCGCTTCGCCGACGAGCCGGGACTGGTCGTCGTCTCCCCCGCCACGCCCGGCTCGAACGGCATCACGCGCGCGTTCCGTGCGCGGGCGGGCGCGCACTACGTCGACACCGGCATCGCCGAAGAGCATGCGGTCGCGTTCGTCTCCGCGCTGGCGAAGGCGGGCGGACGTCCCGTGCTGGCCACGTCGGCCACGTTCTTCCAGCGCACGTTCGACCAGCTGCAGCAGGAGCTGTCGCTCAACGCGAACCCGGCGACGCTGCTCGACTTCGGCGGAGGCCTGTCCGGCGCGGACGACACGCATTCGGGCGCGTTCGACATCGTCCTGTTCGCCAACATCCCCGGACTGACCTGTCTGACGCCCACCGGCGGGCGCATGTTCCTCGACATGCTCGCATGGGCGACGGGACCGGAGAACCGTGGCCCCGTCGTCATCCGCGTGCCCGGCGATCCGATCCTCGCCGCCGAACGCGCCGGCCTGCTGCCGGACGTCGACGCCGACGGGGCCGTCGAGACCGACCGGCGGGCGGATGACGCCGTGGCGCCGTGGGAACGCTATCGGACCGTTCATGCCGGTTCCGAGGTAGCCATTCTCGCCTTGGGCAACACGTATCCGTTGGGATTGCGCGTCGTGGAGGCGCTGCGCCGTGGCGCGGACGCCGTCGACTCGACGCTGGTCACGCCGCTGTGCTGCTCCACGCTCGATGAGCGGACGCTGGAGAGGTTGGCCGGCTCGCATCGGCTGGTCGTCACGTTGGAGGACGGACAACTCGACGGAGGCTGGGGACAGAAGGTAGCCGCCTGGTATCAGAACCACCGTCCCGACGTGCGTGTGCGCACCATCGGCGGCGCCACCGAATTCACCGACCGCGTCCCCCTCGCCGAACTGAACGAACGCTACGGGCTGACCGTCGATCAGGTCGCGGCCCTCGTGCGCGAATCGCTTGCCGGCCGCTGATCGGCCGCTGATCGGCGGCTGATCGGACGCCGCGGCCGTGCGATTCCCCGACGCGAGGCACCGCACGGCATGATCCATCCGAGCATGATTCAGACGTCGATGTACTGCAGCCGTTCTTCCCCGTCGGGATGACCGTTCCGGACGCCTTCTTCGCATCGTGTCCCACGCGCGCTCCAAGTATATCCGCCGGTCAGGCGGACGCCATCAATTCCGCTCCTTCATCTGGAGGAACGCGGCGTGCTCGCGCAGATATTCCCGAAGATACGGAATGGTGAAATCAACCATCCCATACCCGGATTCCCGGATCACCTGAGCATCCAGCAGCCGCGCCCGATACCGGCTTGCATATCCGACATCACGCCCCATGCGTTCCGCTATCACAGACGTGGAGGACGGGCCGTCGTCCTGGGCCATTGCCAGCAGGTAGGTCTTGTCGATCGGGGACAGGCCGTCGAGCTCCGGCTCATGCACGGCATCGCCGAGACGGCTGTGGGCTTTGGCCACGCCCTGCTCCACGTCATCCATCGTCACCGCCGCATCCGACGGGTGCGCACGATGCGCGGCACGCCAGACGTGATAGCCGACGAGCTGGATCATGAACGGATAACCGGCCGTAGCCTCCGTCGCCCTGTGCAACGGTTCTCCCGTCAGCAGCATGCCGGTGTCCGCGAACGTGTCCTCCAATGCCTCCGCGACCGCGGCCAACGGCACGTCGGCCAACGGCTGCGGTTCGGCGCGTCGCATGAAGGTGATGACGTCGTCGTTCAGCCATTTGGACGACATGGACGGCAGGCCTGCGAAGACGAGCGCATAGTCGCGGTTCCATGTGTTGAGCTCCTGCGCGGCGGTGGCGACGGCTATCATGTCGTCACGGTCGGCGGCCTGCGCCTCGTCGATTTCCAGCAGCAGGCCGACGTGTTTTCGCTCCAGCTCATCCAATCTGGCCGACAACGCCTCGAACAGCGTCAACGGAAGCTGTTTCGCCCGCTCGTATCGAATCTCCCCCAAGCTTGCGCCGGCGATGTTGGCGACGTTCACCGACGGGTTGAGCGTGAAACCGACACTCCCGCGATGGGGTGAGAGCTTCGTCAGCAAGCGGTTCGCCATGCCGGGGGACGCGGTTTCCTTGATGACCTCCCATCCGCGCTTGCTGGCGAGGTCGCGGAACTCCGTGAGGATGACGGTCTTGCCGACGCCGCGCGCACCGGTGATGCGCATGAGACGCCCCGGAGCTCCAGGACCATCGTCAAGAGCCGTGGTGAAATCGTCGAGGATGTCGTCGCGTCCGACGAGGAGTGGGGGAAGATGTCCGGCACTTGGTTTGAAGGGATTCCGCCTGACCGACATCACATCGACCTCCCAACTTATGAAAGTTTATGAAAAGTTATGAAAGACTATAACGGCAATCGCAGACGGGTGCGTTCGGGTGCGTCATGGAGGCGAGAAGACGAAGCATCGGGACAGGCAAAGAAACGTCAGAAACGGAAGAACCCGCAGACATGAACGAGCCACCTTGGAATCCAATGTTTCCAAGGTGGCTTGAGGCGACCCCGGCCGGGCTCGAACCGGCGACCTTGAGATTAGAAGTCACATGCTCTATCCAGCTGAGCTACGGGGCCTTATGACAACGAGACGACAGTATACCACCACTTCACGCCCCGACCGCCGCACGCCACGCGCGGATGCGGGAACCATGGTTAGCGCCCGGCGCGACACGGCGGCGGAGCAGGGCCGCGGGAAGGCGACGCGGTTCGGACGGGTCCGAGAACGACCGCGGTCGGGGCACGGCGAGACTTCCAAAGGGCTTCCAAAGGCTTGGCTTCGCGGCGCGGCGAAGACGCCCGGAAGAACGTCCGGGAGCCGTCAGGCCGTCACGGCTCGATGACCCAGCTGAGGCCGACGAGCACGATGAGGAAGAGCACGTTGACCGCGCTGTAGACGGCCAGGTACCGGCCCTTGCGGTCGGGGTACCTGCGCGTCACGTTCTTGTAGCCGATGAGCGAGGCCATGGAGGCGATGAGGGTGCCCATGCCGCCGAGGTTGGTTCCGATGATGAGCGGACGCCACTGGTCGCAGAATCCGGACAGCAGCAGCGTGGTCGGCACGTTGCTGATGAACTGGCTGCTGACGACCGACACCTCCAGCGGATGCGCGTTGACGAGCGAGGCGGCCAATTCGTAGAATTCGGGCACGCGCCTCATGTTGCCGATGAAGATGAAGAACATGGTGAAGGTGAGCGGCAGACCCCAGTCCACGTTGCGGAACACGCGGCGGTCGCACACGAGGAACGCGGCGAACACTATCAGGCACATGGCCCACAGCGGGATGAAGTCGCTGACGGCCAGCAGACAGACCACGAAGAGCAGCGAGTAGACCACGGTGCGCCATCCGCCGTAGCTGGCACCGTAGCCGGTCAGACGAATCTCATCGGGCTGGGGCTTGCCCGCGGAGGGGGCGAGCACGCCGCGTTCGATGCCGGCGCCGTCGAGGGCGTTGAATTCGGAGACGGGCTTCCTGCCGAACACCACGCAGGAGATGATGACGAGCATGACGGCGGCGGTGATGGAATAGGGCGCCATGATGCCGATCATCTCGGCGGAGGGCATGCCGGTGAGGGCTTTGAGGTAGAGGTTGTGCGCGTTGCCGATGGGCGTGAGCATGCTGCCCATGTTCGCGCCGAGGGTCATGAGGGTGCCGACGAGCACGGCGTGCTCCTCCATGTCGGCCATGATGAGCACGGAAATGGCGAAGGGGATGAAGGTGACGAGCGCCACGTCGTTGGTGATGAACATGGCGGAGAAATAGGTCAGGCAGATCAGGGTGATGACCAGTCCGCGCGCGGTGCTCACGTGGTGCAGCAGCCGGGAGCCGATGATGCGGAACACGCCGATGCGCTGGAACCCGCAGACGACGAGCATGAGGCATACGAGCTGCGAGATGGTGCTCATATGCACGTATTCCTTATATTCGGCGTCCGGCGGGACGATGAAGCATGAGATGAGTGCGAGTATCGATGCGACGATGAGAATCGTTTCGCTTTTGAGCAGATTGACCAGCCAGCGCCGCATCCGTTCCTCCGTGTGTTTTCAGGCGTTTTGCGCTACCAATCCTAACGGAGGATGAACTTTCCATGAATTCCCGGCGTGCTGTTTTCCGACCGATTCCAGCGTTTTCGACCCCTACGCCCTACTGGCGACTGCCTTCGGACGCCGACTTTTTGGCCTGCGTGCGAAAATCCACGAAGATGCGAAAAGTCAGGGCGAAAACTTTCCTACCCGTGCGGAATCGCGGTTCACCAGAAATTCGTCTTCGTTTCATGTCCGATTGCCTTCGCGGATACCGCCCGGACGACGACGCGGCGCAGGGTGGTGCATGCATCGCGCCGGTCCCGATGCGAGGGAATCCACCGAAACCCCGGACCGGACGGAAGGCGGTTTGACCATTCATGCTCGAACTCGACGGCATCGCCAAGTCGTTCGGCGGCAGACGGGTGCTCGACGGCATCAGTCTGCGGTTGGAGACCGGATCCATCATGTCCGTGCTCGGCCCCTCCGGCGGCGGCAAGACCACACTGCTCAACGTCATCCTGGGCATCACCGACCCGACCGACGGACGACTCCTCTACGACGGCGAGGACCTCACCCGCGTCCCCATGGAGAAGCGCGGATTCAACATCGTGTTCCAGGACTACGCCCTGTTCCCGAACCTCAGCGCCCACGAGAACATCGTCTACGGATTGAGGAACAACCCCGGCGTCTCCACCCGTGAGGAGATCGGCGAGCTCGTCTCGCTGCTCGGGCTGGAGGAACACCTGGGCAAACGCATCGACGAACTGTCCGGCGGCCAGAAGCAGCGCGTGGCGCTGGCCCGCACGCTCGTGATGAAGCCGAGGCTGCTGCTGCTCGACGAGCCGCTGTCCGCGCTCGACGGCGTCATCAAGGAGTCGATCAAGACGAAGATCCGGCAGATCGTCACGCAGTTCAACCTCACGACGATCATGGTCACGCACGATCCCGAGGAGGCGTGCACGATGAGCGACCGCGTGCTGATCCTCAACGAAGGCCGGATAGCGCAGTACGACACGCCGGAGAACATCATCGAACATCCGGCGAGCGACTTCGTGCGCACCTTCATCCTGCACCAGCTCGAAGTCAAACGCGACAACATCCGTTCGCTGTTCGACGAACGCGCCCGTCCCAACCCCACCGCGCGGGAGGACTGAACCATGTCCATGGAATCCATCCAGGCGGGCAAACAGCTGCCCAACATCGCGCCGGAGATCGTCAACTACGAGCGTCGCCCGCCCAAACCCAAGCAGACGGAGCTGTGGACGCTGCTGGCCGTCGTCGCCGCCGCGTTCTGCGTCTTCCTCGTCGTGCCGATGGCGCTGGTCGTCGTCAAATCGTTCCAGACCGGCGGCGGCGCGGCCACATTGGACAACTACGCGGCCGTGTTCGCCCGTCCGGAATTCGCCTTGAGCGCGCTCAACTCGCTCAAGGTGTCGGCGGCGAGCGCGCTCGTGGCCATGCTGCTCGCGTTCCTGCTCGCCTACACGGTGAACTGCACGAACGTGCCGGGCGGTCTCAAGAAGGCGATCACGCTGCTCACGCAGGCGCCGATGCTGCTGCCGACCATCACCTACGGCTTCGCGATCATCTACTCGTTCGGCAGGCAGGGCCTGATCACCCGACTGCTCGGATTCCAACCGTTCGACATCTACGGGTTCAACGGCCTGCTCATCGGCTATGTGGTGTACACGCTGCCGACCTGCTTCCTGCTGATGCACAACAGCTTCCAATTCGTCGACAAGAAATTCATCATCGTCTCGCACGTCATGGGAGACCGCCCGGTCACGACGTTCCTGAACACCGTGCTGCGCCCTCTGGCCGGCACGATGGCCGTCGCGTTCATCCAGTCGTTCTTCCTCGCGTTCACCGACTACGGCATCCCCACGTCGGTGGGCGGCGAGTACGACGTGCTCGCCATGACGCTGTTCAACCAGATGCTCGGCTCCATCCCGAACTTCAACCGCGGCGCGGTGATCGCCGTGTGCATGCTCGTCCCGTCGATCGTCTCCATCATCCTGATGACCCTGCTCGAACGCTTCTCGATCCGCTACACGAAGGTCTCGCAGGTCGAATTGCCGAAGGGCCGTCGCCGCGACCGGCTGTGCGGCGCGGGATCCGTGGCTGCGCTCACGTGCGTGCTGAGCATGTTCGCCGTGATCCTGCTCATCCCGTTCATGGCGGGATGGCCGTTCGACACGTCGTTCACGCTCGGGCGCGTCGCGTCGGCGTTCGCCGATTCGGAGATGACGCAGGTGTATGTGAACTCGCTGTATGTGGCCGTGATGACGGCTGTCTTCGGCTGTCTGTTCGCCTATGCGGCCGGACTCGTCACCTCGCGTTCGAAACTGCCGAGCTGGGCGAAGCGCGCCGTCGACTCGACGTCGGCGATCATCAACACCGTGCCCGGCATGGTGCTCGGCATCGCGTTCCTGTTCGCCTTCTCCGGTTCCGGCCTGCAGAACACGTTCTGGATCCTCATCATCGCGAACGTCGTGCACTATTTCGCCACGCCGTACCAGATGATCAAGGACTCGCTCTCGAAGATGAACGGATCGTGGGAGACCACGGCCAAGCTCATGGGCGACAACTGGATCAAGACGATCGTGCGTGTGGTCACGCCGAACGCATGGCCGACGATCCTGCAGGCGTTCGCCTACTATTTCGTCAACGCGATGGTCACGATCTCGGCGGTCGTCTTCCTGACCGGCGCGCGCACGCAGGTGCTCACCACGAAGATCTCCGCGCTGCAGCACATCGCCAGGTTCGACGACGTGTTCACGCTTTCGCTGTTCATCCTCGTCACGAACCTTGCGGTCAAGGGCGTGGCGGCGTTCGCCACGCGAGATCGGTCCAAGGCCCGTGCGGCCGGACGCGTCAAAGCGGTCCTGCGCGCGCCGAGGCCGGCCGTCGCCGCCATGACCGTGCGCCGTGACCCGCGGTCGGCCGCCGCACGGGCCGCGGCCGCCGTCTCCATCGGGATGCCGATGTCCATGTCCGGCAGCCGCCGCGTCCGCAACCGTCTCGCCGGAGGACTGTCCGCCATACTGGTGGCGCTGTTCGTCGCCTTCGGATTCGGCGCGACCGGCACCGCGGCGGCCGACGGTCGTGTCGTGATCTACACGAACGCCGACGACGAGGCCGTGACCGCCTTCCGGCACGCGCTCGACGACGGCGGCTTCGAGGACCAGTACCTCATCCAGTCGTTCGGCACGTCGGAGCTCGGCGGCAAGATGCTGGCCGAAGGCAAGGCGCTTGAGGCCGACCTGTTGACGATGAGCTCCTACTACATCGATTCGGCGCAGGAACGCAACCATATGTTCGCCGACCTGACCGATGTGGAATCCACGCTGCTGGGCACGTCCGAGAACTCGAAGGCCCCCGCGTGGCGCTCCCCCACCACCGCGCAGGAGGGCGCGCTCATCGTCAACACGACGGCGCTCGAGGAGTCCGGCGTGGACGCGCCGAGCAGTCTCAAGGACCTGGCCGACCCGAAGTATTCGGGGCTCATCTCCGTGCCGGACATGGAAGGATCCTCCACCGGATGGCTCATGGTCCAGGCCGTCGCCGACGCATACGGCACCGGCGACGAAGGCCGGCGGATCCTCTCCGGCATCTACCGCAACGCCGGCCCCCATCTCGAACAGTCCGGCTCCGGCCCGCTCAAGGCCGTGCGCTCCGGCGAGGTGGCGATCGGTTTCGGTCTGAGACACCAGGCGATCGCCGACAGGGACCGGGGACTGCCGATCGACTGCATCGACCCGGCCGAAGGCGACTACACGCTCACCGAATCGGTGGCCGTGCTCGACAAGGGCCGCACCACCAATCCCAAGGCGCAGCGCATGGCCGCCACCATCATCGACGCGGGCCGCACGGAACTGCTCAAAACCTATCCGACGCCGCTGTATGAGGGCGAGAGCGCCCCCGCCGACGCGTCGAAGCGATCCAGAAGCTTCCCCGAGGAGCTGACCGTCGACCTGCTGCAACGGCATCAGGACTTCTCCGCGGAGTGCAAGCGCCTCGCGCAGAACGATTGACCCCCCCCCCCAAAAAAAAATCCATTCCCGTTTCCGACAACATCAAAGGACACTCCATGAACAACACCTACAAACTGCTCACCCCCGGCCCCCTGACCACCACCCGCACCGTAAAGGAGGAGATGCTCTTCGACCACTGCACGTGGGACGAGGACTACCAGCGCATCACGCAGCGCATCCGCCGCCGGCTGCTCGAACTCGCCCACTGCGATCCGGCCGACCACACCGTCGTGCTCATGCAGGGCTCCGGCACGTTCGGCGTGGAAAGCGTGCTCACCTCCGTGATCGGCAGGGAGGAGAAGGTCCTGCTGTGCACCAACGGCGCGTACGGCGACCGTCAGGTCGAGATCTGCAAGCATGCGGGCATCGCCTACGCGCGCTACGCCGAACCGTACGACCGCATCCCCGACGCGGCCAAGGTGGCCGCCCTCCTCGACGCCGACCCGACCATCACGCACGTGTCCATGATCCATTCGGAGACCACCTCCGGACTGCTCAACGACATCGAGGCGGTGGGCGCCGTGGCCAAGGAGCGCGGACTCACGTTCATCGTGGACGCGATGAGCTCCTTCGGCGGCGTGGACATCCCCGTGGCCGACTGGGGCATCGACTTCCTCATCTCCTCCGCCAACAAGTGCATCCAGGGCGTGCCCGGATTCAGCTTCATCATCTGCGACACGGCGAAGCTGGAGGCGTCCAAGGGCAAGGCGCGTTCGCTCTCGCTCGACCTGTGGGACCAGTGGGACACGCTGGAGCGGGCGAACGGCAAATGGCGCTACACCTCCCCCACCCATGTGGTGCTCGCCTTCGCCAGGGCGCTCGACGAGATGTCCGCCGAAGGAGGCGTGCCGGCCCGTTCCGCCCGCTACGCGCTGAACAACCGTCTGCTCATCGCGCGCATGGAGGCGCTCGGATTCCGCACGTTCCTCAAGGACCATCAGGGGCCGATCATCACCACGTTCCTCTACCCCCAGGGCACGGACTTCGACTTCAAGGACATGTACTCGTTCATCAAGGAGCGCGGATACGCGATCTATCCGGGCAAGCTCACCGACGAGGAGACGTTCCGTCTGGGCAACATCGGCGAGATCTACACCGACGACATCGAGAAAGTGACCGAACTGTTCGCGTTGTACATGGGCGAGCGCGGACTGTTGGAGACGGCGATGGGCTCGCAGTCCGTATCCGCCGCCATCGAGGCGATGGACGACGCGGGCTATCAGATCAAGGCCGACGCGCCGGCCGGCGTGAGGCTCGACGGCTGAACGGCCGCGCGGACGCGCAGACGCGCCAACCGGCATACCGACCGACATACCACCCACAACCCATATCAGAACATCGACATAAGGAGACCATGATGAACGACCGTTTCGACGCGGTGATCTTCGACTGGGCGGGCACGACCGTGGATTACGGCTGCTTCGCGCCGGTGCGCGCCTTCCAGGAGGCGTTCGCCGCATTCGGCGTGGAGCCGACGATGGAGGAGACGCGCGCCCCGATGGGCATGCTCAAACGCGACCACATCGCCGCCATGCTGCGTATGGGGCGCATCGCCGCGGCGTGGCGCGAGACGCACGGCGCGGACCCGACGGAAGCGGACGTGGACGCCGTCTACGCATGCTTCGAGCCCAAGCTGCTGTCCATCCTCGACGGTTTCGCCGAACCGAAGCCGCATGTGGTGGAGACGGTGGGCGCCCTGCGCGCGGCCGGTCTGAAGATCGGCTCCACCACCGGATACACGGACGCGATGATGGCGATCGTCGCGCCGAAGGCGGCCGCGAACGGCTATGCGCCGGACTTCTGGATCAGCCCGGACGGCGTGGACGGACATGGACGCCCCTACCCGTACATGATCTTCCGCAATCTGGAACGTCTGGGGGTGGCCGACGTGCGTCGCGTCGCGAAGGTGGGCGACACGATCTCCGACATCCGTGAGGGGCGGAACGCCGGGGTGTTCACCGTGGGCGTGACCGAAGGCGGCTCGCAGATGGGCCTGTCCGAGGATGAGTTCGCCGCGTTGGGTGAGGACGGACGGCGTAAGGCCCGGGCCAAGGCGCGCGAGGCGTTCCTTACGGCCGGGGCGGACGCGGTCATCGATTCGATGGACGAACTGCCCGCCCTGCTCGGCGTCGCCGACGAGGCAGGCGTCCCCTCGGCGCGCTGAGACCGCTGAGGACCGCCGGGACCGCCGGACCCGTCTTCGGACGCAAAAAGGCAGAGGCGGTGCGCAAACGGCATGGACGCCGTCTCCGCACCGCCTCTTTGCGTCGTGCCCCTACGGGGTCATCCGACGGCGTTGCCGTAGACCTGCGACTGGATGTCCTTGCGGGCCGTCTCCATGCGGCTGATTTCGCCGAGCAGCGCGATCTTCTCCTCGCCCTCGGGCATCATGGCCATCCTGCGTCTGGCGGCCCCCACGCGGCGCATGAGGCCCATGTCCAGCAGTTTGACGAGCAGCTCGTCCGCATACTGGCGTTCGGCCTTGGTGGGCTGGCGCAGCGGGGCCGCGGCTCCGCTGCCGCCCGCCGCGGCTCCGGTGTCGGCTCCCGCCCCGTTCCGCTCCTCCGAGGGCAGGGGCAGCGGCATGACGGCCAGCTCGTTGACGGTCGATTCGAGCATCGGACCGCCGGCCTTGGTCAGGTCGTGCATCCACAGCCCCTGCGGCGTGGAGTCCGCGGGCAGTCCGCCGGCGGCGGCGACCGCTTGGAAGAGGGTGCGGAAGACCGGCGTCATGAAGTTCGCCAGGGTGAGCTGGGCGAACCAGTCGCGGTCGATGGCGCGCGGCACCTGGATGAGCATCGCCATGAACTGCTGTTCGGCGATGAAGACCGCGTCGTCGATGCGGAAGTAGGTCTGTTCGGCGGCGCCGCGGCGTTCCATGGCGCGTCTGGAGGCCGCGTCCGGACGTGCGCCGACGCCGCCCGCCCCACTGCCCGCGCCTGTGCCGCCGGACACGCCGAAGCGGCGGCGCGGCGCGTACGCGTCATCGTCGCGCACGTGCCGGATGCGGCGCGCGTCGGTCACCTCGCGGCGCATCACCTCAAGGTCCACGCCGATGCGGCGCGTCGCCTTGCGCGTGTACAGGTCGAGCAGCGAACGGTCGCGGATCTGCGCGATGAGCGGCGCGGACGCCTTGACCGCGCCCATCTGTCCGGTGGTGTAGGAGGTGTCGAAGCGTTCGATGGCGGCGTCGATGACGAAGTCGTAGAGCGGTTTGGCCGCGGCGATGAGCGAGCGGACCGCCTCGTCGCCGCGTTCGATGCGCAGGTCGCACGGATCGAGGTTGCCTTCGGCCACGGCCACGAAGGTCTGGGAGAGAAACGCGGAGTCGAGGCCGAACGCGTGCAGCGCCGCCTTCTGCCCGGCGGCGTCGCCGTCGAACGTGAACACGATGCGCGAGCTGAGCGCCTGCCCCTCCACCTTGAGCGGTCCGACGAGCTGGACCGCGCCGAGCGAGTCGTCCGCGATGAGCCGGCGCACGATTTTGGCGTGTTCGGCGCCGAAGGCGGTGCCGCAGGTGGCGATGGCGGTGTCCACGCCGGCCAGATGCATGGCCATGACGTCCGTGTAGCCTTCGACGATGACGACCTGGCGTTTCTTCACGATGGCCTGCTTGGCCAGATCGATGCCGTACAGCACCTGGTTCTTGCGGTAGAGCTGCGTGTCCGGCGTGTTGATGTATTTGGCGGAGATCTGGTCGTCGTCGTAGAGCCTGCGCGCGCCGAAGCCGAGCGTGCGTCCGGTGGAGTCGCGGATGGGCCAGGTGACGCGCCCGCGGAAATAGTCGTAGACGCCGCGCTGGCCTTGGCGCGCCAGACCCGCGTCGAGCATCTCGCGCTGCGTGAAGCCTTTGGAGGCGAGATGGCGCACGAGGTTGTCCCAGCCTTGGGGCGCGTAGCCGCAGCCGAAGCGTTCGCAGTCGGCCTGGCTGAAGGTGCGTCCGCCCAGCAGCTTGCGCGCGGGCAGCGCCTCCTTGGTCATGATCTGCGAGACGAAGAAGCGCTGCGCCTCCTCGTTGGCCTCCAGCAGGCGGGCGCGTTTGGAGCCGGAGCGTTCGGCGCGGCCCTGCCCGTTCTGCTCGTAGCGCAGTTCGATGTGGTAGCGGTCGGCGAGCAGCTCCACGGCCTCGCGGAAGTCGATGTTCTCCTGCTGTTCGACGAATTTGAACACGTCGCCGCCCAGGCCGCAGCCGAAGCAGTGCCAGACTCCCAGACCGGGGCGCACGTTGAAGCTGCCGGTCTTCTCGTCGTGGAAGGGGCACAGCCCCACGTAGGTGCCGGTTCCCGAAGGTTTGAGGGAAACGGATGCGGATACGATGTCGTAGAGGTCCGCCGCCGCGCGCACCTTCTCCACGTCTTCCTTCTTGATCATTCCGGCCATGGTTTCCTAGACTACCGCCCACCTTGCGACAGGCGCGCGGAGGCCGGCCGACGGGCGCGGACGGCCCCAAGCCCGGCGACGCCGACGCCGGGGCGTATGGCCTTCTAGCGTCCCGTCTCGCAATTCGCCCCGGGGCTCCGGCGTTCATCCGTCCCGTCCCCATCGTCGCCGTCGCGCCGGCGGCGTTCGGCTTCGAGTTCCGCGACGCGCCGTTCGAGCGCGTCGATGTGGTGGATCTGCTGCGCGATGAGCATGTCGCGCAGATCGCGGCGGCCGTCGCGTACGTTCAGGCGTGGCGTGAACGGCCCTTCCTCCTCCGCCCGGGACGCGGACTTGGGCGCTCCGGTCTCGGCGGCGGCCTTGCGTTCGGCAAGCAGTTCCTTGTGCCAACGGGCGATGCTGCGTTCGATGCGTTTGTACCCGATAAGCGCGGAGTCGAGTCCGGCGTCCCGGAAGATCTGCGATGGGGAGTCGCCGGCCTCGTAGCGCCGCATGCACTCGTGCTTGAACCCCTCCGTATAACGGATGCGCCCGTGCGAGACGCGCACCACGGCGGGCAATGATCGCAGGTAGGCGAGCTCCTCCTCAGTGAATCGACGCTCGGCCATGGCCGCCTCCTTGTCCGTGGGTCGGCGGACGTCTGCCATGAGCGCCGCCGCTATCACCATCAATATCATCGCTTCGGAGAGGGCGGTACATATGTACCGGTTGCCGTGTCGGAGCCCTGCTGCGCGACTACGGCATAGAGACCCCCGAAACGGTACTCCACAATCGGCATGATATCGGGATTCCCGCGGTTCTCCATCCCCCGTACAAGGGTGCGAAAACAAGGAACTGCCCCCATTTAAGGGGAATCGGACGGACGGCACGGACCGTAGGCCGACATGCCCCCATATGAGGGGGCATGTGCTCCACAGCGGACACGTCGTCGGCGCGTCGCGCCGAACGGCCACGCCACTATAGCAGCGAGGCCGGATCCAGCAGCGCCAAATCGGCGGCGGGCAACACCTCGGCGGCGTGCTCGTACAGTCGCGGCACGCGGTTGCGCAGGCAGGTGAAGATCTCATAGCTGATGGTGTCCGCGGCGCGCGCCCAATCGTCCGCGGTCGGCTCGCAGCACGCCTCGCCGCGGCCCGGACCGAACAGCTCCACCGTGTCGCCCTCATGCACGCCCAGCTCCTCGGCAGAGCCGTGCAGGTCGAGCATGAACTGGTCCATGCACACGCGTCCGGACACGCGGTACAGGCGCGGGCCCTGCGCGGTCATCACGCGCACCGGACCGCCGGGCTTGTCCACGTGCTGGGCGCCCTGCTCGTCGAAGCCGGAGGCGGAACGGTGGATGCCGTCCGCGTATCCCAGCGGCACGATGGCGGTGGAGGTGGCGGTGGGCGTCAGATACGTGCGCCCGTAGGAGATGCCGTGGCCGGCCTCGACGTGCTTGACGGTGCCCAGCTGCGCCTGCAGGCGCATGGCGGGGCGCAGCTCGTAGCGCGAGGGCGTGCCCATCGCCGGATCCGGCTCGTAGCCGTACAGGCCCACGCCGGGGCGGGTGAGCTCGAAGTGGATCTCCGGGCGCGACAGGGTCGCGGCCGTGTTGGCCAGATGCCGGATGCGCGGGGCCAGGCCGGCGCGTTCCATGCGCGAGGTGAACGTCTTGAACCGTTCGATCTGCAGATCCGTGGAGGCGACGAATTCCGGCACGTCAGGAGCGTCGGCCACGGCCAGATGGCTCCACTGGCCCACCACGTCGAGCACGCCCTCGCTCGCCAGCGGCGCGAGCGCGGCCAGCGCCTCGTCGAAGCGCTCCTCGGTGAACCCGTTGCGACCGAATCCGGAATCGACCTTCACATGCACGCGGGCCGTGCGCCCCACGCGGCGCGCGGCGCCGGCGATGGCGGCGATGGCCGCCATCGACCCCACGGACAGGTCGATATCCGCCTCGATGAGCTCATCGAAAGGGGCCCTCGCCCCGTTGTACACCCAGGTCAATATGCGGCAGCGGTCGGGGCCGATGCCCAGACGTCGCAGCAGCAGCGCCTCGTGCGTCTGCGCGGTGCCCAGCCACGTCGCGCCGCCCGCGAGCGCCGCGAGCGCGGCGGGGAGCAGTCCGTGCCCGTAGGCGTCGGCCTTGACCACGCCCATCACGGCGGTGCCGGAATGGGGGCCGCCGACCACGTCCACAAGGTGGGCCATGTTGTCGCGCAGGGCCCTCATGTCGACGATGGCCTGCGCCGGATACCGGACGCAGGCCGCGTCGTAGTTGGCGCGTCCGTCGTCGGAGGAGAAGTCGATGGCCGGGGCCGCGTTCCTGCTTGCTGCGTTTTCGTTCATGACGCCCTATTGTTGCGCGTCTGCATGACGATGGCGCCCGCTTGCGTCCGACCGTCGGAGAATCCGCACAAAACCGCGAGGACACGCCCGTTTTCCGCATGTCTTCGTATACTGGCCGACTATCGCGGTCCGCACCGGCTTTCCGGGCCGGCCGCATTCCTTTCAAAGACTCCCGGCGTTGAGGCGTGCCGGGGTCCCGGAATTCCGTCCGGCGCTGCCCCAATCCACATAGTTCATGAGAGAAGACCATGAATCTGTTCCGTAAGAAAACGGTGGATCAGTTCGTCGCCGAATCCACACCTCTCAAACGCACGCTGCGCACCTTCGATCTGACGATGCTGGGCATCGGCGCGATCATCGGCACCGGCATCTTCGTGCTGACCGGCAAGGGCGCGCTCACCGCGGGCCCGGCCCTGTCCGTGTCGTTCCTGCTCGCCGCGGTCTGCTGCGGCTTCGCGGGCCTGTGCTACGCCGAGTTCGCTTCGATGGCGCCGGTGTCCGGTTCCGCGTATTCGTATGCGTATCTGGCGTTCGGCGAGCTCGTGGCGTTCGTCATCGGGTGGAACCTCATCCTCGAATACGCCCTGCAGGCGGCCACGGTGTCCGCCGGTTGGGCGGGTTATTTCAACAAGCTCCTGGAGGGCTTCGGCCTGCATCTGCCGGTGGAGCTGACCGCCGCGTACGGCACCACGCCGGGCGTGACCACGTATTTCAACCTTCCCGGCTTCGTAGTGGTGCTGCTCATCACGTGGGTGCTGTCCATCGGCATCAGCCAGACGAAGCGCGCCAACGACGTGATGGTGCTCATCAAGCTGCTCATCATCGCGCTGTTCGTGGTGTGCACCGTCTGGTTCGTCAATCCGGCCAATTGGAAGCCGTTCTCCCCGTACGGCGTGTACACGTTCCAACCGGGCTCCACGCAGCCGTACGGCATCCTGCCGGCCGCGTCCATCGTGTTCTTCAGCTTCATCGGCTTCGACGCGGTCTCCTCCTCCGCCGAGGAGACCATCGAGCCGAACAAGACGCTGCCGCGCGGCATCCTGCTGTCGCTGGCGGTGTCCACGGTGATCTACGTGGCGATGACGCTGGTCATGACCGGCATCGTGCCCTATCAGGAGTTCGCCAAGTACATCGACGCCCCGGTGGCCGGCGTGATCCTCGCCACCGGCTTGAACTGGCTGGCGGTCATCGTGAATCTGGGCGCGCTCGTGGGCATGACCACGGTGATGCTGGTGCAGCTGTACGGCCAGTCGCGCATCTGCTATGCGATGGCGCGCGACGGCCTGTTCCCGAAGTTCTTCGGCGACGTGCATCCGAAGTACCTCACGCCGTTCAAGGGCACGTGGTTCTTCGGCCTGCTCACCGCCCTGGCGGGAGGATGCATCAACATCAATATCCTGTTCGAGCTGGTGAACATCGGCACGCTGTCCGCGTTCATCATCGTCTCGGCGGGCGTACTGTGGATGCGCAAAACGAATCCGGACGCGCCGCGCGGCTTCAGGGCGCCGGGAGTGCCGTTCACGCCCATCCTGTCCATCGTGTTCTGTCTGGTGTTCATCGCCGGACTGAACCGGGAGACGTGGGTGCGTTTCGCCGTCTGGCTGGCCATCGGCCTGGCCATCTACTTCGGCTACAGCCGCAAGCGCTCCAAGCTGGAGGCGTTGGAGCCGTCCGCGGCCTGACCGCGGCTCCGGCCTCGCGCGCCGGCGTCGTGATACGCGGAAGATACGCGAAAGATACGCGAAAGGGTGCGTCCCCGCTTTCCAGGCGGGGCGCACCCTTCGTTCGTTTCCGTTGCCGTGCGCGCCGGCCGATCACCATTCGTGGCGCTGGTAGGCGATGCGCGTGGTGTCCGTGGGCCGGTCGAGCAGTTGGATGAGGCCGCAGCGGGCGAATCCGCTGGATTCGAGGACGTGCTGCATGGCCTTGTTGTTCGGATGCGTGTCGGCGCGCACGTTGCCGTAGTGGGTCAGCGCCCATTTCACGCAGTCGCGCGCCGCGTGGCGCACGAGACCGGAGGAGGCGATGCGGTGGATGGTGACGTATTCGTCGTCGTCGAGCCATGCGCCGTCGATGCGCGCGTAGGTGGGGTCGGCTCCGGTGCACAGCGCGAACTGCGCGAGGACGCGCTCCTCGCCGTCCTCCACGTCCACGAGCAGCATGGTGCGTTGGTTGGCGATGTCGTCCAGGACGACCTCCTCGCGCGGGAACGTGTTGCCCCACTGGGTGGGGTTGCCGTTCGCGGCCATGAGATCGCGCGCGTGCGCGTAGATCTCACGCATGCGCGGCAGATCCTGCATGGTCGCATGGCGGAATCGGCGTGTGGAGGCATTGGGGACCAAGATGCACCTCTGTCGTTGGGCGTATGGGGGTAACTGACCGGATAGGCTACCATGCCGCCGTCACAAAAGCGGCGTTCACACCACCTTGCGTTCGAACGGATCGGAGCTGATGCCCTTGGCGAGGATGGATCGGCACCATTCGCGCGCGGTGAACAGGCTGTGGTCGCGGTAGTTGCCGCAGCTTTCCTCGGTGGTGGCGGGCACGTCGTCCCATGTGGCCTCGTTCGCGATGAACTCCAGCGACTCCTTGAGGGCCAGGGCCACCTCCTCGGTGGGGTGTTCGCCCCAGGTGAGCAGGTGGAAGCCGGTGCGGCATCCGAACGGCGAGCAGTCGATGTAGCCTTCGATGCGTTCGCGCAGCAGCACCGCGATGGTGTGTTCGATGGTATGCAGGCCGCCGGTGGGAATGGCCTCCTCGTTCGGCTGCGTCAGACGCAGGTCGTAGTTGGAGATCACGTCGCCGTGGGGGCCGGTCTCGGTGTCGATGTAGCGCACGTAGGGCGCCTTCACCTTGGTGTGGTCCAGCTGGAAGCTCTCCACCACGGGTTTTCCGATGCGTTCGCTCATGCGTTGTCTCCTTTCGTGGGATCGGGTTCGTCGCCGAAGGCCGCGATGGCCTCCATGAAACGTTGGCCGTATTGGCGCAGTTTGCTTTCGCCCACGCCGTTGACGGCGAGGAACTGGGAGGGCGTGACCGGCCGGATGCGCGCCATGTCGCGCAGGGCGCGGTCGGAGAAGACGATGTAGGGCGGCTTGCCGATCTGACGGGCGATGTCGCGTCGCAGTTCGCGCAGCCGTTGGAACAGCGCCTCCTGCGCCTCGTCCGGCGCGATCCGTCCGGAAGGAGCGGCGGCGTTCGGGCCGGCCCCGCCGAGGACGCCCTGCGCGCCGCTTCGGGAGACGCCGCGCGGCGCCTCGCGTTCGACGCGTTTGATTTCGTAGCGGAAGTCCGGGGAGACGGTTTCGGCGGCGCGCGGTCCGAACCCCACGATGGGCAGCCTGCCCTCGCTGACGGTCAGAAAGCCGTCCGTGGCCATCTGCGCGAGCACATCGCGCACGCGCGCCTCGGGCACGTCCCTGAGCGTGCCGAAGCTGGGCATGCGTTCGGGATGCAGCCAGGCGAGGTCCTGCGCCTGGGAACCGCGCAGGATGCGCACGAGCTTGCCGGACCCGAAGCCGCCGCGCACGGGCGCGGACGTGGTCTGCCGGCCCTGCTCGTCGTGGTCGAACATGACGTCGTGCACGCAGCGGCTGACGGCGCGCGCCACGTCCGTCACGTCCACGGCGGTGAAGGTGCGTTCGCAGTTCGCGCATGCGCCGCATGCGCCGGTCTCGCCGTCATCCTGGCCGAAGTAGCGCGTCATGTAACGGTGGAGGCAGTCGACGGTGCGGCAGTAGCCGATCATGCCGTCCAGCAGCCGGCGGCGGTTGCGACGGGCGGACTCCTGCTCCTCGGGCGTCATGCGGTCGTTCTCGAAGTCCGCGTCGAGCAGACGACGCCGGGTGACGATGTCCGATTCGTTCCACAGCAGCGTGCACCGGCTGGCCTCGCCGTCGCGTCCGGCGCGTCCGGCCTCCTGATAGTACGCTTCGATGGATTCGGGCATGTTGTGGTGAATGACGTAGCGCACGTTCGACTTGTCGATGCCCATGCCGAACGCGTTGGTGGCGACGACGACCTGCACGCGGTCGGTGACGAAGTCGCGCTGGGCGCGTTCGCGCTCCTCGGCCGCCATGCCTCCGTGGTAGGCGACGGCGGGCAGCACGCGCCCCAGCGTGGCGGCGAGCGCCTCGGTGTCCTTGCGGGTGGCGCAGTAGACGATGCCGGATTCGTCCGGGTGGGCGGCGGCGTAGTCGCACACCCATTGGGTCTTGCGTTTGGTTTCCGTGCGCAGCACGTCGAAGTAGAGGTTGGGCCGGTCGAATCCGGTGACGGTGAGGGCCGGGTCGTCGAGTCCGAGCAGCGCCACGATGTCCTGCCTCACCTTGCGGGTGGCGGTGGCGGTGAACGCGCCGACGATGGGGCGTGCGGGCAGGGATGCGATGAAGTCGCCGATGCCCAGATAGGAGGAGCGGAAGTCCTGGCCCCACTGGGAGACGCAGTGGGCCTCGTCCACGGCGACGAACGGGATGGGGGTGCGTGCGGCGAAGTCGCGGAAGCGTTGGGTTTCGAGGCGTTCTGGGGCGACGTAGAGGAGGCGGACGTGGCCGTTGGCGGCTTGGGCGAGGGTCATGGACTGTTCGTCCGGGGTCTGCAGGCCGTTGACGAACGCGGCGGGGATGCCCGCGTCGTTGAGCGCGTCCACCTGGTCGCGCATGAGGGAGATGAGCGGCGAGACGACGACGGTCACGCCGGGCAGGAGAACGGCGGGGATTTGGTAGCACACGGATTTGCCGGCGCCGGTGGGCATCACGGCGAGCGTGTCCTGCCCGTTGAGGAGGGCTTCGACCACCCCGGCCTGTCCGGGGCGGAACGAGTCGTAGCCGAAGTACCGTCGGAGCGCCTCTTGCGCCGTCATGCCGCCTGTCATGCCCTCCACCATAGCGTAGGCGCACCCGTGCGGAACATATGGTCCGGTTTGCATGTCGTCCGCGTGTCGCGCGGCGAGGACGCGAATGGGAAAGAATCGGCGGCACGACGCCCGCTCCCATGAATATCAGCGCCCCCAACGCGCCAATAGTCACGGAATGCCGGGTGCCGGAACCGCCTTCATACGGCTTCCATATTTCACCGCCGCACCGACAGGCCCCGTCGCATGCCACCCATATTCCCGCACGGAACCGCCCTTTTCGCCCTGACACGCCCGAAGGGGCGGACCCGCAGCGCGGGGCGGAGATCGCCGGAAAGTCCTGTAGTATCGGGAGGACGGAACCGGGCCGTCGCCTCAGGATACGAACGGCAACGCGATATGCGCCTCTGGCGTCGCCGCTACAGGGATGCGGCTTCGATGAGGCGGCGGGTGTAGTCGGAGCGCGGGGCGCCGAGCACCTGCGCGGTGGGACCGGATTCCTCCACACGTCCATCGCGCAGCACGAGGATATGGTCGGCAAGTCGTTGCACCACGCCCAGATCGTGCGAGACGATGACCAGGGCGGGGCGCGAAGGCCCCACGCCGGCGGCCGGGTCAGTGCCGGCCTCCGAGACCGTGCCGCCGTCCGCCGTCCCATGCACCACCGACTGCAGGGTCTCCAGGATGCGCACGCGCGCGGCGACGTCCACGGCGCTCATCGGCTCGTCCGCGAGCATCACCTTCGGTCCGGAGACGAGCGCGCGGGCGATGGCCACGCGCTGCGCCTGCCCTCCGGACAGATCGCACGGATAGCGGTCCATGACCGATTCCGGATCGAGGCCGGCGCGCCGCAGCGCCTCGATCACGGGGGTCTCGAAGTCCATCCGAGCGAAACGCCGGCCGAAAGGACGTCCGGCATGATGCCCCTTGTCCCCGGGGAAGCCGCGCCCCGCACGCAGCGCCAGCGGCTCGGCCACCGAACGCCGCACCGTCCAACGCGGGTTCAGCGAGGCGTGCGGATCCTGGAACACGATGGCGGATTCGTCGCGCAGCAGCCGCATGCCCTCGCTTCCCCGCGTCACGGCCAGCCCCCGGTAGCGCACCTCGCCGGCGTCGGCTCGAGCCAGGCCGAACATGATGCGGCTCAGCGTGGTCTTGCCCGAACCGGACGCGCCGATCACGGCCAGACACTCCCCCTCGCATACCGAGGCGCACACGCCGTGCAGCACGCGGCGTCGGGCGCGCACCCCCAGCAGACGCGCCGGCCCTCCGGTCGGACCGCCGGCGAACGCCGTTCCATCGGCGCTCCGCTCCCTGAACGAAGCCTCCACCCGTGTCGCCTCCAACAGAGGCGTTCCCGTCGTCATGCCTCCTCCTTCAATGCATCGGTACGCGTCACACCCGTCCCGTGCGCGTCCAAGGTCAGTTCCCGCGCCGCCCCGACGAGCGCGCGCGTGGCCTCGGCGTGCGGCGAGGCGAGCAGCCGCTGCGTGGGACCGGTTTCCACCACGCGGCCGCCTTCGAGCACCACGCAACGCGTGGTGGCGCGTGCGAGCACCGCGAAATCATGCGTGACGAACAGCATCGACGCGCCGGATTCGTCCACGAGCGAGACGAGCAGATCCGTGATCTGCCGCTGCGTGACCGAATCGAGCGCGGTGGTGGGTTCGTCCGCGATGATGAGACGCGGCGAGGTGACGAGCGCCGCGGCGATGCCGACGCGTTGGCGTTGGCCGCCCGAAAGCTCGCACGGTCTGCGGCGCAGCACCTCGCGCGGCAAGCCCACCTTGTCCAGCATGGCCTCGACGCGCGCGCGGCGTTCGACGCGCGTCAGGTCATAGTGCAGACGCAGCGGCAGTTCCACCTGCCTTCCCACTGTCATGACGGGATTGAGGGTGCGCGTGGGATTCTGGAACACCACGCCCGCATAGCGTCCGCGCAAGGCCGCCATAGCATAGTCGTCCGGATAGGCGGACGGCGCGTCCTCATACGCGGCGTCCGCTCCCCCATCGCACGGCGTGCCGTCTTCGGGAACGTCCCCGGAACGCGGCGCGAGCACCGTCGCACCTCCCATCGTCACCGTACCTCCGAGACGGGCGCCGCGCGGAGCCAGACCCAGCAACGCCCTGACCACCATCGACTTGCCGGAACCGGATGGACCGATGAGGCCCACGCGTTCGCCATCGGCGACCTGCAGGTCCACGCCGCGCAGAATCGGCGTGCCTTCCAGACTCAACCGCAGATTCCTGACCTCCACGCTCATCGCGCGTCCTCCTTCCCCATGGCCTTCCCCATGTCCTTCCCATCGTCCGCCGCCGCGCGCGCAATCTCATCCGCGTACCCGAGCGTGCGCAGCCGCCCGTTCGCCATCGGATCGGCCGCCTCGCGCAGCACGTCGCCGAACAGGTTCAACGCGCTCACGGCCGCCGTGACCACCAGGCCGGGCCAGAGCACGGTGAGCGGGAACACGGTGATGAGCCTCGCCGAGGTGGCGAGCGAATGCCCCCAACTGGGCACCCCCGCCCCCACGCCCACACCCAGATACGTCAATCCGGCCTCGGCGAGCACGGACGTGCCCGCGGCGATGGACGCCTGCACGGCCAGCACCGGCGTCACCCCCGGCAACACATGGCGCACGAACAGGTACGGACCCGATGCGCCGTTCGCGCGCGCCGCGGCCACATAGTCCGAACGGGCCGCCAGCAGCGCGGCCGGTTTGGCCACACGCGCGAGGTTGAGTCCGTAGGCGAGCGAGCAGGCTCCCACCACCACCGCGGCGGACGCGCCGAACGGCACGGCCAGCAGCAACGCCACGAGCACGGTGGGCAAGGCGATGAGCGCGTCCACCGCCGCGCAGACCGCGGAGGACAGCCATGCGGAACGCACGCTCATGCACCCGACGAGCAGCAGCCCCACGGCGAGCGTGCCCGCCACGGTGAGCAGCGCGATGGCGAGGTTCGTGCGCGAACCGGCCATGAGCCAGCTGAGAATGTCCGCGCCGGTGCCGTCGGTGCCGAGCGGATGCGCGAACGACGGCGCGTCCCACGCGTGGTATCCGTCCGTGGCGGACAACGGCCACGGCGTCCATACGCAAGACAACAGCGCGACCGATCCCCACACGCCGAGCGTGACGAGCGCATACCTCCCTACGCCGGTCGACCACATGGCGCGCAATACGACGCGCGTCTTCGCCGCACGGCCGACGCGCCCGACGCGCCCGACGTGGCCGGCATGGCTGACACGCCCGGCACGGCCGGCACGGCCGGACCTGACGTCGCGTCCTCCATCGGACCTCATTCCGTCTTCCTTCCTCATACGAGCTCCTCCCCATTCGCCAATCTCGGGTCGAGCAGCCGGTGCAGCAGGTCCACGCACAGTCCCATGACGAGGAAGAACGCGGCCAGCAGGAACAGTTCGCTCTGCACGGCGGTCAAGTCGCGCTGCCCCACGTCGTCTACGAGCAGCGCGCCGAGTCCGGGCAGCGCATACAGGTTCTCCACCACCATCACACCGGTGACCATCGTGGCGAACGTCAGTCCGATCACGGACACCAGACGAGGCAACGCCAATCTCAACCCCACGCGCAGGGTCGCCGAAGCGCGCGTCATGCCGCAGGCCATCGCCATGTCCACGGGGCCTTCGACCTCGCAGACCTCCTCCAGGGCGGCGCGCGTATGGCGCATGACGCCCGCGCCGGAGACGAGGCCGGCGGCCAGGGCCGGCAGCAGCAGCGCGCGGAACGATTCGCCCGGCGCGCCGGACCAGCCCGCATCGGGAAACCCCTGCGAGGGCAGCACGCCGAACAATCCCACGCCGCGCCCGAACAGCAGCAGCAACAGCAGTCCGCTCCACAGCGCGGGCACGGCGCCGCCGACCACGGCGAGCATATGCAAAGCCGCGCGCATACGGCGCGAACTCGACAGCACGCACGCGCATCCCAGAGGTACGCCGAAGGCGACGGCCACGGCCAAAGCCATGAGAATGAGCGGCATCGTCACGGCCGCACGGGAGGCCACGCGCCCCGTGATGGCCTGCCCGGTGAGCGCGGACGAACCGAGGTCGCCGTGCAGCAGCCCCTTGGCCCAGTCGAGGTACTGCGCGACGTAGGAACGGTCGAGACCGAGCTCGGCACGTAGTCGCGCCACGCGCGAGGCGGGCGCGTCGGCTCCGGCCATGACGACGGCCACGTCGCCGGGCAGGATGCGCAGCGTGGCGAACACGAGTATGGACAGCCCGGCCAGCGCCGCGGCGAACAACAGCAGTCTTCCGATGATCGATCGCATGTGTCTTCCCTTTTGGCCTTACGGCCCTTTTCAAGATCGTACGGATCTACGGACCGTTTCAGGACGCGTAGGACAGCCGCCACAGCGGCAGCGTGCTCTGGATGAGCCGGTCAGGCAGTCCGCGTACGTCCGCGGCGGCGACGGCGACGACGCGCCAGCCGAACAGCCAGTCCGCCGGGGCGTCCTCGCTGACGAGACGCGCCGCCCGCGCGAGATAGCCGGAGGCCTGCTCCTCGTCCACGCTGGCGAGCGCCTTGGCGTACAGGTCGCGCACTTCGGCGTTGTCGTAGTGGTAGTAGTAGTCGGGGTCGGTCCACTTGTAGAAGTCGTGGCTTTCGGCGTGGTCCACGAGGGAAAGCTGGTAGTCGCCGTTGGTGTGGACGTCCTGCAGCCAGGTGGAGAATTCCACGACGCGCACCTCCAGGTCGATGCCGATGGACGCCAGTTGGCTGGCGAGCTGGTCGCCGATGTCGGTGCCGTACGTGTTGGCGTAGGTCAGGGTGAGCGCAAGCGGGTGTTCGGTCGTGTATCCGGCCTGTCTCATGAGCGTCCGCGCTTGGGCGACGTCGTGCGGGTAGAGGCCGGTGAGGTCCTCGTAGCCGGGGTCGGTGGCGGGGATGGGTCCTCCGAGCGCGGTGTCGACGCCGCCGCGCGCGGCGATGATCTGTCCGTGGTCGATGGCGTGGCGGATGGCTTTGCGGATGCGCGCGTCCTTGAGGACGGGGTCGGCCATGTTGAAGGCGAGGACGAATTTGTCCGAGCCTTCGACCTCGGTGACGTTGTAGCGCGGGTCGTCGCGCAGGGGTTCGGCGAGGGTGGAGGATACCGGTGTGACGATCTGCGCGTCGCCGGAGGAGAGCGCGTTGACGGCGGCGTTCTCGTCGCTGATGAAGCGGATGACGACGTTGCCGACGGCGGCGCGGTGGTCCTCGCCCCAGTAGTGCGGGTCGGCCCGCAGTACGATGCGGTCGTTCGGGTCGAAGGAGACGACCTGATAGGGGCCCGAGCCGAGGGCGCCCGATCGTTCGTCCCAGTCGCCGTCCTTGTCGTAGACGAGGCCGCATCGTCCGGTCAGGTACCACAGCAGGTTCGAGTCGGGACGGCTCAGGGTGAGGCGTACGGTGTTCGCGTCGAGGGCTTCGACATGGTCGAGGGCTTCGATCTGCTCGTGGTTGTAGTAGCCGCGTGCGCGCAGCTCCTCCAGCGACCAGACGACGTCTTCGGCGTCGAGCGTGTCGCCGTTGGAGAAGCGCATGCGCTGGTTGAGCCGGAACGTGTAGGTCAGCCCGTCTTGGGAGACGTCCCAGTCGTAGGCCAGGCCGGGATGGACTTTGTTGTCCGTCCCGCGCGAGACGAGGCTTTCGTACACGTTGCCGATGAGGATCTGTTCGAGCGCGGAGCCGGATTGGCGGCGGATGTCGAGGCTGACGGGCGCGAGTTTCAGGGCGATGGTGATGCTGCCGTCTCCGGTGCCGTCTGATGCGAGGCCGACGGTCCGCGACGATCCGGCGGTGAGGCAGGCGAGGACCGCGATGAGCGCCACGAGGCAGGCGACGAGCGTCCGGCGTGCGCGGCGGGCCCGGACGAGGGTCATGGGGCGTTTGGCGCGGGCGTTGAGTTCCGGGTCGGTGCCCGAACGTCGGTAGAGGTCTTCGGGCATGACGGGACGGACGCGCCCGGTCGCCGTGTCGGCATGGGCGTCCATGCCGGCATTGCCGGTTTCGGTCGCGCCGGACTGGCCGTGCGCGCCATGGTGATGGAGCATGGGTCTTCCTTGGACGGCCGGTCTCGGACCGCCGTCTCGGTCGTATGATGTTCGGTTGTGCTGTTCGGTTGTGGAGGGGATGGTTGACCGCCCGCCGTCGCGGGTCGCTCACCGTGTTCCACTATAGTCGCGCCCGTCTCCCGGGGGGTGCGGGGACGGGCGCGGATGCCGTGTCGATGGCGCGTGGATCCGGTTCGTCCGCCGTGATGGACGATGCCGGTTCGGCTATCGGCGCCGTCCGCAGCGTTTGCCGCCGACGCCGGGACGCCCGGCCGAGCCCCAGGGCCCTTGGCCTTCGGCGCGCAGGGCGTTCAGGTGGCGGCGCATGGCGACGAGCATGATGTGCGCGTCCTCCAATCCCAGGTGGCGTTCCTTGTCCCCTTCGGACAGCGCGCCTTGGCGACGCGCGTACGATTCGAGCGTGTTGTCGCCGTAGGGGTGGTCTTCGTCGGGTTCGGAGCCGGGATCCCACTGCCGGCTCATCGGCAGCGTGTCCACGATGGTGACGTCGCCGGCGCGGTACGCTTCGGCGTATCCGGCGAGCGTGAGCATGAAATAGCCGTGTTCGAAGGTCGCGTTGTGCGCCACGTAGGGTTGGGCGACGAGTCGCCGCAGCAGCCCGGCCTGCGCTTCGGGCCATTCGTCGAAGACGCGCCATCCCGCGGCGGCGGAACGTGCGGACACGTCGATGCCGGTCAGGGAGGCGATGAACGGGTTGCCGAGGCGCGCGGCCGTCTCGGGCACGCCGAACGCCAGACGCGCCTGGCCGTACGCCTCGCCCGCCTCATAGGAGGCGCATTCGTAGGCGTGGGCGGATTCCCGGCCTTCGGGGCGCGGCGAGATCATGTTCATGAATTCGAAGCCGGCGTCGATGATGTAGTCGCGCGCCGGATCGGTGCCGGTCGTTTCGATGTCGATGCCCATGACCGTGTCGATGTCGCGGCCGGGCAGGTACGCGTCGCGCCAGTCGGGCTTGTTCGCGTTCGCGCGCCGCGCGTCCTTCGCGGCACCGTCGGACGGCGCGTCCGGCGTTCCCGATTCGGGAGAGGACATGCCGGACAGGTTCGCGCGCGAGGCGAGCGCGGCGCCGGCCTCGCGTCGCGCGCGCAGGGCCTTGCGGCGTTCGGCGCGCGCTTCGAGGATTTCGCCGGTGCGGTCGCGCAGGTCGGACACGTCCACGACCACGCCCCCATCACCCGTCTTCACGGGCGTGAGCGTGGTCACGTCCGCGCGTCCCTCGCGCGTCGTCCGCGCCGTCCACCAGCCGGCCTCCTCGCCGCGGCGCACCGTCAGACGCATCGCGTCGTTGAGGCGACGGTTCGCGTAGGCGAGCGCGCGCGGCAGACGGTATGAGGCGAGGATGCGGTCGAAGTCCGTCATGAACGCAGTGGAGCATTGCGCGAGCAACGATTCGAGGCGGGCGCGCGTCGCTTGGTCGGCCAGCAGCGCGTCGTGCGCCGCCTGGGCGGACGCCTGGGCGGACGGTGCGGACGTCTCGCCCACGCCGCCAGTCAGGTCGAGGCCGCGCACCCACCGCCAGTCGATGTCGTCGCCGTCGGCGTCGCGCGGCATGACCTGCGCCCAACGGTCGATGTCGTCCTTCGCCTCCTCCAGCCAGTCCGGTCCGGCCGTGGAACCGGCGTCCCGCATCGCCATGACGCCGCTCAGAGCTCGAAGCCCAGTTCGCGGGCCGCGTCCGTGGGCGTCGGATCCTCGCACCAGAGGTCTTCGAGGTTCTCGTACGTGGTCAGGGAACGGATCTGCGCCCGGTCGATGTACAGTTCGCCGCTCAGATGGTCGGTCTCATGCTGGAAGATGCGCGCCGGCCAGCCGTGCAGACGCTCCCGGTGGTGGTTGCCGTCCTCGTCGTCCCATTCGGCTTCGATGTCCAGCCAGCGGCGTCGCACCGCCTGGTAGCCCTCGAAGCTCAGGCAGCCCTCGTAGAAGCTGCGGGTCTGCTCCCCCACCGGCTCGTACTTGGGGTTGATGATGACGTGGAAGGGGAATTCGGCGCTTTCACGCGGATCGTCCGAATCGCCGTCCGCATGGTCCTCGACCACGGCGAGGGCGAGGCCCAGACCGATCTGCGTGGCGGCGAGGCCCACGCCGGGCGCCTCCAGCATGGTCACGTGCATCGTTTCGATGAGCTTGTCGAGGGTACGGCGGGACAGCTGGCCCGTGTAGGCGGCGGTCCTCTGGCGCAGCACGGGCTCTCCGGCCTGGACGATGGGCAGGATGCGCTCCCTGCCTCCGGTCTTGATGAGACGTTCGACGTCGCGGTTGAGGGCGAGGTCGACCTTCGCGTTCTTGAACATGGCGTTCCTTTCGGGGGGATGCGTCGCGTACGACGGCATGGTCGGGACGGATGGGTGGATGGACGTTCGGGATGCGCCCGTCGCGGCTGACCGGGCGACCGACGGTCCGGCACGACGGGCGGCCCCGAGGCTACAGGGAGAGGTTGTCGGCCACGACCTTGGCGAGGCGGTCGCACACCTCGTCGGCCTGCTCCTGCGTGGCGGCCTCGGCCATGACGCGCACCAGCGGCTCGGTGCCGGAGGGGCGCAGCAGCACGCGGCCCGTGTCGCCGAGCAGACGCGTCTCCTCCTCCACGGCGGCCAGCACGGCCGGATCGGTCTTGGCGGCCTCCTTGTCCACGTTCGGCACGTTGACGAGCTGCTGGGGCAGCTGCGGGAAGTCGGCGGCGAGCTCCTTGAGGCCGCGGCCGGAGCGGACCACCTCCGCGCACAGGGTCAGCGCGGTCAGGGTGCCGTCTCCGGTGGTGGCGAACTCGCGGTTGATGACGTGGCCGGACTGTTCGCCGCCGAGCGTGTAGCCTCCCCTGAGCATCTCCTCCAGCACGTAGCGGTCTCCCACGTTGGTCTGCACGGTCTTGATGCCCATGTCCTTCAGGGCGAGTTTGAGGCCGAGGTTGCTCATCACGGTCACGACGAGCGTGTCGTGGGCGAGCTTGCCCTCGCGCTGCTTGGCGCGGGCGAGGATGCCCATGATCTGGTCGCCGTTGACCATGTTGCCGTCCTCGTCCACGGCGAGGCAGCGGTCGGCGTCGCCGTCGAACGCCACGCCCATCGCCGCGTCGGAGGCGCGCACCATGGCCTGCAGCTGCTCGGGGTGCGTGGAGCCGGCGTTCTTGTTGATGTTGTAGCCGTCCGGGGACGCGTTGATGACGAGCACCTCGGCGCCGGCGCGGCGCAGCGCTTCCGGGGCCACCACGGACGTGGCGCCGTTGGCGCAGTCGGCCACGATCTTCAGACCCTTGAGCGGCTTGGGACGGGTCTGGTCGTCGCCCACGGGGGCGATGGTGGAGACCAGATGGTCGATGTACAGGTTGGTGGCGGTGACGGTGTCCTGGCTGATGCGGCCCACGCCGGCGCCGGTGGGGCGCTCCCAGTCCTGGCCGAGCACCGACTCGATCTCGTCCTCCTTGCTGTCCGGCAGCTTGAAGCCGCCGCGCGCGAAGAACTTGATGCCGTTGTCCGGCATGGGATTGTGGGATGCGGAGATCACCGCGCCCATCTCCACGTTGAGCACGCTGGTCAGATAGGCCACGCCCGGCGTGGGGATGATGCCCGCGTCGATGACGTCGAAACCGCCGGCCGACAGGCCCGCGGACAGCGCCGCGGACAGGAAGTCGCCGGACACGCGCGTGTCCCTGCCCACGAGCGCGCGTCGGCGTCCCCTCCCCTCCGCGCCGCGGTCGGCGTCGCCCAGCACGCGCACCGCCGCGTCGCCCAGATCGAGCGCGAGCCGCGCGGTGAGCGCGCGGTTGGCGAGTCCACGGACGCCATCGGTTCCAAACATCTTCGGCATGATTCGCCGCCTCCTCCACAAGTCAACGGCAGTGGCGGCCCCTGCGGCCGCGTTTCTGCCGGTTTTCCGTGACCCATGGTAATCGGACGCGACATCATTGTCACCGCGTTTCCCCCATAGCTCCCCAATTCAAGCGCAAAACCCGGCGGGAAGGACGCACGGGAAACGCACGAAGGGGGCCGCGTCGAAGCGCCCCCCTCATCACCGGACCACCGGCCGGAACGGCGCCGTGCCGCACGGGCACTCGCGCCTTCCGGCTGCGGCATCAAGGTCTCACGGCGTCATGCCCGCTGCGTCACAGGGACTCGTTGTAGGCGCGCACCTTGAGCGTGCGCCTGGAGGAGTCCACGTTCTCCACGATGAGACGGCGCAGCGCGTCGTCGGCGTCCGCGTGGGCGGCGAGCCAGGCGTCGCCCAGCTCCACCAGCGCGGACGGGTCGGCGTGGTCCGGGTACAGACCGGTAAGCAGCGCCTCGGCCATGTGGTAGGTGCGGTTGGTCCAGATCCAGTCGACCGTCTCGAAGTACTTCGCGGCGTACGGCCCGATGAGGTCCTCGCGGGACGTGGACGCGAAGCCCGCGGCCACGGCCTCCAGCTGGCTGTTCGTCAGCTCGGTGTTGCGGATCGCCTGATCCCACGCCCACTCCTTGGCGGCGGCGGTGGGGATGGAGGCGTGCGCGCCGAAGGCGAACTGGCGGTTCTCGGTGGTCTTCTTCTTCGCCAGCTCCGCGTCGATGCCAGCATCGTCGAGCTCGCCCACGGAGGCCAAGGCGGTGAGGATCGCCCAACGCAGGTTGTTGTCGATCTCCAGACCCTCCAGCGTCACGGAACCGTCGAGCAGACCGTGCGCGTTGGCGGCGAACTCGGCGTCGCCCTCCTCGCCGTAGCCCAGGTAGGCGCTGATGAGCTGGAACTGCACGTCGGATCCGGCCTCGGCGGCGCCGGCCAGCTTCCACAGTTCGGCGGCCACATGCCTGAGCACGCCGTCGCGGCGGCCGGCGGCCACGTAGTGATGCGCGGTGGCGGACATGCAGGACAGCGCGTAGCGGAACGTGGTGGACTCGGTTTCGGCGGCGAGCAGGCGCAGCGTCATCTCCACGAAGCGTTCGGCGGGGAACTCGCCCTCGCGGGTCATGTCCCAGAACGCCAGCCAGATCACGGCGCGCGCCAGCGCGTCGTCGAAGCGGTGCAGGTTCGCCTCCGCGAAGTCCTGCGAAGCGGCGTCGAAGCGGATCTTCGTGTAGGTCAGATCGTCGTCGTTGACGAGGATCAGGGCCGGACGGGCCTTGCCCGCGGCCGCCTCGGCGACGGTGGTCTCGCCGTCCACGTCCAGCTCCATGCGGTCCACGCGCGTGACCAGGCCGGTGGCCTCGTCCTCGTCGTAGAAGCCGATGGCCAGACGGTGCGGGCGCAGCACCGGACTCTCGCCGGCGGCGGTCTGGGTGAGCGTCATGCGTTCGATGGTGCCGTCCTCGTCGGTCAGCACGTCGGTGGCGATGGTGTTGATGCCGGACTCCTCCAGCCACTTCGCGCTCCACGTCCTCAGGTCGCGGCCGGAGGTCTTCTCCAGCTCTCCCAGCAGGTCCACGAGCGTGGCGTTCGCGTACGCGTGCTTCTGCAGGTAGTTGTGGATTCCCTGGAAGAAGCGTTCGCGGCCCACGTAGAACACGAGCTGCTTGAGCACGGAGGCGCCCTTGGCGTAGGTGATGCCGTCGAAGTTGACGTACGTGTCGTTGAGGTCGTTGATCGGCGCGACGATCGGGTGCGTGGTGGACAGCTGGTCCTGGCCGAGCGCCCAGCTCTTCTCGCCGGAGCAGAACGTGGCCCACGCGTCGTGCCATTCGGTGGCCTCGGCGGTGGCGAGCGTGGAGGTGAACTCGGCGAAGGACTCGTTGAGCCACAGGTCGTTCCACCACTTCATGGTCACGTAGTCGCCGAACCACATGTGGGCCAGCTCGTGCAGCACGGTCACGACGCGGCGTTCGGCCAGGGCGTCGGTCACCTTGGAATCGAACACGTAGGAGTCGCGGATGGTGACCATGCCGATGTTCTCCATGGCGCCCGCGTTGTACTCCGGCACGTAGATCTGGTCGTACTTGGCGTACGGGTAGGGCACGCCCCACGTCTTGGCGTAGAACGCGAAGCCCTTCTTGGTGATGTCGAAGAGGTAGTCCACGTCCTTGGCGAACGCCTCGGCCAGGGATCGGCGGCAGTACTGCGCCATGGGCACGACGCGGCCGTCCTCGTTGGCGTATTCGGTGTGCCATTCGGCGTAGGGGCCGGCGCAGATGGCGGTCAGGTAGGAGCTCATCACCGGGGTCGGCTCGAAGCTCCACAGCCTGCAGGTCTCGTTCGGCTTGGCTTCGAGGGTGCCGTCGAGGGTGAGGCGCGCGTCGTCCTCCACGCGGGCGGCGGGCATGTTGGAGGTGACGATCCAGCTTTGCGGGGCGAGCACCTTGAAGTCGAAGGTGGCCTTGAGGTCGGGCTGGTCGAAGACGGCGTAGACGCGGCGGGCGTCCGGCACCTCGAACTGGGAGTAGAGGTACACGTTGCCGTCGGAGGGGTCCACGGAGCGGTGGAGGCCCTCGCCGGTGTTGGAGTAGAGGCACCTGGCCTTGACGAGGACCTCGTTCTTGGTCTTGAGGCCGCTCAGGGCCACGCGGTGGTCGCTGAACACCGCGGACACGTCGAGCGCCTCGCCGTTGAGCGTGACCTCGCTCACCTCGTCGGCGATGATGTCGAGGAAGGTGGAGGATCCCGGCTTCGCGTTGAAGCAGATCAGGGTCTCCGATCCGAAGGTGCGGGGGCCGGCGGTCAGGTCGAGGGCCACGTGGTAGTGGATGGGGGCCTCGACGACGGCCTTACGTTCCTCGGCCTCGATGCGGGTCAGATTCGATCCGGGCATGTTCGTCCTTTCTTGGGCGTCGATGGGATGGGTTCGGTTGTTCCGGTCGTTCCGGTCGCTCCGACCGGGTCAGCGATCCTCTTCGGCGGCGATGTCGGCCACGACGGGCACGATCATCGGCTTGCGGTGCAGCTGGCGGGCGATCCATCCGCCGAGCGTGCGGCGCATGATCTGCTGGAGCTTGTAGGTGTCGCGCGTGCCGGACATCATCGCGTCGTTGAGCTGTTCGACGATCTGGTGGCGCACCTTGTCGAACTCGCTCTCGTCCTCGGCCACGGCGTTGAGGTAGATCTTCGGACCGGAGACGACCTCGCGCTCCTCGGTGTCCACCACGGCGAACGCGGACACGAAGCCCTCGGTGCCGAGGATGCGGCGCTTCTCCAGCTCCTCGTCGGTCAGCTCGCCGACCGAGTCGCCGTCCACGTACACGTAGCCGCACGGCACGGAGCCGACGATCGCGGCCTTGCCGTGGTAGAGGTCCACCACGTCGCCGTCTTCCGCAAGGACCACGTTCTGCGGGTCCACGCCGGTCTTCACGGCGATGAGGCCGTTGGCGACCAGATGGCGGTTCTCGCCGTGGATCGGCATGGCGCACTTCGGCTTGACGATGTTGTACATGTACAGCAGCTCGCCCTCGTTGCAGTGGCCGGAGACGTGCACGGCCGCGTTGTCGCGGTTGACAACCTTCGCGCCGAGCTGCACGAGCTTGTTGATGATCTTGTACACGCCGTGCTCGTTGCCGGGGATGAGGGAGCTGGCGAGGATGACGGTGTCGAACTCGTTGATGTGGATGTCGCGGTGGTTGCCGTCGGCGATGCGGCCCAGCGC
>Cebus_capucinus_imitator_PRJNA485217_SSR056__coassemble_549_pt1 | contig 44705 bp, 29 predicted proteins | sample Cebus_capucinus_imitator_PRJNA485217_SSR056__metabat2_high_PE_007 | metagenome-assembled genome bin Cebus_capucinus_imitator_PRJNA485217_SSR056
GTGATCCAGCCGCACCTTCCGGTACGGCTACCTTGTTACGACTTAGTCCCAATCGCCAATCCCACCTTAGACGGCTCCTCCCAAAAAGGTTAGGCCACCGGCTTCGGGTGTTACCAACTTTCGTGACTTGACGGGCGGTGTGTACAAGGCCCGGGAACGTATTCACCGCAGCGTTGCTGATCTGCGATTACTAGCGACTCCGACTTCATGGGGTCGAGTTGCAGACCCCAATCCGAACTGAGACCGGCTTTTAGGGATTAGCTCAACCTCACAGTATCGCAACCCTCTGTACCGGCCATTGTAGCATGCGTGAAGCCCAAGACATAAGGGGCATGATGATTTGACGTCATCCCCACCTTCCTCCGAGTTGACCCCGGCAGTCTCCTATGAGTCCCCACCATAACGTGCTGGCAACATAGAACGAGGGTTGCGCTCGTTGCGGGACTTAACCCAACATCTCACGACACGAGCTGACGACAACCATGCACCACCTGTAAACCAGCCCCGAAGGGAAACTCCATCTCTGAAGCGATCCAGAATATGTCAAGCCTTGGTAAGGTTCTTCGCGTTGCATCGAATTAATCCGCATGCTCCGCCGCTTGTGCGGGCCCCCGTCAATTTCTTTGAGTTTTAGCCTTGCGGCCGTACTCCCCAGGCGGGACGCTTAACGCGTTAGCTCCGACACGGAACCCGTGGAAAGGGCCCCACATCCAGCGTCCACCGTTTACGGCGTGGACTACCAGGGTATCTAATCCTGTTCGCTCCCCACGCTTTCGCTCCTCAGCGTCAGTAACGGCCCAGAGACCTGCCTTCGCCATTGGTGTTCTTCCCGATATCTACACATTCCACCGTTACACCGGGAATTCCAGTCTCCCCTACCGCACTCCAGCCCGCCCGTACCCGGCGCAGATCCACCGTTAAGCGATGGACTTTCACACCGGACGCGACGAACCGCCTACGAGCCCTTTACGCCCAATAATTCCGGATAACGCTTGCACCCTACGTATTACCGCGGCTGCTGGCACGTAGTTAGCCGGTGCTTATTCAACAGGTACACTCAACCAAAAGCCTTGCTCCCTGCTAAAAGCGGTTTACAACCCGAAGGCCGTCATCCCGCACGCGGCGTCGCTGCATCAGGCTTGCGCCCATTGTGCAATATTCCCCACTGCTGCCTCCCGTAGGAGTCTGGGCCGTATCTCAGTCCCAATGTGGCCGGTCGCCCTCTCAGGCCGGCTACCCGTCGAAGCCACGGTGGGCCGTTACCCCGCCGTCAAGCTGATAGGACGCGACCCCATCCCATGCCGATGTAATCTTTCCCGCGATCCCATGAGGTCACGCGGAGCATCCGGCATTACCACCCGTTTCCAGGAGCTATTCCGGTGCATGGGGCAGGTTGGTCACGCATTACTCACCCGTTCGCCACTCTCACCCAGGCCGAAACCCGGGATCCCGTTCGACTTGCATGTGTTAAGCACGCCGCCAGCGTTCATCCTGAGCCAGAATCGAACCCTCCACAAAAAAAATCATGAAGAGCATCAACAGATGACTCTCAAAACATATCGACGGAACGTCCTATAAGGAAGGACGTCCACACAAAAACCCCGCCATCCCATCAAACGCTCTCGCGTACCCCGCAAAAACCGGGGCGGGAGGCGGACTGGCAATCATTGACTATAAAGAAGTAGTACAAAACACGCTCTTGAGTTCTCAAACCACCACCACACCAACAAACCTCCCCCACACCCGAAGGCGAAGGACCGGCCGTGCTGAGCGGCAACAGATATCAAACTACCGGACCTTCGCCGAACATGCAAATCGACATGATGGCGAGAGCCTGAAAATCGTTGCGACGACGTCGCTTCTCCGGCGTGTCGAAACGTGTCGGAGTCATACGGGAACCGTTTCCCTCCGTCACGCATCCACATCGTCCGGTCCGATCCCGGTCCGGTCCCGCTCCGGCCCCCGGGCTAGTCTCCCTCGCGCTCCCACTCCGCACGCCACGAATAACGCATCTCGTACGCGCTCGCCCAGAACATGTACTCATGCTCCACGCCGGTCACGAACATGTCGACCAGTTCGGCGCGACGGCGTTCGTCCACGCCGCCCACCAGCAGCTCGATGTGTTCGAGCAGCCACGCCGACCCGCTCCAGAACTCGTCCGTACGGTACATGTCCACCCAGCTGCGGTAGGGGTTCGACTCCAACGTGTCGGCGAACTCGCGCGCCAGCCGACGGCCGTAGTCCGCGTACACCCACGCGCACGGCAGCACCGCCACAAGGATGTCCAGCAGGTCTCCGCCATACGCGATGGACAGGATGTTGGACGTGTAGGCGCGGGCGAACGCGGACTGGCGCACCGAATCCATCTGTTCCCCGCTCACGCCGTAGCCGGCCATGTAGGATCGGTGCACTTCGGATTCCACGTTGAAGATGGCGTTCTGCACGTCGGCCATGAAGCGCATGACCTCGGGATCGTCCGTCTTGGTGAGCGCCAGCGCGTGCACTTTGGCGTAGTCCTTGAGATAGCAGTAGTCCTGCAGCAGATAGAACGCGAACCGTTCGCGCGCGAGCGTGCCTTCGCCCAGTTCGCGCAGGAACGGCTGCGTGTAGCCGTCTTCCCATACGCGGTCGGCGGCCTCGCGCAGACGTGTGGCGAACGGCGGCAGATGCCCCGGGGTGATGGGGCCGAAAACGGCCGGGTCGAATATGGCTTCGCCCATGACATTGCTCCCTTCGATGGTATTGGCCAACAGGTTCCAAGGGTCAGACTCACGTCTTTCTCAACCCGTCCGGCGGGTTCCCCTGCAATCGCCGAGCAGTCTACCGCCGTGCCGTTACAGGATTGTTTCCACCTGCGGCCTGCCTCCCGCGTACGTCTCGTCCACGCGCGCGGCATACAGGGAGAGGTCGCCGTGCAGCAGGGCCAGCGCCAGCGAGCGCGCGACGCGACGGTCGGGCACGTAGCTCAGGAGCATCATGGCCTGGTCGGCGCAGCGCAGGCGTTCGCGTTCCACTTCGCGCGCGAGCAGGTCGGGATCGTCGCCGAGTTCCTCCATCATCATGGAGCGCTGGCGCATGAGCATCACGGCGGGCATGCGCAGCAGGCCGATCTCCCGGGCCATGGCGGCGCGTAGGCCGGCCAGTTCGGCGTTCGCGGTGAAGCCGGGCATGTCGTCCGCGGCCAGCAGGTCCTGGAGTTCGTCCGCGTCGTAGAATCCGCCGAGCACGCGTTGGGTGGCTTCGTCGAGCCACGCCTCATGGAGCCATGGGGATTCGGCGCGGTCGGGATAATGCGCGGCGAGGTAGGCTTGGCGGCGTGTTCTGGCGGTTTCGCGCATGCGGTCGAGGTAGTCGGCGAGCGCTTGTTCGTCGGTTCCGGCTTCTGGTGCCGGCATGGCTTGGGCGAGGGTGAGGCGCAGGTCTTGGAGTTCGGCGTGGCCGCGCATGGTGCGGTAGACGTCGTAGGCGTAGCGGGCGTCGGCTTCGTGGAAGCGTCGGGTGGCGGGGTCGTCCAGTGGGGTTTCGGCTTCGTCCGTGTCGTTGGGTTCTCCCTGGTCCGCGTCCGTTCCTTCGACTGGTGCGGGCATTCCGACTGGTGCGAGCAGTGTTTCGGCCATGCGTCCGAGCCTGTCGCGCTGCGTGTGGAGCAGTTCCCGTTCCGCTTCCGTCTCTATGGTTTTCCCGTTGAGCGCCGCCCATAGCGGGTCGCCGCAGCGTTCGAGGTCCGCGAGGGCGCGCAGTCGGCGCAGTTCGGCTTCGCGTCTCCCGCGCTGCGGTTCGGCGATCTCCTCGTACCATGCGTGGATGTCGTCGAGGAGGCGTTCGTCGTCGACGTGGCCGGAGTCGATGAGGTCGCGGGCGAGGTCCTCGTAGGCTTCGTCGGCGTTGGAGGAGAGGAGGCGACGGGCCAGTTCGACGGCGTCGCCGTCGTCTTCGCCCCAGCGCAGCAGGAGCGCGGCGCCGATGCGGCGCGTGTCGTCGCGGAAGCGCATCTCGCAGTCCGTGAGGAGCCGCTCGGAGAGTTCCTCGTATTCCTCGTCGGTCAGGTCGTCGGCGTCCTCGGGCATGGGGATGAGGTCGAGCATGAGCGGCGAGGGTTCGCGCGTGTCGAGGGCGCGGTCGGCTTCCATGGCCATGTCCAGGATCCATCCGGTCAGGCCGCCTTCGCGTACCGTGCGGCGGATGCCGGTGAGGAGGGCGGTGATGTCGGCGGCGCCGTCCTCGTCTCCGGTGAGGAGCGCGGCGCTGAGGGTGGTGGCCCATCCTCCGTCGCCGAGCACGTCGCGTATGAGGATGATGAACGCGCCGTCCATGAGGTCGGCGCCGTCCTCCCCCGCCTGCCGACGTTCCATGCGTTCCTCGAAGGCCTTGCGCAGCGCGATGACCGCGCGCATGTATCCTCGGTTGTCCGTTCTGATGGTCATGTCGCTCCGTCCGTCCATGCGGGACCGCGATCGTCCGCGCCGTTCATTGCCGTCCTCACTGTATCTCACGCGGTCGTACGGAAGCGCACGTGTCCGCGGGTCCGTGTCCCCGCGCGACCGCGCCGCCGTTCCCCGACCATTGCGGCGTCTATTCCACGACGGGTTGGGTTGCGATGCCGTAGAAGAGGCGTTCGGTGACTTCGCGTGCCTTGCGCATGACGGCGAGCAGGTCGTTTTCGAAGTATTGGCCGCGTCCGGCGTCATAGCCGAGGTAGACGCCCATGCCGCCGAGCGAGTAGAGGTCGTTGGGCAGGATGTCCGCCTGGTTGGCGCGCCCGCTCCACAGGTAGCTGCCGTTGCGGGCCGCGGTGCACATGGTCCATGCGCCGCGCAGGGTGGCCGCGTCGGCTTCGTCGATGATGCCGTGCGTTTCGAGCACGGCGAGCGCCTCCAGCGTGCCGCCGACGCGCAGTTCGGGGATGGTTCCGGCGTGGCGCAGTTGTTGGAGCTGGATGGTCCATTCCACGTCGGACAGGCCGCCTTTGCCGAGTTTGAGGTGGCGTTCGCGGCGCACGTTGCGCGGGAGGCGTTCGGCTTCCATGCGCGCCTTGAGTTTGCGGATGTCGGCGAGTTCGGTTTCGCTCAACGGCCGGTCGGGGTAGCGCAGCGGGTCGGCGATATGGGTGAGGAAGTCGTGGGCGAGTCGGGCGTCGCCGGCGGCGTGGCGCGCGCGCAGCAGCGCCTGGCGTTCCCAGGTGCTGGACCAGGACCTGTAGTATTCGGCGCAGGAGGCGTAGGAGCGCACCAATGGTCCGTTCTTGCCTTCGGGGCGCAGGTCGAGGTCGAGCTCGATCTTGGGTTCGAGGGTGACGGGGCCTTGGAGTATGGCGCGCAGGTCGTCGCATACGCCGCGTGCGAAGCGGTTGGCTTCGCCTTCGTCGGCGTCTCCTGCGGGACGGTAGATGATGATGGCGTCGGCGTCGGAGCTGAAGTTGACCTCGCGTCCGCCGTAGCGTCCCATGCCGATGACTGCCAGGGCGGCGGGCGCTTCGCCTTCGAGGCCGCGCGTGCGGTTGGCGAGGCTCCAGGTCAGGGCGGCGTCGATGATGGCGTCGTAGACGTCGGTCATGCCGTGGAGGGTTTCGGCGTCGGTGCGCACGCCGCTCATCCAGGCCAGTCCGATGCGTTCGATCTCGTGGCGGCGCATGGCGCGCATGGAGGTGGCGAAGCCGTTCATGTCGTGCGCGTGGCGGTCGAGCGCGGAACGGCATTGGACGTCGAGGCTTTCGCGCGTGCGTGCTTTGAGGCGCTGGTCGTTGCCGAGCCAGGTGACGGATTCGACGGATTTGTTGAGCGCGTCGCCGAGGAAGCGCGAGTTGGACAGGACGTGGCAGAGACGTTGCGCGGCGCTGTTGGAGTCGCGCAGGAAGCCGAGGTATTCGCTTTCGGTGCCGAAGTGCTCTTCGAGCCTGCGCCAGTTGAGCAGGCCCATGTCCGGGTTCTGGCCTTGGCCGAGCCAGTAGAGCACGGCGGGCAGGATGATGCGGTTGATTTTGGCGGCGCGCCCGACGCCCGCGGTGAGCGCGGCCACGTGTCGCATGGCGGCGTCGGGGTCGCCGAAGCCGATGGAACTGAAGCGTTCGGCGGTGGCCTGCGGGCTCATGCCGATCTCGTCGTCGTCGAGTCCGGCGGACAGGGGCAGCATGGGACGGTAGTAGATGTCGAGGTGGAGGTGGCGGATCTCGCGCCGGGTCTCGTCGTAGCGTTCGACGAGCTCCTCGGGGTGGATGCGGAAGGCTCGGGCGAGGCGACGCAGTTCGCCGTTGCGGCTGAGCCGGTCCACGTCGATGTCGCGTTTGCGTTCAAGCCCGCCGAGGTTGGCTTCGCCCATGTCGGGGAACAGATGGGTGCGTTTGAGGGACCACATCTGCTGGCGGTGTTCGAGCACGCGTTCGAAGCGGTAGTCGGCGGCGAGTCTGGCGGCCTGGCGGCGCGACACGTAGCCGCCTTCGCACAGGCGCCGCAGCGAGTCGAGCGTGGAGCGGGCGCGCAGCGTCTCATCGGTGCGGCCGTGGACGAGCTGGAGCATCTGCACGGTGAATTCCACGTCGCGCAGGCCGCCTTTGCCGAGTTTGATCTCGCGGTCCTTCAACGGCGCGAGGATGAGGTCCTCGACGCGTCTGCGCATGCGCCGGCAGTCGTGGACGAAGCCGTCGCGTTTGGAGGCGGACCAGACGAAGGGCCGGGTCATGTCCATGTAGGCTTCGCCGAGTTCGGGGTCGCCGGCGACGGGGCGCGCTTTGAGCAGCGCCTGGAACTCCCAGCTTTCGGCCCACTGTTCGTAGTAGCTGCGGTGGGAGGCGATGGTGCGCACGAGCGGACCGTCCTTGCCTTCGGGGCGCAGGCCGCCGTCGATCTGCCACAGGGCGGGTTCGCTCACGCCCATGATGACGGATTGGCACACGCGCTGCAGCATGACGCCGGTTTTGGTGCCGATGCGCACGAGCTCCTGCGCGCCGAGCGTCTCGTCGGCGGGTTCGACGGCGTAGATGAGGTCCACGTCGGAGATGTAGTTGAGTTCCTGCGCTCCGAGTTTGCCCATGCCGATGACGGCGAAGCGGATGCGTTCGGCGCCGGGCGTCTGCGCGCGGGCGATGGCGAGCGCCCCTTCGAGGGCGGCGTCGGCCAGGTCGGACAGGGCGCGGCTGATGCGCGGTTGGAGTTCGCACGGGTCGGCGGCCACGGCGTCCTGCGCCATGATGGCGGCGAGTTGGCGGCGGTAGGTGCCGCGCAGGGCGTCGACGGTGGCGGCGAGGTCGCTTGAGGCGGTGGGCTGCGCGGCGTCCGTGGGGTCGGCGCCGACGGCTTTGAGGATGTGCGCGCGGCGTTGCGCCCGGTCGTATTGGTGGCTGTTGCAGCCGTCCTTGGCGGCGGCTTCGACGAGGTCGGCGCGGAAGCGCATGAGTTTGCCGAGGGCGTCGGAGACGCCGAGGACGGTGACGAGGCGCTCGAACGCGGTGCGGTCGGGGACCATGCCGTAGAAGTCGCGGCCCTGCATGCGCGCGGTTTCGGCGATGGCGGTGAGGTTGGCGAGCGCCGTGTCCGGGTCGCAGGCGTCGGCGAGGGCGCGCAGGACGATGGTGAGGCGTTCGGGTTCCACGCCGGCTTGGGCGAGGCGGTCGAACAGGGCGCGCGCGTCGTCGAGGTTCTGCAGTCCGGCGCGGATGAGGTCCATGGCCGTGGGGCGGAAGGCGTTCGTTGCGTTCATGATTGTCAATCTACACCGCGGCGGTGGGCGCAGGCGTCGGTGCGGTGTCCGCGCGCCCCGTATGCCGCTCCCCCGCGGCGTCGTTCAGCGCTTCGACGGCGTGCCGGCGTCGTCGTTTTCGGCGTCGTCCTTGTTCCAGCCGGTGAAGGCGTTGTATCCGGTCCATGCGATGACGACGAGCAGGCAGAGGGCGAAGACGATGGTGGACCAGTGTCCGATGGTGCCGTCCGATTCGGCTTCGACGAGGCTTTGGACGAGCCAGACGACGCAGGCGAGGCAGGTGAGCGCGTAGAGGCGGGCGGTGGCGCGGGTGTTGAGTTTGCGGTTCATGGGTGGAGGCGTTCCTTGGGATGCGTGTGCGGGTATGGGTACGGGGACGGGTGCCGCGTTTGCGGTTCCCGTCCCCGTGGGATCAGGGGCGTAGCCGGGGCGCGTCAGCTCTTCTTGCGCTTGGACATGATGTCCACGGCGACGGCGAGCAGGAGCACGAGGCCCTTGATGGTCTTGACCACGGCGGTGTCGACGCCCATGATGGACAGGCCCTGGTTGATGACGCCCATGACGAACGCGCCGACCACGGCTCCGGGGATGGTGCCGATGCCGCCGGTGACTGCGGTGCCTCCGATGAAGCAGGCGGCGATGGCGTCCATCTCGAACTCCATGCCGGCCTGCGCGGTGGCGGAGGCGAGGCGGGAGAGCATGCACACGGCGGCCACTGCGGACAGGAAGCCCATGTGGACGAAGAGGAGGAAGTCCACGCGGCGCGTGTTGATGCCGGAGAGGACGGCGGCCTTGCGGTTGCCGCCCACGGCGTACACGTGGCGTCCGAACACGGTCTTGGTGAGGATGAAGTTGTAGATGAAGACCAGCACGCCCACGATGACGAGCATGATGGGGGTGCCGCCCTGGTCGGCGTTGCCGGAGGAGGCGAGCAGGTAGGTCACGAAGGCGATGACCGCGGCGGCCAGCACGATCTTGAGGACGGTCAGGCTCATCGGCTCGGCCACGAGGCCGACCTTCTCGACGCGCTGGCGCTTGCGGATCTGGCTGTAGGCGAAGCCGGCGATGCACAGCAGGCCGAGCACGATGGTCAGGCCGTCGAACGGTCCCCACCAGCCGAGCACGTTCGGCAGGTAGTTGCGTGCGATGCCGCGGAATTCGAGGGAGGTAATCGGCACGGACTCGCCCACGATGACGGTGGCCAGACCGCGGAAGATGAGCATGCCGGCCAGGGTGGTGATGAAGCCGGGGATGCCGACCACGGCGACCCAGAATCCCTGCCAGACGCCGACGAGCAGTCCCACGACCAGCGCGACGAGGATGGCGAGTATCCAGTTGACGCCGGAGCGTTCCATGAGCAGGGCGCACACGCCGCCGATGAAGGCGACGAGCGAGCCCACGGACAGGTCGATGTGCGTGGCGATGATGACCATGACCATGCCGATGGCGAGGATGATCACGTACGCGTTCTGCTGGATCAGGGAGACGAAGGAGTTGGGCTTGAGCAGCACTCCCCCGGTGAGGATCTCGAACGCGACGACGATGACGAGCAGCGCGCCGACGATGCCGTACTGGCGGGCGTTGTTGGCCACGGTGGCCAGCAGGCCGTTCTGCTCTTCCTTCTTGGCTGGTGTTGCGGTTGCGGCGCTCATCGTGCTGCCACCTCCCTTTCCTTGGTCATACCCTTCATCAGGTATTCCTGGGTGAATCCGTTCTTGTCAACATTGTCGGTGACGACACCGTAGGAGACCGTGTAGATGCGGTCGCAGATGCCGATGAGCTCGGGCAGCTCGGAGGAGATCACGATGACCGCCTTGCCGGCGTCGGCGAGCTGGTCGATGATCTCGTAGATCTCGTATTTGGCGCCGACGTCGATGCCTCGGGTCGGCTCGTCGAGGATGAGGAGGTCCGGCTGCGAGATGACCCATTTGGCGAGCAGCACCTTCTGCTGGTTGCCGCCGGAGAGGGTGGCGACGTTCACGTCGATGTCATGGCATTTGATGTTGAAGTCCTCGCGGTAGCGTTCCACGGACTTGCGTTCGGCGTTGTCGTCCATGACGCCCATGCGGCTCATCTTGGACAGCGCGGCCATGGAGGCGTTCTCGCGGATGTTCTGCAGCAGGTTCAGGCCGTTGCCCTTGCGGTCCTCGGTGGCGTAGGCGAGGCCGGCGTCGATGGCCGCCTGCACGTTGGGCAACCGGACCTCCTTGCCTTTGACGAACACCTTGCCTGAGATGTTGGAGCCATAGGAATGGCCGAACACGGACATGGCGAGTTCGGTGCGGCCCGCGCCCATGAGTCCGGCCAGCCCCACGATCTCGCCGGCGCGCACGCTGATGTTGGCGTGGTCCACGACGACGCGTTCCGGGTCGAGCGGATGGTGCACGGTCCAGTCCTCCACGCGCAGGATCTCCTCGCCCGGCTCGTTGGACGGATGGTCCGGGTAGAGGTTGTTCAGCGGGCGTCCCACCATCTTGCGGATGAGCTCGTCCTGGTCGAGAGGCGCCTCCGGAGTCACGTACATCACGCCCACGGTGGAGCCGTCGCGGATGATGGTGACGTTGTCGGCGATGGCGGCGACCTCGTTGAGCTTGTGCGTGATGATGATGCTGGTCACGCCCTGCTCGTCGCGCAGCTGACGCACCAGGTCGAGCAGGTGCGCGGAGTCCTCGTCGTTCAGGGCCGCGGTGGGCTCGTCGAGGATGAGCAGCTTGACGTCCTTGGAGAGCGCCTTGGCGATCTCCACGAGCTGCTGCTTGCCCACGCCGATGTCCATGATCTTGGTGTCCGGGTCCTCGGGCAGGCCCACGCGCTCAAGCAGACGCTTGGCCTCGGCCCGGGTCCTGTCCCAGTCGATGACGCCGCCCTTGGCCTGCTCGTTGCCGATGAAGATGTTCTCGGCGATGGACAGGAAGGGGCTCAACGCGAGCTCCTGATGGATGATCACGATGCCGTCTCGTTCGGAATCGTTGATGCTGTGGTATTTGCATTCCTTGCCGTCAAAGGTGATCTTGCCGGAATAGCTGCCGTACGGATAGACTCCCGAAAGCACGTTCATCAGGGTCGATTTGCCCGCGCCGTTCTCTCCGCAGATGGCGTGGATCTCTCCACGGTCCACCGAGAGGTTCACGTCGGTGAGGGCCTTGACCGGTCCGAACGTCTTCGTGATGCCCTCCATCGTCAAAATGGTGTCTGACATGTCATCACTCCTCGTTCACTGTGCTGGTTTCGCGGGCGCCGCGGTCGTAGAAGGCCGCGGCGCCCCTTTCGCGGCGGACGCGCGTCCGGCCGGTCACTTGGTCAGTTCGTCGAAGCGGTCCTGGGTGATGTATCCCGCGTCGACCAGATCGGACAGGTTGTCCTTGGTGATGCTCTGCGGGTCAAGGAGCTTGGAGGGCACGTCGATGTTGTTGTTGTTGAACTCGCCGTTGATGCCGCTCACCTCCTTGTTCTGCGCGATCTCGACGATCATGTCGTAGACGGCGTCGGCCAGCTTGTTGACGTCCTTGAAGACGGTCTCGCCCTGCTTGTCGTTGGCGATGTTGGCCACGGCGATCTCCATCGCGTCCTGTCCGGTGATGAACGGCCAGGAGTCGGTGCCCGGCTTCATGTCGGGACGCTTGGACTCGATGGCGTTGATGACGCCCTGGGCGATGCCGTCGTAGGGGGTGAGGACCGCGTCGAGCTTCTCGCCGTGCGCGTAGGTGGAGTCGAGGATGGACTCCATGTCCTTCTGCGCCTGCTCGGTCTTCCAGCTCATCACGGAGATCTAACGCCGCACTGGGGGCGGCGCTGATCGCAATCGAATACTCCCCCGGCGGCAATCCGATTGCCTCCGCGGGCCGTTAGGCGCTACCATGGCTTCGGCACCGCATCGACGGACACCTCCCCGCACGGGAGCGAGGACCCGCCGGGCACGCACCGGCGTCGAACGAGAGGAGCAGCCATGGGCAACGTCGCCCCACGGGGCATGAGCGAGACCGCACTGTTGGAACTGCGCGACGTCTCCGTCCGGTTCGGATTCGTCGAGGCGCTGAAATCCGTGAACCTGACCATATGGCCGAAGGAGGTCGTGGCCATCGTGGGTGACAACGGCGCGGGCAAATCCACCCTCATCAAGATCATGGGCGGTCTCCTCCAACCGGATTCCGGACGCATCCGCTTCCGGGATCGGGACGTCGCCATCCCCTCGGTGCGCGCCGCCGACCGACTGGGCATCGCCTCCGTGTTCCAAGGACAGGAGTTCTGCGACAATCTCGACGTGGCGTCCAACCTGTTCCTCGGTAAGGAGCTCGACACGTTCGGCGTGCGCGACGACGCCTCCATGAACAGCCGCGCGCGGCAGGTGCTCGCCACCCTCAGCTCGGCGATCCGCGTGGGCTCGCCCATCACCGCGCTGAGTGTGGGGCAACGACAGACCGTCGCCATAGCGCGCACGCTGCTCAACGACCCCAGACTCATCCTCCTGGACGAGCCCACCTCCTCGCTGTCCGTCATGCAGACCGCGGAGGTGCTCTCCTACATCAAACGGCTGCGCGCGCAGGGCCGTTCCGTGGTGATGGTCTGCCACGCGCTGCCGGACGTGTTCGCCGTGGCCGACCGCATCGTGGTGGTCCGTTCCGGACGCATCACCGGCGTGCACCGGACCGTGGAGACCTCCTATGAGGAGATCATCGCGCAGATCGCCGGCATCGCCGCAGAATACGACGGCGACGCAGCCGAGGCGCCATGGTCCGCGGACGAAGGACGGGTTCCCGGCGCCGACCCGGCGTATGCGGCGCTCCGCCGGCACGGGCTCATCGACCGCGCCCGGGCCGCGGCGCACGGCGAGCCATGCGCCGCAAGCGTTCCGGGCACGGTAGACTGAACGCGGCCCGGACCACCGCATACCCACCACCGCATACCCATCGAAGGGAGACACGCATGAGCAGCGTGGAGATCACCGTGACCGTGCTGGTCACCATCGCATCCGTCGTCATCGGACTGTTCTTCGGCCTCATCCCGTTGAAGACGGACCGGCTCACCGAAGAGCAGAACAAGTATTCGCAGTTCCTCGGCATCATCGGCGTGGGACTGGTCATCATCCTCATCTTCACCAAGCAGGAGACCGCCTCCTGGGTGGCGATCTTCGCCATGCTCGCCGGCGTGCTCATCGCGCGCATCCCGCCGCTGCACCGTTGGGCGCTGGACCGCTTCCCCTGGTTCGCTCCGGCCAAGCCGCAAAGCCCGCTGCGCCGGGCGAACCCGAAGAACGCGAAGAGGAATGCCAAAGGCAAAGGCGGGTCCAGGAAGCACCGCTGACGGCGGATCCGCCGCCGTCAGCAAGCCCGCGGCGACTATCCTTCGGTGAACAGCGGCTCCACGTTGCGCCAGATGCGGCGCGCCGTGGCCGGACGGTTCATGGTGTACAGGTGGATGCCGTCCACGCCGTTGGCCATGAGGTTCGCGATCTGCTGCGCGGCGAACGCGATGCCCGCCGAGCGCAGCGAGGGCAGGTCGTCGCCCCACCTGTCCAGCATGGTGGACACCGCCTTGGGGATGCGCGTGCCGTTGCGCGAGGCCATCGCGCGCACCGACCCGGCGGATGTGACCGGCATGATGCCCGCCTCGATGGGCGCCTCCACGCCGGCGGCGCGGGCCTTGTCCAGGAAGCGGTAGAAGTCCGCGTTGTCGTAGAACAGCTGCGAGATGAGATGCGTGGCGCCGGCGTCGGTCTTCTCCTTGAGGTGGCGGATGTCCTCTTCGAGCGAGGAGGACTCCGCATGCCCCTCCGGATAGCAGGCGGCGAACACCCTCATGCCCGGCTTGCGTTCGCGGATGTAGGCGATGAGGTCCGCGGCGTGCGGGAAGACGCCGGTCTCCTCGCTTTCGCAGCCGGGCAGGTGGTCGCCGCGCAGGGCGAGCACGCCGCCCACCTTCGCCTCCTCGAACATGTCCAGTGCCTCGTCGATCTTCGCCCGGTCCGCGTACAGGGCGGTCAGGTGCGCGACGGCGGGGATGCGGTAGTCCTTGCGCACCGTGTTGGCGATGCGCGCGGTGGCGGTGCGGTCGGCGTGCGTGCCGTGTCCGTACGTCACGGAGATGAAGTCCGGCTTGAGGCCTTCGAGCCCGTCGAGCGTGTCGTAGATCGTGCCGATGGGCGCGTCGCGCTTCGGCGGAAACACCTCAAGCGAGAAGATCGGCGTATGCATGGCGTCCTCCTGTGCCGAAACCCGTGGAAATTGGAAATCGTGGCCTATGCCAGACGCGCGCGCACGGCCTTGGCGGCGGATACCAGATGCTCCAGGCTCGGCCACGTCTCGGCCTCGCCTCGCGTCTTGAGACCGCAGTCGGGGTTGATCCACACCTTGGACACGTCCATCTTGGCGAGGATCTCGTCGATGCGCTCCTCGATCTCCCGCTGCGAGGGCACGCGCGGGCTGTGGATGTCGTACACGCCCGGACCGGCCTCGGTCTCGAAGTCGGCGTCGTGGATGGCGTCCAACACCACCAGATCGCCGCGCGAGGCCTCGAAGGAGATCACGTCGGCGTCCATCGCGTCGATGTCGCGGATGATGTCGTTGAACTCCGAATAGCACATGTGCGTGTGGATCTGCGTGGTGGCTTCGACCCCCGAATGCACCAGGCGGAACGCGGGAATCGCCCAGTCGAGATACTTCCCATGCCAGTCGCTGCGGCGCAGCGGCAGCTTCTCGCGCAGCGCGGCCTCGTCGATCTGGATGACCCTCACGCCCGCGGCCTGAAGATCGAGGACCTCGTCGCGGATGGCGAGCGCGAGCTGGCGGGTCTGCTCCTCATGGGAGACGTCCTCGCGCGGCCACGACCAGTTGAGGATGGTGACGGGGCCGGTGAGCATGCCCTTCACGGGCTTGTCGGTCAGGCTCTGCGCGTAGGCGGACCAGGCCACGGTGATGGGTTCGGCGCGTGAGACGTCGCCCCACACGATGGGCGGCTTGACGCAGCGGGTGCCGTAGGACTGCACCCACGCGTTCTTGGTGAACAGGAAGCCGTTGAGGTGCTGGCCGAAGTATTCGACCATGTCGTTGCGTTCGAATTCGCCGTGGACGAGCACGTCGAGCCCGATCTCCTCCTGACGGCGCACGCACGCTTCGATGCGTTCCCTGACGAACGTCTCGTAGGCGGCATGGTCGATGTCGCCGTGGCGCAGTCGGGCGCGTTCGGCGCGGATCTCGGCGGTCTGGGGGAACGATCCGATGGTGGTGGTGGACAATGCGGGCAGCCCGAGGGCCTCGTGCTGGAGGCGCTGGCGTTCGGCGCGGGCGGGCAGGCGGGTGAAGTCGGCGTCCTTGAGCGAGGCGAGGCGCGCGGCCACGTTCGGGTCGGCGGCGGTGCGGGTGCCGTCGAAGAGGGCGCGGTTGGCCTGATAGCCGGCGTCGCGCTCGCGCGCGGCCGGTGCGGCTTCGGCGAGGAGGGCGATCTGGTGCAGTTCGCCGAGCTTCTCGACGGCGAACGCGAAGTGGCGGCGCACGTCCTGGGCGAGCGCGTTTTCGCCTTCGACGCTGAACGGGACGTGCAGCAGGGAGCTGGCGGTGGAGACGGCCACGTTCGGTGTGACCGCCTTGAGTCCGTCGATGAGGTTCAGGGAGGCGGCATAATCGTTGCGCCAGATGTTGCGTCCGTTGACGACGCCGGCGAACAGGACGGTGCCTTCGGCGACGCCCTGGCGGCGGACGACTTCGAGGTTCTCCTTACGGCCTTCGTTCAGGTCGAGGCCGATGCCGTCGAAGCCGAGCAGGTTGACGGTCTCGTACACGTCGGCGATGTGGCCGAAGTACGTGTTGAGCAGGATCTTGGCCTTGCCTTCGCGCGCGGGCAGGATCTTGGCGTAGAGGGATTTGAAGAGTTCCACGTCGCCGGGCTCCTTGTCCAGGGCGAGGTGGGGTTCGTCGAACTGCAGCCATGCGGCGCCGAGTTCGTTGAAGCGGCGCACGATCTGCGCGTAGGCGGCGGCGACGGCGTTGACGAGGCCCTTGTCGTGGTCGAGTTCGCGCGACTGCGGGTCGCGGGCGAGTTTGAGGAACGTGTAGGGGCCGATGAGCACTGGCTTGGTTTCGATGCCGAGCGATTTGGCTTCGAGGTATTCGTCGAAGGGTTTGGTGCCGTTGAGGCGGATGTCCGCGGAGGGTTCGATTTCGGGCACGATGTAGTGGTAGTTGGTGGTGTACCACTTCTTCATCGGCAGGGCGGTCACGTCGCCCCTGTCGCCCTGATAGCCGCGGCCGATGGCGAACAGCGTCTCCTCGGCGTGCGCGAAGCCGAGGCGGCGGTAGCGCGCGGGGACCGCGTTGAGCAGGATGGCGGTGTCGAGGACCTGGTCGTAGTAGCTGAAGTCGTTGCTGGGGATGAGGTCCACGCCGGCTTCGGACTGGAGCGTCCAGTGCGCGGCGCGCAGTTCGCGGGCGGTGGAGCGCACTTCGTCCAGGGACGCGTCGCCCTTCCAATAGGCTTCGATGATCTTCTTGAGCTCGCGGTTTCGACCGATGCGGGGGAAGCCGGAGACGGACGTGAGTGCAGTCATGAATCCTCCATACTGCGTGTGCTGCGAACGGCTGGTCAGGACGCGTTCAGCCTACCAAACGCAAGCGGAATCGAAGATATCGGACGCATTGGGGTGTCGTTATAACCTGAGCTTAGATACGCGAAGCGGCCCCGGAAGACGGACCGGAACGCCCTCCATCGGACGTCCGGCCCGCATCCATCGAACCTCATGCGCTATTCGAAGTCGGAGGGCGACATGACCGCCAGGAGATCGGCGCCGTGCACCTGCCATTCGGACAGGGGCTTGTCGGAACCGAAGATGACGACGCCCGCGGTCTGCAATCCCAGATTGAGCAGGCCGCGGCGTTCCGGATCGGAGTCCACGGATGCGAGCCATTGGCTGGACACGGAGACGGTCGGCTCGTGACCGAGCACCATGAACACGCGCGTCTTGGCCTTGACGTGCGAGAGTTCGTCGAACACGCACTGCACGCCGCCCTCGTACAGGCTCTGATGGTAGTCGGCGATGGTCTTGTCTCCGAACACCTTGAGCATCCGTTCGCACGTCTGCCGTGCGCGCCTGGCCGACGAGCAGGAGATCGCCTCCGGCTCCACGCCCATCGCGGCCAGGCCCTTGGCCACCTTCTTGGCCTGCTTGAGGCCCTTGTCCGTCAACGCGCGACCGTAGTCGCCCTCGGCGCCGAACGGTTCGGCCTTGGCGTGGCGCATGACGATGAGGATGTGCGCGTACTTCGCGGCCCTTTCGGCGACCTTGCCCGGTTTGACTGCCATCGTCCCTCCCTCTTCCTGACGTCACCAGTATATCCGTTCGCGCCGCATGCGGCACCGGGGCCGGCACCGGATGCGAATCAGGCCCGGCGGCGGCCCCGGCGGCGTCCGAACGTCACTCGCCTTCGCCCAGTCGGCCCACCTGGGCGTCGAGGTCGCGCAGCACCTTGCGCAGCTTGCGGTCGGAGATGTCGCGCAGCTCCAGGTCCTCCAACTGCGCCTCACGCTGTTCGGCGGTCAGATCGTCCACGTCCGTGACGGTGTCCTTGGTGGCGCGTTCGCGCTTCTTCAACGCGGAGAAACCGTCCGCCATCGCACGGGAGACCACAAGGAAGCCCGTATGGCCGATCATCTGATGGTCCGGACGCACGGCCAGCCCCTGCACCTTCCAGGAACGCTCCAGCGTCTCCCGCACCTCCGGCTCGGTCCACCGGCCGGACTCGCGCAACGCCTCCACCAGACGGCTCATCTGCGTGGTGGTGGTGACGTACGCCACGAGCACGCCGCCGGGCGCGATGACGCGGTGCGCCTGTTCCAGGCGGTTCCACGGGTCCAGCATGTCCAGCATGATGCGGTCGTACGCGTGCTCGGGCAGTTCGGCGGCCACCGAATCGAAGTCGCCGGTCCTAAGATCCCACCATGCGGGGCGTTCGCCGTAGTAGATCGTCGCATTCGCCTCCGCCACGCGCGCGAAGTCGGGACGCAGCTCGATGGTGGTCAGCCGCCCCTCCGGCCCCACCGCGTCCAACAGGTTGAGGCTCATCGCGCCCGAACCGGCGCCCGACTCCAACACGCTCATCCCTTTACGGATGTCGCCCGATTGGATGACCTGCGCGATGTCCTTCGGATACATGATCTGCGCGCCGCGCGGCATGGACAGCACGTAATCCGCCAGTCGGGGACGCATGACCGCGTACTGCCAGCCGCCGATGGCGCGCGCCGCCTTCCACGGCTTGGCCGTGTCGCGTTCGGGGTGCTCGCGGTTGACCTGCGCCTCGCGTTTGGCGGTGACCGTGGTCACCACCACGCCTTCGGCGCCGCCGATCACGTCGTCGTGCAGGATGAGGCCATGCTCGGTCTGCGTGCTGCCGCCGGCGACCAGCTGGTCCGTGATCCTCTTGCCCTTACGGTCGGTGAACTGCACCTTCTCGCCGGCGCGCAGCGCCCCGCGTCTGTCCTGCATGAACGTCCTTCCTTACGTCTCAGCGTCCTAATGTCCTACCGTCTTGACGTCTCAGCATCTTGACGTCTTGCGCCGGCCGTGCGCCGGTCGCGTTCCGGCCCGATGCCGGCTGTGACGAAAACACCAATATAACCAGTCGCCGGGATTGCCGCACGGCGGAAGCCGCGCACGCCGCGTCGGCCATCCGGCGCGGACGGCGCGGACGGCGCGGACGCGGACATGAATCGTCAGCCTCGCGCGGGAACCCGCTGGTAGGTCACGGCGAATTCCCTGACGCGTCTCAGCTGCTGGCGGCGCGTGAGCGGATTGAGCCAGTTGTGGTCGTACGGCTGGTAGACGTCGAGCCCACGGCCGGGGACGATGAGCCAGCCCGTGTCGGTGACGATGGAGCGGTCGTGTCCGGAGTCGTTGAATTCGTACGTGAACCTGATGCCCAGTTTGCCGAATCCGGTGCGAAGCTCTTCGAGGCTTTCGATCTGCCGTTCCTGGTATTGGGAATCGGCATGGCCGGTGATCAGATGCACGTGGACCTCGTCTCCCCTGTCCGTGTAGTCGAACACGGTTTCCAGGAATTCGGCGAGGTTGCGCATCTGGTGGGGCTGGCGGATGTACTGGTCCTTCACCGTGATGGTCTTGGCGCCGGCCACGTATGCGCAGAACAGTTTGGCGTAGGTGACGCCCATCTGGTTTTCGGCGAATTCCAGATGGCCTTCGCGTGCGGCCATGGCGGCGCGTTCGATGCGCGACAATGCGGGTTTGGGCGCGTCGGCGACGTTCGCCGTGGGCATGGGCGCGGGCACGGGCGCGGGCGCGGACGCGGGTGCGGGCGCGGGTGCGGCCGAAGTATCCGACGCGAACGCCTCCCCCTCGCTTCCGGAACCGTCCCGCGCCGCGGATTCGCCGTCCGATGGCGCGTCCTGCCCGACCGCATCGGCAAAGGAGCCGACGTTCCCCATCGAAGAGTCCGTCGCCACGGCGTCTTCGGTTCCATCGGCTCCGCCGTGTCCGCCGCGCCAATACAGGTCCGGATAGTCGGTCTCCTCAAGCGTGCGCACGGCGACGGGATCGACGGAACCGACGCGCGTATAGCTGAAATCGACTTCGGCCATCGTGGGGTCGATGCGGCACAGCTGGTCCTTGACGCGTTTGCGCCCCTCGACCGCGCATCGCAGCAACGGCTCCATCTGCTCCATCGTGGCTTCACCGGACGGATGGATGAGCTTCATGAGGCCGGAGAACGTCTTGCGCACGCCGTCCTTGTCTCTGGTGGACAGCGACAGCGACAGCGTGAAGTACCTCTCGAACGCCGCGCCGTAGTCCACGTTGCGCAGGTTGTGCAGGACCTCGGCCAGATAGTCGACCACGAAACCGTAGCCGGATGTGAACATCTCGCCGCGGATCTGTTCGAACTCCCATCCGGGCAGATAGTGGTGGATGCGGTCGAGGAACGCCGGATCGTGGTATTGGATGGGCAGCTCCTCGAACAGGTCGGTGTTCTTGAGCATGTACGGCACGGTGTGCGACGTGTTGCCCACGAACACCATGGACGCTTCGGCCTGCATGGTGTTGCGGCCGCGCGAGAACGACTTGTTCGCCATGTAGTTCTTCATGATGTCCACGAGCGCCCGGTCAGCCTTCTTGGTTTTGCCGGCGAATTCGTCGAAGGCGACCGTGTCCCAATAGCCGACCAGTCCGATCTGCCCGCTCGCGTTGTTGACGAACAGTTTCGCCGCGGTCACCTCGCCGCCGGAGATGAGCATGCCGTGCGGCGAGAATTCGGAGTAGATGTGGGACTTGCCGGTGCCTTTGGGTCCGAGTTCGATGAGGTTGTAGTTGCGTTCCACGAACGGGATCATGCGCACCAGGTGCAGCAGTTTGGCGCGTTCGGAGAACTGCGTGGGGTCGAATCCCACGGACTGCATGAGCAGGTCGATCCATTCGCGCGCCGTGAAGTGCGAGCGCATCGCGAGATAGTTCTCGCGGTCGTCGTGCGACATCTGCACGGGCATGAGCCGGTGCAGCCGCCACGGTACGTCCTTGGGGTCGCCGGAGTACGCGTAGGCCAGCGTGCACATGCACCAGATGCCGGTGACCAGCAGTTTGGGATTGTCCTTGACGGTCCGGGCATCGACCACGACCCGGCCGATGCCGAGGTTCTCGAACGTGGCCTCGTATTGGTCGAGTTTCTCGTTGAGCGTCACCTTCACCTTGTCGATGACCTGGTAGCGGCCCTTTTCGCGGATCTTCGACTGGATGAGCTCGGCCTCCTCGCGGTGCACGTAGTTGTCCGCGAGGATGGCGCGGACGCGTTCGACTCCGGCCCGCACGCTTCCGGCGTCCGTGGTGGTCGCATATTTGCCGAGCAGGTACTCCAGCACGTACGAGGGCACGAGCGCATTGCCCTTGACCTTGCCCACCAGGTCCTTGCGCACCGTGTATCCGGAAAATCCCTCGGTCACTTTGCGGTCCAATGCGTTCATCGCGGGAACGTCGCCCGTTTTCGCGGTCGCGTCCCGTACGGTGCGCGTATCTTCCGTCATGTGCCCTCTCCTTGTCCGTTCGTCGTGTCCGTTCATGTCAGAAGTCGAAGCCGTCGTCGATGACGAGGCCTCGCCGGAGGAGGTATTCCGCCTTCATGTCGAGCGTGCGCGTCTGGCCGGATCCGGGGATGCGTTCGCTCAGCCGCAGTTCGATGACGGTGTGGTTGTAGCGGTCCGCGTCCGTGGTGAGCAGGAACGTGGCCGGCACGTGGCGTTCGGACTGGTCTTTGGCCGTGGAGGCGAAGGCGAGGGGCGTTTCGTTGGAGATGAGCGAGGCTTTCCCGTCCTCTCCCACGCCCCATAGGCCGGCGAATACGGTGCGTGCGGATATCTTGCCGCCCACCGGTTCGGTTTGGAGGAAGTCGATGGTGACCTGTCCGGTGGTGATGCGGTCGGTCTGCTGCAGGATGCGGAATTCCACCGGGCGTGCGTCGCCCGAGGCCGAGCGGCCTTTGTTGAGGCGCAGCACCGGCACGACGATTTCCGGCAGCGCGGCGCCGCCGTGCACGTAACGTACGCCGTCGCCGGGGATGCGCAGACGGTGGATGCCGTTGGGAATCTGGATTGTGACGTGCTCGCCGCGCGGGTCGTCCAATCCGGCCTGTGCGGCGGTGAAGGTGGTGAACGCGGGTTTGGATGCGAGGTCGGAGCCGATGACGAAGCGTCGTTTCCTCTGCCATATCGCTTCGCCGGACGGGTTTTCGCTGAGCCATTCGGTGTCCGTCACGTCGTGGTCCTGGTAGAGGAATCCGTGGTCGGCGGTGACGATCATGTTGGTCATGTTGGCGTTGGCGAGTCGTTTGACGATGGCTTCGAGTTCGTCGAGCGCCCGGGCGCATGCGCCGAACACGTCCGCTTCGCTGGCGGCCTTGTCTCCGATGGCGTCGATGACGTTGTGGTAGACGTACAGCACGCCGTTGGCTTTGACGAGTTCGCGGTATTCGTCCCGGTTCATGCGCATCAGGGTTTCCGAATCCACGGCGACGCCGCCCGCCTCGGAGAGGATGGCGGAACGTGCGGCCAGTCCTTTGGTGGTGCGTCCGTCCGCCTGCACGGCGTAGTGGTCGTTCGGGTCCAATGCCAGCGTACGATGCGGCAGGAGGGCGGCCATGCCCAGTTGCGTGTATGAGGGCAGTACGCCCAGCTGCGCGTCCAAGGTGGCGGTCCATCGGCTTTGCGCGGTGAGGCGTTCGCGGAATTCCTCGGCCACCTCGTAACGCAGGGCGTCGGAGATGATGACGGCGATTTTCCGGCCGGCTTCGATGACGGGTTTCACGTTGCGCTTGTGGAAGTCGGCCTGTGAGGGGATTTCGCGGATCGACCAGGCGTCCATCCCGTCTATCTGCTTCTGCCATGCGATGCCGAGAGCGGTCTGATAGGCGGAGTATTCGTCTTCCAGGATTTCCGCGATGATGTTGCCGCTGAAGGGTCGGCCGCTGGCGTTCCTTGCGGCGATGAACCTGCGGTAGCAGCCGTCCACCTGGTGCAGTTCGTTCGCGTAGCGTGTGAATCCGTCATACGGGGAGGCGATGGATTCCACGATGGGGCGGGCCTGCGCCAGTTGCGCGCGCAGCGCGCTGGCGGCGGCGATGGCGGCGTAGTCTTTGGCGAAGTCGCCATACCAAAGCGTGTATTTGCGCGAATCGACGATGCGTTGCACGTCGTCGTCGGCGATGCTCCCGTTGCCGAGACCGGAGTACAGCAGCTCCACGAGCTGTTCGTCGGTTTCACGGAACACGTCGTGCGCGGCGAGTTCCGTCACGTTCATACCGGTGATGCCGAGTTCGACGGACAGGTCCTCGAACACGTCTTCGGCGAGGTCTCGCACCACGGGGGTGAAGCGCGGATCGTTGCGCCACATGTCGAAGTCGCGGTGGATGTTCGCGTAATAATCGGCGCCGTGTTCGGCGTCGCCGAAATCATGCCATGCGAGGCGGAACAGCCATAGGACGAAGTCCTTCACGGTCGGATGTTCCAGGGTTCGTTCCGGGTCGAACCGGTAGATGAGTCGCGTGCCGGTCCAATGGTGGTCGAGCAGGTTCATCGCTTCGATGCGTTCGATGCCGTCCGTGTCGCCGCGGGAGTACCGTTCGAGCAGGTTCTGCCAGATCGACTGCATGCTGTGCGCGCCTGCGGGCAGGTTCAGGAGCACGGCGACCATTTTCGCTTGGAAGCGGAGTGCGTCGTCTTCGGCGCGCAGACGGTCCGCCAGCGCGGCGACCAATGCTGCGTCGTCGAAGAACGGTTTGGTGCGTTCCATGATGCCGAGCCACACGTCACGCGTGTCCTGGGACGCTTCGCCCGGGAAGAGTTCGTTGACGATCATGGAGAGCTTGTCGGCGGTGAACAGCGGACCGTAGGCCAGTTCGAGGTCCAGCAGCCAGTTGTTCTCGTCCGCGGGCAGCCTGCCGGTCATGTAGACGAGGAACTTCGTGGTGGGCCGTTCGATGAGCATGCGATGCTTCAAGGCGAACGGGTTGCGTTCCAAGCGAACGATCCGCACGTCTTGGAGCGCCGTTTCGGCCGCGTCCGGTCCGGTGAGGCCGTCCAGTCGGTCCGTGAACTCGCCGTGTTCGTCATGCCAGAAGACGATGCGTCCGGGACCGTACGGCGTGCCGTCGTACGCCGCGAACCGTCCCGCCAACAGTCGTCCGATCTGCCCGCTGCCGCTCATACGAGCTCCTTTCCTTGTCTGCGAATGTCTAGCTGGTCGCCACTGTACCCGGTTCCGAGGGGAGACGTCGAACGGAATCGGCCTCTCCCCTACCGGTTGCCTCCGTCCGAACCATTTGCGCCGGCAAACACATATCGGGTCGAACGGCCGCCGCCGACGCGTTGAATCAGACCTCGCTTCACTAAGCTAGCAAGCACCTTCTGCGCCTGCCGTCGACCAACATTCAACAACACCGAGATCTCATCCGACTGTGTTGAACCATGCACCTGCATGTATGCATGCACTTGACGCTCTTGCTCATTCAGATTCACGGCATCGCGAACTAATCGCGAACTCATCGCGAACTCATCGCGAACCGAATCATCAGCATCGCGAACTAATCGCGAACTCATCGCGAACTCATCGCGAACCGAATCATCAGCATCAGACACAGTTTCGACAGTATCCCGCACTTCCGAGGCAACGCCCGGTATATCCGATGCGGTATCGCGCACTTCGGCGGCGCATTGCCGGTAGATGTTGATGCGCAGGTCGGTGTCGCCGCCGAGGAATTCCGGTTCGCGCAGTCCGGCCTCGCGTACGGCGCCGATGATGCGCGGAATGCCGCTGCCCCAATGTTCGATGAGCCGCATGTAGGCGAATGCCGTGGCCAGCGCCTCGTTGCGGATCTTCGAATAGCCTTCCTTCATACGGGTGAAGTTCTGGCCTACGGGAAGCCGGCCGGGCGAGGTGATTTCCAGACGGTCGTCGTAGATGGCGACTTGGATGCCGGAACGGTCGATGTAGCTGCGGTGCACCACCGCGTTGATGATGAGTTCGCGGATCGCGTCCGGCGGTATCTCGTACACGTCCTGACGGTAGACGCCCTCGAAGCGCGCTCCCATGTGAATGTTGCGCAGCACGTACTGGTACGCCTGTTCGATGAGTTCCCACGGGGCGCCGGTGAATTCACGCCGGTCCACGAACACGGCTTTGGTGGAGCCTTTGAACACTCCGCATTGGATGACGGACCGCACCGGACCATTGATGCCGGCCAATACCGCGTATGCGTTCGTCGGTTTGAGTTCGCCGTCGCGTTCGACCAGCACGCCCCAGGACAGCAGCTGGTTCACGGTCACCGGTCTCACCTCGTCGGCGTCATGTTGCGCGTTGGTTTTGGCGACGGCCGTCATCGCATCGCAGAGTGCCGCGATGTCCCGTTCGGAGACCTCCAGTTCAAGGCAGATGGTCTGGTCGAAACTGCGGTGGCTGCCTTCGAACAGGAGTTCCTTGATGATCGGGGCGTCCGCCTGTCGCGTGGTGCCGGCGACGCGCACGAACGTGCCTTGGTCCCGGCCCAGCGACTTGATGTGGTACGGACGCTGCCGTCCCGGCATGATTTCGGCGACGATCACGGTCCTGCCGTCAATGTCCCGCATGGCGATGTCCGGGATGATCAATGGTTCGCAACTGTCCGCGATGGCGTTGGATATGGCATCCATGATGGTGAACACCTGATCTTCCGGTACGCCCACCACGTTCAACGTCTGGTCCTCGATGCCGAAGACGATGCGTCCGCCCTCGCCGTTGGCGAACGCCACCGCCGTCTTCACATACTTGATGCTCCGATCCGGCAACGCCACCTTATATTCGACGTTCTTCGATTCGCCGGAAAGTATGCTCGCAACGGATTCCATACGGTCATCCTTCCAGAGGGTGGGTGGGCCAGGTCCAGGATTGGACGGTGGAGCGCTTCTTTTCGATGGCGGGGATGGTGCGGAGAGCGGTGCCTAGGCGTAGGTAGTTGACGAGGACGCCGTCATCGAGGTCGATGGGGAGGTTGCGGGTGGCGAGCGGGTAGAGGGTGTCGCGCTCGTAGTCCACACACTCCTTGACGGCTGCGCGCAGCTTCTCGCCCTTGCGCACCTGGGCGGGTTTGGCGGAGGCGAGCAGGGCCTCGGACTGGGCGTTGAGCTTGGCGGTGAACTCGCGCAGATACTTCAACACCATGTTCGTGGTGGCGGGCATATACCGGTGCAGATAGACGAGCGCCTTGAACGCGCCCTTCTTGGTGGGCGTGCTGGAATACATCCAGTAGATGGGCCGGTTCTTGTACATCTTGATGTGATCGTCGTAAAAATCACTGGCGAAGTATTTGCGCAAGCTCTTACCGAGCACATCCTCGATGTAGGCGATGTTCTCGTTCACATGCGTTTCGCCGCAGGCCACGGCGAGGAAGTCACGGAAGCGGGAGACGATGTCGTCCTCGAACCATTCCTCATCCGTGATGGGGATGACGTTGTCCGCATCCGGCATGAACGAAGGCTCGGGCACCTGCGCAAGATAATCCTCGACGGTCTCGCCCTGCGAGGCGAGCACCAGACCCGGCTTATCAAGCGAATAGCGCCCGAACATGCAGCCGACCGCATAGGAGATGATCTCCTTGACGACGTCCACGGTCATATTCGCATCGCGTTCGGCTTCAGCGGCCTTCGGGTAGACGAACGCCGGGTTACGCTTGAGCGAGACGCGTTCGATCGGCACATCGCACGGCACCTCATCACGCACACCATACACGTCCGCCACCATCTCATTATTGCGGATCTCCCGCTGCCGCTGCTCCTCCGCAACGTTCTTACAGTGCTCGATATAGGCCGGAATCTGCTCCGCAAGCAATAGCTCACGGTTTCCGCCGATAAGGGAGCCGCCGGCCGCAGACTGGCAGCAGGAGAAACTGTTCTGGTTGTTGAGAGCATCTTCATTGATAGAAGCCGATGGATAGTCCTTCCCCAACACTTCTAACCCTGAGAAGTCCCACGAAGTTTCAGAGGAATCCCAGTCAGAACGGGAAACCGTAATCAGACTATCCACCATGCTCATCTCATCCATGTTTGAAATAAGCGGAATTTGTTCGACAAGACCAACATTTGCGTTCAATGTAGGAGCGATAGCAGACATGATCACAGTAGCAAATGAACTATTCAGAATCGACAAGTATTCCATGAAACTAACGACATCACCATAGAATGATCCACTTGCATGATCAATTACGTTACCCGCTGCATAGTAACGAAAAGAAGGCTCACCGGAGCCAATCAGAGACCATGAAACAGACGGGGAAAAATACTTCTCAGGATTCCTGATTACAGATTTAGGTTTAAACTCAATAAGATCAATACCGTCTCGTTCCCAGTTAATAACTTCTTCTGCATTCCCATACCAACGTCTAAATGATCCACCTTTATTACAAGGGAACCAACGCTTGCCATTTGTTGCGGCTTCTTCGTGCGATGTGCAATCGAACGAACTGCGAGACTGGGCAACCTCCCACCATTCACGAATGAAACGGCTATTGTCTGCCGTCGCCAATCCCTGACGAGGTTTGGCGACTTTTTCCAGAGGCTTGCCCATAGTGAAGGTCTTGCGCATGGCGTCGGATAGCCAGTACACGATCGGCGAGCCGGGAATCTGGGTGAAATCATGCTGGTCGACCGTGAACATACGAGGTTCCGTGTCAGCATTCCCACTTGCGGGCATCGCTGATTCATGAGAAGCACCAAGCAGTCGGGAGCATGCCGCCGCCTGATTGGCATCGCCCTGCACATCCACCAGTCGCAGATACGTGCCCTTGCCGTCTGACTGGCCGTTGCGAATGGTGAACGCCGCAGTGGAAACGACTTCGCCGCCGATGCTGTCGAATGCGCCGGCTCCCAGATGCACCATCGTTTCGATGGAGTGCTTCGCGAGCAGGTTCTTGCGCAGGCTATCGAATGAGGAGAGGAACATCCAGCTTTGCATGGTGATCATGCCAAGCAGGGCGTTCGGCTGGATGAGCCGCAGGTTGCGCAGCATGAACGCGGCGAAGAGGTCCGCTTTGCCGTCCTTGTACTGGTCCTGCACGTACTTCTTCAGCTCCGCGCCCATATTGCCGGAACCCATATAAGGCGGGTTGGCTACGACCACGGCGTATCTGCGGGCGAGGCAGGCGGTTTGGGCCAGCACCCGGTCGCCGCGTTCGATGAGATGCTCGTCGAACAGCATCATCGTATCCGCATGGGTGATGTTGTCGGAAAGCGTCGCCAATTCGATGTCCGGCTGGATGAGCGAACCGTAGACGTCCGCAGACTGATAGGTGTTCCAACTGTCCGCATCGAGAGTCACATCATAAAGTTCGTTCAGCTCATCGACCTCCGAATCGGTGAAGCGTTCGGATGCAATGTGCTGGATGCTGGGCTGGACCTGACGTCCCTTGCGGAAGAAACGGCGGTAGCGGCCGCGCGCCTTCATGGTCAGGGCGAAGGATGCGAGATTGGCGGCGCGTTCATCGATCTCCATGCCGTACAGGTTGTGCTTGAGGATCAGTCCGGGAATCTCGTTGGCGGAGTAGCCGGCCTCGTCGTAGATGTCATAGAGCAGGTCGAACGCGTAGGTGAGCATGTGGCCCGAACCGCAGGCGGGATCGCAGACCGTCAGCTCCTCCGGCGAGTCGATGCGCAACGTCTCCCCCGCATCGCCCGTTCCGGGCGCGATATAGTACTCCCAGTGCTCCCACAGTCGGGATTCGGGATGATTCCGCACCCACAGGCGGCCTACGGTGTTCTGCACGAGATACCGCACGATCCAGTCGGGGGTAAACAGCTGGGTGGCGGCGGGAATCTCCGCGGCACCGGCCTTCTTGGATTTCTTGAAGCCGTCCATCACCTCGCTCTTGCGTTCGGCGATGTAGAACTGGTACAGCCATCCGATGATCTCCACATTGCCCCGGCCCCCGTCGCCCACGCAGTCGTCCACGGTCATGACCTCCACGGCCCTGCGCAGCACGGAATCGGAGGCGAGCAGGTCGGCGGGCATGAGCAGCTCGTCGGCCGCGCCAGCTTCGTCGAACATGAACGGCAGGAACCTGTGCCAGTAGTCGCAGTACGCGCGCAGCAGCAGCCCGTACGCCTCGCCCTGCGGATCGTTGCTGGACCGGCTGCCGTCCAATAGCGCGGTGATGGTCGGCAGCAGCCTGGATTTGGCGCCTATGGCCGAGTCGAACACGTCCTCGTCGAACTCGCCCCGTTTGGCCGCCGACAGCACCTCCGGCAACGCGTTGACGTCGCCCGTATCCTGACCGGACACCACATGCAGGCCGGTGAAGTCGTTCACATCCATATAGCGCAGGGCGATGATCCGGTTGAACCACCGGTAGGCATGACGCTCCGCGGTCCTGACCCGTCCCTGTTCGCCGCCGCCGTTGTCTTGAATCTCCTCGCTCAGCTTTTCGAACGCGTTCGGATTATCCACCCTCGCCGCCGAATCCGGTTCCATCGCCGCGTCCAATCTGGCCCGCACCGCCTTCATCAGCGCCACGCGAGCCTCCGCCGCAAAAGCCTGCAATCCGCTCGTATTCATCGCCCATCCTCCATGTCGATCTCCGCGCATCCGCGTCGGATTCATGCGCATTCGTGAAGTCACCATCGCGCTTACCGCAATCCATCGCATTCTACCTCTACCGCGATTCCAACGGTTCTCGTTGGGCAAGATACGATTTCACCAACGGCAGTGCAAGATACGAGCGTATGCGGGACCATCCCTGCCGGAACGCCGTCAAGCTCCATCCGGAGGAAAACAAACGGCTTCACCTTGGACGGACGCTCGACACCGCTATCGACACCATGCTGAAAGATCGCTTCCAAGCGTCTCAGCTCATGGTATGGCGACCAACCGAGGAAGCAATCGATCGGCTGCGCCGTTAGGCAAGCGCCGCATCGTCAAGCAGCCAATCCAGAGCGTAGACCTGCCTGATGCCTTCGTGCGAGACCGGGCGTTCGTCGTCCAACGTGATCAGCGTCTTCGGATAATTGTCCCGTACCGCGTGCAGCGACGACAGTTCACGTTCCAACGTATCCGGATCGTGCACTGATTCGCTCACCTGATAATAGCGCGGCCCGGTCGCACCATTGGTGATGAAGTCGATCTCACCGCCCGGACCTTGGCCGATGAATACGTCGCCTTCCCGGCGCATCAGTTCCAAGAACACCACATTCTCCAGCAGACGTCCGGTATCACGCACCCTGCTGGAGCACAACATGCGTCTCATGCCCAAATCCACGGCGTAATACTTGCGTCCCTGCCGCAGGGCGCGCTTGCCTTTGACGTCATAGCGCCGCACCGGACAGAAGATGAACGCCGCCGCAAGTCCCTCCAGATAGTTGGACACCGTCGGGGACGAGATCTTCGCTCCCATCGAGGTCATGGCATTCGCGATGGATTTCGGATTCACCAAATTGCCCACATTGTCGAACAGATACCGTGTCACCGTCTCCAACGCCATAATGTTGGAGACCCCCAATCGGGCGGCCACATCCTTGAACAGCACGGTGTTGAGGATACCGTCAAGATAGTCGTGCAGCATGGTCTCACCGCCGGAAAAATCCACCGTGGCGGGGAGAAAGCATATTTTAAATATCAGCGATTTTTGCGTGGATTTAAAACGTATTTTAAATCCACGCAAAAACCGACTCAAAGTAAAACGCGTTTTCCTGCGTGGATGGCGTCCATGAGCTCACGGCGGTAGGCTTCGAGATATTCATCCACATCGTCCTCCGTGCACAGCACCGCCTTGGGGCGAGGCGCGGCGACCCTGACGTTGCGCTCCGCGGGCCGGACCTCGGCGGACGCCGGCGCGGCAACATGCTTGGGCGCGGCGCCGGACGCAGACGCATCGTCCTGCGCCCGCGCGCCATCCTCCATCGAATCCGCCTCGGCCATCGGCTCCATGGATTCCGGCTCTTCCGGCGTCTCCTTCGCCGCATCCAAACGGTTCACCAACGCCGGATACAGGTCTTCACGCACGAGGCTCGCCGTCTGACGCATGCCGGCGATATACGTCGCTTCCCTGATTTTGACGGCCGCGTCATCCAACGCATGCATCGCATCCCGCCTGGCGTCCTCACGGGCGTCACGGTAGGAGTCCATGCCGCTCAGATCCGCACGCACCGCCTCCACGGTCTCCAGCGCCCTAGCGCGTTCGGCGTCCTTCAGCTCGCCGATACGGCGTTTCAGTTCATCCAGCCGACCACGGAACAGGTTGACCCTATTGTTCCGAAACAGCTGCGGGTCGTTCGCCGCGGCTCGCGCCGCATCACGCTCGCCCTGCAGCTCCACGGAGACGAGCGCGAAATTCGAATCGTTCGCGTCAAGCCAATCCAATCCTTCGGACAGCATCCTGCCCTGGGCACCGTTGAGCACCTTGCGAATCGGGTCGACGATCTCATCCTTATCGTCGAGCAGCGCATTCGCGCCGCAATCCTCGTCACCGGAGGGGAAGCGTTCCAGCATCCAATCCTCGGTCTCGCGGGCCGCGTTGCGCAACCGCGCCAACGGTCCGTCAAGCGCCTCCACGAACCGGAACCGGGCGCCACGCGACCGCAACGCCTCAAGCTCGCGAATCCTCCCGGACAGACCGTCCTTGACCACCCGCGCCAGCTCCTGCGCGTCCCGGGGGATGCGGTCTCCGGTGAGCTCCAGATATTCGCCGGCGAACTCGCGCAGCATCCTGAGCTTGGCGGCGTCATAGCGTTTCGGCACGTCCACGCACACGCTTTCACGCTTGCGCTGATTGGTCAGACAGGCCACCACGTCGGTGCGCGGCACCCGGACCCCGTCCACCGTCAGATGAATCCGTTCGCCGCCATACAGATGGCACAGGCAGGCAAGCACATCCACCAACGGCCAACCATACGGCGCCTGCTCGTAATGTTCCACAATGTCCTTCACCGAAGGCGTGCGATGACGATTGGCCTCTCCCACCACATAGTCGTACACGTCCTGCGCGGGCGCATCCAGCAGACCCTTCGCGGACTTGACGCCGTTCAACTCCCCCACCGCATCCGCGGAAGCGCGCACGGAGGCGTCGGCAAGCACTGCGGGAAGGTCGCGTTCGCCATAGGAGAGCTGCTCCACCATGCCGAAATTGGTGTACAGGCGGCCGATGAGCGTATGCAGCGCACTTTCGACCACGCCCTTCGCGTTCTCCCGCTTCCTCACCTCCACCTCGGCTCCGTCATAGGCCACGGTCGCCGAACGCAACGCTTCGGCCACCGCAAGACCCAACTCCTGGAGCATGAGGTCGTAATCGTTGCGTTTGGCCTCCAGAATGCGCTTGCGGGATCCCCGCTCGTTGGCATGCAGACGCAGGTACCTCTCGGTGCGTTCCGCCATCCTCAGGTCACGCATGAACGTGGAGCCGTCGCCGCCGAGCATCATCCGAATCTCTCCGCGTTCGCCGAACGACCGCTGAATCTTGACATCCTCGGGAAGGTCCACCATCTGGGTGACGACGTGCAGCGTCAGCGGATATCTCCGGCCCTGCGCCACCTCGTCCACGGTCAGACCGTAATGGAACTTCACCTTCCGTCTGCCGCCGCCGTATTCCACGATCAGCGGCTGGCCGAGCACGTCCGCGCCGATGATTCCGGACAGTCGGTCATGCAATTGCCGGTCGGACACATCGACGTTCTTGATCTCGCTTTCTACGGCCTGCTCCTCATTGGTCAGATACTCGTATTCGTCGCCGGTGCGATGCACGTAGTTCTGCCGTTCCAGTTCGTCCAACGCCTCCTGGATGCGCCGTTCCAGCCCGGGCAGGTCCTCGCCGAAACGGTCGAGGACGAGGATGCGCAGATTACGCGCGGTGGCTTTGAAATCCTTCACCTGTTTGACGAGCAGCAGCGCTTTGAGCAGCGGCAGCGCCACCCGGCGAACCCCCGGGGCGAGATCGCGCTCCGCTTCGATGATGCGATGGTTCACCGAGCTTTGGATGGTGCCGGCGATGCCGTCATACAAGGCGCTGAACGGCATCAGGGCACCGGCCTTCTCGCCCTTGCGGTCCACCAAGGCGCTGCTCACCGTGGACAGCAGCGAACGTTCGCCCACCGAACGGTGCTGGCCTTCGAAGAAGCCCGCGGCGCTCATGCCGCGCATCGCCTCCTGGAACAGTCTGAACTGGTAGTTGACGAACGGATAGGTGGCGGTGAAATCCTCCTCGCCGCCGAAGCGGTGGTCGTGGAAGTCGCGGCCGCCGCCCGACCCTTGGAAGGTGAACAACGCGTCGAGTTCGGCCTGATGCTCCCGCCACAGGTCCTCCACGACCTGAACGCCCAGTTCGTTCTTGGCCAGCAGTCGCTTCTGGATGACCTCGATGGCGTCCGTGCTGGACAGTTTCAGATTGACGGCGAAACGGCCCTTGATCTTCGTGAAGTCAAGACCCTGCCGAATCGAACGGTCGCCGATCACGGCGTCGATGTCCTCCTGCGAGGTGACGATCACCCACACGCGGCCGTTGGTGCGCGAGAACAGCTCCTCCACCACTGTCTGCAGGTTGAGCATGAGATTCGTGTCGTCACCGATGAACTGGCCCACCTCGTCCACGAGGAAGATCAGACGGCGGCCGTCATCCTGACGGCGCAGCCACTCGTTCACGTCGTCGGCGAAATCGGCGATGGTCGGATTGTACTGCGTCTGATAATCCTTGAGAATCCCCCTGACCTCGTTGCCGGTGGCCGCGGCGAACGCCTCGTCGATCTTCGCCCCGGAAAACGCGGCCTGCGTGCGTCCCTTCGACCACGGTTTGCCCGCCGCCAGCTCGAACCGGCGTTGGAACTCCTCGAAGCATCCGTTGGCGTCAAGGTCACGCTCCATCTTCGCCACGTACTTGTTGGCGCCGTAATAGCCGCGCGCCTCGTCGAACACGCGGATGAAGGCGTCCGTGAGCACGGTCCTGCTGCCCTTCTGCGCCTTGCTGTCGATGTTGAACAGCAGCGAGGTGGCGGGAATGCGCAGATTGGACTCCAACAATCCCTCAAGCTCGCGGTTGCCGGCGGCGAGCGCCTTGTCCTTCATGACGCCCACGATCCGTTCGCGTCCGGGATGCGCCGCCCCTTTGGTGAGCATGGCTCGGGGCACGTCTCCGAGGATGTGCGAGAGGATCTTCAGCAGGTGCGATTTGCCGGAGCCGAAGAAGCCGGAGATCCATACGCCGTTCGTGTAGCCCGCGCCCGGATCGTTGTACGTGTCGAGAAAGCGTTCGAGATTGGTCTGGATCTCGTTGGTCAGCACGTATTCGTTGACCTCTTCGGCGAGCTTGCCGTCGTCGCCGGCCTTGATGACGCCGTCGATCTTGTCATCGATGTTCCTGGCGAAGATGTCCCTGAGCTGCGGGGCCTCGCTTCGGGTTCCGTTCCTGTCGCTCATGCGTCGGCTCCTTCCTTGATCGCGGCGTTGAGGCTGAATGCGCGGTAGTAGTTGTCGGCGTCGAGCCGGTCGAACAGACGCATCACCGAAACGGTGGACGCGGTCTTCTCATAGCTTCCGGGGAAGAACACCACCACGGGCGTATGTTCCGGCATGACGTCCTGAATGCAGTTGAGCAGCGCGTGCGTGCGGATGTACGGATGCACCTGTCCCACGCCGGTGAGGAACACGAGGTCGGCCTCATGGTCGGCCACGGCCTGCAGATAGCGCTTGCGCAACGCGTCCGGCAGGGCGTCGTTGTCCGGGCCGAGCATGTCGGCGAGCGCCTGGTGGAATCCGTCCTCATGCAGCGGCGGCCATACGCCGTTCGCGGCGTCTTCGGGGTCGCCGTGCATGTCCGGCTCCTGTTCCAGAGCCGCTTCGAGCACGTCGTTGTCGCGCATGATGCCTATGGCGAGCCCGTACAGGTCGATGACCAGCACGCCCGGAGCGGCGGCGCCGTCTTCGAGGCTTGTGCCCCGCAGGCGGTTGGCGAGCGTCAGGACGCGGCGGCGGACCTCCAGTTCGCGTTCCGGCGGGTAGGCGTAGATGTAGTTCGCCGGCTCTCCGCCGGTGTCCTCGCCGCCCCGGAACCGTTTGGACCTCATGCAGCGGAACAGCGCTTCGAAATCCCGTTCGATGTCTGGCGGCTGTGGACGTGTGGGGCTGCCGAATGCCATCGTTTGCTTGTCTCCTCTCGCCGCCTGCGTGTCGTATGCGCCGTCTCAGCCTTCCAACATGGGAAAGAGACGGAACGATTCCGGTCTGTGTTCCAGAATACCGGTCACGGTCCGTCCCAGCAGTGCGGGGCGCAGCGTGTTGCCGGCTTTGTCCACGAGAGCGGCCTCGAACATGGCCTTGAACACGTTGGAACGCAGTTTGGCGGCGGTGGCGGGGCTCAATTCCTCCAGTTCGGGATGCCACATGGCCTTGGCGTGGAGGAAACGGTCGTAGTCGGCGTAGTCCACGGTGCCGTAGCCGAGGAGGAAACGGTCGCGCAGCACCTCTTCGGCGAATTCGCCCACGAACGCGTAGTAGCGGCACATCGCCGTCCACATGAGCGCCCTGCGGTCGTCCGAGAGGGCGTCCGGGTCGGCCAGGTGCCGCAGCTCCCTGACGGTGAGCGCGCTGAGCCGCTTCACCACCTCACGCACCATGCGCACGGTCGCGGCCCTCGTGCGCACGGACAGCACGTCGTCGTCCACCGCGCGCGCACGCACCGCGGCGACGCGCGCGCCGACCTCCATGCCGTCGTCCAGACCGTCGAGACAGCCGTCCTCCACCGCCATCGAAGCGATGATGCGGCCCTGCGCGGCCAACAATCCGCCCACCGTGAACGACAGACGGTACCGGCCGTCCACCGTCTCGGTTCCGTACGCTCCCGCCATCGGACCTCCCGTGCTCACGCCCATACCCACGACCGCGCTCATTTGAACATGCGCGAGCGGGTCAGGAACCATGCGACCACGGCGGACAGGGCCATGGACAGCACGATGATCACGGCGAAGCCCCACGGCTTGTCGCTCAACGGCATGCCGAGCATGCCGGACTGGAAGTTCATGCCGTACATGGAGAAGATGAGCGTGGGAATGGACAGCGTGATGGAGATGATGGTGAAGATGCGCATCACGTTGTTCAGGTTGTTGGACACGATGGAGGCGAACGCGTCGGTCATGTTCGCCAGAACGCCGCTGTAGATGTTGGCCATCTCGATGGCCTGCTTGTTCTCCGTGATGACGTCGTCGAGCAGGTCCTCGTCGTCCGGATACTGGCGGATGCGCTGCAGGGTGGTGAGCTTCTCCATCACGATCTCGTTCGATTTGAGCGATGTGGTGAAGTACACCAGCGTCTTGCTCAGCTCCATGAGCATCACGATCTCCCGGTTCTGCATGGAATGGCGCAGCTTGAGTTCCAGCTTGTCGCTCTCGCCGTCGATGATGCGCAGGTAGCGCAGGTACATGGTGGCGTTGCGGTACAGGATCTGCATGATGAAACGCGAACGCATGTACGTGTTGAAGCCGCGGATCGTGCCCTCCATGAACGGGTGCAGCACGGGCGTGTCCTGCATGCACACGGTGATGATGAGGTTCTCGGTCACGATGATCGACAACGGGATGGTCTCGTACCAGTCGCGTCCGCCGCGCTCCTCCACGGTGGGGATGTCCACGATGATCATCGTGTAGTCGTCCTCCACGTCCACGCGCGAGCGTTCCTCGTCATCCAAGGGGGCGCGCAGGTCCGCCAGGTCCACGCCGGTCTCGGAGGCGACGGTGGCGAGCTCCACGTCCGTGGGCGCGCTCAGACACAGCCATGACCCGTTCTCCGGTTTCCTGATGCGTTCCACCTGACCATTGATGGTGCTGAACATCCTCAACATCGTCGCTCACCCGCCTTCCGTTTCGACTGCCGGCCCCGGGGCCGCCGGCCTTCCGCCCGTTCGTTGCCTGTGATTCCCTCCCGGCCATGCCGGACGCCGTCCCGACGGAACGGCAAAGCCTACGCAATTCTAGTCCTTGCCCGCGAAATCGGGGAAGGCATGCGGTGAACCGCAGGTGAATTCGTCCCCGTATGGCGGGAAGGTGGGCCTGTGGGCCTGCGGGCCTGCGGGACTTGCGGGACTGCGCCATGCGCCGTCGGGACGTCCGCCGCCGGAACGTTGGGGATGATTAGAATGGGACGGTGATGATTACCGAGGAGTTGAACGAGGCCACGCGCGCGTTCGTGGCAGCCAACCGCGAACGCGACGTGCGCGAACTGGCATTGCATGCCAAGCCCGGCGAGGGCGTGGACCTGACCGCCGCGTTGGAGCAGATCGCCGGATGGCGCACGGCGCGCACGAAGCTGCCCGAGTGGGCGGCGTGCGGGGACGTGTGGTATCCGCCGCATCTTTCGATGGAGCAGTGCTCGTCCGAGGCGACGGCGCGCTACAAGGCCGCGTTGGCGAGGCGCGTCGTGGCCGGTTCGTCCGATGCGACGGCGGCCGGCTCCGTCGATGCGTCAGGCTCGTCAGGCCCGGCCGGTTCGGCCGTCCCGCTCGACGCCGCGATGGTTGACCTGACGGGCGGCTTCGGCGTGGACTGCTCCTATATGGCGCGCGAGTTCGCCCACGCCGTGTACGTGGAACGTCAGGAACGCCTGTGCGCGCTCGCCTCGCACAACATGCGCGCGTTGGGCCTGGACCATGTGCGTGTGGTCCACGGCGACGCGCAGGACGTGGCGCGCGGCATGGATCCGGTCTCGCTGATCTTCCTCGATCCGGCCCGCCGCGACGCGCGAGGGGCGCGCACGTACGCCATAGCGGACTGCACGCCGGACGTGCTGGGCATGTTGGACGTGCTGCTCGCCAAGGCGCCGCATCTCATGGTCAAGCTCTCCCCCATGCTCGACTGGCATAAGACCGTGGCCGACTTCCGCGGGCATGTGGCCGAGGTGCACGTCGTCTCCACGGGCAACGAATGCAAGGAGCTGCTGTTGGTCGTGTGCCGCGACGTGACGGACGATCCGCTCGTCGTCTGCGTCAACGACGCGAGCCGGCTGGAGTTCCGCGTCTCGCAGCTGCATGGTGACGATCCGGCCGCCGAAACGCCCGCCGTTCCCGCAAACGGGGTTCCCGAGGACGATGCTCCGGCGTGCGAGCCCGAGCGGGCGCGGCACCTGTACGAGCCGAACGCCTCGGTGATGAAGGCGGGCTGCTTCACGCTGCTGGAACGCCGCTTCGGCGTGCGCGAGGTGGGGCCGAACAGCCACCTGTTCGTCTCCGGGAGACCTGTGGAGGGATTCCCGGGCCGCGCGTTCGACGTGGAGGCGGTCGGCACGCTGAACAAACGCGACGTGCGCCGTATTACGGAGGGGCTGACGCATGCGAACGTGGCGACGCGCAACTTCCCGATGGCTCCCGAGGCGCTGCGCCGCAAACTCAAACTCAAGGACGGCGGCGACGTCTACCTGTTCGCCGCCACGGCCGCGGACGGACGGCGGCTTGTCTTCCGCACCAGAAAACCGTAGCCGGACCACGGCCGGAACCATCCCCGTCGGACGTATCCGGCCGTCCTCCATCGGACGCCGGTACCGACGTCACGGGCGCCGATGTCCCGAAACGCAGGTCGGCGACGAAGGCTGCTTGCGTTTCGTCCCGCATCGGACCGTCCCTCCTCCGAACGCACGGCGGACGGGACGGCGACGGGGACGACGGACAGGCCGGGAAATCAGTCCTGGACGATGGTCTTGCCGGCGGACGGGCCGGAGGCGAGGTTCTGGATCTCGGCGACTTCGAGCACGGGGATCACGGCGGGCTTCTTGGTGCCCTTCTCCTCGGCGATCCTGACCTGCTCCTCGTAGATGGCGTCGTCGGTGTGCAGGGTCACGGCGCCGCGGAAGCGGTAGCCCTTCTTCTCGGCGAGGTTGGCGAACGCGACGACCAGCGGGGAGCCGTCCTGCAGGTTGCGGTAGGTCTGTCCGGCGGTGCGCTCGTGGTAGGCGATGTGGTGGTCGTCCAGCACGTACAGGGACATCTTCGGGCCGAAGTCCAGCTGTCCGTCCTTGGAGACGGTGGACACCCAGCCGAGGTTGTTCTCGATGAAGGTCTTCATTTCCGCGGTGATCGTTGCCATATGCGTTCCTTTCGTTGAGGCGCCTCGAGCGGCGCCTTGCGGCGGTCGGCTTCCACCCTACCGCGTTTCCGCCGCCCACGCCGCGGCGTGCGCTGTGAGCGTGCTCACGTCCGCCCCGGCGGTGCGCGTCCAGGCCGTCGAGTCTCGACGACCACGGCTCGGCAGGCATGACTCGGCAGGCACGGCTCGGCAGACATATGCATAGTCCGGCGGGCATGGTCCGGCAGGCATATCGGTAGGCATGTCGCGCGCGGTCGGGCCGTATCGTATGTAGCGGCGATTCTCCGGCGCAGAAGTCCGGGGACGCAGACGACGGAGCGACGAGGGAAAGGCGGCGGCGATGCGGTTGAAGGAACGGTTCGAGGCGACGAGAAGCCGCTGGTCGAGATCCTTCCCGCCGAATCTGGCGCGGCTGATGCTGCTGGCCTGCGCCGCCCTGTGGGGAGGCAGCTATCTGCTCGCCAAGGTGGCGATGGCCGCGATTTCGCCGCAGTGGCTCATGGGTCTGCGCATGGTGGGCGCGTGCGCGTGCATGTTCGCCCTGTTCCGCAGGCACATCACGCCGTATCTCAATCGGTCCATCGTGGTGCCGGCGCTGGTGGTGGGACTGACGTATTGGGGCACGATGGTCACGCAGACCGTGGGATTGACCACCATCGACCCCGGGCGCAGCGCGTTCCTGACGGCCGGATACTGCGTGCTCACGCCGTTCGCCTCGTGGGCCGTCTCGCATGTGCGCCCCCGTGCGGTCAATCTCGTGGCGGGCGCCGTCTGTCTGGCCGGCGTGGGGTTCGTCTCGTTGAAGGACGGGGCCACGTTCTCGCTGAGCGCGGGCGACTGGCTGACCATCGCCACCGCGGTGATCTTCTCGTTCAACCTCACGTTCCTGGGCGTGTACACGAAACGGTTCGACCCCATCGCGGTCACGTTCGTGCAGTTCGCCGTGGCGGGCGTGCTGTTTCTGACCGGCGCCGCCCTCACCGAGCCGGCGCCCTCCGCCGCATGGCTGGCGCCGCAGGTGCTCGCCAGCGTGGCCTACCTGTTCCTCGGCGCCACGATGGCCGCGCAGATCATGCAGAACATCGGTCTGGCGCACGTGCCGGCCTCGCAGGCGTCCATCATCATGTGCACGGAGAGCCTGTTCGCCGTGGGCCTGTCCGCCGTGTTCTGGGGCGAACGCATCACCTGGACCTCGATGGCGGGCTTCGCGCTCATCTTCGCGGCGGTGCTCATGTCCGTGGTCAAACCCACGAAGCATTCGCTGCACCGCAACTGAGCGGAGTCCCTCCTCGTCAGGGCCCCGCCCAGGCCCTTCGATGAGGCCCTTCCGGTCACCCTCCATCCGCCGGAGGGCATTTTTCGTGCGCGGTTGTGGCCCTTGTGTGCAGATTGCCCTCCGGTTGTAATCATTCTGAGCCATTAGGGAAAGGCCCAGCCGTTCGCCAGCATGAACGGCTACCTTCAAATCGTGAAGTTTTTCAAAGGTCTTTCCATGTCGCAGATCGTGGCGGGGTCACTCGCCGCGGTCACCTCGTTCCTCCTATCCGCCAAAATCGGCATCGCCGGTTCGGTGATCGGCGCGGCGGCCAGCTACGTCATCTCCACGGTCGCCTCGAACCTCTACAAGAACGTGTTGGAGGCTTCGGGCGAGAAGCTCCAGTCGGTCACGGGCGGCGGCGACGCCAAACCCGACGATGACGCCTCCAACACATCCGATGGAGCGTCCGAAAGCCCCTCCGCCGAATCCTCCGAAGTCTCCAACGACTCCGCATCCGCCGACGAATCCGGCAAGTCCTCCCCCGCGGACGGCACGCAGGCGCTGGACGCCGTCGGCGACGGCGAGCGCACCACGGTCCTCTCCGGCGTGGGCGCCGCCGTGCCGCGCACGGCCCGTTCCGGTTCGGCGGGCCGCGACGCGTCCGGCGTGTACACGGTGGAGGGGCTGCGCCGCTCGCGCGCGCGCCGCATCAGCCCCAAGCGCATGGCGATCATCGTTTCGCTGGTCTCGGGCCTGCTGGGCGTGGCGGTGACCGCGGGCGTGGTCATGCTGTTCACGCAGGGCCAGGGCACGGATACGGTGGTGCGCGACATCGTCAGCCCGTCCACGTCGCAGCGTGTGGAGCCGGGCACGACGGATGACGATCCGTACGCCGGCTACGGTCCGCAGGCTCCGTCCGATACGGAGGACGGTGCGGACGCTTCTACCGGCACGGGCAAGACGGACAAGTCGGACAAGACGGATGGTTCGTCGACTTCGGGCTCGACGGGTTCGGGCTCGTCCTCGTCCGGTTCGACCGGTTCCGGTTCGTCTTCGTCCGGCTCGACGGGTTCGGGTTCCGGCGCCTCAGACGGTTCGTCGACTTCGGGCTCGACGGGTTCGGGCTCGTCCTCATCCGGTTCGACGGGTTCTGGTTCCGGTTCGTCCTCGTCCGATTCGTCCGGTTCGACGGATACGGGTTCGGGCTCGCCCTCGTCCGGTTCCACGGGTTCGACGGATACGGGTTCCGGTTCGGCGGGTTCGGGCTCGTCCTCGTCCGGTTCCACGGGTTCTGGTTCCGGTTCGTCCTCGACGGACGGTTCCGGCCTGTGACGGCGCGACGGTAGATATGGGAAAAGCCCCTCATTCGAGGGGCTTTTTCGTATCCAAATCCGACGGCTTCTCCGCCATCTGATTTCCGGTCCGTCACTGGTGGCGCAGGGCCTCCACGGGGTCGAGGCGGGAGGCGCGGCGCGAGGGATAGTAGCCGAAGACGACGCCCACGGCGATGCAGATGCCCACGGCCAAGGCCACGGACTGCGCGGAGATGGAGGGTCGTATGGTCATACCGGTGCTGACCATGCCGCTGACCAATCCGGACAGGGCGAAGGACAGGCCGTAGCCGAGCAGGGTGCCGATGAGACCGCCGAGCACGGTGATGACTATCGATTCGGAGAGGAACTGCGCGGTCACGTCGTGCCGGGTGGCGCCGAGGGCGCGGCGCAGGCCGATTTCGCGGATGCGTTCGGTGACGTTGGTGAGCATCATGTTCATGATGCCGATGCCGCCGACGAGCAGCGAGATGCCGGCCACGGCACCGGCGAGCATCTGGAAGGCGCTCATGAAGCTGTTGAGCGAGTCCATCTCCGATTTGAGCGTGAACACGTACATGTTCTCGTCGATCTCATCGTCCTTGACGTTCATGAGACGGGCGAGCGTGGTCTCGGTCTGGTCGGCGAGCGCGTTCACATCCACGCCGTCCTTGGCCAGGCCGATGACCTGCGAGTAGCCGCCCATGCCCATGGCGAAGCGCGACTGCACGGTTTTGACGGGCATGTACACGCTGATGGTGGTGCCGTCGTCCCCGCCCATGCCGCTGCCTCCGGTGGCGGTGACGACGCCCACGACGGTGGCTTCGGCGCCGTCGAGGGTGATGGTTTTGCCGACGGCCTGCGCGGTGGAGCTGCCGAAGAGCTTCCGCACGCCTTGGGTGTCGAGGATGACGCTCATGGCGCCGTCCTCGTTTTCGGCGGCGGTGAAGGCGCGGCCCTGGTCGAAGTCGAGGTCGGCGAAGTCGAAGTAGTGTTCGTCCACGCCGCTGATGCTCGCACTGGCCTTTTCGGTGCTTTCGGTGGAGGTGACGCTCTCGGCCCAGCCGTAGTCTACGGGCGAGAGGTATTCGTAGCCGGGCAGCTCCTGACCCATGACGTCGATCTGTTCGTCGGTGATGCCCCCGGTGTAGGAGGAGATGTAGATGGTGCGCGCGGCGTTCATGCCGAGTTCGCCCATGAGCGAGTCGCGGATGCCGCCCACAAGCGAGGTCATGGTGATGACCGCGGTGATGCCGATGACGATGCCGAGGATCGTCAGGGCGCTTTTGCCTTTGTTCGCGCGCAACGCGGAGCCGGTCTCGGCCAGCAGGTCCCTTGCCCTCATCGGTACATGCCCTCCCTGAGTACGCCGTCCTTCATGTGTACGCAACGGTCCGCGCGCGCGGCCACTTCGGGACTGTGCGTGATGAGCACGATGGTCTTGCCGCGTTCGCGCAGCCGCTCGAAGGTGTCCATCACGAGGTCGCCGGTTTTGGAGTCGAGGTTGCCGGTGGGCTCGTCGCCGAGGATGAGCGGCGGATCCTGGACGAGCGCGCGTGCGATGGCGACGCGCTGCATCTGGCCTCCGGACAGTTCGTTGGTGCGCCTGTCGAACAGCGAGGGGTTGATGGCCACGGAGCACAACGCCCTGACGGCGCGTTCCTCGCGTTCGCGTACGGGGCAGTCCGAGTAGGCCAGGGGCAGCATCACGTTGCGTAGGACGCTGGCGCGCGGCAGCAGGTTGAACGATTGGAACACGAAGCCGATGAGACGGCCGCGCAGTTCGGAGCGTTCGTCGTCGTCCAGATTGTGCACGTCCATGCCGCACAGACGGTAGGTGCCGCTGGAGGGCTGGTCGAGCAGGCCGAGCGTGTTCATGAGCGTGGATTTGCCGGAGCCGGACGGTCCCATGATGGCGAGGAACTCGCCTTGGCGCACGGTCAGGGAGATGCCTTTGAGCACGTGCGTGTAGGTTTCGCCGGTCTCGAAGATGCGGTGGATGTCGCGCACGTCGATGATCGCGTCGGACGGCGCGGCGGGAGCGACGGGGGCGCCCGGGGCGCCGTCCTTGCGGCGGTGCGGCAGATGGAACGGCGTCATGCTCATCGCATCCGTTCGATGTCCGAAGAGGCTTCGGCGCCCATGGTCACGACGTTCATGTCGTCCGACGCGTCGGTGGGGGTGTCGGAGCCGCCGCCGAGGATGACCGTGTCGCCGGCCTTGAGTTTGCCGTCGACGGCGGCCTTGGCGCCGTTCTTCGCCTTCACCTCGACCTTGACGGTCTTGAAGTCGTGGGTTTCGGGGTCGGTCTCGACCATGACGGACTGTCCGCCGTCGCCGTCGTCCACGAGCGCGGAGGCTGGCACGAGCAGCGTGTCCTTGATCTGCTGCGTGATGATCTTCACGCTGGCGGTCATGCCGGGCTTGAGACGCGGGTCCGGGGACGGGATGATGAGGCGCACCGCGTAGCCGTTGCCGGACGAGCCGCCCATGGAGGCGTCCGCGGAGGCGCTGGTGGTGCTGGCGATGGTGTCCACGGCGGCGTCGAGTTCGAGGTCCGGAATCGCGGAGAACGTGACTTTGGCGGTCTGGTCCTTGGCGAGTTTGATGATGTCGTTTTCGTTGACGCTGACGTTGACCTTCATGCGGCTCAGATCGGCGATCTGGCACAGCTGGCTGCCCGAGCCGGAAGCCGATCCGTCCGTGGAGCCGCCGCCGACGGAAGCGCCGGCAACCGCGTTCAGGGTCAGGATGGTGCCGGAGACGGGCGCGGTGACGGTGCGCTTGTTGGTCTCGGCCACGGCCTGGTCGTAGGCGGCCTGCGCCTGCTGCACGTCCAGTTGGGCGCTTTCCACGGCGTTCTGCGCGGCGGGCAGCTGGTCTGCGGCGGCCACGGCCGCGTCGTACTGCTCCTCGTCCTGTTCACCTGCGGCGATCTGCTCGTTGAGCTGGTTGACCTGCGTCTGCGCGGAGCGCAGGCCGGTCTGGGCCACGCGCAGGGCGAGCGCGGCCTTGTCCACGTCCTGGTCGAGCTGGTCGTTGTTGATGGTGAAGAGCACGTCGCCGGCGTTGACCGTGGCGCCCTCCTGCACCCGCACCTCGCCGATGGTGCCGGAGATCTGCGGGGTGACGACCGTGGACGAGATGGGTTCGATGGAGCCGGAGGCGCTGACCTTCTCCTCGAAGGTGCCCTGCTCCACCTGCGAGGTGGGCGTGACCATCATGCCGTCCGAAGCGTCGGGCCTGACGCTGCGCCACACCATGAAGCCCACGACGAGCGCGGCCACGACCACGGCGACGACGATGCGGCGGATGAGACGCTTCTTCTTGCGCGCCTTGCGTTCGCGCATGAGACGGCTGAACTCCGCGGTCTGCGCGTCCAACGGGCGGCCGTCCGCGTCGAGTTCCACGCCGTCAGCCTCCTCGTTCCCGTCCTTGTTCCCGGCCGGATCCTCATGCTTGACGGGCGGTTCCTCCGCCAGCGTGATCGGCGGCATCGGCTGGGTCAGGTCGCCCGCTTCGACGCCGAGGGGCGCGTCCTCGCCGCTCGTCTGCCCGCGGCCTGCTCGTTGGTGGTCCATCCGTACTCCCTTCACACCCCGGCTCCTCATGGGGCGTCTGCCTTGTTCTCCCCATCCGCCCTTTCGGCGGGCGCAGGGTCTTCCATGCTCCATTGTGCGGTCTCGCCTCCGCGCGCCGCTCCCCGATTCACCCTGAAATGTCCCTGAGCGTCAGAACCGGCATACGCGGCGACGCCGCCATTTGGCCCATAACCCCCGATCCGCGTGAATCCACGGAAAACGAAAAAGGCCCCGCGGCGAACCGCGAGACCTTTCATGAGGTGGAGCTAAGGGGATTCGAACCCCTGACCCTCTCCATGCCATGGAGATGCGCTA
>Cebus_capucinus_imitator_PRJNA485217_SSR056__coassemble_554_pt1 | contig 43497 bp, 26 predicted proteins | sample Cebus_capucinus_imitator_PRJNA485217_SSR056__metabat2_high_PE_007 | metagenome-assembled genome bin Cebus_capucinus_imitator_PRJNA485217_SSR056
GCTTGGGGGGGGTGTGGTGGGGGTGGGGGGGGTGGGCGGTGGGTGGGGGGGGGGGGGGGGGGGGGGGATAGACATGCTCTTAGCTTTACGCGGAACGCCGCGGACGTCCCCTGCCTGGTGATGTCCCGAACCCGTTCCGGCGATCGATGCGCATACGCATATCCCCAAACATCGGAAGCTTCAGGAACAAGGAGTGAGCACCCGTGCATAACCGCATCATGGACCGCGCGCACGCCGGCGCCGCGCACGCCCCGCACCGCCCATACGGGCGCCGCCCGATCGCGGCTACCCTGGCGATGGTGCTGTGTCTGACGTGCCTCCCCTCCGCGGCGACGGCGGACGAAACCCACGCATCCGTCGTGAACGCGGACGCCTCCTCCGCCTCGACGTCGTTCGTCGGCGGCGGGAGCGTCGGCGTGAACGTCAAGGACCCCACCATCGTGGCCGCGTCCGCCCTCGAAGGCGAAACCGCCGAGGGGAACGCCTCTGACGCCGCGGACGTTCCGGACACGGACGCGCCCGAAACGCCCTCCGACCCCGCGGACAGCGCAGCGGCGGACGGCGGCTCCGACGCCGCGACGTCCGACGGGACCGGCGCGGATGCGGACGGCGAGAGCGACGCGTCCGATCCCGCGGATGAAGGCGCCTCGGACGCCGATGGCGAAGCCGACCCCGCGGACGGAGCGGAGCGGGCCGAATCCTCTGACGGGACGGCCGTGACCGCCACCGCCCTGGCCGGACGCGACTTCGAAGGACAGGCCGCCGCCGTCATCAACGGCCGCACGTACATCCTCATCGGCAGCGCCCAGCAGCTGCGCGCCATCGGCACCGGAGCGAAGGTCACCGGCCGCATCTGGTCAGTCGAGCAGAAAAAGACAAGCATCATCGGCGGCCATTGGGAGGACGTGGCCGACCCCGAGATAGCCTACGACGGCGACGCCGACCTAGCCGCGGCCGGCACACTCGCGGACGACGAGACCTACAAGAACAGCAGTCTGGGCACGAGCCGTCGCTACTACTACACGCTCGACGACGAAGGCAAACGCCACGCCGTCGACGAGTCCGGCAACACGGCCGGCTACACCGGTCTCACCTACGATGCGGACGCGGACTACCTCATCTTCCGCGACATCGACCTCGGCTCCGGGCAGTGGACGCCGCTCATGTTCTCCGGCACCATGATCGGCGCGATCGCCGACGAGCCGGACACGGCCGGAACCCTCTGGTCCCGCGTCGACGCCGCCGGCGACGCCGCGACCGACGGCACCGCGCGCCCGGTCATCTCGAACGTGACCATCCACCAGACCGGCAAGCTCGACGTCAGCAAGTACTCCGGCATCGGCTTCTTCGCCACCCTCTCCCACAAGCTCGATGAGGACGACCCGCTGGGCGGCGACGTGCAGGCCGTGCACGTGTCCAACATCATGCTCGAACACGTGTCCGTGACCAACGACTCCACCGAGGTGCGCGTGGACCAGACCCTGATCAGCGGGCTGGTCGGCGGACTGGGCACGGTCGTCGGCGGGCTGCTCTCCACACTGCTCAAGATTCTCACCGCGGGCAAGGTCAACCTGAACGGACTCGTGGAGAACCTGCTCACCGTGCGCGCCAAGGATCCCTCCGCGCTGGCCGCCGGCGCGTTCGCCGGACGCATCGTCGGCGACGTGACCGTCACCGACTGCGGCGTGCGCGACGTGAGCGTGTCCAGCAAGGCGGACATGACCGGCGGCTTCGTCGGCTACACGCGGGGCGAAACCCGGTACAGCATCGCCTCGAAACTGCTCGACAGCATCGTCAAACTGCTGTCCAACCTGCTCAACGTCATCCCCGGCATCGGCCTGGGCGACCTCATCACGCTGCTGCTCGACAGCAACATCATCAACGTGGGCGAGCTGGCGCCCGTCGGCTACCTCAACCCCGTCATCGACGGCGGCCTCGTCGAGGACTTCGCCGCGGACACGCAGATCGGCACCGACACGACCGACTATGCGGGCGGCTTCGTCGGATCGCAGATCGGCACCATCATCACCGACGCGCACGTGCGCTCCGCCAACGCCTACACCGTGCGGGCCGGCGCCTACGCGGGCGGCTTCGCCGGACTGGCGACCAACGACGTGATGAAGGGCGCACTGAGCCAGCTCGGCGTCGACCTGGTGAACGTCGCCCAGCCGCAGAGCGCGACCGTCGCCTCCGACGTCCGGGCTGCGGTCACGGTCGACGCGGGCGCCTACGCGGGCGGTTTCGCCGGCGCCATGGCCAACAGCTTCGCGGTCAACGACACCGTCTCCGGCACCATCGAGGTGAAGACATCCGGCGTCAACGGTGACGGAGAACAGGTCGCGGCCGAAGCGGGTGGCTTCACCGGCGTGGCCACCGTCGGCTGGCTCAGCGACCTGGGCGTTGGCGAGGACAGGAACACCAGTCTGCTCACCGGTGTCAACGGCCTGCTCACCGGCCTGCTCACCAGCAATCCGGACCAGGCGCAGGACCTCCTGTCGCTCGTGGGCGTGGAACGCTCCGCACTGCTCGGCGTACAGGTGGACGGCGACGTGACCGTCACCTCCGCCAACCACTTCGCCGGCGGCCTCGTCGGCCGCGGCGAAGGCGCCGTCATCGTCGCCTCCGACGCCGCGCACGTCGGTACGCTGTCCTTCTGGAAGCACGGGACGCTGGCCATGCCGCAGGAGACGCGCGGCGTGAGCGTGGCCGGACTGCGCACGGTGAGCGTCAAGGACTCCTACGCGGGCGGTCTGGCCGGACAGCTCGGCACCGCATCCGTCGGCGGCATCATCAACGACACCGTGGGACTGGGCGGCTATCTGCCGTTCGAGGTCAGCTCCGCCACCGTCACCGGCATCGCGGACGGGGGATTCACGGTCACGGCCGGCAAGGACGCCGCGGGCGGCCTCATCGGCAAGGCGACCGGCGGATTGATCGGCAAGGCGAGCGACGCGTACGGCGACGCCGGCGCGCCGGACAGTGCGACGGTCACAGTCAGCGGACTGTCGGCCGTGAGCGCGCGGAACCATGCGGGCGGCTTCATCGGACTGGCCGGTCCCGGCAGCCTCGCCGAGGCGGGCGGCCTCGACCTGCTCGGCTTCGGCCTCGTCAAGGTCTCCGGCCTGCTGTCCGTGGCGGACGGTCTCGCCGTACGCATCGACGGCGCCGACGTGGAGGGCGTGCCCTCCGGCATGAGCGTCACGGCCACGGGAACGTCCACGGACACGGTGACCCGGTTCGCCGCGGGCGGTTTCATCGGCAGCGCCGACGGCGTGCAGGCCGCCGACGTGCACGTGCTCAACCTGTACGCGGTGACGGCGGACGACACGTCCGGCACGGCGGGCGGGTTCGTGGGCATCTCCACGACCGGCGGCCTCGCCGAAGTCGCCGACGAGGCCTCCATCAAAGGCCTGGTAGAGATCGGCGGAGCGAACGGCCTCATCAACGCGGTCGTCACCATGACGCCCTCCTACACGAACGCGGACACGCGCTTCGTCAACGGCGGCGCGGTGCGCGCGGACGTCGCCGGCGGCTTCGTCGGCGACATGCAGGCCGGCAAGGTCGACGACTCCGGCAAGACCGACGACCCGTGGGCCGTGTACAACCTCGACACCGTCACCGGCGGCACCTACGCGGGCGGCTTCGGCGGCAAGGTCCACTCCGGTGCGCTCGCCGCAGCCGACGGCGGCATCAGCATCCTCGGCGGACTCGGCTCGCTCAACATCGGCATCAACGATCTGCTGAGCCTGGTGAACGCCTACGTGCCCGTCATCATCGACGCGGGCGTGCGCTCGGATGACTCCACCGTCGAAACGACCAGCGGCCACGCCGTCTCGGACAAGGACAATCCCGGCCTGCGCGTCACCGTCTCGCGCATCGACACCGACGACGCCGACTCCGGGTCCGCCGGCGGCTACATCGGCTACGGGTCGGGCGTGCGCGTGAGCGGCTCCGACGTCACGCAGCTGCGTCACACCACCGTCACGCCGCCCGCCGACCTGGAAACCGAACAGGCGGCCTCCTACTTCGACAAGAACCGCAGCGTCTACGCGGTCGAAGCGCCCCGCTACGCGGGCGGCTACATCGGCCGCATGGACGTCGGCTCCGCCGCATCCGTGGGCGACGGCCTGAACGTGCTGGGACAGAGCATCAACCTGACCGACGTGGTCAGCGCGGCCAACGCGGTCGTGTCCGTCATCGAGGACGCCGAAGTCACCGGCGGCATCGCCGGCTACGCGGTCCTCGCGGACGGCACGGTCGACGGCGACGCAACCGGCATAGCGGGCGGATTCGCCGGCAGCATCGTCGGCGGCCATCTGCAGAACGCCGACGCGCACGAATTCGCCTACATCATCGGACGGATCGCCGCCGGCGGCTACGCGGGCGGCATGGAACCGGGCAGCGTGGCCGACGTGCTCGGCGATGCGGGCATCCTCAAGAAGCTCGTCAACATCGACTCGGCGCTCTCGCTCGTGCAGGACTTCGTGCCCACCATCCGCAACAGCTCCACCGACGCGGTGGTCTGCGGCGGCGTGGTGCGCGCCGAAGGTACATCCGACGACGTGACCCGGCGCGGCATGGCCGGCGGCTACGTGGGCCACAACCGCGGAGGCCACATCTGGGGCCTCGACGCGCGTGAATGGCATGCCGTGAAGTCCGGCTTCACCCCTGCGGCCCGCACCGCCTACGCGGCGCGCATCCGCAGCGTCTACGGCACCGAGATCGCCGGCGGCTACACCGGCTTCATGGAGGCCGCCGACACCGCCGAGGGCGGCTCGCTGAGCCTGCTGTCCGGACTCGTGTCCGTCGGCAACCTCGTCGGCGTGCTTTCGCTGGTGTACCCCACCGAGGAGCACACCAAGGTCACCGGACCGTTGCGCAACATGAGCTACGCGCAGTGGGAGCAGTGGGTCGCGAACGTCGGACGGTACGGCGCGTACGGCGAGGAGTTCTCCGCCGTGGTCCAGGCGGGCAAGGACCAGGTGCATGACCAGGATTCGCTCGACGCGTTCCTCGAAGGCTACGTCTTCGGCTTCAACACGGTCGCCGGACGCTCCGAGTACGCCACCGGCGCCAACCTGCGCGATTCCGGCGTGGCCGGCGGCCACGTGGGCCTCATGCGCACCGGCACCATCACCGACGGCCAGTCGCAGGACGTGCGCACCGTGCGTGCGATGCGCGCCGCCGGCGGCTACGCGGGCGCCATGGAAACCGGTTCGGCGGCCACCTTCGGCACGGTGAGCCTGGCCGGACTCAAGCTCGACCTGGGCTCGCTCGTCTCCACGCCGCAGGTGTTCGTGCCCGTCGTCAAATCCTCGTCCGTCATCGGCTACCGCAAGGGCCTGCGCGTCGAGGCCACCGGCAGCGACCTCCTGCACGGCACCGGCAACGCCGGCGGCTATGTGGGACTGGCCGTGGGTGCGCAGATCTGGGGCGACCGCGACGCCAACGGCGACAAGCCCGAAGGCGACGCCCCCGCCGCCGGCGCGGATGTGACCAACCTGCGCAAGGTGTCCGGCCAAGGCAACGTGGGCGGCTACGTCGGCCAGGCCACCGCCGGCTCCGTGGCCGACGTGGACACCGAAGCCTCCGAAGGCTTCCTGCAGAAGGTCATCGACGGGCTCGTCACCACGGCAAACCCGGCCGGACTGGTCAACGTGCTGCAGGCCACCGTCGCCACCATCCGCGGCGCGCACGTGAACGCCGACGATGACGCGTGGGGCTACACCGTCGAAGGCGTGACCGATAAGGACGGCGCGAGCGTACGTCCGCTCAACGCGGGAGGCTTCGCCGGATCGCTGCAGGCCGCCGTCCTCGGCGACAAGGACGGCGACGAGCGCGCCGCCACGTCCGTGACCGCGCTGCGCGGCGTGGCCGGCGGCCAGTACGCCGGCGGCTACGTGGGCCTGGCGGACATCTCCTCCGTCGCCTCCGTGGGCGGCGGCCAGCTCGACGCCTCGCAGAACGCCAACCTGCTGCTCAAACTCCTCAAGGTCGGCAACGTGGGCGTGCTCGAAGCGTTCCGCACGTACATCTACGACGCGCACGTCGCCGGCGTGGCCGACGGCATCCAGATCCGCGCCCACGAATCCACCACCAAGGCGATGCTCGACGCCACCCGGTACACGGGCGCGGCGGGAGGCTTCGCGGGCGGCGTCATCAACGGCACCGTGGTGCGCGCCGACGTGACGGCCCTCAACGCCGTCACCGGCGTCAACTACGCGGGCGGCTTCGTGGGCCACCTGGGCAAGTCCGGCACCGTCTCCGCCGACAACGCGCAGTTGGGCGACGACATGCTCAACGTGCTCGGCGCCACGGCCGGCGTGCTCGACATCTGGGGTTCGCACGTGACCGACGGCCACGTCACCGGCATCGCGGCGGGCTACGCCGTCACGGCCACGCACGCCGGCGCCGACTACGGCAAGGGCACGGCCAAGCCGTCCGGGCGCGAGGTCGCCGGTGGTTTCGTCGGATACGCCGATCTGGCGCGCATCAAGACCAGCTCGGCGACGCATCTGGGCAAGGTCTCCAGCGGCGAGATCGCGGGCGGCTTCGCCGGCGAGACCACGCGCGCCTACCTGGTGGACGCCGAGGTCAACTCCACGTTGCTCAAGCTCCTGCTCAAGGTGGTGGACGCGCTGGTCAAGCTCCTGTACGTGGACGATCTGGAACACCTCGGCGTCATCGACCTGGGCGGCTGGTTCCCGAACCTGTTCGGCAAGATCTTCGACATCAAGGTCCTCTCCGAAGGCGACGCGCTCTACGTGAACCTCTTCGGTCTCAAAGTGGGCGTGGCGCTGTCCAAGGCGAGCGAGGAGAACCAGCAGGAGACCGACGTGGCCATCGTCACCATCGGCGACTCCACCATCAAACTCCCGTGCAACGAGAACGGCCTGCTCGACGAGGACGACGCGTCGTCGAACCTGACCGTGCAGCTCATCAAGGGCAACCGCACGCGCGTGGAATCCTCCAGCGTGACCGGCACGGCGAACGGCTACGACGTGTTCGGCGGTGGCGCCACGCAGGAGACCGACGGCGTCACGGACCTCGCCACCGGCTATGCGGGCGGCTTCGTGGGACGCAACGACGAAGGCGTGCTCGCCGACGACCACATGACCTACGCGGACGCCATCCGCGGCACGTCCGGACTCGTCGACCCGTTCGCCAACACGCTGCTCAAGTCCGCATGGGACTTCAACACCATGAAGGACCTGCTCGGCCCGCAGGACGGCGCGTACAACACGTACCGCATCTACCGCACCGCCGACGCGCAGGCCGGCAAGGCCGTCACCTCCGTCGAGGACGGACGATGGGTCTTCTCCACCAAGACGACCGATACGGGCGACGGCACGCTGGACACCGGCTACGACCGTTGGCAGGTGGACCTGTTCGACGTGGTCAACACGTACGACGGCACCATAGCCCACGGCTCATCCGGCGACAGGGACACCGACTGGGTCGGCATCAAGGATGCGGTCATCGCCACCGGCGACGCCTCCCACAAGCCGCTGGGAGCGTACGTGAGCGCCGCCAAGGCCGTGCTCATGCTCGACGCCGCGGCCGGCGAGCCGGGCGGGGGCGTGACCCCCGAACCGGACGACGGCCAGGATCCGTGCGGCGGCGACCAGTGCGCCGCCGTGGACCTCACCCTGCGCAAGGTGTGGAAGGCGACGGATCTGGAACGTCCCGCATCCGTCACGTTCACCGTCACCGCCTCCTACACGGACGCCGACGGCAACCGCGTCACCCCCAAGACCATCGACTGCCTCGACGACGCCTGCCAGGCCGTCGCCCGCGACAACCCGTGGACGGTGACGCTCACCGCCAAGGACCACGGTTCGGCATGGAGCGACACGTGGCGCACGGTGATCGGCGGTCTGCCCGTCGCCTTCCGCGACACGGACCGCACGGTACGCCGCTACACGTACACGGTCACGGAAACGTCCATGACCTTCAAGGACGGTTCCACCAAGACGCCCGCCGAAGCCGGCTACTCCACGGACGTGACCTACGACGCGGCCGACCGCGTCGCCACCGTCACGAACTATTCGCCGCTGCCGGACACCGGCGGTGCGGGCACGGCCGCCCTCATCGCGGCCGGACTGGCGCTCCTCGCGCTCGGCACGGCATGGTATCTGCACGCCGAACCGAACGCCGCACGGCACGGACGTTCCGGCCGGCGCGGACGACGGGCCGCACGCTGACCCACGCGCCGATTCGACGTCCACACCACGGCGGCGCCCGCGCGGCGCCGCCGACACCGGTCCACTCGGCCCGCCACAGACTTCCCGCCGCCCAGGCGGCGGGATGAGAAGAACAACGAAAGTCCGATTCCCCTCGTGGGAGTCACCGCAGAAGAAAGGAACAGTGATGACCTCACTGACCCGGAAAATCGCGGCCGCGACTATCGCAGCCGCAACCGCCCTCGGCATCGCCGGACTCGGCGTCGCCTCCGCCACCGCGGCCGACGCGACCGCCGAAACCGCCAACACCGGCACGCTGACCGTCTCCAGCGCGAACGCCGAGTTCGCCGGCAAGACCGTCACCGCCTGGCAGATGTTCACCGCCACGCCCGACGAGACCGGCAAGAACGCCGGCTATCAGGTGGCCACGGGATGGAACGACTTCTTCACCAACGCCACCTCCGGAGTGCTGCCGGATGAGGACAAGACCCTGACCGGCGCCGCGCTGGACCAGGCCGCCGCCGACTACGTGCGCGACCAGGGACTGGGAGTGGGCGAGACCGGTAATCTCGAAAACCTCCCCAAGCTCGCCAAGAAGGCCGCCGACTGGGCCAAGCAGCAGCAGAACCTGTCCAAGACCGAGGCCACGGCCTCCTCCACGGCGCAGGACGGCAAGTACACGGCCACGTTCGCCGGCCTGTCCTTCGGCTACTACGTGGTCAGCCCCGCCGCCGGCTCCACCAGCAGCGACCGCCACACCGACGCGATCCTCGTCAACGTGACCGAGACGGGCGTGACCGCCATCAACCTCAAGTCCACGTATCCGACCGTGGACAAGAAGGTGGAAGGCGACAACCACAGCTCCGCCCAGATCGGCGACAAGGTGAACTTCACGCTCACCTCCTTCGTGCCGGACATGAGCGAGTACCAGAACTACACCTTCAAGTTCGTCGACACCCTCTCCAAGGGTCTCACGTTCGATGCGGACTCCGTCACCGTCAAGGTGGGGAAGAACACCCTTCAGCAGGGTGATACCGGCTACTTGCTGACCTCCACGCCGAACCAGGACGGCACGACCACCGTCACCGTGGACCTGTCCAATGTCATCAAGGACCAGACCGCCGGAGCGGCCATCACGGTCACCTACTCCGCCACGCTCAACGAGAACGCCGTCATCGGCGGCACCACCGACAGCAACGCGGGCAACACCAACTCCGTGAAGGTCGTCTACAGCAACAACCCGGGCACCGACGAAACCGGTGAATCCAAGCCGTCCATCACCCACACCTACGCCTTCGACTTCGACCTGAAGAAGGTCTCGAAAGAGGACAACCAGGACCCGCAGGTCCTCGCCGGCGCCAAGTTCCAGCTTCAGGCCGCCGACGGCACCCTCATCAAGCTCGTCAAGACAGGCGACGCCGGCGAGACCTACCGTCCGGCCAAGACCGCCGATGAGCAGGGCGTCGTCGAGACCGTGACCACCCCTGAGAGCGGCATCATCAAGTTCACCGGCCTCAAGGAAGGCACCTACCAGCTCGTCGAGACCGAGGCCCCGGCCGGCTACAACAAGCTCACCGCCCCGATCAAGGTCACCATCGCCGCCACCTACAACGCCGACGGCACCCTGAAGGCCTACACCGTCAACTACGGCGACACCGAGGAGGAAGGCGCCGGCCACGTGATCACCGTCGTGAACAAGAAGGGCAGCCTGCTGCCCGGCACCGGCGGCATGGGCACCGCGCTGTTCACCGTGCTCGGCGTGATCGTCGTCGCCCTCGGCGCCGCCTGGTACGTCCGCTCCGAACGCAAGGGCGCCGTCCGCGCCTGACGCACCCAGGTCCGGACGCGCCCCGCCCCCGGGCGAGGACGCGTCCGGACCGACGGGACCGCGCCGACACCTCGCGCGGTCCCGACCCCCACCCATCGAACAGGAAGGAGCACCCATGCGCCGCCGCATCATCCCATTGCTGGTCGTCGTCATCGGGCTGCTCATCCTGTTCTACCCGACCATCAGCAACATCCTCATCATCCGCAACGCCTCGCGCGTCGTCGGCAGCTACGACGCCGCCATCGAAGCGCTCTCCGACGAGGAGTACCAGCGCATCCTCGCCCAGGCGCGCGCCTACAACGAGCGGCTCGCCGCCGCATCCGACGGCACCACCGACGCGCTCGCCGGAGCGGTCGGCGCCGAGGCCGCCGACGAGGAGTACAGCCGGCTGCTCGACATCAACGGCGACAGCATGATGGGCTACCTCACCATCCCGCGCCTCGACGAGACCATCCCCATCTACCACGGCACTTCCGAAGCCGTTCTCCAGGTCGGCAGCGGTCATCTGGAAGGCACGTCGCTGCCCATCGGCGGCGACTCCACGCACGCGGCCATCTCCGGCCACCGCGGCCTGCCCACCGCCAAACTCTTCACCGACCTCAACCTCATGCGCGAAGGCGACCGGTTCTACATCAGAATCCTCAAGGACACCTACGCCTACGAAGTCGACTCCATCACCACCGTCCTGCCCACCGACGCCTCGGAACTCGCCATCCGCGCCGGCGAAGACCGCGTCACCCTCATCACCTGCACGCCCTACGCGGTCAACACGCACCGGCTGCTCGTCGGCGCCCACCGCATCCCCTACACGCCCGACCAGGAGACGGACGCCGAGGCGCGATTCCACCTCGACATCCCCCTGCAGTACCTGCTGCCCGCATGCGGACTGCTCGCGCTCCTCCTCGGCTGGGGCCACGCGCGCCGCCGCGAGGAACGCAACCTGCTCCACCCCGCGAACCATAGGAAAGGATCAGCGAAACATGCCACACGCGACTGACACGCAACGAACGACACGAACGGCGGCGCTCGCCCCGTTCCTCCTCCCGCTGCTGCTCCTGCTGGCCGTCGTCCTCCCGGCCGCCGCCGCGCCCGCCGCGCAGGCCGCCCAGACGGTTCCCGCCGCACAGGTGGCGCGGGCCGTGCAGAAGACCGGCGCCATCACCATCGAAAGCGTATGGGACCAGAACGGCGCCGCCACGCCGCTCGCCGGCGACACATACGCCATCGCGCGCGTCGCCGCGGGCACGCTCGACGAGCACGGCGCGCTCACGGCGCTCGTCACCGAAGAGGCCTTCTTTCGCTTCGACGCCGACTGGATGCGGCTGACCCCATCCCGTCTCAACGAACTGGCCAAAGACATCGGCGCCTACGCCGAACGGCACCGGCTGCACACGGCCACCGCCGTCAGCGACGCGTCCGGCGACGCCGTCTTCACCGGACTCGAACCGGGCCTGTACGAGATCTCCCGCGTGAGTCCCGCCGAAGCGAACGCGCGCTACACGTGCGACCCGTTCCTCGTGGCCATCCCGCAGCAGACGGACGGCACGTCCGTGATGGACGTGCGCGTCGAACCGAAGTTCGGCGCCGACGACATCGAAGAGCCCGAGCCAGCTCCGGAGCGGCCCGGCGACGCCATGGCCGCCACCGGTGCCTCCACGGCGGTCATCGTCGCGGCGTTCGTCATGCTGGCGCTCGGCGCGGCGATCCTGCTCATGATTCCGCGCGACGCCGAAGCGCGGCGCCGGGGGAGTGGGCCGCGCGGATGACGCGTGCGGTCAGCGGTGCGTGAACGTGCCGCCGTCGCCCCACGTCCAGGAGCCCTGGCCGGCGCCGATCTGGAAGTGGAGTTTGGCGATGCCGAGGTCGTTGAGGCCCCAACGTTCGTCTCCGGCCTGCGGGTCGAGGGTGGCGCGCGCGGAGCCGGTGGCGGGATCGTAGTCGAAGAGGACGGGCTGGCGGTTCATGGCGCTGGGCGCCTTCATGGCGGCTTCGACGCCGGCGCGGAACCATGCGGGGGCCTGTTCGCGCGCCTCGTCGCCCATGGGCGCGGTGAACCGTTCGTAGGTTTTGGTGGTGCGATGCGTGCGCGCCCGTTCGGCGAGTTCGCCGTAGGGGGTGGCGAGGCGGTCGAGGTGGTTGGCCGGGTGTCCGATGACGATGCCGAGGTAGAGTTCCCTGCCCTTGGGAACGGAGCAGGCTCGTGCGGCGAGTTCGCGGTCCCAGCTGCCGGCGACCCAGAGGGTGCCGAGGCCGCGCAGGGTCGTGGCGAGGACGACGCGTTCGGCGTAGAATCCGGCGCGTTCCATGGCTTCGTCGTCGTCCTTGGGACCGACGACGCCGATGAAGTGGCGTGCGTTGGCGAGGTGTCCGGAAGCGTTGGCCTCGGCGAAGACCTCGGGCCGGTCCAGGATGAGCTGGAGGTTGAGGTCGGCGAGCAGGTTGATGGGGTCGAGCGTCATTCGCAGCTGGCGGACCGTGTCGTCTTCGATGGGGTCCTCGTCGTAGGCGCGGATGGCGGTGCGGATGTTGATTGCGTCGATGAGTTGGGTGTGTTCTGCCATGCGTCCCATTATCGCACCGCGCGCCGCGTCCGCCGCGGCGCGTTCCGTCCGTGGGATGGTGCCTCCTTCGCCCTGTCCGCGCCGGACGGGGGCGTGGACGGTTGGGGGACGGCCGGACATGCGGCAGGACATGCGAGCGGGCAGGCGTCGGGCCTGCGCTCCGGCCCGGCGGACATGGACGAAATCCCACGTTTTGGGGTGCGCCGGCATTATCATGCAGATATCGCAAACCACCAATACACGAAGAGAGGTCAATGATGATTGCAACTGCGCAGGCGTTTGGTGTGGATATCGGCGGTTCCGGCATCAAGGCCGCACCGGTCGATCTGGAGAAGGGCGAGTTCGCGCAGCCGCGCCTGAAGATCCTCACTCCCGAGGTGTCCACCCCCGAGGCCGTCGCCGCCGTCGTCAAGCAGCAGCTCGACCACTTCGAGGTCTCCGCGGACGTGCCCGTGGGAGTGGCGTTCCCCGCCCCCATCAAGCCCGGCCGGCCGCTCGACTTCATGGCCAACCTCGATCAGTCCTGGGTGGGCGTGGACGTCACCGCCGTCCTCTCCGAAGCGTGCGGCCGCCCCGTCACCGTCGTCAACGACGCCGACGCCGCCGGTCTGGCCGAGCAGCGGTTCGGCGCCGCCAAAGGCAAGGACGGTCTGGTCATCGCCACCACGCTCGGTACCGGCATCGGCACCGCGCTCATCATGGACGGCGTGCTCGTGCCCAACACCGAACTCGGCCACATCATGCTCAACGCGAAGCATCCGGACGCGGAGAAGTACGCGGCCAGCTCCGCCAAGGACAACGAGGAGCTGAGCTACAGGAAGTGGGCGAAGCGCCTGACCAAGTACTACGGTCTGCTGGAGAAGTACTTCAACCCGGACCTGTTCGTCATCGGCGGCGGCGTGAGCCGCAAGTCGGAGAAGTTCATCCCGTTCATCGACGTGAAGACCCCCATCGTGCCCGCCGCGCTGCGCAACGAGGCCGGCATCGTGGGCGCCGCCTACTACGCCAGCGTCAGGCAGGGCTGACCGGCGGACCCGCGCGGCGGACGGGACGCGGCGTCCGCCGCGCGGGTCCGCCTTCGGGCCCTCGGACGTGCGTGGCTCCATCGGACATGATTCGCCGCGCGCCGTCCACGCACCACACCACGCACTACAGTGGAGGACATGTCCTTCCGATTCTCCTCCCGCGTGGAATCCAGCGCACCCAACCCCATCGCCGCCGCCGAAGCCGCCGCGCGCGCCCAAGGCGCAAGGCTCGGACGGCTCAACGACTCCAACCCCACCCGCCACGGCCTCGGACCGGACGAGCTGCCCGGCGTATACGCCGCGGACCCGCGCGGACCGTCGGCGTCGCGCGGGGCGCTCGCCGCGTTCCTCCGAGGTCAGGGGCAGGACGCCGACCCCGACCGCCTCTACCTGCTCAGCTCCACCTCGCAGGCGTACTCGTGGATCATGAAGCTCCTGTGCGACGCGGGCGACGCCGTCCTCGCGCCGAAACCCGGCTATCCGCTCATCGAATCCATCGCGCGCCTCGAATGCGTCGACGCGATTTTCTACCAGCTGCGCCATGACGGCTCCTGGTACATCGACGTGGCCGAGATCGAAACGTTGCTGGACGGGTCGGACGGCCGCCGCATCCGCGCCATCGTGCTCATCAACCCCAACAATCCCACCGGCTCCTACGTCCATCCCTACGAGCGTGCGCGGCTGCTGGACCTGTGCCGCGCCCACGGCGTCGCCGTCATCGCCGATGAGGTGTTCTACGACTACGCGCTCGAACCGTTCGAGGGCAACGCGCGGCTGGCCGGCGAGAGCGGAGCGCTCGTCTTCGCGCTCGACGGCTTCTCCAAAACGCTCGCCGCGCCGCACGCCAAAGTCGGCTGGATCCAGGTCAGCGGCCCCCAGGAGGACGTGGCCGAGGCGATGCGACGCCTCGACGTCATCGCCGACGACTACCTGCCCATGAGCGACATCATCGCCGCCAGGCTGCCGGAACTGCTGGCCGCCGCGCCCGCCCGCACCGCCGCCGTGGCCTCGCGCGTGCGCGCCAACCTCGCAATCCTGCATGCGATGCTCGCCGCGGACGAATCCGGGTTGACGGACGTGCTGCGCGCCGAAGGCGGCTGGAACGTGCTCCTGCGCGTGCCGTCCGTGCTCGACGAAAACGAACTCGTGCTGCGGCTCATCGCGGAGCATGGGCTGAGCGGCCAACCCGGCTATTTCTTCGACATGCCCTCCAACGGCTACCTCGCCCTCTCCCTCCTGCCGCGTTCCGGGGAGTTCCGCGCCAACGTGAGCGCCGTCCTCGCCGCCGTCCGATCCATGCTGGAATAGCCGCGGCGGCGTCAGGCGCGTGGGCGGCGCAGTCTTTCGGCGATGAGGGACCGATAGCAGGCGACGGCCTCGGCGGGCGCGGCGTCGTGGACGAGACGATGGTCGTCCAGGACGAGGACGCGTTCCACGCCGTAGTCCGGGTTGAGGAGCATGTCGGTGTCGTGCGTGGCGAACACCAGCTGGGTCTCATGCGTGAACAAGGCCCGGGCGACGTCGCGCGTGGCCGGCTCGTCGAGACCCTTGGTAGGTTCGTCCGCGATGAGCGCGGCGGGGGAGCAGGCGAGCGCCGCGGCGATGGCGAGCAGGTGGCGCCGGCGTGAGTCGAGCTCGTCCGCCTTGGCGCGGCGTACGGATTGCAGGTCGAAATGCGCGAACAGGGAGCCGATGCGTGCGAGGCGTTCCGTCTCGCCCATCCCGCGCCGGCGCAGCGTCTCGTCCACGGCCGCCGCGATGTCCTCCGCCCGGTGGAACGATTCGGGGATCTCCTCGCGCCGTACGCGTCCCACCCATGCGTCCAAAGCGGCACGGTCCCGCTTCGCCTTCGAGGACGTGTCGAGCGTGCGTGCGGCGTCGGCGGCGTCCGCGATGACGACGCGTCCCCGCGTGGGCGTGAGCGTGCCGTCGAGCAGGCCGAGCAGCGTGGATTTGCCCGATCCGTTGAGTCCGATGACGGCGGTGCGCCGCTGCGTGATGGTGAGGTCCAACGGTTCGAGTCCGACGTTGCCGTCCTCATAGCGGTATCCCGCCCCCTGGAGCGTGAACGTGAGCGCGTCCGGCGCGGCGCCGCGTCCTTTGCCGCGGGAAGCGCCGTGGGGGAGGGGGAGGGGAAGTTCGCTCAGACGTGTGAAAAGGCCCATGCCGCTCATCCTAACGAGCGGCATGGGCCGTGGGGCGATGCGGGACACGCCGGGGACTTGCCCCAAGACTTGCCCCAAGACTTGCCCCAAGACGCGTCAGGACATATCAGGACGCGAAGTAGAACCCTTCGAACCCGTATTCGTACACGCGGTAGATGTACGAGGAGTTGAGGTTCATGCGGTACTGCGCCTTGAGCTCGCCCACATCGTCGTAGAGGCCGAAGACGCCCTGCATGCCGCTGTCCACGAGGTTGAGGTCGTCGCCGAGCTCCTGTGCGGAGCTCACGTACGGCGAGTAGGGCACGTCGAAGGACTGGACCTCGCCGTAGGTGCCGGCCCGTTCGTCCACGAGGTATTTGCGCCACTGGGAGCGTGACTGCTCGTCTTTGGCGCTGGTGGCGGTGGAGATGCCCTTGATGACGGTCCAGTCGTAGTCGGGGCGGGTCATGGCGTAGCCGAAGTTGTTGTCGAACATGTACACGTAGTACTGGCCGTCCGGCAGGCTCGGGTCGGCCTGGTAGGTGATGGAGTGTTGGCCGCCGGTGTCGGGGAAGTCGCCGTCCTTGGTGAGGAACAGGTTCCGCTGGTCGGTGCCGTCCCACACGCTGGGCTCGCCGATCATCCATGCGACGGTGGGGTCGGATTCGAGGTCGTCGATTTTGATGATGGTGGACGTTTCGCGTGCGGAGAGCAGCGCGGAGCCGTCGTCGAGCAGCTGGATGGTGTTGAAGTGGATCCAGTCCCAACGGTTGGAGGCGGTGGGGTCGGATTCGTCGATGCCGGAATGGTCGGTGGACTGCTTGTAGTCGGGGAAGATCTCGCCGAAGTCCGCCAGGAGGGTGACCTCGCCGGTCGAGGTGTCGACTTTGATGATCTGGTCCTGGACGGCGTGGTCGTCTCGGGTGAGGTCGGTGGCGAGGGACACGATGTTCCCGTCGGCGTCGAGCGCGTAGTCGTGGTGGAGGATGAAGCGGTCGCCCAGGTTGATGATCTTTTCGAGTTTGCCGAGGTGGTTCATGCCCACGAAGTGTTTGGTGGAGGCGGAGAACCACATGAGGCCGTCCTGGAAGAGGAGGCGGTGGGCGCGGTAGTAGAGGATGGGGATCTCGCCGCGCAGCACGCCGTTGGCGTCGTAGTAGAACATGAAGTCCTGCTCGTTGGAGTCGTTGCCGAGGATGGCGTAGAGTCCGGAGCCGATGGTCCGCACGGCGTCGTCGTCGGGCTGGACGCTTTGTTCGAGGCGCACCTCCTCCTCGCCGAGCAGCGAGGGGCCTTTGCGGGTGAAGGAGCGTTGGCCGACGGTTGCGCCGTCTTCGTTCGTGAGGGTCAGGGTGATGGTGTTGGTTTCGTCGGGGATGAGGCCGAGGATGAGGAATTCGTGTTCGACGGCGTAGTCCTCGCCCTGTTCGGCGCGGGCGGTGAAGTCGGGGTAGCCTTCGGCGTGGACGGTGTAGGTGACGGCGGTGGCCCGTTCGGTGGTGAAGTAGGCGTAGAGCGAGGTGGTGTTCGTCCCGTACGGGTCGTTCTTGAGGTAGGGGTCCTCGAAGGTGGCGGCGGAGGACTCGCGTTCGGAGGCGAGGGTTTCGTCGGCCATGCGCTGGTAGGCGTCGGTGTACACGTTTTCGATGCGTGCGTTGAGTCTGTCGACGCGGTGTTCCTTGATGGCGGCCTGCACGTTGTCCTGGGTGAGCAGGCACAGGCCGCAGGCGAGCGCGACGGTGACGGCCGCGGCGGCGATTTTGAGCGCGAGGGCGCGCGATGCGATGCGTTTCATAGGTGGGTTTCGGCTTCCTGGTCGTGCGGGGGCGTTCGATGGTGCCCGAACCCGTATTATGCTCCGCCCCTTGGAATTGACATGACCGTATGATGGACGATGGGTGTGGGTGCGCTAGGAGGCTCTTGAACGCGCCGGTATGGCGGCGTTCAGGCGAGGAACCAGGAGGCGATGTCGTGGTAGAGGGCGGGATTGCCTGCGATGAGCTGGTCGGAGCGTCCCACGACGAAGCAGGAGAGCAGCGCGACGGCGATGGACAGCAGCATGAGCGTCAGGACGAGGGTTCGTCCGACGGCGAGCCGCGCGCGTCCGGGCGCGGCCGGCACGTCCCCGCGACGCCGTGCGGCGCGTGCGACGCCGGTCGCGGCGGACCTCGACGGCTGGTCCTCCGTCACGCCTTCGCGGTCGAGGAGCCGCAGGACGACAGGCAGCGCGGCGAAGGCGAACAGCCACGAGAAGTCGCACATGTACCGCCAGCCGAGACCGGCGCTGACCGCGTCGAACGACACGATGAACAACCCCAGGGCGAGGCAGGCGCAGGAGATGATCCACGCCTGCCGGCCGATGCGGCGGCGCAGGAAGGGCGCGGCGAAGGCGAGCAGAAGCAGCGGGCAGAGTGCGGCCATGCCCCCGATCATGGGTTCGGCGTACGCCCATTCGGGCAAGGGCGTCGGACTGAGCGCCAGATAGGGGAACCGGGGGATGAGCCTGGGCGGCAGCAGCAGATAATAGCCGATGAGCGGCAGGACGTTCGCCGCGGGCACCTGGAACGAGGTCATGTCCGTGACGGTGAACTGGTAGGCGTTGCCGAAGTCGAGGAAGGAACCGAAACGCGCGTGGTTGTACGCCATCAGCGGCACGAGCGGCACGGCCGCCGCGGCGACGACCACGAGCGGGGCTCGCAGGGCCGTGCCGGGGCAGACGCGGCGCGCGGCCAGCGCGGCGACGACCTCGCCGATCTGCTCGCGGAAGACGACGAAGCCGAGCAGCGCGGAAAGGCAGAACGTGGGACGGCATCCGAAGTTCGCCGCGATGCACGTCGACCCCAACGCGAGCCTGGGCAGGGACAGTTCCGGCGCGCGCCCCACACGCCACCGATCGCGCGCGCGCAACGGCCTGGCGTCGGTCTGCGCGCCCAGCCAGAACCACAATCCCAGCATCGTCAACGTCAGGGACGCGGCGAACGGCACGGAGTAGAAGTTCGTACGGAACATGAGATAGCCGAATCCGGAAGCCAACGGCACGAATGCCAACGCCACGGACGCGGCCCCCACCGAAGCTCGCGGCATGAGCCGCTTCACCAGCCGGACGGTGACCAGGGCCGTGAACAGGACGGCCAGGAACATGAGCACGTGCATCGCGGCCGCCGCAGGAAGCATCCGGCCCGTCAGCAGCCGGTAGGGGACGAACAGCAGCACCGCCGGCAGCACGCCGAAATACGAATACCATCGGCCCCCATAGAAGGCGTAGTCCCAATACAGGGGCGTGACCCCGTCCGCCAGCAGCGAGGCGCGCACGCCCGTATCATACGGGTTCGCCGCATCGGCCAACGCGTCCGGCACCTCCAGATCCAACCAGGCATGGCCGTCGATGAGCGCGTCCGCCACATGCCCGTACTGGTCGAAGTCGAACGTGTACATGCCATGCTCGTGGAACACCAGCGCGCCCGCGAACCGCACCTGCCACGCCACGTTCGCCACCGTATAGACGGCCAACGGCGCCAACGCCGCCGCGAACGCCCAACGCTGGCGCGCATCCGCGGTATCCAACCGCACCCGCCACAGACGCGAGCCCGGCCTCCACGCCGCCACCAGCAGCGCCGCGCCCGCCATGAGCGCCACACGCGCCGGGCTGAACGAGAACGGCACGCGCACGTTCGCGCGCACCGCGCGAATCGGAATCACGGACCCCTTCGCCTCCTGCACCCACACGCGTTTGACGCCCTCGCCCGGAGAGCGGACGAACAGGGAACGCGCCGACCACGGCGCCACCGTCACCGCACGCTCCGCATGGAACGAGGAACCATCCGCATCGGAGGACGAAGACACCCGCAGATGCACCGTGCGCAGCGCGTCCTGACGCACCGAAGTCGCATCCACCCGCAGATAGTCCGAAGTGCCGTCCGCACGCACCTCCAACCACGCGTGCGCCGGATCCGCCACCCGAAGCCGACCCGCATCCGTGCGCTCCAACCCCGAACCCATCGCGTTCACATACGAGGCGGAATCCGTACTGGAACCGCGCGTGCGCCAAAACGGCAGATTGAAAGCCACGCACTCCACCAACAAAATCACCAGCAGCACGGCGAAACCGACGCGCAGACGGGCGCGCCAGGCCCGGGACAGATAAGGACGATGAGACACCACCCCATTCTAACGGCATTACTCCCACGGCTTCATACCCGCACCCATGTCTGGCTGGATTGAAAGAATATGCCCCATGCCCATACGCCGACCACACCGCAACGCCACATCCGACCGACTCAAGGACGCGCTCGAGCGCGCCCGCGGACTCGCACGGAACCTGTCGCGCACGGGACGCGAAGCCGCCGAAGCCATCGACCCGTTCGGCGCCGCATCGGACCGGGGCGCCGCACGCGCGTTCGCCACGCTCGCCGAAGAGAACACGCAAGGCCATGACGTGATCCGGGAACTCGCCGCGCACGCGCGCCGTCTCGGCCCCCTCGTCAAACGCCGCATACTCGACCTCGAAGACACCCCCGGACGCCTCAAATTCGGCTGGGCCCAACTGCCGGGCCTGCCCGGAGGCGGATTCAGCATCGGCGTGTTCGCCGACCGCGACCACTTCTCCCAGATCGCCTACGCCGACGCCAAAGGACGCGTCTTCGTCGGCAGTGAAATCGGCATGGACGTGCAAAGCCGCGAACCCCGCCTCATATTCACCAACGAACACCACGCCGGACGCATCGGCGGCGGCATCGTAGGCCGCGACCGCGCCGGACGCCTCATGTGGCTCGCCTCCTGGAAACGCGAAAACGGCCTCTACACCCTCGAACAGCTGCGCTACCCGCTGCCCGAAACACAGCGCCGCGGCCTCGAATACCGCGACGCCGTCGCCGCCGGCTTCCTCGCCGCCTACATGCTGCCCCAAACCAGCGGCCTGCTCATCGGATTCGGCGCCGGCAACATCTTCCGCCGCCTCAACCGCGAAGCCCCCATGGGCGCCATCCGCCGCTCCATCCGCGACACCCTCGAAACCCGCGCCCACGGCATGCGCGTCTCCGGACTCGAAGACCACTTCGCCGCCCTCATGCGCGAAGCCGGCGCCCTCGACGACATCCCCGGGCTCGAAGCCGTCCACGGCGCCGAACCCCTCCACCTCTACACCTCCAGCTACTCCGGCTCCTACTTCTTCAGCTGGGACGCCTCCATGGCCCTCACCCCGGCCCTGCGCGCCCTCGCCATCGAAGGCAATCTCAACCGCTTCGCCGCCGTCAGCGCATGGCTCGAACGCAACGCGCGCCTCGGCCTCGAACCCACCGAGGAAACCGTCACCCACGCCCAGGCCGCCACCATCGACATGGACCTCATGGAAGACCCCGCGCTCCTCGCCCTCGGCCCCGGCGAAGCCGCACGAGCCGCCGAAAGCGGACGCAACCCGCTGCTCGCGCTCGCCGACGCCGCCTCGCGCATCGCGCGCGAAGTCGCCGAAGGCGCGCGCGACGGCGCCGAGGACGCCTCCCAAGGCCCCGCGGGACGCGACGACGCCGCCCACAGCGACGCCGGCGACATCTTCTTCACCCGTGAAGGCGAAGACCCGTTCGCGAGGGAGGCGGACATATCGGATGCGTCGGGCGCCTCCGATGCGGTCGGATCCTCCGAATGGGCGTACCGACAAAGTATGGCGCTGCTCGTGCGCCGTCTGCGCCTGCCCTACCGCTTCGACGCCGAAATCCGCTCGAACCTGGCCGAAGGACGCGTCGCCATCGGCTTCACCACCGCAGGCGTCTCGATGATGCCGGCCAGCCGCTACGACCAGCGCACCCACCGTTGGGCCACGCTCTCGGACGAGGAGCGCGCCGCCATGAGCGCCGCCTACAATCTGCGCGTCGGCCTCATCATGGCCGCGTTGAGCTTCGGCGCGAGCGCGCGCGTGCGCGAGGTGTCCCTGCACGTCGACTCCCTCGGTCTGGAGGAGGCCGTCGCCGAACAGGACACCGCCATCGAACGCCTCATGAGCGAGGCGCTCGGCGCGTTCGAACGCATGCACACCGGCGACGTGGGCATGGGCCGCGACAAGGCCGAACCCAAGGACGGCGACGTGCACGGCGATCCCACGCTCGCCCCCGCGCTGGGCGGCGAGCCCGAGAACGCGGCCGAAACCGCGGACAAGCCGGACAGGCCGGACACGGACGGCGTGCCCGACGCGTCCGGCCTGCCGGACGGCGCGGCTTCGGACGGGGATCGGGAGGAAGGCGACGACGACATCGAACGCCGTTTCGCGGATCTCATGCGCGGCATCGACATCGACGAGACCGCGTTCGCCGCACCCGTCAGCGGACGCAACGGCGACATGGACGATCCGGCCGTCCCCGAAGCGCGCCCCGCGCTCTCCATCGGCTTCGGGCAGGGGGATGCGCCCATCGAAGACGACCCTATGAGCATCCTCAAACGCAACCCCACCGTGCGCAACCTCGCCACCGTCACCTTCACGCGGGACGCGTTCCTGCGCCGTGCCGAAAGCGACGGACTGGCCCACCCGGCGGACACGTACCGCATGTTCGGCGCCGTCCTCGACCTGGGCGAGAACGGCGCGCTGCATCCCGTCGACGCCGGCTTCGACCTGCGCGACGAACGCTTCGCGCCGGAAGGTTCCCAGACGCCGCCCGAATCGGACGAGCGCGACTTCGGCCCCGAGACGGCGCGCACGCTCGGCACGGACACGGCGCTCGGCCTGTCCATCCAGCGCGAGGACCTGCTGCGCCGCGCCGAACGCGACCTGCACCGGCTCGCCTCGGAGGACATGCCGTCCGTCGCCAAGGCGCAGACCGCCATGAGGCTCATCGAACGCATCGGCGACCCCGAATTGGACGCGCAGTCCAGCGCCCTGGCCGGAGCGCTCATCGACGGCGAGGACACGCCCGACCTGACGCTGACGTTGTCCGAGGACCTGGACCGCGACCGCGTCAAGGCGCGCGACCTGCTTTTCTCCGGACGCATCGAACAGGCCTTCGAGGTGGCCGAGGACGCCGTGGGGCGCATCGACGCGATGTACGCGCGCGCCGGCGGCGTGCCCCGCTACTTCAACTCGTACGCGGAACGCGTGATCTACAACCGCATGTTCGCCACGCCCGGCGAGCGCACCGTGCTCATCCCGGACAACCTCTTCTACGCGCACATGGAACTGTCCGACGTGCTCGGCCAGATCAAGGGCGCGCACGACGCGATGGACCATCTCAACATGATGGTGGCCTACGCGCCCGCCTACCCGCTCGCGCACCTCAAGCTCGCCCTGCACATGGCGCAGGCCGAGGATTGGGATTCGGCGCGCGCCGCATGCCTCAACGCGCTGCGCGTGGCGCTCGACCGCGACGACGCCGCGTTCGCCTACTACCGCTTCGCCTACGCCGAATGGATGCAGGATCGCTTCGACACGGCCGCGGCCGCCTACATCATGAGCGACCACATCTGCTCCGGCCGCGTGCCCGGCCTGGAGGGCGAACTGCAGGAGCTCGTCTCGCGCGCCGATTCGCAATGCATCCGCGTGCCGGAGACCGTGGAGGAGGCTACCTTCCTGCTCGCCGTGAACGATCTGCCCGTCTGGCCGCACACCGAGGCCGGGGACATCGTGCGCGAGGCGGCGCGTCTGACCGTGGACGAGGGCATGTTCGTGCCGGCGCGCACGCTGTCCGTGGCGGCGGCGCGCATGAACGACGGCGACGGCAACGGCATCGACGTGGTGCAGGCGCAGTTCATCCGCTCGCTCGCCATGTAGACGGGCAGGTTCGGCCGAGACTTAGCGTGACTCGGGTCCGCCGGGACTTCGGTCTGGAAGGGAGGCTCCGTCCGTCCGGCGGTCGGGACCGCTTTGGGTACAATCGATGCGGAACATCGACGGGACAAGGCAGGGGAATATGACGGACGAACAGCTCGCATGGGACTTCGACGCGCCGCAGGCGGGCGCGCCGGTCGCGCCGGACGGGGGCGTCGCGCGTCCGACGCCCGGTTCGGACGCGTGGATCGGGGCGTTGTCCGCCTCCGACGCCGACGCCGCGCGCCTTGACCGGCTCGACGAATCCCTGCTGGACGCCGAACGCGCCCTGCGCCTGTGGACCAAGGTCGCCGCATGGGTGGAGACCGACCAGATCGCCTACTACATCGACGACGCGCCCGTCTCCTCCGACGCCGCCTACGACGCGCGGCTGCGCTGCCTGCAGCGTCTTGAGGCCGCGTTCCCCGCCCTGGACAACCCCCAGTCGCCCACCAAACGGGTGGGGGGCACGTTCTCCAACGACTTCACGTCCGTGCGCCACCCCTCGCGCATGATGAGCCTCGACGACGTGTTCTCCCTGGAGGAGCTGCGCGACTGGTACGACGGCGTGCTGCGCGCCCTCGACTGGCCCGAGGGCAAACCGCTGCCCATGAGCTGCGAGGTCAAGATCGACGGACTCGCCCTGAACCTCATCTACCGTTCCGGCGTGCTCGAACAGGGGCTGACGCGCGGCGACGGCGTCACCGGCGAGGACATCACGCTCAACGTGCGCACCATCGGCTCCATCCCGGCCAATCTGGGCGGGGATGGCGGGGGCGGCGGGGACGTGCCCGAATTCGTGGAGGTGCGCGGCGAGGTGTTCATGCGCTGGGACGACTTCCGCGCCCTCAACGAGGAGCAGGAGGACGCGGGCCGGACGCCCTTCGCCAACCCGCGCAACGCCGCCGCCGGATCGCTGCGGCAGAAGGATCCGCGCGTCACCGCCACCAGGCGGCTCAGCTTCTACGCGCACGGATTGGGCGAACTGCGCTGGGGCGCGGGGGAGGGCGCCTCAGGGCGTCCGCCGGTCAACGACCAATCGGACGCCTACGCGCTGTACGGGGCGTGGGGCGTTCCCGTCTCGCCGCACAACCGCACCGTCACCTCCTTCCAGGAGGTGCTGGACATGATCGAATACTACGGCGAGCACCGCGGCGACATCGAACACGCGCTGGACGGCATCGTGGTCAAGGTGGACGACCTCGCCCTGCAGCGCGCGCTCGGCTCCACCTCGCGCGCGCCCCGCTGGGCCGTGGCCTACAAGTATCCTCCCGAGGAGGTCAACACCACTCTGCTGGACATCACCGTGCAGGTGGGCCGCACCGGCCGCGTCACTCCCGTCGCCGTGCTCGAACCCGTCTACGTGGCCGGCTCCACCGTGGCGCGCACCACGCTGCACAACCCCTCCGACGTGGCGCGCAAGGGCGTGCTCATCGGCGACGTCGTGGTGGTGCGCAAGGCCGGCGACGTGATCCCCGAACTCGTCGGCCCCGTGCCGGAACGCCGCAAAGGACGCGAGGGGGAGCTGCGCGCGTTCGTCATGCCCGAACGCTGCCCGTCCTGCGGCGCCAGGCTCGCCCCCGCCAAGGAGGGCGACAAGGACATCCGCTGCCCCAACGCGGAACGCTGCCCCGCGCAGCTGACCGAACGCGTCATCTCGCTCGCCTCGCGCAAGGCCTTCGACATCGAACATCTGGGCGAACAGTCCGCCGTGGCGCTGACCAACCCGGAGGAGAACCGGCCGGACACCGTCGCCACCTACGCGCCGCACCTGACCGAGATCCTCGTCGCGCCCGGCGAGGAACCGGAACCGTACGAGCCGGCCGAAGGTCTGGAGCTGCCCGCGCGGCAGACGCCCGTCCTGGACGGCGAGGCCGGACTGTTCTCCCTGACCGCGGCCGACCTCAAGGACGTGCGCGTCTGGCGCGAGGCGCCCGTCGTGGAGGTGCAGGAGACCGTCGGCGCCGACGGACGCACACGCCGCACGCGCCGGCGTGTGCGCGGCTCGGGCCTGTGGCATCAGGTGCCGGCCTTCTGGACCGCGCCCACCGCGGCCCGCCGCCTCACCGCCAGGCAACTCGCCGCGCGTGAGGGCGAAGAGGGCGCATACCCCGGCTACGACGTGCCCGCGGACGCCGTCGTGACGCGCATGGAGCGCAAGACCACGCGCGCCGGCGTCATGGACGTGCCCGTCTACGTGCGCCCCGGCGAGAACACGCGCAAAATGCTCGACGAAATGGACAAGGCCCGTCACGCCGACCTGTGGCGCGTGCTCGTGGCCCTGTCCATCAGGCGTCTCGGACCGCCCACCGCACGCCTCATCGCCTCCGCGCTCGGCTCGCTGGACGCCATCGCCGAAGCGGACGCGGACACGCTGACCGCCATCGACGGCGTCGGACCAGAGATCGCCGAATCCGTGGTCGGCTGGTTCGCCGCCGCCAAGGACCCCGAAGACCGGCGCGGCCGCATCCTGCGCGCCTGGCGTGAGGCCGGCGTGGGCGTGCGCCGGGTCGAGGTGAGCGCCCTGCCGCAGACGCTGGAAGGCAGAACCGTGGTCGTCACCGGCTCGTTGGAAGGCTTCTCGCGAGACTCCGCCAAGGAGGCGATCCTGGAGCGCGGCGGCAAGGCCGCCGGCTCGGTGAGCGGGAAGACCGACTACGTGGTCGTCGGCGAGAACGCCGGTTCCAAGGCGGACAAGGCCGAAGCATTGGGCATCCCCATGCTCGACGAGGCCGGATTCCGTATCCTGCTGGAAACCGGCGAAGCCCCGGCCGCGCACGCCTGAACGGAGGACTCTGGCATGGCGCGGCCAAGCACGCTAGTGTGGAAGGCTGCACAAGGAGGACAGATGACAGAACCGACGACACCGACCGCATCAACGCCGCAGGACGACGTGATGCGTATCGAAACCGCGCTATACGAACGGCTGGGCCGCGTCATCGACCCGGAGCTGGGACGCTCCGTCACCGAACTCGGCATGATCGCCGCCATCGACGCGCGGCCGGCCGCCCCGGCCGACTCGCCCGACCCGGTCCCGGGGCCCGCCCCGGCCGCCCCGGCCGGTGCGCCCGTATACGACGTGACCGTGCGCGTGGAGCTCACCGTGGAGGGATGTCCGCTTTCGGAGACCATCGCACGCCAGATCGAAGGCGCGGTCGCCTCCTATCCGGACGCGCGCCTCATCCCGCACGTCGAGACGTCCACGATGAGCGGCGACAAACTCGCCGAACTCGTCGCCGGCCTCAAAGCGGAACGCAAGCGCAACCCGTTCACCAAGCCCGGCGTCAAAACGCGCGTCTTCGCCATCGCGTCCGGCAAGGGCGGCGTGGGCAAATCGTCCGTGACCGCCAACCTCGCGGCCACGTTCGCGGCGCTCGGCTACGACACCGCCGCCATCGACGCGGACATCTACGGCTTCTCCCTGCCGCGTCTGTTCGGCGTGGACACGCAGCCCACGAACCTCAACGGCATGCTCATGCCCGTCACCTCGTGGGGCGTCAAACTCATCTCCATCGGCATGTTCGCCGGCGCGGACCGGGCCATCCTCTGGCGCGGTCCCAGGCTCCAGCGCTCGCTGGAGCAGTTCCTGTCCGACGTGTGGTGGGGCGAGCCGGACGTGCTCCTGCTCGACCTGGCGCCCGGCACCGGCGACATGGCCATCTCCGTGGCGCAGGCCCTGCCCAACGCGGAGCTCGTGGTCGTGACCACGCCGCAGCCGAGCGCCTCGGACGTGGCCGTGCGTTCCGGGCTCGTCGCGCTGCAGGTGCCGATGACCGTGCGCGGCGTGGTGGAGAACATGAGTTTCTATGAGCATCGGGGCGAACGCCTGGAGATCTTCGGCGCGGGCGGCGGCGAGCGCGTGTCCGAGCGTCTGACCTCCGCATTGGGCTATGACGTGCCGCTTATGGCGCGGCTGCCGTTGGATCCGGAGTTCCGTGAGACCGGCGAGGGCGGGCGGCCCGCGGTCCTCAATGAGGACGGGTCCTTGAGGGATGACGGATTGGGTCGTGAGTTCCGGGCGTTGGCCGAATGGCTGCTGGCCGCGGGCCGCTGACGGCTGACAGCTTGCAGCGAACGGTTCTCATTAAGAACCGTGCACGCCCGGTAAGACGCAAACACCCCCGAAACCAGCTATAGGGGTCAGTTTCGGGGGAGTTTCGGTCAGTGGAGGCGTGCACGGTTCTTAATGAGAACCGTTCGCTGCAAGCCAGGATCGGCAGAACGCCATGAGATACCGCTGCCGTCCCACGATCTTTTGGGCGGCCCTCGCCAAGGCTCCCTTCGCCCGGTCATTGCGGAAATCGTCCGCCGTGACGTACATGACCACCCACCCGCGCACCTGCAGCGCGTTCAGACGGGCCGCATCCAACCTCATCCGCTCCGTATCCGCGTGATAGGCCCCCTGATATTCGAACGCGACCCTGCAATCCGGATAGGCCATGTCCAGCAAGGCATAGGAAGACCCCAAGTCCACGCGGTGGTTCGGCGTCGGGTCTCCCAACCCCGCGTCCTTAAGCAGCGCGAACAGCGTCGTCTCCGGAGGTGAATCGGTGTTCTCCGTGATATAGGGCAACGCTTCCATACACTTCCGTCTGCCGGCGAAACGCGGCCCCTCGCGCACGTACCGGCTCAGCTCCTCCCATGATGCCACCTTGCGTTTGACGTCGCGGCTCAGCAGCGCCGCGCCCATCATCGCCAGATCCTCCACGCCGCAATGGTTCGCCATCTGCGCCCACGCCATCGCCGGCGAAGCCATCCAGAACAGCTCATAGGACTCCTTCCTGTAGTCCTCGCGCCCGCGGAACACATGGAACGTGACGCCTTTGACACGTCTACGCAGGGAAGCCTCCGGCACGCCGGCATGGACCGTGTCGTCCCGCAGCGGACAGTCGCGCGGCACCGGCGCGCCCCAATACCGCATGGCGTTCGAATAGCCTACGCGCAGCGGCGTCACGCTCCGTCTCGCCGCCGCATCGCAGCGTTGCCGTTCCATCTTCCTGTTGGCGACGATATCGCTTCGCATAAAGGACTCCATACCCGGACCATAAAGGCCGCGTCCCGCCCGGGGCAAGCCGGAACGGGGATTGTGGACGAGACCTCCGGTCCGCTATCATGATGCCGTGTGTAGATACGATGCGGTAATCACCAGTTTCAACCAAGGCGCGATGGTCGGCGAGGCCGTCGCCTCCGTGCGCGCGCAGATCCTGCCGTCTCGGCGCATCATCGTCGTCGACGACGGTTCCGACGAGCCCGCCTCCATCGCCCTGTTGGACGCCCTTGAGGCGGACGGCGACGTCACCGTCGTCCGTCAGGCGAACGCCGGGGTGTCCGCCGCGCGCAACCGCGGCATCGCGCTCACCGAAGCGCCCTACGTCCTGATTCTGGACGGTGACGACCGTCTCCTGCCGAATTTCTCGCAGCGCACGTCCGCCGCGCTCGACGCATGCGGGGACGTCGTGGCCGCGTCCGGCTGGCTGCGCACCTTCGGCGTATTGTCCTCGACGGTATGTCCGACGGGCGGCGGTGCGGCCGCGTTCGTCGCCCGCAACTGCTGTCCTGCCACCTGCATGGTGCGCCGCGACGCATGGGAGGCGTGCGGTGGCTATGACGAGTCGATGCGCGGCGGATTCGAGGATTGGGACTTCTTCCTTTCCCTGCTGGAGAGCGGGCGGACGGCGCGGATCGACGTCGTCCCCGAGGAGCTCATCGAATACCGGACCGCGTCGTCCTCCTCGAACGTCGCCAGCATGGAACGGAGGCCGGCGCTCATGCGTTATCTCATCGGCAAGCATCATGACCTTTATACGCGGCACGTGGCGGACGCCGTGCTCGGCGTGGAGGCGGCGTCCATCGGTCGTCTGGCCATGTGGGAGGAGCAGGCCGGAGTGGACGGCGTCGGGGCGCTGTCCGGACGGGGCCGGGATTTCATGGCGTCCCCGTCCTATGGCGACGGCGGCATGGCGGCTGCGGTCCGGCTTGCAGCGAACGGTTCCCATTAGGAAAAGTGCGCGCCTCCACTGACCGAAACGCCCCCGAAACTGACCCCTATGGGCCGGTTTCGGGGGCGTTTGCGTCTTATCGGGCGCGCACTTTTCCTAATGGGAACCGTTCGCTGTCAGCGGGCCCCTATCAGATGTGATAATACAGCTCGTACTCCAGCGGGGTCGGGGCCAGGCGCGCCTGGTCGATCTCGCCGCGCTTGAGGTCGATCCACGTCTCGATGAGGTCCGGGGTGAACACGTCGCCGGCGGTGAGGAAGTCGTTGTCCTCCTCCAGCGCGTCCATCGCCTCGGCCAGGGAGCTCGGCACCTGCTTGATGTCGTGCAGCTCCTCCGGGGGCAGTTCGTAGAGGTCCTTGTCCACGGGCGCCGGCGGTTCGATGTGGTTGAGGATGCCGTCCAAGCCGGCCATGAGCTGCGCGGAGAACGCGAGGAACGGGTTGCAGGACGGGTCCGGCGCGCGGAACTCGATGCGCTTGGCGGCGGGGGAGGTGCCGGCCAGCGGGATGCGGATCGCGGCGGAACGGTTGCGGGCCGAGTAGACCAGCGAGACCGGGGCCTCGAAGCCGGGGACCAGACGGTGGAAGGAGTTCAGGGACGGGTTGGTGAACGCCACCACGGAGGAGGAGTGCTTGATGAGGCCGCCGATGTACCAGCGGGCGATGTCGGACAGGCCCGCGTAGCCCTGCTCGTCGTAGAACAGCGGCTTGCCGTCCTTCCACAGGGACTGGTGGCAGTGCATGCCGGTGCCGTTGTCGCCGGTGATCGGCTTGGGCATGAAGGTGACGGATTTGCCGGCGAGCGCGGCGGTCTGACGCACCACGTACTTGTACTTCATGAGGTCGTCGCCCGCGTGCTGCAGGGTGTTGAAGCGGTAGTTGATCTCCTGCTGGCCGGCGCCGGCGACCTCATGGTGGGCGCGTTCCATGTGCAGGCCGACCTTCTGCAGGTTGGAGACCATGTCGTCGCGCAGGTCCTGGTAGTGGTCGAGCGGCGGCAGCGGGAAGTAGCCGAGCTTGACGCGGTTCTTATAGCCGGTGTTGGCGGTGCCGTCCTCCTCGACGTCCACGCCGGTGTTCCACGGGGCCTCGATGGAGTCGACCTCGTAGAAGGAGCGGCGCATGGAGTTCTCGTAGCGGACCTTGTCGAAGATGAAGAACTCGGCCTCGGGGGCGAAGGAGGCGGTGTCGGCGATGCCGGTGGCCTTGAGGTAGGCCTCGGCCTTGGCGGCGACCTGACGCGGGTCGCGCGAGTAGGGCTCGTCGGTCAGCGGGTCCACGATGGAGAAGGACACGTTGAGGGTCTTGTGCTTGCGGAACGGATCGATGTAGGCGGTGGTGACGTCCGGCACGAGCTTCATGTCGGATTCGTTGATGGCCTGGAATCCCTGCATGGACGATCCGTCGAAGGCCATGCCGTCGGTGAACGCGCCGTCGAGGAACTCGTTGGCGGGGACGTTGAAGTGCTGCTGCACGCCGAGCAGGTCGGTGAACTGGACGGAGACGTATTCGACGCCTTCCGTGTTGATAAGGGCTTCGGCTTCTTCCGGCGTATGGGCGAAAATCTTGTTCTCGGCCACGATAGCTCCTTTTATTTCGAGAGGACTTACAGGATTACAGCATAGGGCCTCGCGTTTCACCGGTTTGTGGTTTGGGTTACGAGCATGTTTCGTGTCCGGTGCGCAGGGTGCTCGACGGCGCGGTTTGGCGGATGATGCGGCGGACGGATACGCGCGCGGCCCGCACGGAAGGCGTTCCGTGCGGGCCGCGTCGTTTTTTTTTTCGGCGTCCGATGGCGGTCGGAGCGGTCAGCGTCCGCGCATGGCGCGGCGGCTGATGTGCTGCGGACGGTTCGGGTCGATGCCCTTGGGGATGCCGTAGCCGGACTTCATCTGCAGGGTGCGCAGACGGTCGTTGAGGGTGTCGAGCTCCTGCTTGGTGAGCATGAAGCGGCGACGCGGGTGGATGGCGGCCATGAGCTTGTTGGAGTGGTTGGAGGGCACGTAGCTCTTCTGCCTGCTGATGGTGCGGCGCAGGTCGGACAGGCGCGTCTGGCCCTCGCCGGTGCCCACGAGGATGCGGTAGACGGGGATGGCGGAGCCGGCGGTCACGCCCTTGATGGCGTGCTCCTGGCGGTCCATCTGACGGCTGACGCGGTTCTTGTCGCCTTCGCCGAGCAGATAGATGCCGTTGTAGCCGGTGCCGCGCCAGATGGCGTCCTTGGTGCGCGCGTCCACCCACACGGGCTGCTCGGGAAAGGTGAAGCCGGCCTTGCTCATGTTGGTCAGGATGCTGACGGCGGCGCCGGGGCGGCCTTCGAGCTGCTTATAGCCCACGCGGTCTGCGCGGTTGGTGAGGACCATGGTGCCGAAGAGGGCGCCGAGCATGACGGCGGCGACGATGAGGAAGATCCAGCTCAGCCACGACCAGTGGAAGACCACGCCCAGCACGACGGCCAGGACGATGGGGGCGACGAACGCGCCGCCGCACAGCCACGGCAGCTGCCTGTCCTCCTTGTAGGTGTATTTGAAAATCTGGATGATCTGCTTGATCGTCCCGGGCTTCTTGTCCTTCTTCTTCTCGTCCTTGTCAGCCATTCTTCCTCGCTTGGATGTCGGATGTGAGCATACTGGCCGTCACTTTACCATCACATGTGCCCGTAGGGGATTCGGCCCGCATGAGGCGCCGGGAGCGCCATGCGGGCCGAGGACGTTCAGCGCGTGTGCAGGGGGCGTCCGTCCGCTTTGAGCAGGGCCTCGCCGAGCGTTTCGGCGAACGTGGGATGGGGGTGGATGAGGCGGGCCGCCCGGGAGAGGGGAACGCGGTTGCCGACGAGCTGCTGCGCCTCGGCGATGAGGTCCGAGGCTTCGGGCGCCACGATGTGCACGCCCAGCACGAGCGTGTCACCGGCGGTTTCGGCGGTTTCGGACGCTTCGGGACCGTCGGGCGCGGGGCGTCCGGACACGACGGTCATCGCCCCGGAGGCGCCGCCCATCATCATGCGCGCGTTGCCCATCATGGGGTAGGCGGTCTCGGTCACGTCCGTCCAACGCGGGTCCGCCTTGGCCTGCGCGCCGGTCAGGCCCACGGTGGCCGCCTCGGGTGAGGAGAACACGATGCCGGGCACCGTGTCCTCGTCCACCGGTTCGGGGTCGAGCCCCGCGATGGCCTCGGCGGCGACGACGCCCTGCGCGAAGGCGCGGTGGGCGAGCGCGTGTCCGGCGACCACGTCGCCCACGGCCCACACGTGCGCCATGCCGGTGCGTCCCCACGGGTCGACGTCGATGTGTCCGCCCGCGCCGATGCGGATGCCGTCGCGCCGCAGCCAGTCGAAGTCGGTGTTGGGGTCGCGTCCGATGGCGGCGAGCGCCAGTTCGCCGTACGCTTGGTGTTCCTCGCCGTCCTTGCCGACGATGTAGGTGACGGTGGCGCCGAGGTTGTCGCCGGTGGCGACGCCGGTGACGTTCGCGTTCTTGACGACGGTGACGCCTTGGCGTGCGAGTTCGCGGGTGAGGGCGGCGCCGCTGCGGCGGTCCCATGCGGACAGGACGCGGTCGCGTCGGATGATGAGGGTGACGTCCACGCCGGCGGCGTTCCATAGGGAGGCGAATTCGACGGCGACTGCGCCTGCGCCGATGACGACGGCGGAGGCGGGGAACGCGTCGAGTTCGAGGGCTTGGGTGGAGTCGATGAGGGCTCCCGAGAAGGGATGGCCGGGCAGGGGCCTGGGCCGGCCGCCGGTGGCGACGACGACTTCGCGGGCCTGGATGTCCACGGTTCGGCCGAGTGGTTCGGCGGGGCGGTTCGCGCTGACGCGTTCGACGGGAGCGCCGGCCAGGGCGAGGGTCAGGGGCGTGGCCGAGCCGTCCGATGCGGGTGCGCCGGGGGTGAGTCCGGTGACGGCGGCGTGCAGGACGGTGATGCCGCGTTGGGCGACGAGTGAGGCCAGGCCTTGGGTCATGGTGGCGACGACGTTTTCGCGGTAGTCGCGCAGCCTGCCGTAGTCGATGCCGTCCACGGAGGCCTGGACGCCGAGCGTGGAGGCGTGGCGTACGACGTCGATGGCGTGCGTGGCGGTGATGAGCGCCTTGGAGGGGATGCAGCCGCGGTTGAGGCAGGTGCCGCCCAGCGTGGCGTCCTTTTCGATGAGCGCCACGCTCATGCCGAGTTGCGCGGCGCGCAGGGCCGCGGAGTAGCCGCCGGGGCCGGCGCCGATGACGGCGATGTCGTACTGCTCGCTCAAGTGGTCCTCCTTGGGTGTGTGGGGAACGGTTGAGGTCCATCATAGGGAGCGGAGGGCGATGGCGCGCGTTTCGCCGCGGACTGAAAAAGGGGCCGGTCCGACGCGTCCGTGCGTCGGACCGGCCCCGTGGACGGTTCCGTGCGGGTTTATTCGGGGAAGTGTCCGCGCTTGGGGTCGCGCGGCTTGGGCAGACGCCAGCGGCGCACCTGGATGGCGCGGCTCCAGGCGTAGGATGCGGAGCGCGAGCCCTTGGCCACGGAGACCTCGCCGAACTTGTCGATGAGCTTGCGCTTGAGCTTGCGCCACATGAGCCACACGTCCACGATCACGGCGATGAGGTAGGCGTACATGAGGATCATCATCGCCATGGACACGTACATGTTCTGCGCCACGGTGGTGAGGATCATGGAGAGGATGAGGATGGCGAACGCCACGGGGATGAAGAACTCGCCCACGTTGAAGCGCGCGTCCACGTAGTCGCGGATGTAGATGCGCCACGGCAGGCGCTCCGACTTGGGCATGTGGTTGACGTCGCCGCTGCGCATCGCCTCGTATTCGGCGTTCTCACGCTCGCGCATGCGCGCCTTGGCGGCCTTGGCGCTGGCCTTGCGGTCGGTGGGGACCAGGGGGCGGATGCCCTGCGCCTGCGCCTGCTTCATCTTGGGGGTGGGGCGTCCCTTGCCCTTGGTGGGGGCGGCCTTCGCCGCGCTCTCCACGGGCTCCTGGGCCGCTTCCTGCTTCTTGAGGGGGTTCCATGTCATGCTTGCAGGTTACGGTGACGTCTAGACGCGTCGGATGGCGCGAAACGGCGTCATTGCGCCGTCCGCGGGGCCATCGAGGGCCCGTTCGGACGGGGCTGGGACGCGGATGGTATAAGGAAAACGCGAAGGAGAACGATTCCATGGCACAACTGACCGCGGAGGAGATCCGCGCCCGGGTCGAGGGCGATTGGAGCCGCATAGTGGACGTGCTGAACCGCAAGATCGCCATGCAGGCGATCTCGGCGCACGGCATCACCGGCGAGCATATGCGCCGTTCGGCCGAGTTCGTCGCCGAGGAGCTGCGCGGCGTGGGCGTGGACGCGAAGGTCGTCCAGGCGCACAATCCCGACGGCACCCCGGGCGCCTGGGAGGTGATCGGATCGAGGATCGTGGATCCGGACGCGCCGACGGTGCTGCTGTACGCGCACCATGACGTGCAGCCGGTGCCGGATCCGGACGAATGGGACACCGACCCGTTCGTCGGCACCGAGATCGACGGCCGTCTCTACGGCCGCGGCGCCGCGGACGACGGCGGCGGCATCGCCATCCACTCCGGTGCGCTCAAGGCGCTCGGCGACGACCTCAAGGTCAACGTGAAGGTGTTCGTGGAGGGCGAGGAGGAGATGGGCTCGCCCAGCTTCATCCCGTTCATCGAGGAGCACCGCGACGAGTTCGACTCCGACGTGATCGTCGTGGCCGACTCGGGCAACTGGGCGGCGGACGTGCCGTCCCTGACCACGTCCCTGCGCGGCAACACCTGCGTGGACGTGACCGTGCGCGCGTTGAGGCATCCGGTGCACTCCGGCCAGTACGGCGGCCCGGTGCTGGACGCCAACACGCTCGCCGCCATGCTCATCGCCTCCATGTACGACGCGGACGGCGATCTGAACGTGCCGGGCGTGAAGGCGGAGGAGCCCATCGGCGGCCTGCAGCGCGACCTCGACGAGGCCGACGTGCGCGCCGACGCGGGCATCGTGGACTCGTACCGTCTGGCCGGCACCGGCTCCATCGCCTCGCGCATGTGGACCAAGCCGTCCGTCACGGTCATCGGCTTCGACGCGCAGGGCGTGGACGGTTCGTTCAACGTGATCGCGCCCGAGACGCGCTTCCGCCTGTCCATGCGCACCGCGCCGAACCAGCGTCCCGAGGAGGCTCAGCGGGCGCTCTCCGAGTTCCTCAAGGCGAACGCGCCGTTCGGCGCCGAGGTCGAGGTCGTGCCGGGCGAGAACGGCATGGGCTGGGCCATGGACCCGGATGCGCTGGCCGTCAAGGACGCGCTGGAGGCGATGGAGGAGGCGTTCGGCGTCGCCCCGGTCAACAAGGGCGAGGGCGGCTCCATCCCGTTCATCCCCGAACTGCAGCGCATCTTCCCCGACGCGCAGGTGCTCGTCACCGGCCCGGAGGATCCGAAGGCCAACGCGCACAGCCCCAACGAGTCCCTCTCCCTGCCCGGATTGAGGGACAACGTCGTCACCGAGGCGCTCCTGCTCGCCAAACTCGGCAAGTAGGCCGGTCCGCGGCGGCGCTTCGGCGCCGCCGCCCCAATCCCCTCGGAGTCTCGTCCGCACATGCGTTTATGGTGGTGCGCCGACACGGGAGCTGCCCCAAGGCGGCTGAGAGGAGGTCTCACGGACCTCGACCGATGGAACGTGGCCGGATAATGCCGGGCACGGAATTGTCGCTCTTACCAAACCCCGTGCCTTGCCATGCCCGAAATACGGGACATGAGCCATCGAAAGGCACAACCATCATGACCGCAAACGCCGCGAACGCCGCGAACGCCATCGCCAAAGCCAACTACAGATGGCGCGTCGTGGACATCGTCGTCGCCGCCATCATCGCCATCGCCTCCGGCGTCATCTTCTGGGCCTGGGACATCGTCTGCGCCGCCCCCTTCGCCCTCTTCGAGGCCGTCACCCCCGGATTCGAAGGCCTCCTCAACGGCATCTGGCTGTTCGCCGGCCCCCTCGCCGCCGTCATCGTGCGCAAACCCGGCGCGGCCCTCTTCGCCGAACTGCTCGCCGCGTTCCTCGAACTGACCCTCGGCAACCAGTGGGGCGTCGGCGGATCGCTCATCGTGGGCCTCATGCAGGGCGTCGGCGCCGAACTCGCCTTCGCCGTCCTCCTGTGGCGCAAGTGGAACGCCGCCACCGCCATGCTCTCCGGCGCGCTCGCCGGCGTGGCCTGCTGGGCCTACTACTGGATGACCAACCCCGGTTGGAGCATGACCTACGTGACCGTCTACCTCGTCACCTCCGTCATCTCCGGCCTGCTGTTCGCCGGAGCGCTCATGTGGTTCCTGCACCGCGCCATCGCCGCCACCGGCGTGCTCGACCGCTTCGCCTCCGGCCGCGTGGAGGCCCGCGTCTGATGCGCGTCGACGCCGCCCGCGTCCAGGCCCGAGGCTGGGGCTGGCGCCATGCCACGCGCAAGGACTTCGCCGTACGCGACCTCGACCTGACCATCGAGCCTGGCGAACGCGTGCTGCTGCTCGGCGCGTCCGGCGCCGGCAAAAGCACCCTCATGGGCGGCCTCGCCGGCGTGCTCGGCGGCAGTGAGGAAGGCGAACAGGCCGGCACGCTCACCATCGACGGCGCCGACGCCTCCGCCGCGCGCGGCAGGGTCGGACTCGTCCTGCAGGACCCCGATTCGCAGATCATTCTCGAACGCGTGGGCGACGACGCGGCCTTCGGCTGCGAGAACCTCGGCGTGGAACGCGAGGAGACCTGGCGGCGCGTGCGCGAATCGCTCGACATGGTGGGCCTCGCGGACCTCGACCTCGATCGCTCCACACGCCACCTGTCAGGCGGACAACGCCAACGCCTCGCCTTGGCCGGCGTGCTCGCCATGCGCCCCGGACTGCTCCTGCTCGACGAACCCACCGCCAACCTCGACCCGGACGGCGTGCGCGAGGTGCGCGACGCGGTCGGACGCGTGCTGGAGCGGACCGGCCAGACCATGGTCGTCGTCGAACACCACATCGACGTCTGGCTCGACCTCATCGACCGCGTCGTCGTCATCGGCAGGCGGACCCCGTCCGATCCGGCCGCCACGCTCATCGCGGACGGCGCGCCCGACGAGGTCTTCGGACGCTACGGCGACCTGCTCGCCTCCGGCGGCGCATGGGTGCCCGGCCGCGCGGTGCCCGACCGTCGCCCCCGCGTCGAAGGGGCGTCCCGCTTGGACGAAGAGCCCGCGCTCACGGCCGAAGACCTGAGCTTCGGACGAGGCAGGGTGCTCGGCCAAGGCATCGACCTCGCCTTCCGATCCGGCGAGGTCACCGCGCTCACCGGCCCCAACGGCGCCGGCAAATCCACGCTCGCGCTCACCCTCGCCGGCCTGCTCGAACCGCTCGCCGGACACGTGCGCGTGCGCGCCGACATCGCCCAAGGCGCCCGCGGCGACGAACCCGGACGCTGGCGCAGCCGGGAACTGCTCGGACGCATCGGCATGGTCTTCCAGGAGCCCGAACACCAGTTCGCCGCGCCCCTCGTGCGCGACGAGGTAGCCATCGGACCCAGATCCATGGGCGTGGGCGAATCCGAGGCGTACCGCATCGCCGACGACATGCTGGAACGCATGAACCTCGCCCGATTCGCCCAAGCCAACCCCTACACGCTTTCCGGCGGCGAGAAACGACGGCTCTCCGTCGCCTCCATGCTCGCCTGCGCGCCGCGCGTGCTCATCATGGACGAACCCACCTTCGGACAGGACTTCACCACCTGGACCGAAATGGTCGACCTCATCGCCGCGGTCTGCGACCGCGGCTCCGCGGTCGTCGTCGTCACCCACGACGAACCCCTCATCCGCGCTTTGGGCGCCAGACGCGTCGAATTCTCGTTCGCGCCCGCCGCCCACGGCTCCGAACCCGCACGGGGAAAGGAACGGCAATGACCCAAACCGCGACCATCACCCTCGCTGTGCGCGAAGGCGACCGCGCGCGCATGCAGACGCCGGAGCGGACCTCGGAGCGAAGCAGCCGGAGCGCGCGCGTCTTCCGCCCCATGGACGCCGTGACCGTCAGCGCCCCCACCGACCGCAGGGAGCCCGCCAAGGCGGCCTCGCCCTCATGGTTCGTGGCCGGCGTGAACCCCGTCACGCGCATCCTCGGCGCGCTGCTCATCTGCCTGCCCATGTTCGCCAGCCTCGACGTGGTCTCCGCGGCCACCGCCTTCGGCCTCGAACTGGCCCTGCTGTGGGTCGGCGGCGTGGCCCCTTGGACCGTGTTCCGCCGCACCTGGCCGGTGTGGATCGCCGCGGCCGGCAGCTTCGTCTCCGTGCTGCTCTACGGCAAGACGGGCGGCGACGTCATCTGGCAGGCCGGATGGATCGTCGTCTCCCAGAATTCCGCCTATCTGGCGTGCGCCACGTTCCTGCGCGTCGCCGCCATCGCGGTGCCCGGCGTGATCCTCGCGCTCGGCCTCGACCCCACCGATCTGGCCGACGGCCTCGTGCAGATCGCCCGCCTCTCGCCGCGTTTCGTCTACGGCGCGCTGGCCGGTATGCGCATGTTCACGCTCCTGCAGGACGATTGGCGCGCGCTCGGACTGTCGCGCCGCTCGCGCGGCCTGGGCGACGGCAACGCGGTGCGCCGCGCCTGCTCGCAGGCCTTCGGACTGCTCGTGCTGTCCATCAGACGCGCCACCAGACTCGCCACTGCGATGGAGGCGCGCGGCTTCGGCGGCGAAGGCGAACGGGGCGACGCACGCGTCAGCTCCCTGCATCCGAGGGACGCGGTCTTCTGCCTCATCTGTCTGGCCATCCCGTGCGTGGCGATGGGCCTGTCCGTCGCCACGGGCAGCTGGCGTTTCTCCTTCCACGGCGCCTGAGCACGCGGTGAGCCTACGGCGCCTGCGCGTCCTTCCTCCACGATCCCCCACATTGCACCCGGCCGCGCCCGCACCAGCAGGCGCGGCCTTTTTACAACGATGGACGTGTCGATCTTGACTCACTGGAGATTTCCGGTTTTTCGTACCCGCCATCAGGTTTCGTCTCGTCGGAGTCGACAGTGATGAATAACGTCACTGGAATCGGTTCAGCTGGCTACCCATCGGTTGGCTGTCGAAAACGGTCACTATGAAGGTGTGGCAGTTCGTCCTTTCGCTGATAACAAGCGCCATCGTCGGATTCTTCATTATCCTCTTCGTATTCGCCGCGGTTTCGGGCGTCGCGGACACACCCACTTCTTCGGCACAGGGTTCTTCGCAGTCGGAACAAGGCACGGATGAGTCGAAGGAATCGAAAGAGAAGAAACCTGCGAAACTCAAGTCCATCACTGTCGAATACTCGGGAAGCAGTGAAGACGGCACTGAAATCAACGAATCGACGGAGGGCATATCCGTAGAAGGTGAATACTCCGATGGAAGTACCAAGGAAATCTCCGAAGGCTTCACCATCAAGAACCCCGGAGTGCTGAAGGCCGGTGAGACCCAGGAATTCACGGTGGTCTACAAGGGATTCGAAGGTTCGTTCTCGGTGACCGCAAGCGAAAACGACGAGCAGTTCAAGGCATCGTCGCAGGACATTGCCTTCGACGAGCTGGCGCGTAATCCCGAAGCGAACAAGGGCAAGAAGATCCATTTCCGAGGCAAAGTGGTGCAGGTGATGGAGGATGATGTGATGCCGCAATATCGTGTGAGCGTTTCGGAGGGCGCTTACGGCATCTGGGACAGCAGCCAGGTGATTTACGTGATGTATGCCCGTTCGGAAAGCGACAACCGCATTCTGGAAGACGACATCGTCGATATCTGGGGCACTTCGACCGGCACCATCACCTATACTTCCACGATGGGAGGGGATATCACCATCCCCAGCATGATGGCGCGTATCATGCAGGTCAGTCAGTGATGGGCTGAGCGCGTTGGGTTTGGCCTCATCGTCCGTTGAATCATATGGACGATGAGGCCAAACCATTTGCGATTGGGCCAACAGCATATCCGATGAGCTGGTTTGCTCGATACTGCTTCTGACGGTATGTCGGATTGTCACAGATGAGGCCGATCACTGCCACAGTGATGGTGGAATGGGTGATTCCGGGGCATCGTGGCGGGATTTTCTGCCACGATGAGGGGAAAATGCTTGCTTTCAGAGAACCGTGGCAACGATTCGTGCCACGGTGGGACAATCAAACGTTGCAATTAGGCAGCGTGGCAGAACTGTTATTTGGTGGATCGTTGGAATTCCGGGCTTTTGGGTAGTCATGGCTCTTTGCGCACCATGGGTGCGACTGCCACGGTCAATCCAGATATCCGATTTTCGCCCACTGTGGCAGAATAACGTGCCACGGTGAACGAAATGTTTGGAAATCGCAACGACCGTGGCAGACGAAACTGCTATGGAAATGACGGATGAAGCCCATGGCGTCTGATGGAAGGACTCCGGTATATATAGGACGGGGTGCGGTAGGGTGGTGCGCATGCCTATCAACCAGACTTTGCTTGACAATCCGAAATCCGAACGCGTCAAGCGCGTGGCCGACCTGGCGCGCGCCAAGGGGCGCGAACGCTCCGGACGCTTCCTCATCGAAGGACCGCAGTCCGTGCGCGAGGCGGTGGGCCACCGTCCCGACGTAGTGCGCGACCTGTACGTGGCGGCCGGCGACTCGCGCGGCGGCTACGCCTCCGAAACGCTGGAACGCATCGTGGACGCCGCGCAGGACGCGGAGCGCACGCAGGGGGCGCGCATCTACGTGCACCGCGCCACCGACGAGGTCATCGCCAGGATGAGCGGCGACGCGCAGGGCATCGTCGCCGTGGGCGACATCGAGGCGCTGCATGCGGAGATCTCCGGCGTGCGTCTGTCCAAAAGGCCGCTCGTGGCCGCGTTCTGGCAGGTGCGCGACCCGGGCAACGCCGGCACGGTGATCCGCGCCGCCGACGCCGCCGGCTGCGACGCCGTGGTGTTCGTGGACGAATGCGTGGACCCGCTCAACCCGAAGGTGATCCGCTCCACCACCGGCTCCCTGTTCCACCTGCCGGTGCTGCGCATGGGCGTGGGCACGTTCCTCAGCTGGATGGAACGCTCCAGGATGGAGACCATCGCCGCCGACGTGTACGGCATGGAGGACCGCAGGCCCGAATCCCTGCCGGACGTGCTCGCCGCCTACCGCGGCGCGGACGGGAGCGGCGAGGCCGTACTGTTCGGCAACGAGGCCAGGGGCCTGCCCTCCGCGGTGCTGGAGCGCATGGACCGCATCGTCTCCATCCCGCTGTACGGCAAGGCCGAATCGCTCAATCTGGGCACCTCGGCCGCGGTCATGCTCATGAGCATGGCCATGGCCCGCCGCTGAGCGCGGCAAGGCGGTATCATCCCAAGGTCGCCGGCTTTGGAAGGGACGGCGGCAGGCGTCTCCCGCACGTTGATGCACACGTGTGGCGCTCGTTGATGTCGAGTCGTGTGGGAACAATGTGATGTTGGACAAACGCTTGGAAAATGCGTGTTTTCGCGCGTTTTCTCCCCAAGCAAGAGACAAGGAAAGGGTGCTCGTGGCAGAAGCGCTATTCGATGCCCAGTCGGTGACCGATGCGGTCGCCGAAGGCATCGCGAAAATCCAGAACGCCTCCACGCTGGAGGAATTGAAGGCCGTCAAGACCGAATACGCCGGCGCGGATTCGGCGATGACCAAGGCCAGCAAGGCCATCGGTTCGCTGCCCAAGGATCAGAAGAAGGAGGCCGGACAGCTGCTGGGCAGGCTGCGCGCCGACTTCGGCCGCGCCTACGGCCCCAAGGAGCAGGAGCTCAAGGAGGCCGCCGAGGCCGCCGCGCTGGCCGCCGAGACCGTGGACATGACGCTGCCCGTCAACCGCCGTCCGCTCGGCGCGCGCCATCCGCTCGCCAAGCTCATGGAGGACGTGGAGGACTTCTTCGTGTCCATGGGATGGCAGATCTCCGAAGGCCCCGAGGTGGAGGCCGAATGGTACAACTTCGACGCCCTGAACTTCGGCCCGGACCATCCGGCCCGCCAGATGCAGGACACCTTCTACGTCAAGGGCAACCAGGCCATGGACGCCGCCGGCTTCGTCGGCTCCAACATGGTGGTGCGCACGCAGACCTCCTCCGACCAGGTGCGCGCGCTGCTCACCCGCGGCGTGCCGCTGTACATCGCCAGCCCCGGCCGCGTGTTCCGCACCGACGAGCTGGACGCCACGCACACGCCGGTGTTCCACCAGTGCGAGGCCCTCGCCGTGGACAGGCATCTGACCATGGCCGACCTCAAGGGCGTGCTGGACAAGCTCGCCGTGGCCATGTTCGGCCCGGAGGCCAGGACGCGCCTGCGTCCCAGCTACTTCCCGTTCACCGAGCCGAGCGCCGAGCTCGACCTGTGGTTCCCGGACAAGAAGGGCGGCCCCGGCTGGCTCGAATGGGGCGGATGCGGCATGGTCAACCCGAACGTGCTCAAGTCCGCGGGCCTGGACCCGAACGAATACACCGGTTTCGCGTTCGGCGTGGGCATGGAGCGCACGCTGCTGCTGCGTTCCGACATCAACGACATGCACGACCTCGTCGAGGGCGACGTGCGTTTCGCCGAACAGTTTGTGATGGGGGAGTGACCGCTCATGCCTATGATCGACATCGATTGGCTCAAGGAACACGTCGAGGTCCCGGAGGGCCTGACGTACGAACAGCTCGCCAAGGACCTGGTGAAGGTCGGCCTTGAGGAGGAGGAGATCCACTCCTCCCAGGTGACCGGACCCATCGTGGTGGGCTACGTGGTGGACGCCACGCCGGAACCGCAGAAGAACGGCAAGGTCATCAACTGGTGCCATGTGGACTGCGGCGACGAGTGGAACGAGACCGACGAGGACGGCAACAAGGTCCCGCGCGGCATCATCTGCGGCGCGCCGAACATGAAGGCCGGCGAGAAGGTCGTGGTGACCCTGCCGGGAGCCGTCCTGCCGGGCGACTTCCGCATCGAGCCGCGCAAGACCTACGGCCACATCTCCAACGGCATGTGCGCCTCCGAACGCGA
>Cebus_capucinus_imitator_PRJNA485217_SSR056__coassemble_555_pt1 | contig 43445 bp, 32 predicted proteins | sample Cebus_capucinus_imitator_PRJNA485217_SSR056__metabat2_high_PE_007 | metagenome-assembled genome bin Cebus_capucinus_imitator_PRJNA485217_SSR056
AAACACGCCAAACACATTGGAAACACTAACATCCACCGGCGTGTCGAAAAACACAAACAAACCACCAAAAAACCGGCATGACGCAGAGAGCCAAGGCCCGGTCTCCCTCCAGCGAGGGAGGCGGCGACGCGAAACGCCGACAGAGGGAGACCACCCAAGCGGCCCGTCGGTAAAGCAAACGCGAAACCGGGTGTATACCTGAATCATGACGAAGAAAATCGCAGTATTGACCGGCGCGGGCATCTCCACGTCCGCAGGCATCCCCGACTTCCGCGGCCCCGACGGCGTATGGACCAAACATCCCGAACAGCAAAGCGTCTACGACATCGAAGCGTTCCTGCACGATCGGGACGCACGCGAATACTCGTGGCGCTGGCAGAAGGAATCCCCCGTATGGAACGCACGCCCCGGCATCGCGCATCAGGCACTCGTCCGCCTCGAAGAAGCCGGCATGCTCACGCTGCTCGCCACGCAGAACTTCGACGCCCTACACGAAAAAGCCGGCAACACGTCGGACGTCATCGTGAATCTGCACGGCACCATCGGCACCTCGCACTGCATGCAATGCCATGCACGCTATGCCACAGCCGACATCATGGCGCGACTGGACGAACAGCCCGATCCGCATTGCCGCAGGCGACTGCCCTACCGGGGCGACATGCCGTGCGGCGGTCTCATCAAAACCGACGTCGTGTACTTCGGCGAAACGCTGCCCGACGGCGCGATGGAAACGTCCATCGAACGTGTGCGCGAAGCCGACGAATTCTGGGTCATCGGCTCCACATTGGAGGTGTTCCCCGCCGCATCGCTTGCGCCCGTCGCCGCGGATGCGGGCGTGCCGATCACCATCATGAACATGGGCCGCACACAGTATGACCGGCTCGCCACGCACCTCATCCACAAGGACATCGCCGTCGCCCTCCCCCGGTTTGTGGAGGAGACCCTGGGCGCGTCCACGAACCGTTGACGCCCCGGCGTGGTTGACGGTCCGACGTGGTTGACGCCTTGGCGTGGTTGACGGTCCGACGACGTCTGGGGTAGTCACCCGTGCCGTTCAAAACGTCATCAGCATCGACCCCACATGCCACGAACAGGCCGTGTATCGCCTGCGCCTTCGGGGATATCACATGAACCGTTCTGAACGTCACCTGCGCCGTTTGGGGCACCACCTGCGTAGATTGGCACGTCACCTGCGCCGTTTCAGCCAACAAGTGCGCATTCCAATCGTCTCGTGCGCACCTCCCCTTCCAAAGAACCAGGACATTCCGCCTCCAGCCACCAACCCCGACCACACAAAACCGCATGTTTCCAAGGTTTTGCCCAACCACCGCCAACAGCGGAAACCGCAATCCGCCGGCCCTTCACGGGAAGGGCACGCACAAAACCCGCAAAACGCGCACATGTCGCCCCAAACCGCACACACGTCATTCCAAACGCGCACACGCCGGCCCAAACAACACATTCGCCGCGCAAAACAACACACGGAACACCAAGAAACACGCCATAACGCTCTGGATCCCACCTGATACATATGCCCGGTGGCGGTAGGCGACGCGTCCCGGCGCCGCCCCTCAAACCGAGCCCCCAGACATACCCCCGCTCCATCCATCTCAAAAGCATTCGACGGGCTCTATGGTCAGGAACCGCCCGCCAGCTCCATGCCCGATCAAGCGAGAATCAGCACGGAATACGAATGTAAAGCGTCCATTCCCCATCTTCGATGGCGCCGTTCATTGTTCCCCCGATATCTTCGATATGCTTTCGATGCAGGGACAGTCCTTGCTGCAATCCTGACGGCCGACGCGGTTCATTTGCTCTCTGTACCGCCTCGCCGCCGTCATGCTGCGCCACACCGTTCGACTGGACTATGACCACGTTGCACCGTTCCGACGAAACCGTCAGGTAATAGGGGATTCGTTTATCCGCATGTTTGCTGATGTTCGTATAAAGTTCCCCTATCAGATCCGTAAGCGTTGAGATCTCGTCCATATCATCCGGTTTTTTGCACGCACTGAAACGATCAAGCCTTACGGCGGAAGATCCTCGGAATCCGAGTCGACTCAGACGACTGTCGCCGGAGGCGCAAGCACGCGTAATCATCTCGATCAGGGAACCCTCCATCATGCCCTCGGTCAGTGTGGACGCCCCGGTTGAAGGGGCTGCATCCCTCTTCGATTCATCCGCCACATCGTGTACGACGGCATCCGTAACATCATCCTCCGTATCGTTCAGAAGAGGTTTTCCGAGCAGGCGGATCACCGCATGCACATCATCGAGAGCGTCCAACGCGGCCTTGTTGACGGCTTCCCAATCGCTTGCGCAATCCGGCATGCTGGATGATTTGTCACATACCACGACCTCGCTCTCCGCTCCGTTTTCAGCCATATGCTTCTGCGCCACGAACGCAATGAACGACAACGTTCCGGTTACACCATCATGGGTTTTGCCGGCAATAGCCGCGTCTCTGCGCAGCATAGCCACCTGCTCGTTGGCATGAGCCAATTCAATCTCCTTCGCCCGCAATATGAGCATGAGCGCACGATGCCCCTGCACAACCATAAAGAGCGCCACATAAGCGAGGTACAGCACGCAGACCGCAGCCTGCACCCACTGCATGGCGCCGCCTTGCACGACATGGCCACCTATATCCAGCACCATCAGTTCCAGCAAAGGCACCCCCACGGTGACGCCCATAAACAGCACGTCGTTGTCGACGATGTCGCCGAGCAGACCAATCCACTTACGCCGGATGGGGGATAGTATGTCCAAGCGATGACTTGCCTTCTTGCGGAAACCTCGAAGGATGTGCACCGTAAGGTATCCGATCAGCGATGCCAAGGCGATGACCGACATCAACAACCAGAAGGGATCCTCTGACCTCATCCAAATCTGAGCGGCCAAAACGTATCCGCCTCCCAGAGGAACGGCAACCATCAGGAAACGCCGAGACGACCGCGCATCCTCATGCAGATCCTCCATGACGTCCTTCCACTCCAAGTCACTGTTCTTCGACATGATGGTTCCTCCTCAACGTCGCTGTTATGGCCTGCGTTTCTCCGTTTAGGTGGAATATATGTCGGATTCACCGCATCGGCATGTGCGGCGTCACCTATTCGGATGACTCCCCTACCGGACAATTCGATATCACACCGATACGCCGGACGGGAGCTCTCCGTTCGTTGTTTCAGCGCGTGTGGCGAGGCCCGGACATCCAAATTGCAATAGCCTGTCCTCGATTGGCTGCGTTGAGCTTGTTGAACAAGCGGGTGGTGTGCGTTTTCACTGTGTTGACCGAAAGGCCAAGCGACTCGGCGACTTGGCTGGAGGTACATCCATGGGCGTACATGTCGAGAATCTGGCATTCCCTAGGCGACAATGCCGGAAGTTCTCTGCCGACGGACTCTTGACCGTCATCAGCTTCACACTCCCTTCCGATTGCCGCATACGCACGCAACGCGGTCATGAACCCGCCTGCGTGAAGATCAGACGGACCTGAACCATTCCAGACTCCGTTATTCGCCACGCATTCGATAGCTGCGACGATTCGTCGAAGATCACGTTTCGCCACGATGCCTTGTCCACCCGCTCTCTTGACCTGATCGGCATACTGGTCCAACGGAAACGACGTGATCGCCAGCATTGGCACGTAAGGCGTCTGTCGGCGAATCCGGCGAACGGCCTCCACCCCGCTCATATCCGACAAGGACATGTCAACCAACAGCACGTCCGGACGGTCTGCATCGTCGAGGCAACGTCTCACCGCGGACATGCCCTCCGTCACGGCCCAAACAATTGAAATATGCGACACGGACGAATGCAGGTACCCTATCAGTGCCCGCAGCGTCAGCTCGTCGTTATCTACCATGGCTAAAGAAATCTTCCCCATACCAACCACCATACGCCGTGGCTTAAGTTACGTTTCAGCATCTCTCACCTCTTGTCATTCGTCGTTCGTTCCCGTCGCCCATTTGGGTGACATACGTCGATACGGATGGGCCATCGCCTCTAGGCTGGTATTTCAACGAACGTCGCAAGGAGGCGCCAATACATGAAATCCCGCAAACCACTATCCGCCGCACTGGCAGTCGCATTGTTCAGTGGAGTGATGGCGTTTACTGCGAATACCGCCATGTCCGATGAGTCAATGAGCGGTGTCAGCACCAGCGTTGAAACCGCTGGCGATTGTCATACGAGTGAGGAACGACAGGCACTGGAACACGCAGGTTTCACCCCTGATGAGCTGAACCAGCTCTCCTCCGAAGATATCGAGACCACCTACCGAGCCCTTATTGAGGGTTCCTCTGTCGAGGAGAGACCGGAAACACGCGCCGGAGTCTCCGCTCTCGCTAAGGCGATATTGAAGATATGGCATAAACTGCCCGCCGGGGTACGCAACGCCATTGGCGCTTATACCGGGTTAGATGGTTTTCTCAACGCCATTGACCATTTCACGGGCACTACCGAACACGTCATTTACAGTGCCTGCAAATACGTCGGTATGAATGATCAATGGGCCAACATCGTCACAAAAACCATCACCTTATTCATCTGAAACTCAAGGAGGAAGTTACATGAACATCACGCGACCATTCATTGCAGGAGGTCTAGCAATTGCATTGACATTTACCGGGACAAGCACCGCGCACGCCGAAGCTACCGACACGGCCAGCGTTTCCCGGCAAAGCCTATCTGTTCCGTCGAGTACCGGACTCTCCCAGTTAGAAAATGGACTCGAACTGATTATGTCCGTCCCCGATTCGATTCTGAATCAGGGAAATCAAGCCACCCAAGTATGGATGGAGGAGAATTACCCGTCATACCTTCAGACACTGACACGTGCGAACCTCTGGGGATGCGCTGGCGCTATTGCAGCGATAATTGCATCCACAGCGCTTCCAGCTGCCAAGATTTTGAAAATTAAGAAACTCATCAAAGCGCTTGGCGGAGTCAAGGAAGCGGCAGCAATCATTTGGGGAGCTTCTTTCAATTATGAAAAGCTGCAGTCTTTGGGAGGTGCCGCCGCCGCACTGGCAGCGGAACTGTTGGGCATTGCCGAGGTGCAAAGTCAATGCTTCAGCTGAAACACGGATACGAGAAGGCAATGCGCTCGAATCCTCAAGTGCGGCATACGCTCCGGATCTGGCGGTGGTTGTTGGCGTGCATTCCTTGTCTGTGCCTCGTCTGTGCGTGTGCCCTCGCATGTATGGGACACCGTCTGGTTGCGATTGGTGTCATAACCGGGGCCTCGATCATCGGATTGCTGAACAAACGCCATATCGGGGACACCATCGGCACGCCATCTTCGGATTTCCGAGAGGAGATTCGTCGGATTCCCGTGCATGAAGTCAAGAAGTACCGGGCTTCGCATCCGGGAATCTCCATTATGGAGGCATATTCGAGATTGAACACCAGTCGGAAGTATCGGAAGCAAGAGACGCATGATGCGTAGAAGCCGGCAGACACTCCTTGGAAGGCGTATACGCTCCCGCTCTGATTCCAACAGTCTCATTCCGAAATCACCTGCGCCGTTTGGGGCATCACCTGCGTAGATTGGCACATCACCTGCGCCGTTTCAGCCAACAAGTGCGCATTCCAATCGTCTCGTGCGCACCTCCCCTTCCAAAGAACCAGGACATTCCGCCTCCAGCCACCAACCCCGACCACACAAAACCGCATGTTTCCAAGGTTTTGCCCAACCACCGCCAACAGCGGAAACCGCAATCCGCCGGCCCTTCACGGGAAGGGCACGCACAAAACCCGCAGACCGCGCACATGTCGCCCTAAACCGCACACACGTCATTCCAAAACGCGCACACGCCGGCCAAGATCGCCCACGAACGGCAAGGACCACCCGCGAACCAGCGAACCAGCGAACCAGCGAACCAGCGAACCCGCGAACCAGCCTACCCCCGGTCGCCAAGCGCCTCCAGGCCGAGCGGGCCGGCGAACGGCCCCTTCCGCCGCCGCCGGCCCGTCGAACAGCCCGCTCAGTAGATACGCTTGGGCTGATAGCCGGCTGCGCGCAGCGCGGCGAGGATGCGGTCGATGTGCTCCGGCCCGTTGGTCTCCACGGTGACGCTCAGCGAGACGGCGTTCGTGTACACGCCGGACGCCTTGAACTGGTCGTGGTCGAGCGCGATGACGTTGGCGCGTTCCCGCGCGAGCAGTGTGGCTACCTTGACGAGCTGTCCGGGCGTGTCCGGCAGCTCCACTTCGAAGTTCATGATGCGTCCGCGCGCGATCATGCCCTTTTGGATGACGGCGCCCATGGTGACGGTGTCGATGTTGCCGCCCGAGACGATGGGCACCACCACGTGTTCGCCACCCGCCGAGACGAATGCGCGCGAACGCAGGTTGAGGTGCTCCAGGGCGGCCAGCGACACCGCGCCCGCCGCCTCGACGACGAGCTTGTGCTTTTCGAGCATGAGCAGAATCATCTCGTTGATGTCGCGTTCAGAGACGGTGACGAGGTCGTCGAGGAATTCGTCGAGGAGCGCGAAGGTGAGGTCGCCCGGTCGTTTCACCGCCACGCCTTCGGCGGAGGTGACGACCTGGTCGGCGGGCATGACGCGTCCGGCGGTCAGGGAGTTGCGGAATGCGGGGCTGCCTTCGGGGATGGCTCCGATGACGCGCACTTCGGGACGGAACGTCTTGACGGCGAGCGCGACGCCGGCACCGAGTCCGCCTCCGCCGAGGGGTACGACGATGTCGGTCACGTCGGGTAGGTCTTCGAGGATTTCCAGGGCGATGGTGCCTTGTCCGCAGAGCACTTCGTAGTCATCGAAGGGCGGCACGTAGATCATGCCTTGTTCTTCGCTGAGTTTGGCGGCGTAGGCGGCGGCTTCGTCGAAGACGTCGCCGTGGAGGACCACGTCGGCGCCGTAGGCTTTGGTGGCGTCGACTTTGAGGGGCGGGGTGATCTGCGGCATGCAGATGGTGGCTTTGGCGCCGCGTTCTCGTGCGGCGTAGGCGACGCCTTGGGCGTGGTTGCCGGCGGATGCGGTGACGATGCCGCGGGCGAGTTCCTCTTCGCTCAGCGAGGCGATTTTGTTGTAGGCGCCTCGGATTTTGAAGGAGCCGGTGACTTGGAGGTTTTCGGGTTTGAGGAGCACGGTGTGGCCGGTCATGTCGCTGAGTGCGGGCGATTCGATGAGCTGGGTGTGCCGTGCGGTCCCCTTCAACCGTTCGGCGGCTTGTTCCAGTTGGGCCGCGTGGTCGCGTTGCAGTGCTTTGAGGACGTCTTTTTGTTCCATGGTTCGATTGTAGGGAGGCGTCCGATGGGGGTGCGCCGCTTGTCCCCCATGATGGACGATGGTGGGTGCCGGCGCGCGCCCGCCGCCGGCACCGGTCGGTTGTTACAGTCGGATGACCGCGGCCTGCCAGGGGGCGAGTTCGTGGCGTCCGATGGTGGCGGCGACGGTGTCGTCGTCGTAGTTGGCGATGAGGATGCGGTCGGCGAGCGCGTCGGCGGCGTCGGTGAGTGCGGCGCTTTCGGCGGGCAGGTCGATGGTGCGTCCGGATAGGTTGACGATGGCGAGCAGTCGTTCGCCGTCGAGTTCGCGGAGGAAGGCGTAGGCGTGGGCGTCGTCGGCGTCGATGAGCGTCCAGGATCCGGCGGAGATGACGGGGTTGTCGTGGCGCAGGGCGATGAGGCGCTTGTAGAACGAGTAGACGGAGTCGGGGTCGTCGAATTCGGCGGCGGCGTTGATGGATGCGTGGTTGGGGTTGACGGCGATCCAGGGTTCGGTGGGGGCGTCCGGGGCGGTGAATCCGGCGTAGGTGGAGGCGTCCCATTGCATGGGGGTGCGGGCGTTGTCTCGGCTGATGAGTTCCAGCGAGGCCATCATGGATTCGGCGGACTGGACTTTGGCTTCTTCGACGCGTTGGCGGTATGCGTTGATGGATTCGAGGTCTCGGTATTGGTCGAGCGATGTGAAGTGCGCGTTGGTCATGCCGAGTTCTTCGCCTTGGTAGACGTATGGGGTGCCGCGGTGCATGTGCAGGAGCAGACCGAAGGCTTTGGCGGAGCGCACGCGTGCCGCTTCGGTGGTGTCGTCGCCCCAGCGGGACACGATGCGGGGCTGGTCGTGGTTGCAGAAGAACAGGCTGGCCCAGCCGTTGTCTTTGACGGCGGTCTGCTGGTTGGCGAGCGTGCCGCGCAGCCATGGGGTGCGGAAGGGGACGAGTTCCCATTTGGAGCGGCCTTCGCCTTCGCCCATGTGGTCGAAGAGGAAGAGCATGTCGAGTTCTTTGTTGGCCGGGTCGGTGATGTGCTCGTTGCGTTCCGGGGTGATGCCGGGAGCCTCGCCCACGGTCAGGAATCCTTCACGGCCTTCGAATACTTCGCGACGCATCTCGGCGAGGAACTCGTCCTGACGCGGACCGTCCGCGCAGAACGGGTTCGGGTTCGAGTAGCCTTCCTCGCCCACGGGCAGGTCGGCCAGCGCGGAACCCGCTTCGCCGGGCAGACGGCCTGCGGCGTCCGTGCGCTTGGAGATCAGGGTGATCACGTCCATGCGGAATCCGTCCACGCCCCGGTCGAGCCACCAGTTCATCATGTCGTACACCGCACGCCGCACTTTCGGGTTCTCCCAGTTGAGGTCGGGCTGTTTCTTCGAGAACTGGTGCAGGTAGTATTCGCCGCGTTCCGGGCAGTATTCCCATGCGGAGCCGCCGAAGTAGGAGCCCCACCGGTTCGGCTCGGCGCCCGGCGCGCCCGGCTCGTGGCCCGGACGGGCGGGACGCCACCAGTACCAGTCGGCGTATTCGCCGGTCTTGTCCTTGGATGCCTCGAACCAGGCGTGTTCGTCGGACGTGTGGTTGACGACCAGGTCCATGACGACTTTCAGTCCGCGCCGGTGCGCTTGGACGAGCAGCTCGTCCATGTCGTCGAGCGTGCCGAACAGCGGGTCGATGTCCCGGTAGTCGGAGATGTCGTAGCCGTTGTCGTCCTGCGGGGACCGGTATACGGGGCTGAGCCACAGCACGTCCACGCCCAGGTCGGCCAGATAGTCGAGGCGGGACGTGATGCCCTTGAGGTCGCCGATGCCGTCGCCGTTCGTATCCTGGAACGAACGCGGGTAGATCTGGTACACCACCGCGTTCGCCCACCACGGGTTCGGGTGCGCGCCGTTCGTGCGCACGCCTTCGGGTATGGCGCAACGATCGAAATCAGTCATCATCGGCTCCTTTGCTGTGCAGGTTCCCTTTCGCGTTCCAGCTTAGGCGTCCCGTTTTTTCTTTCCCATTGCCGTTCCGCCCGCGCGCGCCGGAAACAAACCGGCTGTAAGCCCGCACAGCAACGCCGCCTCTGCGGGCATACAGTCGTCCTCTGCGGGCATACAGCCGGTAGGAGGTGCGGACCGGCATCGGCTCGCGGGCGGCAGCCCGCGAGGCGCGGTCAACGGAAAACCCACCGGGCTTTCCTTTACTTGACCGCGTCCTGCAATTACGGACCGGTCTGCGACCGGACTCATCGTTTCCTCGCGGGCGGCAGCCCGCGAGGCGCGGTCAACGGAAAACCCACCGGGTTTTCCTTTACTTGACCGCGCCCCTCATCACGCCGCCGATGACCCATTTTTGGGCGAAGACGTAGACAATGAGGACGGGGGCCATGGCCATCAGGTAGCTGGAGAACGCCATCGGATAGTTCGACGTGAACTGGCTTTGGAAGACGTACTGGGCGAGCGGGATGGTCTGGTTGGACTGGTCGGTGAGCGTGATGAGCGGCAGGAGGAAGTCGTTCCACGCCCACAGGGCGGTGAGGATGGCGATGGTCGCGTTGATGGGTCCCATCAACGGGAAGATGATGGTCCAGAAGATGCGCCACGTGCCGGCGCCGTCGATGCGCGCCGCCTCCTCCAGGGACACCGGGATGGAGCGGATGAAGCCGATGGCGATGAACAGGTTCGTGCCCAGGCCGAGGATGGTGTACAGCGCGATGAGGCCGATCTGGTTGTCCAGATGCAGCGAGCCCATCTCCTTGGCGACCGGCAGCATGATGACGGTGAACGGCACGAACATCATGGCGAGGAAGAAGTAGTACAGGAATCGGAAGAAGCGCTTGTCCATGTTGCGGGCCACCGCATAGGCGACGAACGTGTTGGTGAGCAGCGTCAGGACGATGGCGGCGACGGTGATGATCGCCGAGTTGAACGCGGCCTTCGGATAGTTGACCTTGTTCCACGCGTCCACGAAGTTGCCCCACTGCCAGGAGGACGGCAGTCCGAATCCGCCCGCTTCGGCGGGCGTCTTCAACGCGGTCACGATGGTGAAGTACAGCGGGATGAGGACGGTGAGGGACAGGACCGCCACCACGGCGGTGAGCCACCAGTTGACGGTGCGGTCCTTGCGGATCTTCTCGGCCGTGCCTTGCGCGTGGGACGATTCGGCCATGGACGGTTCGGCCGTGGACGGTGCGGTGATTGCGTTGGTCATTGCGGACACTCCTTATGTGTCGGAACGGGTCTGGCGGCGGAGCCGGTCAGACCTTTTCCTTGTCGCCGAAGAACTTGAGCTGAACGAATGCGAGAACCGCGAGCACGATGAAGAACGTGACGGCGTTGGCCATCTGGTAGGAGTATTCGCCGTTGCCGAGGCCGTTCTTGAAGATGAGGTAGGAGACGGTCTCCGTCTTGGAGTCCGGTCCGCCGCCGGTCAGGGCGACGATCTGGTCGAACGCGCCGAGCGAGTTCTTCAGGCTGAGCACCATGTTGATGGTGAAGAACGGTCCGATGAGCGGGAATGTGATGTGCCAGAAGTTCTGCCATGCGTTCACGCCGTCGATGGAGGCCGCCTCGTACACTTCCGTGTCTATGGTCTGCAGGCCGGCCAGGTACAGCAGCGTCGAATACGCGGTGCCCTGCCATACGGACAGGAACACGATGGGAATCCATGCGAGGTCCGGGTTGGAGATGAGCGACGTGGACAGCCAGTCGATGCCCAGCGCCTGTCCCAGCGCGGGCAGCGGCGTCATGAAGATGTATTTGAATACGTAGCCGATGACCAGCACGGAGAGGGTGTACGGGATGAAGAAGACGGCGCGGAACGCGTTCTTGAACGCGATGCGCGAGTTGAGCAGCACCGCCAGCACCATGCCGAGCATGTTCGTGCCGATGGTGATGAGCACCGCGATGAAGATCGTGAACAGGTAGGCGTGGCCCACGCGCGAATCCTGGAACATCGCCGCGTAGTTCTTCAATCCGATGAAGTCCCACGAGCCGTAGCCCTGCGAGTTGGTGAGCGAGTAGAACGCGCCCTGCAGGAACGGCCAGTAGAGGAAGATGCATACGAGGATCGCCGCGGGGACGGTCATCCAGTAGAAGGCCGGGTCGACCTTGCGCGAGGAGAAGGAGGACTTCCTCCTACGCGCGGCCTTGGTTGCGTTTGCCATGGTTGCTCCTTACCTCAGTCCCTGAAGTTCCTGGCTTGGATTTTGTCGTATTCGGTCTGCATGCTGTTCATGAATTTGGCGGTGTCGCCGCCGGTGATCAGCGTCTGCAGGAAGCCCGCGATGTTGATGCTGGACGGCACGTAGTGGTCGCAGAAGTCGGTGAGGCGACCGGACTGGTAGAAGTCGAGCACGCCTTCCAGCGCGGGGTCGCCCACGTAGGTGTCCTTGTACGGGGAGAACGCGGACTGCTGCCGGGAGTAGTCCTTCACGACGTCGTCGCCCATGAGGAAGTCGACGAATTCGCGCGCCTGCGCGTAGTGCTTGGTATGCGCTCCGATGGTGAGCATCACGTCGTCGCCGGCGGTGAGCAGTTGTTCGTCCGCGTCGTCCGTGGCGGGCATCTGCGCGAAGCGCAGCTCGATGTCCTCGTCGATGAGACGCACCTGCGGGATGGCGTAGGTGCCGAGCGGCAGGATGGCGGCCTTGCCGGCTGCGAAGTCCTGCGTGGCCTGCTGGTAGGTGACGGCCGGATTGGCCTGCACGTAGTTCTGGTAGATCTCCACCAGCTGGTCGCTGACGGTGCCCCACAGGTCCGCGAACGTCTTGGAGCCGTCCTTGAGGTGCGCGTATTCGCTTTCCGGCACGAGCGTGGAGTTGAGCGAGGAGAGCGGCGCCTGCAGGGTCCACGGATCGGCGGTGGACGCTTCGACGGGCACGATGCCCTTGTCCTTGAAGCGCTGCAGCAGCGCCGTGAATTCGCTCCACGTGGTCGGCGGGTTGTACGGGTCCTCGCCGGCCGCCTCCCACACGTCCACGTTGATGATGTAGCCGGACGCGTTGCCCGCGTACGGAATGGCGTACAGGCGCTGTTTCGCCGGATCGGTGGTCTGCACCAGGCTCTTGGCGATGTTCACCATGCCCGGGTTGAGCTCGTCCACGATGGGATCGTCGGTGAAGTCGTGGAAGACGCCCGCTTCGGCGAGCAGACCGTAGGTGATGGCGCCGTTGATGGTGATGACGTCGGGTTCGCGGTTCTTCACCAGTCGCGTGCGCAGGTCGGTGTCTCCGTCGGAGGAGTTGTTCACGTTGACCTTGATGTTCGGATGCGTTTTCTCGAACGCGCGCGCCTGTTCGGTGAACCATGCGGCGGCCTCCGACTTGTACTGGAAGAAGTCCAGCGTGACCGTGCCGGCGGTGTCCGAACCGCAGCCGGCCAATCCCAGACCGAGGGCCACGGCGCATGCCGCCGCCGCGACGCGCGCCAACGCGCTCCCCAGTTTCGGATGACGGGAATCGTACTTCATTCGTCTGACTCCTTTGCTTTCCGTCCCCGGCGTCCATGCCGCGGAACATCGGTATTCACCATAGGAGCGGACGGTTTTCATTCCAAGTGCGCGCGCGCCCGTCGGGCCGCGCAAGAAAAGCGGACGAATTTATGTATCCTAGGAATGGAAATCATCGGACCGCCAACGGACGCGCCCACCATCGAATGGAGGAAGCATGACGCACGCGACCAGCAACCACGGCGGATGGCCGGACGACGAAGGCGACGAACCCGCCACCATGCCCTTCCCGCAATGGTTCGACGGCTCCGAATACATGCACCGCGTCGCACGGTCCATCGCCAAATACGGGCCCATCGCACGCACCACGCTCGCGCAGATGCTCGGCCTGTCCCAAGGCGCGCTCTCACGCATCACCAGCGACCTCATCCACGCCGGCGTCATCGAGGAACTGCCCGGCGACTCCGTCGCACGCGGCCCGCTCCCCCAAGGCTTCACGCCCAAGGAAAGCGGCGACCGTCGCGGACGCCCGCAGACCGCGCTCGTCCTCAACGCCGACGCGCGCACCTTCGTCGGCATCAAATCGCACGGCACGTTCGCCGTCGGCGCCGCCGTCGACGCGCTCGGCCGCGTCGTCTCCGGACGGCACGAACTGCGCTTCGCCGACCGCACGCCCGAACATGTCGCAGAAACCCTCGCCGCGCTCGTCGCCGAATGCCGCGCCGACGTGACCGCGCGCGGCCTGCCCGCCCCCACCGCCGTGGGCATCGCCGTCGGAGGACACGTCGAGGACGACGCCGTCGTCACCTTCGCGCCGTTCCTGCACTGGGACCGGCCCGTCCCCCTCGCCGCCGCCGTCGAACACGTCACCGGCCTGCCGTGCGGCGTCTACAACGACATCGACTCCCTGCTCGTCGACGCCAGCTGGTTCGGTTCGGGCGTGGGCCTCGAAGCGTTCGCCGTCGTCACCATCGGCGTGGGCGTCGGCTATTCGCTCGCCGTGCACGGACGGCCCGTCGCCGACACCGACAAAAGCTACGGGCTCGTCGGACACATCCTCCTCGACCCCGAAGGGCCGCGCTGCACCAGCGGCCACATCGGATGCTCGCAATGCCTCACCGATGATTCCATCGCAGACGAATACTCACGCCTCGTGGGGCACGCCTGCTCCTTCGAGGACTTCGTCGCGGACGTGCGCGCCGAAGTCACCCAAGCCACACGCCTCGTGGACCGCACCTGCTTCCGGCTCGGCACGTTCATCGCCACCGTCGCCAACATCGCCATGCCCTCGCGCGTCATGATCGCCGGCGAGTCCGCGTTCCTCGCACGCAGGGGCATCGACTCCATCCGCGACGGCATCAACCGCTACCGGCACAGCCAGGCCGCGCCCGTCAACTTCACCATCGTGGACCACGACTGGCAGCTGTGGGCCAAAGCCGCCGCCTCCCGAGTCATCGCCCGCTACATCGGATAGGATGGCCACGGATAGGACGCATCGATAAAGGCGACGGTTTCCGGCCGTGACGGGCCGGGCTGTCAGATGCGTTCGGCGCAGAAGAGGACGGCCTGGGCCGGGTGGATGGACGGGGGACGCACGCCATAGGCGGTGAGCGCGGCGCCGGGCAGGACCACGCCCTCCTCGTTCCACCAGCCGAGCGGCGACTGTCCGTTGCCCACGCCCGCGCCGGCGTCCATACGCTCCAGGTCGACGCAGACCGGCAGCGGACGCACCAGGTACGCGGCGTCCGGGTCGAGGCCGGGCAGCCGTACGGGGGCCGCCGGATACGTCTGCGACGTGGTGAGCTGCGTGAAACGGTAGATCGCGGCGGAACCGTCCGGTTTGACCATGCCGTCCAGACGCACGGCCGGATCGGACGTGTCGGCATGCACGCAACGGTCCAACGCGAACCATGCGCGGTGCCTCTTGAACTCCGCGGTCCACTCGCCCAACAGCTCCACGGCCTCCTGCGGCTCCTTGAGCAGGTTCCATTCGATGCCCATGTGGCCGAAGAACGCCATCGCCATGCGCAGCTCCTGGCTGGTGGCGCGGTGTGTGGAATGCGCGGGGCTGGCGCCCACATGCTCGCCCATCATGCACGGCGGCACGAGCAGCGACGTGTAGCGTTGGATGTCCGCGCGCTCCACCGGATCGACGCAGTCGGACACCCAGATGCGGTCCGCGTGTTCGAGGATGCCGAGGTCCACGCGTCCGCCGCCGGACGAGCAGCTTTCGATCTCCAGACCGGGGTGCGCGGCCTTGAGGTCGCGGAAGACGCGGTAGACGGCGAGGGTCTGCGCATGCACGGCCGGTCGTCCCGTGCGCGGCGAGACCGCTTCGGTGACCAGTTTGTTGTGGTCCCATTTGATGTAGTCGATGCCGAGTTCGCCGACCAGTCGGTCCATGCAGCCGTACAGGTAGTCGTACGCTTCGGGGTTGGTGAGGTCGAGGACCTGCTGCGTGCGTCCCTGCATGGGCAGTCGGCCCGGCGTGGGGCGCAGCACCCAGTCGGGGTGGGTGCGGAACACGTCCGAATCGGGGTTCACCATTTCCGGCTCGAACCACAGGCCGAACTCCATGCCTTTGGCATGCACGTAGTCGGCGAGCGCTTTGAGGCTTTTGTCGCCTTCGGGCCAGACGGCCGGGGAGATCTGCCAGTCGCCGAGGCCGGAGGTGTCGTCGCGGCGGGAGCCGAACCAGCCGTCGTCGACGACGAAGCGTTCCACGCCGGATTCGGCGGCTTTGTCGGCGAGGGCGGCGAGGGTGTCGTAGTCGTGGTTGAAGTAGACGGCTTCCCAGGTGTTGAGGATGACGGGGCGTGGTTTGGCGGCGAGTTCGGGGTGGAGGTCGCGCAGATGGGAGTGGAAGCGCGCGCTGATTTCGTTGAGGCCGTCGCCGTAGGCGCCGTAGACCCAGGGGGTTGCGTAGGCGTCCGTGCCTGTTGCGCCGGCGCCGGCTGCGGGGATGTCGGAGGCTTGGCGGATGGCGTCCGATGCGGCGGCGTCCGATGCGGCGTGCAGGGTGATTTCGCCGCCGAACAGCGCTTCGCCGCCGCCGATGATGCCACACGTGTAGGGTTGGCGTTCGGCGCTGAGGACGCTGTTGCCGCTCCATCCGACGTGGACGGCGTACGCTTCGCCGTGTTCGAAGCCGAAGCCGGGCGTGCCGGCGGTGAGCAGGAGGCTGGCGTCGAAGTCGGGGCGGCCGGCCATGGCGACGCGTTCGTAGCGTCCGTTGGTGAGCGGCTGGCGTTGGGGGCTGCGTTCGCGCAGGTGGTGGCCGGTGGTGGTGAGCAGTTCGACGGCGTTGGCCGGCAGCGGGTAGCCGAGTTCCACGGCGGCGACTTCCAGCGCGCCGGACGCGGGGTTGCCGGTGGCGGAGGCGGCTCCGAGGTCGCGCACCACGGCGCGCTGGCGGAGGAGTCCTCCGGGCAGCAGTTCGATGCGCCATTCCAGTCCGACGCCCTGTTCGGCGTCTTCGGCGTGGCAGACGACCACGGGCACGCCGGCACGGACCGTGCGTGCGGCGGCGTCCGGGCCTGCGGCGGCGTCCACGTGCGTGCGCGTCTCCTCGAACGTTTCGATGCCGGTCACGTGGAAGCGGCAGAACAGGGTCACGCCGTCACGGCGCACGTCCAGTCGGGTCGCGCCGAGCCAGGATTCGGATTGGGTGGGCAGCACGCTCGGCCATGCGGTGTCGTCGAGCGCGCCGGAGACGCGTTGGGGGCGTTGGGCGTCGTAGAGGCCCGTGAGGTGTTCGGGGGTGGCGACGGGGCGTCCCCAGTGCACGAAGCGCGGCAGCGCGTCCCCGGCGAAGACGAGCGCGAACGCGACGTTCGCGGTGGGCTGTTCGGCGTAGACGGCGGTGAGGCTGGTGCCGTCGGCGGAGACGCCGTGGAATTGTTCGATGCGCGACATTGCGTACCCCCTGGGTCGGTTCGTGCGGTTCGTGGCCGTGCGCGGCTGCGGCGCGGCCTTGCGGTTCGCGGCCGCGTGCGGCCGTGCGCTCCCTCGATGGTAGACCGCGCGGTTTTCCTTTTCACCATGCGGTGTGTTCGCCGCGGCTGGAAAGAAAAAGAGGTCCGATGGATTGAGCAACGGCACGGTTCGACGGATGAGGGCGATGGGATGGGCTATGGGATGGGCTATGGCGGGGTTCGACGGGGGCGGCCCGTTTCGGCCGCGTTCCACCGTTCAGCCTCGGCGTGCGGCGAAGAAGTCGGTGAGCAGGCCGGCGCATGCCGATTCCATGACGCCGCCGTATATCTCGGGCGTGTGGCCCACATGCGGGTCGCGCGGGATGTCCCAGATGGAGCCGCAGGCGCCGAGTTTGGCGTCCCATGCGCCGAACACGATGGTGCCCACATGCGTCTGCAGGCAGGCGCCGGCGCACATCGGACAAGGCTCCAAGGTGACCACGAGCGTACAGTCGGCGAGGTTCCAGTCGCCGCGGACGCGGGCCGCCTCGCGCATGGCGAGCGTCTCCGCATGCGCGAGCGGATCGCCGTGCGCCTCACGCGTGTTGTATCCGCGTCCCACGATCGCGCCGTCCGCGTCCGCCACGACCGCGCCGACCGGCACGTCGCCGGCCGCGCCCGCCTCCCGCGCCAGTCGGAGGGCTTCGCGCATCATCGTCTCATACGTCACGTTCGTCATGTCCAACAGTCTACGGCCCGCCGCCGCGCCATCGGACGCTTCCTTCTCCATCGGACGCCGGCCCGCCTCCATCAAACGCGCCCCCATCGGAGGCCGGACCCGCCGCATCCCATCGCACGCGTTCGCCCATGACTGAGCCGGCCGCATGCGCGGCCCATGCGGCGTAACGTGGACAATGGGACGGTTTTCTATAATCGAAGCTCCCCCACCCGTCATCGATAGGCCATGCCACGCACGCCGTCGAAGACCCGCCATCACCGCACCGAGAGAGGAAGCCCATTGGATGTCGTCGAGCTGATCCTATGCATCATCGCGGCCGTCGTGCTGTCGTCGTTCCTGAGCAGGTTCATACCGAAGGTGTCGACGCCGCTGGTGCAGATCGCGCTCGGCGCCGTCATGGCGCTCACCCCCGTCATCCCGAACGTGGAACTCAACCCGGAACTCTTCATGGTGCTGTTCATCGCGCCACTGCTGTACCTCGAAGCGCATGAGATAGACAAGTCGGCGCTCCTGAAGACCCTGAAGCTGAGCCTGTCCCTGGCCATCGGACTGGCCATAGCCACGATGGCGGCGGTCGGCTTCACCCTGCACGCGTTCTGGCCGGCGATGCCGTTGGCGGCGGCGCTCGCCCTGGGCGCGGCGCTCGGCCCCACCGACGCGGTCGCGGTCTCCTCGCTCGGCAAGGAGGCGTCGCTCACCGCACGCCAGCGCAGCGTGCTCAAAGGCGAATCGTTGTTCAACGACGCGTCCGGCATCGTGGGCTTCCAGTTCGCCATCGCCGCGGCCGTGACCGGTGAATTCGCCGTGGGCGAGGCGGCGGGCGAGTTCGTGGTCTCGTTCATCGGCGGCAGCGTGTTCGGCCTGGTGGTGGGCCTGCTCATCAACCATCTGTTTGAAACGGTGCGCTCACTGGGTTGGGAGACCACCACCACGCGCATCCTCATGGAACTGTTCCTGCCGTTCCTGCTGTACTTGGGCGCCGAGGAGCTGGGCGTCTCCGGCATCCTGTCCGTGGTGGCGGCGGGCCTGTTCGTGCGCTTCGACCGCACCGGCATCGGCCCGAACGTGGCGCGTACGAACATCGTCTCGTCGAGCGTGTGGGGCGTGCTGTCGTTCACGCTCAACGGCGCCGTGTTCATCCTGCTCGGCATGCTCCTGCCGGGCGCGATGACGGCCAGCTGGGACGATCCGGGCGTGAGCAACACGCTCCTGCTGGAGGTCATCGCGCTCGTCACGGCCGTGGTCATCGTCCTGCGTTTCATCTGGGTGGCGGCCATGCTGCGCCTGGCGCGCGACGTGCACACCGGCAAGCGCCGCCGCATGAGCGCGGAACGTTGGCGTTCCGCCGCGGTCATGACGTTCGGCGGTCCGAAGGGCACCATCACCCTGTCCCTCATGTTCACCGTCCCGTACGTCATCGCGGGCGGCTACCCGTTCCCCCTGCGCGACGAGCTCATCTTCGTCGCCGCGGGCGTCATCATCCTCACCCTGCTGCTGGCGAACTTCCTCCTGCCGCTGCTCGCCCCCAACCGTCAGCAGGACCAGCAGGACACGGGCCGCGAATTCAACGAGATCACCATCGAGGTGCTGCGCCGCACCGTGGAGGAGCTCACCGCGCGCATCACGCCTGAGAACCGCCGCGCGGTCCTCATGGTCATCGACTCGTACACCAAACGCATCAGCCGGCTCAAGCACCGCATCGGCGCCTTGGACCCCGTGGGCTACGGCAAACTGCAGATTCAGGCGTTGGAATGGGAGAAGCGCTTCGTGCGCGACCGTCTGGCCGAGACGAAGGCGCACCCCGATCCGGACAAGGCCGTGCAGGAGCTCAACGTGGAGGCGTGCGAACGCATGCTCGACCAGATCATGAACTCGCTGCGACATACGGCCGTCGGCCCCGAGACCGGTCGCGGCGTGACGTGGCAGGTCAAAGGACGCCTGCGCGGGTGGAGGCATCGGACCATGAATCTGGCGAAGCGTTCCGCGAACAAGGTGCGCCGCACCACGCCGCTGGTGAGCGAGGATCAGATCTTCACGCGTCAGCGCGCCCTGCAGGTCGAAGCCATCCATCACGTCATCGCGAAGCTTGAGGAGGAGATGACGCGCGACCGCTACAACACGGAGTTCTGTTCCGCGCTGATCATCGACTACCGTCGCGCCGAATCGTCGCTGCGCGCGCGGCCCAACGTGGAGAGCGGCGCCGCCGCGGTCGGCATGGCAGAGGAGGTCAAGAAGGAGAGCTACGGCATCGAATTGGGCATCGTGCAGGACATGTTCGAGGCCGGCGACATCACCCGAGCCCAGGCGAAGGAGCTGCGCCGCAACATCTACGTCATGCAGGTGGACGCCGACTCCGGCGTCTGACGCGTCTGACGCGTCTGACGCATCTGACGCTTCAGCGGACGCCGGATGGCGCGGCGTCCGCCGTGCTACGCCTTGAGCGCGACCCAGATGGAACGGACGAGGAGGATGGTGAGGTAGGCGGAGAAGAGGACGGCGCCGGCGCGCGGGGTGATGGCGCCGGCGATCCACGTGCCGGCCGGGGTGGTGACGGCGGCGGTGACGCCGATGACGAGGGCGGCTTTGGCATGGACCATGCCGCGCCTGGCGTTGGCCACGGAGGTGGTGATGGCGTTGGGGAACATGGCGAGGAGCGAGGTGCCGCGCGCGATGAGGTCGCTGGCGCCGAAGAGGATGGACAGCGCGGGCACGCATATGGCGCCGCCGCCTATGCCGAGCAGTCCGGCGAGGACGCCGGCCCCGACGCCGAACGCGACGAGACCCACCATGCCGGGAATGTCGAACGTGATCTGCGAGTCGCGGGATGGGTTGGAGGCGAGTTCGTTGATGATGACGAACGCGAGGAAGAAGACGAAGATCCAACGCAGGACGCGTTCGGGAAGTTTGGACAGCAGCCACGAGCCGACTTGGCCGCCGCAGAACAGTCCGCAGAAGACGAGGACCGCGGCGAGCCAGGAGACGTTGCCGCCCGCGGCGTAGGAGACGACGCCGGAGATGGAGGTGGGGACGATGGCCATCAGGGAGGTGGCGGCGGCGTGGCGTTGGGTGAGTCCGAGCCAGACGAGCGCCGGGACGATGATGGTGCCTCCGCCGATGCCGAACATGCCGGCGAGGATGCCGACGACGACTCCGACGCCCGCCATGACGCACAGTCCGCGTGCGCTTTCGTCCAATCGGTTCTCTTGGTTCTCTCGGTTCTCTCCGGCGTCCTTCGAGGCGCCGGCGTCCGATGCGGCCGGTCTCGTCCGCCGCTTCGCGTTGTTTTCCTTCACAGCCTTCAGCCTAGACATGCCGGCGCGCCACCGCGCCGCGCCGTCCGTATGACGGGAGCGTCGCGGCGAAGGGCGGGCGCGACGCCCGCGGCCCATCGTCAGTCGGCTTCGCCGCCCGCTTCCACGGCTTCGAGGCTGCCGCCCCATTCCTGCTGCATCGCGGTCATTTGGCTTTCGTCGCCGAACGCGATCCATCGCGTGCCGTTGAGAAGCCGCCACCGTTCCTGCGCGGCGGTGTCGCCCAGGTAGGCGCGGAGCGCGGCCGCGACCTGATCGCGTATGTTGCCGCGGTACATGCCCGCGGCCGCGTCGGTGTCGAAGGTGACGTAGGCGACGCGCGTGTCCGTGCAGGCGGCGGCGTCGCTCACGCCGGGCAGGTCGAGGGGCACGTCGGTCCAGCCGGAGGGGCATGCGCCGGTGACGCGTTCAAGGTCGAAGCGCATGCCTTCGATGCTGTTGACGGGCGCTTCGTCGCGCATGTTCGGACGGACGATGCCCGCGGGGAACAGGACGCCGGCGACGACGGCGAAGGCGAGGAGCGTCATCGCCAGACACATGGCCACGATGCCGCCTCCCGCGACGCCGTGGTGGCGTGGACCGCGTCGCGCGGCCACGCGCGCGGCGATGATGAGGACGAGCGTGCAGGCGATGAGGATGGCGCAGGCGAGCGCGATGTAGCGTCCGGGAACGCGTCCGTCGGGGTCGACGAAGGCGGGCGCGGCTTCGTGGACGGCGGAGGCTGCCGCGCAGACGATGGCGAGCAGGCCGGTGGCGAGCGCGCCGCGTGCGGCGGCGCGGCCGGGTACGTGGCTGCCGATGCCGGCGTGGTAGATGGTGTCCCGGTGGGGTTTGCCGTCGGCGGTCGATGACGTGCGGACCGGCCGGCCGGTCCGGCGCGCGGGTGTCGTATCTTCATCTTCCGGCCTGTCCGGCCATGCCGTCGGCCGGCCCGACCTGTCGCCGTCGAAAAGGTCGTAATCGTCCATGGTGCTCCCCATTTCCGCTGCCTGTCCGTCGCGTCGCGCCATCGGCGTATGCCGGCGCGTCGCGTTGCCGTCCAGTCTAGTCCCGGCATGCGCACACGGCCCATCCGCCCGTGGGATGAGTTTCCGCCGTCCGTGGGGCGTCCGCGTCCGGCCCGCGACATGCGATGCGGGCGTTTTGTAGTCCTGAGGTTGACATGGCCGCATCCGTTTGTAGTCCTGAGGACTACAATAGCCAATCTTTTGTAGTCCTGAGGACTACAACGTCCAGAGTCACGGCGGTGAGCAACGACGCATGCGCAAAGAGAAACCCCGGTGGTTCGCACCACCGGGGCCAGAGAAAGGAGAGAAGAAGAAAGGTTCAATTATTCGGAGGTTGGCTCCGGGTCGGCTGCTGCTGACGGTTCTTAGATAACCATGCGTTTCTGTGTTTCCCGATGGGTTTGTCTGAAAGTCGGCTGTGAATACGCCGATGGTTCGCAGAGCGGTCGTGCGGGGCGGTCGATGCGCTTGTCCGGGAAGCGGGTGGGATGCCGCGCCGGATACTGGTTATTGGGTGGCATTAGACTGGGACGGCGGATTGACATTGTTCGTTTTTTCGTCCGTGAGGAGCTTCCATGCTGCTGTCCGACCGCGACATTCTGGCCGCCCAGGCCGAAGGGCATATCTCGCTCGACCCGTGGACCCCGGAGATGGTCCAGCCCGCGTCCATCGATGTGAGGCTCGACCGGTTCTTCCGCCTGTTCAACAATCATGCGTACACCTATGTGGATCCGGCGGAGAACCAGGGCGCGCTGACCGAACAGTTCGAGGTCGCCCCGGACGAGCCGTGGATCCTGCATCCGGGTGAGTTCGCGCTCGGCTCCACGTGGGAGTACGTCAAGCTCGACGCCACGGTCGCCGCACGTTTGGAGGGCAAAAGCTCGCTGGGCCGTTTGGGTATTCTCACGCATTCCACGGCGGGCTTCATCGATCCGGGCTTCGAGGGTCACATCACGTTGGAGTTGAGCAACGTGTCCACGTTGCCGGTGAAGCTGTGGCCGGGCATGAAGATCGGCCAGATGTGCTTCTTCCAGCTCAGCTCCCCCGCGGAGCATCCGTACGGTTCCTCCGGCACCGGCTCGCACTATCAGGGCCAGCGCGGCCCCACCCCGAGCCGCTCCTACGAGCGCTTCTACCGCGCCGAAATCCGCGACTGATCCGCCGAGGCGAACCGTTCCGGAGGGGATTCGAGGTGAAGGGGCCTCAATCGGCATCGACGGCCTCCTCGATGACGTCCGCACGGGTGCGGCGCCTTCATACAGAAGGGCCGCACCCTCAGCGTCTACCGGCCTTTCGCCATCGCACGCAGGACCATCTTGCGCGCTTCGGACGCGAACGATACTATCGCTTGACAATAGTATCGTGACAAGATAGCATTTTTGCGGTGAAGACCAAAGACAAGGAACTTGCCGACTTCCTCTATATGGGCCGGTATCCCAGAGGATATCCGAGCGGATGCGAACGCATGCTCATGCGTAAACTTCAGATGCTCAAGGCCGCGCATGAACTGCGGGACTTGCGCATCCCGCCCGGAAACCGTCTGGAAGCGCTCAAAGGAGACCTGCAAGGCCATTGGAGCATCCGGGTCAACCAGCAATGGCGACTCGTGTTCCGATGGGATGACGAAGCGAAGGAGGCCGTCGATGTCCGATTCTGTGACTACCACCGCTGAACACTACTACAGCACGCCCGGGGAGATTCTCGAAGAGGAGTTCCTACAGCCGCTCGGCATCAGCCGTTACCGTTTGGCGAAGGCCATCGGCGTGGGCGAGACCGCCATCGGCGAGATCATCGCGGGCAAACGCCGCATCAGCACCGTTATGGCCTACCGTCTCGCCCGCGCGCTCGGCACCACCCCCGACTTCTGGGCGAACCTCCAAACCGACCACGACCTGCTCACATTCGACCCATCCACCCTGGGTGACATCCGACCGCTCGTGAGCGCGTGACGCACGACAGCTGACAGGCGGCACGTCACGGTCAAGCGCCCATCGCGCATGAAACGATTTCGGCCCCCTCTGCATGAGGAGGCCGAAATCGTAGGTGCGGCACATGAGACGGACCGCCGCATCCAAAATCAAGGGACCGGCATCCGTCGGACGCCCGACATCAGGCGTCGTCTACCGGCGTTTCGCCATCCCACGCAGGACCATCTTGCGCGCTTCGGACGCGACCAGCACGAACGCGGCCAGGCCCACGCATTCCACCCACGCCATCGGCGCAAGCGGCGTGGTGCCGAACGCGTCGTTGAGGAACGGTACGTAGATCACCACAAGCTGCAACGCCACGGACAGGCCGATCGCACCCCACAGCCACTTGTTCGAGAACAATCCCACGAACGCGCTCCGCAGGTGCGAACGCGAGGCGAGCGCGTTGAACAGCTGTGCGAACACGAGGATGGTGAAGCCCATCGTGCGCGCCTCCACCATCTGCGCCTCATGGCCGAGCGCGTCCACGGAACGGTCGGTGAACAGGCCTCCCGCCAGATGCATGTCCATGCCGACGAGCGTGACCACGGCCATGACGACGCCGATGTACACGATATCGCCCCACATGGAGGCGTCGATGACGCGGTCGCCCATCCTGCGGGGTCCGCGGTCCATCACGTCCTCGGTCTGCGGGTCCACGCCCATGGCGAGCGCGGGCGCCGCGTCGGTGAGCAGGTTGATCCACAGCAGCTGCGTGGCGAGCAGCGGCACGGTCACGCCCACGGTCTCCGGCTGGCGGATGCCGAGGAATCCGGCGAACACCACGCCGAGGAACACGGTGAACACCTCGCCCACGTTGGAGCTGAGCAGGTAGCGCAGGAACTTGCGGATGTTGTCGAAGATGACGCGTCCCTCGCGCACCGCGGCCACGATGGTGGAGAAGTTGTCGTCCGCGAGGATCATCTTCGCGCTCTGCTTGGTCACTTCGGTGCCGGTGATGCCCATGGCCACGCCGATGTCCGCGGTTTTGACCGCGGGGGCGTCGTTGACGCCGTCGCCGGTCATGGCCACGATGTTGCCTTGGCGCTGCAGCGATTCCACGATCCTGAGCTTGTGTTCCGGCGCGACGCGCGCGTACACGGACGTGGAGGCCACGGCCTTGTCGAACGCCACCCGGTCGTCGCCGAAGGCGTCCAGCTGGTCGCCGGTGAGGGCCGTGCCGCCGCGTTCGATGATGCCCAGATCGGAGGCGATGCGGGCCGCGGTGAGCGGATGGTCGCCGGTGATCATGACGGCGCGGATGCCGGCGCGGCGCGCTTCGGCCACGGAGTCGCGCACTTCGGTGCGCGGCGGGTCGATGATGCCGACCATGCCGTTCCAGATGAGGTCCGTTTCGATGGCGTCGGACTGGTCGGCGATGTCCGTGACCTGACCGGCCGCGTTCGACGTGACGCCGGGCACGGCGGACAGGGTCGCGGTGCCGAGCGGACGGTACGCCTGGCCCAGCGTGCGGTACGCTTCGCCGGACAGGCGTTCGACGGCGGCGAGGATCGTCTGCCGGTCGCCTTCGGTGAGCGGACGCACCGCCTCGCCGACCTGGACGCGCGTGCAGTAGCCGAGCAGCACGTCCGGCGCGCCCTTGGCGAACACGGTGAGCGCTCCCCCTTCGGTCGCGTCGGCCGCGATGACGGACATGCGTTTGCGTTCGGACGTGAACGGCACTTCGGCCACGCGCGTGAACCGTTCGTAGCCGCGCATCGCGTCGGTCTTGCGCGCCGCCACGATGAGCGACACCTCCGTCGGATCGCCGACCGTCTCCCATCGGCCGTCCTGTTCGCGCAGGTCGCCGTCGTTCGCGATGGTGCCCGCGGCGATCGTGCCCGCGACCTCCGCGCGCAGGTCGGGACGGTCGGCCAGGTCGGCGCCGTCCGCCGTGGTCATGCGGCCCTGGGGCGCGTAGCCGGTGCCGGTCAGCCGCACTTCGCCGCTGGGCGTGACCACGCGTTCCACGGTCATCTCGTTGCGGGTGAGCGTGCCGGTCTTGTCCGAGCAGATCACGGACGCGGAGCCGAGCGTCTCCACCGAATGCAGTTTCTTCACGATGGCGTGGTGCGCGGCCATGCGCTGCACGCCGAGCGCGAGCACCACGGTCAGGATGGCGGCCAGGCCTTCGGGCACGGCTGCCACGGCGAGCGAGACGGCGAGCAGCAGCGAGTCGATGACGTCGTGCACGTCGTTGAAGCCTTCGAGCAGGGCGAGCGCGGCGAGCACCACCACCGCGATGACGCATACGGCGACGCCGAGGATCTTGGACACGTAGTCCATCTCCTTCTGCAGCGGCGTCTGCTCGTCCTCGGCGGCGGAGAGCATGCCGGCGATCTTGCCGACCTGCGTGTCCATGCCGGTGCCGGTGACGACGGCGCGGCCGGTGCCTTGGGTGACGGACGTGCCGTTGAAGATCATGTTGGTGCGGTCGCCGAGCGCTTTGGCCTCGCGCAGCGTGTCCGGCTTCTTGCCGACGGGCACGGATTCTCCGGTGAGGCTCGCTTCGGCGATGCGCAGGCTCGCGGCGGACACGAGGCGTCCGTCCGCGGACACGGAGTCGCCTTCGGCGAGCACGAGCACGTCGCCGGGGACGACTTCGGCGGTGTTGATGCGGATGACGCGGCCTTCGCGCAGCACGGACGTGGTGGGCGCGGTCATCTGCGCGAGCGCTTCGACGGCCGCTTCGGCGCGCGCCTCCTGAATGTAGCCGAGGACGGCGTTGACGATGAGGATGAGGACGATGACGATGGCGTCGAACGGCAACGGTTCGCCCCCTTCGCCTCCCGGCACGGCGTTGGCGCGTTCGATGCCCCACGCGATGACGGAGATGACGGTCGCGGCGAGCAGCAGGTAGACGAGCGGGTCCTGGAACTGTTGGAGGAACTTCCTCCATTTGGGCACGGGCGGCGCGGACGCCAGTTCGTTGGGGCCGAACCGTTCCAGCCTGCGTTTGGCTTCGGCCTCGTCCAGTCCGACGGCGGGGTCCACGCCGAGCGCCGCGGCGACGCGCTCCGCTTCGGTCAGACTGGGGTCCGTATCCATGCCGTCCGAGGGAACCTCCGATGGCGGCATGACGTTCGATGGCGATGGCGCGAACCCCTCATCCGCTGCGGGCCTCGCGATGGTGGCGGATTGATCCGTACGACGGTCAACCATGGTGTTCTCCTTGGTATCGCCGCGGAGTAGTCAGCGCCGTCCACCGGTTTTCTCCCCGGATTCCGCACGCTGCGCGGTTATGGACGCCGGGGCGAACGCCGCCGGCGCATGTGCCCACCATTATTCCATACACGATTTCGCCGTAGGGATGACAATCGTGCGGATGTTGTCCAAATATGAAAAAGGCCGGCGCGCACGCTCGCGCAACCGGCCTCGGATCGGCGTTCGGCGGCGCATCGCCGCACACGCGGCGGCCCGCTTCAGAGCGCCGCGTCGAGCCGTAGGTTGCGCGCCACGGCGCGCTCCCTCGCGCCGCGCGTCGCATACAGGCCGAACGCCACCAGCAGGAACATCGCCGTGCACGCGGTCCACAGGGTCTGCGCGCCGTGCGCGGCGATCATCCAGCCGCCCACCAGAGGCGCCACGCCCTGCGACAGCGACCACACCAGGTTGTACACGCCCTGATACGTGCCTCGGCAGTCGGCCGGAGCGAGGTTCGCCACCGTCGTGGCCGCGATGGGGAACGTGCCCAACTCGCCCAACGACCACATGACCGTGGAGAACGCGAACGCAAGCCACACCGTCGAATGGATCTGACAGCCGTATCCCACCGCCGTGACCAACATTCCCAACACCAGCACTTTCGTGTTGCTCATCCGGTTGAACACCGCGATGGCGGGAATCTGCAGCAGACACATGATGCCGCCGTTGATGGTCAACAGCACCGAATACTCGTCCGTGCCCATGCCCAACCGCGTCATCGCCATCGGCAGACCGCTCGTCGACTGAAAGTAGGCGATGGTGTATCCGAACATGAGCAGCACCATCGACATGAGCGGCCAATCGGTCAACGCGCGACGGTAGTTCGCCAACATCGAAACGCGCCCGCGGGCTTCGCCTCCGCCATCGGACGCCTGCGCCGAAGACGGGACCGTGGCCGACGGACGCGCCACGGTGGATCCGTCAATCGATGTACGACGGGACCGTGGCGGGAATTTCAGCCACGGTGGGAACGAAAGGCCTGTTTCGGGAGACCGTGGCGGATGCGCGTATGGAAAGACGATGCCGCCCGATGGCAACAGCCCGGAATTGCAACGTTCCTTCGATGGGGCGGTTTCCACGGTCGCCGCGTACATCGATTGCCATGACCACCGTGGCTGATTGGGCTGCCACGGTCCCGGAAAATCGTCCTTTCCGCTGACCGTGGCAGAAATTCCCGCCACGTTCCCATCGTCCATCGATTGACGAACTCACCGTGGCGGAACCACTGGCCACACTCCCGTCGAACGCCTCACTTCATCCCACCGTGGCACGTCGTCGCCGCGGCGAGAACGGCAAACGGGGAAGGAACGACGCAGAGCAGGCGGATTGGGGCGGGGTGCTGGGACAATGGCGCGTATGGTTATGAAGAAAGGACCGACCAAGGGGTCGGGAGGCAAGCATCGCAACAAACTGCGTGGGCACGGCCCCACGCCCAAGGCCGAGGACCGCGTGTACCACAAGGCGTACGCGGCCAAGAAGGCCGCCGACCGTCGCAAGATGGCCGATCCGCGTCTGGCCGCACGCCGACGCGTGGACAAGTTCTCCACCTCGGACACCACCGATCTGGTGTTCGGACGCAACTCCGTGCTCGAAGCGCTGCGCGTGGGCGTGCCGAGCTCCACGCTGTACATCCTCTCGCGCATCGAGCACGACGACCGCACCCGCGAGATCATCAAGCTCGCCGGCGGGCAGGGACTGCACATGATGGAGGCGGACCGTCTGGAGATGGACCGCATCGCCCGCTCCGGCAACCATCAGGGTGTGATCCTCAAGGTGGACCCGTACCAGTACTCCTCGCTCGCCGAGCTGGCCGACCGCGCGGACAAGAAGTCCCGCGCCATGGAGGCCGCGAACTCCAAGGCCGCGCGTCTGGCCGCGCGCCCGCTGTTCATCGCGCTCGACGGCGTGACCGACCCGCAGAACCTCGGCGCGGTCATCCGTTCCGCCGCCGCATTCGGCGCCAACGGCGTCATCCTGCCGGAACGCCGCTCCGCCTCGGTCAACGCCGCGGCCTGGAAGGTGTCCGCGGGCGCCGCGGCGCACATGCCCGTGTGCCGCGTCGTGAACCTCACCAAGGCCATCGAGAGCCTGCGCGAACGCGGCTACTACGCGGTCGCGCTCGACGGCGGCGGCGACAAGCTCGTCGGCGAGACCGGCTTCGAGACCGATCCGCTGATCGTCGTGCTCGGATCGGAAGGCAAGGGCGTGAGCCGACTCGTGCGCGAGGCGTGCGACGCGGTCGCCGGCATTCCGATCTCCCGTCAGGTCGAATCGCTCAACGCGTCCGTGGCCGCCGGCATCAGCCTGTACGCCGTGTCCAACGCACGCAGGGTCGCCGGCCTCGAATAGGAAACGGAACCCGCCCGTCAACATGCGCATGGGAACGAGCATCGACGGGAGGACGACGGGCCGGACGCGTGGACTGCCATCGCGTCCGGCCCGTCCGCGTTACGCCCGCATCAGCCATCGCATCAGATAGCATCGCATCAGATAATCCGATAAGCAGATAAGGTGACCAACCTCATGCAATCCGCAATGAATCTGTCGCAACTGGACCCCCGCGCCGCGAAGGCCACCAGCGTCGTCTCCGAGGACGAGACCGGACGCGGCGCCGAACCGCAGGCGCTCACCATCACCGCCGCCAGCTCGAACCCGAAGATGTTCACCCTGCCCTGGCATCAGCCGCTCGCCACCTGGCCGGCCGACCTGCTCGCCAACCTGCCGCGCGGCATCTCCCGCCACGTCGTGCGCTTCGTGCACGTGGGCGACGAGGTCTACGCCATGAAGGAGATCACCCGGCAGATGGCCGAACGCGAGTATGAGATCCTGCGTCGTCTGCAGAAGCTCGAACTGCCGTCGGTCAAGCCCATCGCCGTCGTCACAGGACGCCACAACGCCGAAGGCGAGCCGTTGGAGGCGATCCTGGTGACCAAGCACCTCAAGTTCTCCCTGCCCTACCGCGCGCTCTTCGCGCGCAACCTGCGCCCGGACACCGCCGAACGCCTCATCGACGCGCTCGCCGTGCTGCTCGTGCGTCTGCATCTCGCCGGCTTCTACTGGGGCGACGTGTCCCTGTCCAACGTGCTGTTCCTGCGCGACGCCGACGCGTTCTCCGCATTCCTCGTGGACGCCGAGACCGGCGACCTGCAGGTCAACCTCACCGAAGGCCAGCGCGAGTACGACATCGACCTGGCGCGCACGAACATCATCGGCGAGCTCATGGATCTGAGCTCCGGCAAGCTGCTGCCGGGCGATGTGGACGAGATCGAGGTGGGCAACCGTCTGGTGGAGCGCTACCATTCGCTGTGGAGCACCCTCACGGACACGGACCGGTTCAGCCCGGACGAGATGTGGAAGATCGAGAAGCGCGTCAACAAGCTCAACGAGCTCGGCTTCGACGTGGACGAGCTGGAGATGAAGACCGCGGAGGACGGCAAGCGCGTGCTGGTGCGTCCGCGCGTGGTGGACGCCGGCTACGCGAACCGCAAGCTGCTGCGTCTGACCGGTCTGGACGTGCAGGAGAACCAGGCGCGCCGTCTGCTCAACGACCTCGACGCGTACCGCGCGTCCACCTGGCGTGAGGGCGAGGATCTGGAGATCGTGGCGACCGATTGGATGCGCGAGGTGTTCGAGCCGACGGTGCGTTCCATCCCGCGCGAGTACCGTTCGCAGATCGAGCCGGCGCAGTTCTTCCACGAGGTGCTCACGCATCGTTGGTATCTGGCCGAGCAGGCTGGCCACGACGTGCCGATGACCGAGGCGGTGCCGAACTACATCAAGACCGTGCTGCCGGATACGATGCTGGACAAGCGCGACATCGACGCGTTGCTGGAGGAGGCGGATTCTGGCGTCATCGACGACGAATACACCTACAACGATCCGGACGACGACTACAATCCGGACTTCGATCCGGACGCGGCGGTCTGGGCGCACTGAGCGCGCACTCGGAGCGCTGCACGCGCGCGTAGGCATAGGCGCATAAAAGAAGCCCCGCGACTGAGCGGGGCTTCTTCGACGAGACGGTTAGAGAGGAAGAGAAGACGTCTCGTCTAATGGTTGGCCGGACCGGCTATGGCCCGGCCAAGTCCTTTCGATCGCCTGCGACCTCCGGTCCTGCCGGACGGCGTCTCAGTTGAGGCGCAGCTCGGTGGACGGGGCGAACAGGTGCATCTTGGCCGGGTCGATCTTGATCTTGACGGTGGAGCCGACCTTCGGCAGCGCACGCGGGTTCACGCGAACCGTGGTGAGCTTGTTCTGGTCGGACATGACCTGGGCCTCCTCGGCGGCGGAGCCGTCGGTGACGATGTTGCCGTAGATGTAGCCGTCGGAGCCGAGGTCCTCGACGTTCACGACCTTCAGGGAGAAGGCGTTCGGGTCGTCGGCCGGGGCCAGGGAGGCGTCCTCGGGACGGAAGCCGACGACGATCTTGCCGCCGTCCTCCGCGGTGAGCTTGTTGACGGCCTCGGCCGGCAGCGCGACGGTGTCCTCGCCGATCTGGGCCTTGCCGTCCACCACCGGATGCACGTTGATGTTCATGGACGGGGAGCCGATGAAGCCGGCGACGAAGACGTTGGCCGGGCGATCGTACAGCTCGGTCGGGGCGCCGACCTGCTGCAGGATGCCGAGCTTGATGACGGCGATGCGGTCGCCCATCGTCAGGGCCTCGGTCTGGTCGTGGGTCACGTACAGGGTGGTGACGCCGAGCTGACGCTGCAGGGCGGCGATCTGCGTACGGGTCTGCACGCGCAGCTTCGCGTCCAGGTTGGACAGCGGCTCGTCCATGAGGAAGACCTTCGGCTTACGCACGATGGCGCGGCCCATGGCGACGCGCTGGCGCTGGCCGCCGGAGAGGGCCTTCGGCTTGCGGTCGAGGTACTCGGTCAGGTCGAGGATCTTGGCAGCCTCTTCGACGCGCTTGCGGATCTCCTCCTTGGGGGTGCCGGCGATCTTCAGGGCGAAGCCCATGTTGTCGGCGACGGTCATGTGCGGGTACAGCGCGTAGTTCTGGAACACCATGGCGATGTCGCGGTCCTTCGGCTGCATGGTGGTGACGTCCTTGTCACCGATGAGGATGCGGCCCTTGTTGACCTCCTCCAGACCGGCCAGCATGCGCAGCGTGGTGGACTTGCCGCAGCCGGACGGGCCGACGAGGACGAGGAACTCGCCGTCCTTGATGTCGAGGTTCAGATCATCCACGGAGGGCTTGTCGTTGCCAGGGTAGATGCGGGTGACGTGGTCGAAGATGACTTCTGCCATGGTTGGTTCATCCTTTCAGAGGCAGGTACGTGCCTCACGATCCGTTGTAAAGGGATTACTTGTTGTTTACCATGCTTCGGATCCGTTTGCGCCCGTTCCGGCATCACTGCCGTTCCCGACGCATGCAAACCTCAGCGTTTACTTGTGCGGCCCGGGGTCTCCGAACCTTCGATTCACTATACTCATATCCTCGACCAAAGCAAGGAAAACGCTTGCCCACGGGCGTTTCCCCACCTGCGGCCCAGCGTAGAACGATTGACGTCCAACGCCGCGGCAGCATGGGCCGAAACGGGGTCGGCCGCGCGGAGGCAGCCCCGGCCGCACCATCGGATACCGTTGCCCGCAACCCCGCCATTGGATACAGCCGGACTCCGTCGGACGCAGCCGGCCACCGTCGGACGCCCGGCGAGACGGCGCCATCGGCCTCCACCCCGCAATCCCATAGAAATCACGGAGGTTACAGCCGCGCCGAAACCGCGTCCCGCCCCGTGCGCTCCACGAACGAGATCTCACCGCCGTCGGGCGAGTACAGCGTGACGTTCCACGCGATGATCGCGCCGAACTCGTCCTTCACCGTCGATTCCACTTCCAGGACCGGGGTGCCGTCCGGCACGCCGAAATGCCACGCCATGCGCCCGTCGAGCACGCGCACGCGCACGGTGGCGTCGTTCTCCACAAGATTGACCGCGTACGTGCGTTCGAGGTACTCGTACAGGGAGTCGGCGTCATAGCCCTCCTCGTGCACTTTGGGGAAGCGCGCGGCGGAGAGGAACGTGACGACGTGGCGGCGCGGCGCATCGCCCACGAGACGCAGACGCTCCAGCCGGATGAGGTCGGCGTCCGCGTCGAGGCCGAGATGCGCGGCGGCCTTGGCGTCATGCGTCAGGCTGTTGTCGATGACCTTCGTGCTCACGACGTTGCCGAGCCGCGCCTGCTGTCGGAAGAATCCGAGGAGGGTCTCGCCGAACGTCTGGCGGCGTCCGCCCCTGCCTCCCATGCCGGAGGCGCCGCCCGCACCGGACATGCCCACGTCGCCGGAGCCGACCGTCCCGGCATCCCCGGCGACGCCGCCCACGGCGACGTCGGTGCGGAAGGTGCCTCGTCCCTGTTCGCGCACGAGCAGTCCGTCCTGGATGAGGTCCCCGATGGCGTGGCGCAGCGTGATGCGGCTGACGCCGTACCGTTCGCACAGCTCCGGCTCGGCGGGCAGCTTCTCCCCCGGCGCCATGGCCTGCGCCCGCTGCCTCAGGTTGTCCCTGACCGCGACGTATTTGGGTACGCCCTCTGCCATTCCATCAGCTCCTTTTGTCATGTCGTTACGACTTTACCGTGCGCCGCGCCCGGCGTGGGAGACGACGGAACCGCCGGAACGGCCATGCTGCCGTTCCGACGGTTCGTGTCGCGTGCGTTCCGGGATGCCGGTCCGCGATGCGGTCCGGTCCGGACCGTGCGCAGGGCCATAACGGGCGCGACCCCGCGCGATGCGGTTCGTCAGGCCGCTTCGACGGCGGCTTTGGCCTTGTCTCGGCGGTCGAGCGCGAACGAGACGATGTAGAAGACCACGACCGCGGCGATGATGCCGGCGATGAGGCCGGTCTGTCCTCCGGCGGAGTTGAGCGCGCCGAGCAGGATGCCGGCCACGCCGTAGTCGGCGTCGGAGTAGGTGGTGTTCGCCATGCCGGTCGCGCCGAGCACCGGCAGGAGGAACAGCGGCAGGAAGGTGATGGCGAGGCCGTTGACGAAGGAGCCGATGACGGCGCCGCGCACGCCGCCCTGGCCGTTGCCGATGACGCCGGCCGCGCCGCCGGTCATGAAGTGGGCCACGATGCCGGGGATGATGATGGTGGTTCCGGCCAGCGCCATGACGCCCATGCCGGCGATGCCGCCGATGAAGCTGGAGATGAAGCCGATGAGCACGGCGTTCGGCGCGAAGGTGAAGGTCATGGGCACGTCGAGGGCGGGCTTGGAGTTCTTCACGAGCTTTTCGGAGATGCCCTTGAAGGCGGGGACGATCTCGCCGAGCACCACGCGCACGCCGGCGAGGATGATGAACACGCCGCCGGAGAAGGTGGCGGCCTGGATGATGGAGAAGACGATGAAGTTCTGGCCGTCGGAGAGGTTCTCCTCGATGTAGGAGCCGCCGGCGAACAGGGCGACGATGATGTAGATGATCGCCATGGACAGGGCGATGATGACGGTGGTGTCGCGCAGGAAGCCGAGGCCGGAGGGGAATTTGATCTCTTCGGTGGACTTGGACGGGTGCTTCTTGGAGCGGGTGAGGCGGGCCACGAGGCCGCCGAGGGCGATGCCCGCGCCGCCGGTGTGGCCGAGGGCCACGTCATCGGTGCCGGTGGCGGCCTTCATGAACGGCTGGACGAGGGCCGGGGAGACGGTGACGATGAGGCCTTGGGCGATGGCGCCCCAGAGGATGACGCCCCAGACCGGCAGTCCGGCGACTTCGAGGATGACGGCGACCATGGTGGCCATGTAGAAGGCGACGTGGCCGGAGAGGTAGATGTACTTGAAGCGCGAGGTCATGGACAGCAGGATGTTGACGATCATGCCGAAGAAGAAGATGAGCGCGGCTTCGGAGCCGAACTGCACGAGCACGACGCCCACGATGGCCTCGTTGTTCGGCACGACGCCCTGCACGTGGAAGGCGTGCTGGAACATCTCGCCGAAGGGGTCGAGCGAGCCGGAGACGACGGACGCGCCGGCGGAGAGCACGAGGAAGCCGACCATCGTGCGGATGGTGCCCTTCATGATGTCCGTGGCCTTCTTGTGCTGTACGGCGAGGCCGACGAGCGAGATGAGCGCCACGATGATGGATGGCTGGCGGAAGACGTCCAGCAACACTGACAAAACGCCGTTCATGGTTGTTCCTTACTTCTTTCCTGTTTCTTTCCTGTTTTCCGTTCCCTGTTCCCGTCACCGGTCCGTCCGTGCCGGAATCCCGCGTTCCGGGTCCGTCCCCGGTCCGCCCGTGGGGCCCGTACGGCGGCCCGCCGGCTCCCCGCGGACGGGCCTCCGTTGCGCGGGCCTTGCGCCCTACTTGTTCGGCACTTCGACGCCGTGGCGTTCGAGCGCGGCGGCTACCTTGGCGGTGATGTCGTCCATGTCGATGAGGCTGTCGAGCACGACCACGTCGTCCATGAGTCCCACGGCGGTCTCGGCGATGTCGCGGCCGACGAAGAGCACGTCGGCGGAGGTGGCGGTGACGGAGGCGATGTCCATGTGGTCGGTCTCCACGCCGTCGACGCCGAGGTTCTTCAGCGCCTTGTCGATGTTGAGCTGGGTCATGAAGCTGGAGCCGAGGCCGGAGCTGCAGGCGGTGAGGATCTTCATGGTGGTTCCTTTCGGTCGGTTGCGGCGCCGCGCGCTGCGCGGCGTGCGCGGTTGGTCGGTGGTGTTTTGTCGTTTGGAAGTCCGATGGTACGGTGCCGGCCGTGTGGTCCGGCACCGCGGAGGGCGCCGTCAGGCGAGGGCCGCGGCGAGCGCTTCGACGTCGGCCGCGGCGTTGAGCGCGGCGAGGCGTTCGGGGTCGGTGAGCAGTCCCGCGAGCGCCTGCATGAGGTCGATGTGGGCGTTGGAGTCTTCGGCGGCGAGGCAGAACATGGTGGTGATGGGGTGGGCCTCGTCGTCCGCGAGCGCGAAGGGTTCGTCGACGTGCAGCACGGACAGGCAGGTGGCGTTGACGCCGTTTTCGGGGCGGGAGTGGGCGAGTGCGACGCCGCCGCCGAGGTCGATGTAGGTGCCGCCGGGAGCTGCGATGGTGGTTTTGATGGCTTCGACGTAGTCGGGGGTGATGCGTCCGTCGGCGAGCAGTGGTGCGGCGGCCGTGTCGACGGCTTCGCGCCATCCTGCGACGTGTGCGGCGTGGAGCATGTCTCCCGGTTGGAAGTAGGACGTGAGCACGGTGCCTCCTTGCGGCGTTTGCGTTGGTGTCCGATGGTGTGTGGTTGTGTTGGTCCGGCCCTCGTCGGTCCGGTGGGTCCGGGGGCGGTTCGTTCCGTTCCCCGGATTCGTAATATCATCATATCGTCATAACGTATTGTCGTCATATCGGCGTGTCATCCTCCGTCGGATAGAATCGGAACGCAGCGCGAGGACGGGAGGTACGCAACATGCGCGACATACGAATCGGCGTGGTCGAGGACGACGCGGGCGCCTGCCAGCGCGTCCTCGACTACCTCAACCAGTACCAAGCCGAAACCGGCGAACGCTTCACCGTCTCCGTCTTCGACGACGGCGCCAAAATCGTCGAACGCTACACGCCCGTCTACGACATCCTCCTGCTCGACATCGAAATGAAGGACATGGACGGCATGGAGGCCGCGCGGCGCATCCGCGAACGCGACGACAAGGTCGTCATCGTCTTCATCACCGCCGCCGCCCAATACGCCATCAAGGGCTACGAGGTGCGCGCACTCTCCTACCTGCTCAAACCCGTACCCTGGTTCGCGTTCCGACAGGAGCTCAAACGATCCATCGACGAAGTGCGCCGCGGCGTCGACACCGCCATGCTCATCGAGACCGGCGGCGGGCCGCAGCGCCTCGAACTGTCCGACGTGCTCTACCTCGAATCCATCCGCCACACCATCGTCATCCACACCCTCGGCGGCAAACTCTCCGTCAACGGCACCCTCAAGGACTTCGAGGCGCGCCTCGCCGACCGCGACTTCTTCCGCTCCAACTCCTGCTACCTCGTCAACCTGCGGCACGTCACCGGCATGGCCGAACAGGACTGCGTCCTCTCCAACGGCGAACGCCTGCGCGTCAGCCGACCGCGCAAGAAAGCGTTCATGACCGCCCTGGCCGCCTACTTCGGAGCCAAAGGCGGCGCCGGCGCCGGACCCGGCGCACGCGGCGTCGCCTGACCGACGCACGCACCAGCACGGCACACGCCCCGCCGGAACGCATGCCGGCGCGGACGCCCCACGCAGAATCGAGGGCATATGAGCATCATCGACGGCACCATCACCAACGCGCTGCCGGACATCCCGCGCATCTACACCGCCCTGTGCGAATGGCTCGCCTGCCTCACCTACGTGGCCGCCATCCACCGCCGCGCGCCGTGGAAACGCACCATCGGCGTCATGGCCGCGGGGCTCGCCGCCATGATCGCCGTCCAATACCTCGCCGGAGCCATGCCCATATGGTTCTGGCTGCTCGGCATGCTCCTCGCCTTCGGCGCCATGGTAGCCATCGTGCGCCTCGCCGCCGGCACCGGCAAACGCGAAGCGCTCTACATCGCCGCGCGCGCGTTCGTCCTCGCCGAGCTCGTCGCCTCCCTGCACTGGCAGATCGTCACCTTCCTGCACATGCCCATCGACGCGGACGACGGCGGAACGCACCCCACCCTGCGCTCCGCCGTCGCGTTCATCCTCATCTGCGCCTGCTGCTTCGGCGCCGCATGGCTCGCCGAACGCAACAACTTCCTCGCCGACCGGGGCACCGACGTCACCATGCAGCTCGCCGTCGGCACCGTCGCCATCACCCTCACCACGTTCGCCATGAGCAACCTCAGCTTCGTCTCCACCAACACGCCCTTCTCCGGCTCCGCCGGGCAGGAGGTGTTCTACATCCGCACGCTCGTCGACTGCTGCGGCTTCGCCATCCTCTACGCACAGCAGGAACAGGCCCGCCGCACCGAAGCGAGCATGGAACTCGCCTCCATCAACGCGCAGCTCGAAAGCCAGCACCAGGAATACCTCGCGTCCAAGGAGAACCTCGAATCCATCGGACGGCTCGCCCACGACCTCAAACACCAGATCGCCGCACTGCGCGCCGAAGTCGACCCCGAGCACGCCGCCGCCGGCTTCGAACAGCTCGAACGCTCCGTCGCCGCATACAGCACCCAACAGCACTCCGGCAACCCCGTCCTCGACGTCATCCTCACCACCAAGACGCGCACCTGCAACGATCGCGGCATCACCTTCACCGCCGTCGCGGACGGCTCGCTGCTCACCCAATCCAACATGACCTCCATGGACATCGCCACCCTCTTCGGCAACGCCCTGGACAACGCCATCGAAGCGACCTCGCGGCTCGCCGACCGCCAACAGCGCCTCATCCGGCTCGCCCTCTACGCCCAAGGCGCGTTCACCGTCATCCGCGTGGAGAACTACTACGACGCCGCGCTCCGACACGACTCCGACGGCAACCTGCGCACCACCAAACGCGACCGCGCGCGCCACGGCTTCGGCGTCAAATCCATCCGCCACATCGCCGCCCAATACCACGGCGAGGTCTCCATCCGCACCGAAGACCACTGGTTCGTGCTCACCATCCTCATCCCCCGCTGACCCCGTCGCCTCGCCACCCATTCCACCCCATCGCCCCGCCCGGACGCCCACCGGCCCATCGGACGCACCCCGCACCATCGCCATCCCCTGCGGGCATACAGTCACAAAAAGGGCCGTTTCCGGCTGTATGCCCGCAGCGGGACGGCTCCCATGCGGGCGTACAGCCGGAAACGGCCTCACGCCATGCGCGCGACCAGGCGCGCGATCACTTGCTCACTTGCTCTTCGGCATGATCCAGAACTTGAGGATCGGATAGCTCACGATCACCGCGAGCACCGTGTTCACCACGGAAGCCACGGTGGTGGCGATCTGACCGCCCATGCCGAAGCTCGTGCACAGCGAGGTGACGTAGCCCGGCAGCACCAGGTTCACCACCACGATCACCACGGCCAGGATCGCGTACTTCCACGCGGCGTCCTTGAAGCTGGAATCGGACTTGAACACCCACTTCATCTGCACCACGAAGTTCACGACCTGCGCGATCACCTCGGCCAGCAGGAACGTCAGGAAGCCGCCCAGGCCATTGCTCGTATCGCTCGTGTAGTTGAAGATGAGGAAGCTGAACGGCGCGGTCAGCCCCATCGCGCCCACGAACACCGCGGTGCCGATCCATGCCACCACGAAACGCGCGATGGTGGACACGTTGGACAGGATGTTGAACAGGATGAACTCCCAGATGTTCGGATGCTCGGCGATCCAACGACGGACCGGGCCCATCTTGGCCAGCTCCTCGGCGGACGGCTTGCCCGCGGAGGGCGCGGTCTTCTGCGTATCAGTCATGGTTCAGCTCCTTTGCGGTGCGCTTGTTGGCGGATTGGTTGCGGAGGAAGCCGGCGACGAGGCCGCCGAGTCCACGGAAGGTGCGGCCGTTGCCGATCTGCACGATGGCGTCCACCATGGCCGCGTCGACCATGCCCTGCGTCATCTTGCTCATCGCGCGCGGAGGCATGTTCAGGATGAACAGCGTGTTCAGATCCGGGGCGCCGGTCTTCTCACGCACGTTCCGCTCACGCTTCATGAGCGTGCGCGCCACGGTCCTCGCCACGAAGCCGCGCGAGTCGGCCCAGCTGGAGATCGGGTCGTTCACGCCGAACACGGCGGGCTTGCCGGGGGCGATGACCTCATGGCCGAACAGGACGGCCATCTCGGCGTCGGTGACGTGCTTGACGTCGCCGGTCAGGTAATGTCCGAGCGCCGGATCGGCGGGGACGGCGTCCACGTCGCCGGCCACGGCGAACGGGCAGGACAGTTCGATGGAGGCGGCGGACGTGCCGACGCCCAGGGTCCACAGGCCCGATTCGACGCGCCATGCGTCGGCGGACGGATCGAAGTGGCGGAAGGTGTAGCGGTCGAAGTCGATGCGCACGGTCCTGGTCTCATGCGCGGCGAGCTCGACTTTGGCGAAGCCCTTGAGTTCGCGTGCGGGACGCAGGACGCCCTTGCGTTCGACGCCGGCCTCCGAGGAGGCGGACGGGCCGCTCACGTACAGCTGGGCGACGGTCGCGCCGGGCACGTCGGATTCGTTGGTGACGGTGAAGGAGACGCCCGTGTCGTCGGCGACCAGCCCGGAGTAGGAGAACGTCGCGTAGCTCAGGCCGTGGCCGAAGGGGAAGCGCACGTCCGCGCCCACGGTCTCGTAGTAGCGGTAGCCGACGAACGGCCCCTCACGGTAGATGGCATCGCGTCCGATGGCGGGATACCAGCCGGCGGACGGGCAGTCCTCGTAACGCTTCGGCCAGGTCTCGGCGAGGTGGCCGGACGGGTTGACCGCGCCGGACAGGGCGCGCGCGGTGGCGGAGGCGCCGGCCTGGCCGGACAGGCCCACGTACAGCAGGGAGGCCACGTCGTCGAACCAAGGCAGTTCGACGGGAGAGCCGGCGACGAGCACCACGACGACGGGCTTGCCGGTGGCGCACAGCGCGGCGACGAGATCGTTCTGCGCCTGCGGGATGGCCATGGTGGAACGGTCGAGACCCTCGGATTCGGAACGTTCGTCAAGGCCCACGACGGCGAGCAGCACGTCCGAGGAGCCGGCGAGCGCGATGGCTTCGTCGATGAGGTTCCGGTCGGCCTTGCCTTGGCGGTCGTAGCCTTGGGCGTAGCCGGCGACGGCGATGCCGGTTTCGCCGGCGGCTTCGACGAGTTCGTCGAGGATGTTCTCGTTGCGGGTGGCGTTGACCTTGGAGGAGCCGGAGCCTTGGAAGCGCGGGGTTTTGGCCATGTCTCCGATGACGGCGACGCGCGTGCCGGGCTTGAGCGGCAGCGCGGGGGCGGTCCGGCCGTTCGCGGAGCCGTTCTTGAGCAGGACCATGGAGCCTTCGGCGACGCGGCGGGCGACGGCGTGGTGCGCGGCGATGGCTTCCTCGGTGAGCAGGTCGTCGCGTCCGACGCCTTCCTGACGGGTGGCGTGGGCGATCCTGGCCACTTCGGCGGCGCGCTTGTTGAGGTCGGCTTCGCTCAGGGTGCCGGCCTTGACGGCGCCTGCGAGTTCGCGCACGGAGGTGTATCCGGGGCTGGGCATTTCGAGGGAGCCGCCGGCCTTGACGGCGGCGACGGCGGAGTTGGATCCGCCCCAGTCGGAGACGACCATGCCGTCGAAGCCCCATTCGTCGCGCAGGATGTCCTGCAGGAGGTGCTTGTTCTCGTGCGCGTAGACGCCGTTGATCTCGTTGTAGGAGGTCATGATGGTCAGGGGCGCGGCCTCGCGCACGGCGATCTCGAAGCCGGTGAGGTAGATCTCGCGCATGGTGCGTTCGTCGATGACGGAGTTGGAGGCCTGTCGGCGCAGCTCCTGGCTGTTGACGGCGAAGTGCTTGGGGCATGCGGCGATGCCGTTGGATTGGATGCCGCGGATGAGGCCGGCGGCCATGCGTCCGGCGACGATGGGGTCTTCGGAGTAGTACTCGAAGTTGCGACCGCACAGCGGGTTGCGTTTGATGTTGAGGCCGGGGCCGAGCAGCACGTTCACGTCGAGGTCGCGGGCTTCGTCGCCGAGGGCTTCGCCCATGGTCTCGGCCAGTTCGGGATCCCATGAGTTGGCCACGGTGCCCGCGGTGGGGAAGCAGGTGGCGGGCTTGGACGCGCCCAGGCCGAGGTGGTCGCCTTCGCCGAGCTGGCGACGCACGCCGTGGGGGCCGTCGCTCATGACGAAACTGGGGATGCCGGCGCGCTCGTTGCCGCGCGAATCCCATTCGGATCCGCCGGACAGCATCGCCGCTTTCTCCTGCACTGAAAGCTCTTCGAGTTCCATATCGCTCTCCCTTGTAGTGATTCTCCGCCTCCGGCCCGCCTCGGCGTCCGCCCCGTCCCTTCCGACGTGGGTTCGCCGCCGTGGCGCGGATTCCATCCCGCATCGCTGCGGTCGCGTCCTCCAAAGCCGCTAAGGGTATTCAATCAGCTCTCCGGCGTCCCTCGCGGTCCGGCTACACAACCTGTCGTTCCCCGCGCACAAACGGTCGGAGTCGTCTCAACCCCGTATCCCGCCCGGCTCCGCGTCAAGGGCGGCCGGCACGGCCGGGATTCAAACGATTGAGCACCGTCTTTTGTCATTTTTAGATTCTTTTAGAATGTTTTAGAATGTTTTAGATTTCCTGACGATAGATGGACGAGCGGAACGGGACGAAGATTATGGCAAAACCGACGAAGAAGATCACCAACCCATTCAAGCCAAGTGCTGGACACCTGCCTCCGGTGCTCATCGGCCGCGATATCATCCTCGACGACTTCCGCGAAGCGCTCAATGACGGCTCCGGCGCCCCCGGCCGTCTGATGCGCGTGACAGGTGCCCGCGGCGTCGGCAAGACCGTCATTCTCGCGGAGTTCCGCCGTATCGCCAATGAATATGGATGGCAGACCATCAGCGAAACCGCATCCGCCGGTATGGCGCAACGACTGCTGGATGGATTACGGGACGGTAAGGGGCATTTCAGTCTATCCTTCGAACCAGCGCTCAGCGTAATGGGCGTCGGCGGCAGTCTGGGCGGCGTCCGCTATGAGAAGGCGCACACGATGCCGCTGACGCTACGCGAGGCACTGGGGGCACGGCTCGACGACTTGGAACGCCGTAACGCCGGACTGCTCGTCACCATCGACGAAGTGCAGGCGGCGGACCGCGACGATATGGTCGCCATCGCCACCGCGGTGCAGCATCTGACCAGCGACGACCGCAACATCGCGTTCGTTTTCGCGGGACTGCCGTCGATGACGTCGAAATGGCTCAATGACGAAGTGATGACGTTCCTGCGCCGCGCACAACCGGAACGCCTCGGCGATGTCCCGCTGACGGATGTCGCGCAGGCCTTCGCCGAAACCTTCCGCGACGGCGGAGTCACGCTCGCAGGAGAAGCGCTCGACATCGCAGTCAAGGCGACGGCAGGCTATCCGTTCATGATCCAACTGGTCGGCTACCACGTCTGGCGCACCGCGGTCCGCAACCATTCCGCGGACATGAACCATGGCATCGAGGTAACGCCCGCCGACGCCCAATCGGGCGCACGCGACGCGCTCGCCCGATTGGGAGATACGGTCCACGAGCCGGAACTCGACGGCCTGTCTCCAGTGGATAAGACATATCTGCTGGCGATGGCGCAGGACGACGGCCCGTCGTCGACGTCGACCGTCGCCGAACGCATGGGCAAGGACGTGAAATACGCCGGCATCTACCGGATGCGGCTGATCGAAGCGCAGGTCATCCGCGATTGCGGATACGGCAGGGTCGACTTCGCCATCCCCTACCTGCGTGAATACCTGCGCGAACACGCCGCCTACATCCGCCTATCGGCCGGACTTTCGGAATAGCGGAGGCATGGGACCGCCGTCCCCGCAAAGTCTCGATCGGAAGCGGCCGCGCATCCAGACGGCGGCGATGAGCCGCGTCGGCGACATCAGGTGACGTGTTTCACGCGTCGTGTTTCACGTGAAACACGACGCAGCGCTCGAAACATCGACAGGACGATAGTGGGCGGCATGAACAGATTCTCCTTGAACCATCGCCAATTGCATTCGGCGAGCGGCGGCGAGACGACGGCGAGACGACGGCGAGACGACGGCGAGACGACGGCGAGACGA
>Cebus_capucinus_imitator_PRJNA485217_SSR056__coassemble_560_pt1 | contig 41922 bp, 19 predicted proteins | sample Cebus_capucinus_imitator_PRJNA485217_SSR056__metabat2_high_PE_007 | metagenome-assembled genome bin Cebus_capucinus_imitator_PRJNA485217_SSR056
TTCCGGGTCCCAACCGTGGTCGCGGATCCAGTTCTTGCCGTAGAACACGGCGGTCGCCTCCGCGAGGCCGATGTAGCCCAGCGAGATGGTGGCGCGCTCGTTCTTGAACAGCTGGTCGACGTTGTCGTTGGCGCCGAGACGGCCGAACGCGCCGAAGCGGAACAGGGTGGGCGCGTTGACGGGCGTGGCCTGCTTGCAGCGCATGATGCGGAACTGCAGCGCCTGATGGGCGATCTCCATGCGCTCGTCGAACAGCTTCCAGAAGCGTTCCTTGTCGCCGTAGGATTCGAGGGCGATGCGCGGCACGTTGACGGACACGACGCCCAGATTCATGCGGCCGTCCTCCTCGTCCTGGCCAGTGGCCGGGTTGATCCAGCCCTGCAGGAAGGAGCGGCAGCCCATCGGCGCCTTGAAGGAGCCGGTGATCTTGACGATGTTCTCGTAGAACACCACGTCCGGGTACATGCGCTTGGTGGCGGATTCGAGGGCGAGCTGCTTGAGGTCGTAGTTCGGGTCCTGCGGGTCGGCGTTCACGCCGTGCCTGACGGTGAACACGAGCTTCGGGAAGATCGCGGTGTGGTGGTCCTTGCCGAGGCCGCGGATGCGGTTGAGCAGGATGGCGCGCTGGATCTCGCGGGCGAACCAGTCGGTGCCCAGACCGAAGCCGATGGTCACGAACGGGGTCTGGCCGTTGGAGACGCGGTTGGAGTTGATCTGGTACTCCATGGTCTGCATCGCATCGTAGATGGCCTTGCGGGTGCGGATCTTGGCGAGGATCTCGCGCTCCTGCTCGAGCTCGTCGACGTCGTCGTGGAACGGGGTGTCCATCGGCAGCGGTTCGCGCGAGCCGAAGTGCAGCTTGGCGGGCTCGTGCGCCTTGGCGTTCTCGACCTGGCGGCGGGCGAATTCGACCGGCATGCCGTCGGGGATGGTCTCGCGGGCCTCTTCGAGGAACTTCTCGTAGTCCTTGCGCGCATAGCGGGCCAGATGCTCGTCGGCGCGGTTGGCGGTCTGGCCGCCGTACTGGCTGGAGGCCACGTCCTTCATGATCTGCGTGATCTGCGTGGCGGCGATGGCGATGGACTTCGGGGAGGCCATGGGCGCGTTGCCGAGGGTGAAGCCGTTGGCGAGCATATCCCAGAAGTTCGGCAGGGAGCAGTTGGACTGCGCGGTGAACGGCGAGTAGTCGGCGTCGTGGAAGTGGATGTCGCCCTTCATGTGCGCGTTGGAGACGGGCGCGGGCAGCATGTTGAACGCGGCGGCCTTGCTCACGGCGCCGGCCAGCAGGTCGCGCTGGGTGGCGTACACGTTGGCGTCCTTGTTGGCGTTCTCGTGGATGAGGGTGGGGTCCTGGTTGATGAAGCGGGACACGGCCTCGTTGACGTCGGTGGCCTTGGCGCGCTGGATGTCCTTGTCGAGACGGTAGGTGGTGTAGGCGCGGGCCACGTCGTACAGGTGGGCGTCGATGAGCGCATGCTCCACAAGGTTCTGGATGTCCTCGATCTTGGCGGGGCCGGAATAGCGTTCCTTGATCTCGCCCTCGACCTGGTCGGCGAAGGTGCGGATGAGCTTCTCCTCCTCGGGGCCGACGCGCTTGTCGAGGTCGCCGAACGCGGCCTTGACGGCGGAGATGATGTTGATCGGATCGAAGTCCACGATGCGGCCGTCGCGCTTCTCCACGAACACGGGTCGGCTGGTCGTACCCGTCTCGGTGATGCTTCCGTTCACTGCAGTCTGCATGTTCGCTCCATTCTCGATGCTCATACGGGGCCCGTTTCGGGCCGCAGTAGACCAAGGCCCGGAGTCCGTCCGGTCCTTGTACGGTCAGGAAATCATGTGGCGGCTGTGCGCTCGCCTCAGATACTTTACGACAACCAGACCCCTATATCTAGTTCCGACGCGCCGTCCCAACACCACAACTAGTGCTTTTGGGCGGAATGGCGCCGTTTTTCGATGGTGTGGCCGATTTCATAGAAATCCTCCTTGACGGCCTTCCCATCCGCACCGCGAACCGGTTCGTCCCTACGGACACGCGACGTAGCGGGACGCCGTCCCGCACCGTAGGCGAGACCCCGCCCGGCGCGTCGGGCGTGTCGCGCGGGGACGCGCCCGACGCGCACGGCACGGGGTCGGCGCGGGGTCGGAGCGGGGCGGGGCGAGGGGGGGCGCACGGCCGCACGGCGTCAGTCGAGGTTCGACTGGGTGCCGGCGACGTCCGCGGTGGCGGCCTGCGCGTGCTGCGCGGCGTCGAGGCGGACGCGCACGTCGTCGAGCAGGCTCTGCGCGCGGCGCGCCAGCGCCTCGCCGAGCTCCCATTGGCGCATCGACTGGTCGAGGTTGAGGCCGCCGGCCTCCAGCGCCTGCACGGCCTGGATGAGACGGTCGCGCGCCTCCTCGTACGGCATGCGCGCGATGGCCTCGCGCTCGTCGTCCGTGAGCGCGGACGCGGGGGCCGCGGTCTCGGCGGGCGTCTCCACGGCGGCTTCGCCCTGGACGGTCTCTTCGATGGGTTCGCTGGTCTGATCGGTCATGATGGATTCCTTACGTTGCGCGCGCCGGAGGTTCCGGACGCGGATGGATGGTTCCTGCGGGATGCGGGCCGCCCACGGACCGCGATGGCGGGCGGACGGATGTTCGGGGCGGCGGCGCTAGTCCGCCCGGGCGGTGACGACGCCGTGCTTGAGCGTGACGGTGAGCCGGTCGCCGCGCCGCACCCGCGAGGCGTCGTCCACCACATGCCCGGAGGCGTCCTGCACCACCGCGTAGCCGCGGTCGAGGGTGGATTGGGGGCTGAGGGCCGTGAGGGAGGCGCGCGCCTTCTCCACGGTGAAGGAGGCGTCGTCCACGAGACGGCGCAGGGCGATGTCCATGCGCCCGCGCGCATCCGTCAGGAAGCGCTGGTGCGGTTCGAGCATGGTGAGCGGGCGTGTGAGGCTGGGACGGTTCGCATAGCCCTCCACGAGGCGCAGCTCGCCCTCCACGCGGGAGGCGACGCGCAGCCTCATGCGTTCCAGCGCGCCGTCCACCAGCTGACGCTGCTCACCCACGTCCGGCACGACGCGTTTGGCGGCGTCCGTGGGCGTGGAGGCGCGCAGGTCCGCGACCAGGTCCAGCAGCGTCCAGTCGTCCTCGTGTCCGATGGCGGAGACGAGCGGCGTGGCGCACGCGGCGGCCGCGCGCACCACGCGTTCGTCCGAAAAGCCGATGAGGTCCTCGAAGGCGCCGCCGCCTCGGGCCACGATGATGACGTCCACCTCCGGGTCCGCATCCAGACGCCCGATGGCCTCGACCACGTCCGGCGGGCATTGCGCGCCCTGCACGTGCGCGTGCAGCACCTTGAAGCGCACGGCCGGCCAGCGCAGGTTCACGTTCGTGACCACGTCGCCCTCGGCGCGCGCCTGCGGCGCGCAGATCAGGCCGATGCACTTGGGGAATGCGGGCAGCGGACGCTTGCGGTCCGCGTCGAACAGACCTTCGCCCTTGAGACGCTTGCGCAGCTCGTCGATGGCCTCCTTCAGCCCGCCGGCGCCGATCTTGCGGATGTCGTCGCCGATGAAGCTCAGACGCGTCTGCTTGACCCAGATGTCCGCACGGCCATGGATGACGACGCGGTCGCCTTGGCGGAACTGTGAGGCCTTGCCCGCGAACTCGCGCCATCCGGACACGGAGATCGCCACGTCCTCGAAGTCGTCGCGCACGGTCAGATACGCCGAGCCCGCCCTGCGCGTGTTGATCTCCGTGATCTGCCCGCAGATCCACGCCGCCGGCCATTTGGCCACCGCCGTATGGAACTTCTGGCTCAGCACGCTGACCGGCCACGGATTGTCCGCCGTGGTCTCGGCGGCCATCCTGGGCAGCTGGTCCAACGGCCTGGGGATGCCGGGGCCGGCCGCGGGCCCCGCGCCGACGCCTCGCGCGGCGGTCATGTCGTAACTCATGGCCTCCACTATAGTGAGCCGTTTTCGTACCGGTACATATGGTCCGGTTTTATCCCACCATCAGCGTGGCGAGCAGCGCCTCGTGGTCGGTGCCCTCCACGCGCGCCGTGCGCACGCGGCCCGCACGTATGCCCCGGTCCACCACCACATGGTCTATCCCGGCGAACGCGGGCAGCGCGCCGCGGTCCGCCGGCCACGAGAACGTCAGCCCCTCCCCCGCCATCCGGGCCGCGTCGCCGAAACGCTCCCCCAGAAAGTCACGGAACGGCGTATGGTCGTACGTCGCGTTGAAATCGCCCATGAACACATACCGGACCGCATCGTCGGAACGCATCAGCGCCAATTCGTCCAAGGCGCGCCGCCACTGCGCCCAATACCCGTCCACCGGCGCCGTGGTGTGCACCGAAACGAAACGCACCGCCGAGGCCCCGCCCGAGAACGAGACCGTGCCGCCCGGCATGAACGACGCGCTCGAATCCACATCATCGTCGGACGGGTCCCCCAACGGCGTGGCCGACCACAGGCCGTTGCCATACACGCCGTCCGAACTCGACACCTGCGCGTACGGCAGATAGTCGCCGATGCCCGCCGCGTCCAACGCCGCCACGAACTCGTCCGTCGTCTCCTGCAGGGCGAGCACCTCCACGCGCTCGTCGCGCACCAACGCCACTATCGCGGAGGCGTCGGCCCTCCCCTTGTACACGTTGCACGTCATCACGCGCGCGTATGCGTCGGACGTGTCCGGCGAAGCCTGCGCCACCGCCGCGTCCGCCGCCGCCGGCAACGCGTCGTCCGCATGGAAGAACGGATACTGCCACCACACGTTCACCGCCAGCACGCCCACCGCGATGACCGCCGTCACCGCCCTGCGCGACGCGAACGCCAGCACCACGGCCACGGCCGCCAACGGAATCAGCCACGGCGTCACGGACACCACCACCGGCACGTACGGCAGCGACTGCAGATCCGCCGGCAGCGTGCGCGCGGACACGCCCAGCAACACCGCAAGGGTGAGCAGTCCGGCCAACGCGCCGAGCACACGATGTCTGCGTTTCATGCAATCCGCCTTTCCGTAGGAACGTCGAAGACGCACGCGGGCCGGCCTCCCGGCCGCCGGTGCGGGATACGCCCCACCTTATCGCGCGCCGCACCGTCCGCCCCTCCATCGCACGGACGATTTCACCAAGCCGCCAACCGGACGCCGAACGGCGGACCGCGGACCGTGTCGGACGATTGGCCGCGGCATGTGTATAATAAGACGCTGTTGCCTCGGTAGCTCAGGGGATAGAGCACCGCTCTCCTAAAGCGGGTGTCGTGCGTTCGAATCGCATCCGGGGCACCATCAAGCCCTTGGAATCGATTCCAAGGGCTTTCGCATATGCCATCCATACGACCACGCCATCGGCTCGCATTCCGCATCACCCCGCTCGCCGCCCCACCCGGCGACGCTCCTCCACATCCCCACGCCGCCGCGCGTCACCGAGACGCCGCGGCATCGCCGCGACGCCGGCATCGCACCATCGCGACGCCACGGCGATATGATGGCGTGGACGGCGGGGGCCACGCATCTGCGCGACGGCCCCGACCGACCGCCGTCACAAGTCCCGAAGGAGGAACTTCCCATGAGCAGACTGAACGGACGACGCGCCGAGGCGCTCGCCGCGGGCGAAAAGGTAAACGTCGCCATCCTGGGCGCAGGATCCATCGCCCGCACCATGGCGGACACGCTGGTCAGGATGGCCGCGGACGAACGCTACCGCGACCTCATCCACCCGTACGCGGTGGCCGCGCGCGACCTCGAGCGCGCCGAGGCGTTCCGCGCCGCCTACGGCTTCGACAAGGCGTACGGCTCGTACGAGGAGATGGTCGCCGACCCGCTCGTGGACCTCGTGTACGTCGCCACGCCGCACAATTTCCACGCCGAACAGGCCATCATGTGTCTCAAGGCCGGAAAGAACGTGCTCGTGGAGAAGGCGTTCACCGCGAACGCCGCACAGGCGCGCGAACTGCTCGACTTGGCGCACGAGACCGGACTGCTCGCCACGGAGGCCATCTGGACGCGCTACCAGCCCAGCCGCACCATCATCAACGAGCTCATCGCCGGCGGCGAACTCGGCCGCATCCGCACCGTGCGCGCCGAACTCGGCTACGAGCCGCACGGCCGCGCCCGCATCACCGACCCGCGACTGGCCGGCGGCGCGCTGCTGGACGTGGGCGTCTACTCGCTGAACTTCATCGACATGGCCGTGGGACGGGACCACGGCCGCGCCGTCGAACGCTTCGACACCGTCATGGTGCCGTTCGACACCGGCGTGGATGCCTCCAACACCACCGCCCTGGTCTACGACGACGGCCTGCTCGCCACGGCCACCAGCTCGCGTTCCGTCACCTCGGACCGCTACGGCGTGATCTGTGGAGACGAAGGCTATGCGGTGGTGGAGAACATCAACAACCCCGCATGGATCGACGTGTACGGCCCGGACCATACGCTGCGCCGCCACCTGTCCGTGCCGGAGCAGCTCACCGGCTACGAGTACGAGGTCGCCTCCGCGGCGAACGCGCTGCTCGACGGCCTCACCGAATGCCCCGAGATGCCTCATGAGGACACCATGCGCATCATGGAGCTCATGGACGCGATCCGCGGACGTTGGGGGCTCGTCTACCCGTTCGAACGCTGAAAACGGCGAGGGCGGGCGTATGACGCGCGCCGTATGACGCACGGTATACGGCGCGCGTCATACGGCGCGATCTCCGCATACGACCGGGGCCGCGACGCGTCCCGCGGAGTCTTTTCCGCGAGGCGGGCCACGGCCCTTTCGCTTTTCGGCCCTTTTCGGCCGCCTTCGGCGTCCCCTACCGTCTGCGACGGGCCAACGCCCATCCGATAAGGGCCAACGGCACCGCGCACGCCGTGGACAGCGCCGGCAGCAGCATGCCCATGTGCGGGCCGCTCGCGTCGAGCACGACGCCGGCCACCGAAGAGCCGACGGACGTGCCCACGGTGCTGGCCGTGCTCACCCAGCTCAGTCCCTCGGTCAGGCTCTCCGCGGGCACCAGATCCTTGACGATGAGGTTGCCGGTGGCGAACAGCGGGGAGACGCACAGACCGGAGACGACCTCCACCACGGCCAGCAGCAGCAGATGGTCCATGGCCAGGCGGAAGCCGACGTAGCCCACGGTCAGCAGACACAGGAACATGACCATATGGCTCCAATGCGAGCCTCTGAACTCGCGCGAGCCGAAGATGATGGCGCCGATGCACGAACCGACCGCGAACATGGCCAGCTGCAGACCGAGGAAGGATTCCAGCCCCATCGATTTGATGCTCGCCGTGATGGACACGTCGAACGAGGTGAAGCTCATGTTGAACACGAGGAACACCACGAGCAGGGGCAGCACGCCGGAGTACAGCAGCACGCTCTTCGGCTTCGGCGAACCGGTTCGCAGCTGACGAAGGCGCAGGGAGTCCGCCTTGCCGTCGTCTCCCGAGCCGGGGACGGACGCGCCGCGCTTGGCCTCGACCTCCACGCGCTCCACCATGGCGGGCGGCTGCGTGGACTTCAGTGAGAAGAACACGGCGCCGCCGATGGCGCATGCGGCGGTCGGCACGAACAGCTGGCTGACCGGATGGACGCTGGTGGCGAGCCAGGCCGCCAGAATCGGGCCCATGATGAACACCACCTCGTCGATGGCGGCCTCCATCGCGTAGGCGGTGTTGAGCATGGATTCGCCGTCCGGTTCGCCGCGCAGCGCGTACGACCAGCGGGTACGCACCAACGCGCCGAACGAGAACTGCGTCAGACCCATGGCCACGGCCAGGACGAACAATGCGGGGATGGGCACGCGGAACAGGGCCGCGAAGCCGAACGCGAGCATGGCCGTGACCTGCACGGCGAGCGCGACGCGTCCCACGCGGCGTTGGCCGAATCGGTCGAACATGCGCGCGTAGAACGGGGTGGCGCAGGACAGGGCGAACACGTAGGCGGCGCTCATCATGCCGGCCACGGTCCAGTTGTCGTACAAGTGGTTGAGGGCGAGCACGATGCCCAGGCTCATCATGGAGATGGGCAGGCGCGCCACCGCGCCGGACAGGCAGAACGCCTTCGTGCCGGGCAGGCGGAACAGGCGCACGTAGGACGATGGGGCCTTGGCGGGCTTGACGGACGGTTCGTTGACGTCGTTGCGGCTCACGCGCGCGCCTCCCCGCTCTCGGCATCGGCCGCGCCTGTCTGCGCCGCGGCCGATGCCGCGGCCGGCGTCTCGCCGACGTAGATGAAGATGTCCTCGCCGCTGCCGACGTGCGTGTCCGGACTGTCCGCCGCGTAGCGTTCGGCCACGAGGTCGAGGCCCTTGTGCTCGTAGAAGCCCACGTCGCAGCTGGAATCGGTGTGCAGATAGTAGCGGGACTGGCCGTGCTCGGCGAAGTAGCCGAGCACGCGTCGCCACAGGGCGCCGCCGACGCCTTTGCCGCGCGCCTGTTCGGCCACGAGGAAGAGTTCGAGTTCGGCGTGGACGGTCGCGTTGAGGTCGATGTCGTCCTCCATGCGCTCCTCGACCTCATGCCACAGGTTGGTGCGGGCGAGCGTGGCCGCGCCGGCCTCGGTGGCGTCCAGCGCGGCGTTGACGCGCGCGAGCTCCTCACCCGCGTGGGGGAAGAGCACGGGCTCGCCCTCCACACGTGCCAGGGTCACGCCGAGGAAGACGCCGTCCTCGCTTTCCGCCACGTCGCCGCCGGTGGCGGGTTCGAGGTAGTGCAGCACGAAATGGTGGCAGATGCGCCGCGCGATGTCCGGATCGTCGGACTCCCCCGCGCCCCAGGTGCGGCAGAAGGCGTCGGTGATCGCCTCCACATCCTCCCAGACGACGGGACGGTAGACGATCGCGCCTGCGTCCCCGTCGCCGGCGGCCGCGGCGACGGCGCGACCGGGGACGGTATGGACGGTATGGACGGCGTTGGTGGTTGCGGTGTCGTTCGCAGCCATGATGGTTTCCACTCCTTATGGTGTCGTTCGGCACGTGCGCCCGCCCACACGTGCGCGCACGAGGGTAGCGGCATCCCATCCGCGTCGACGTTCGCGGCGCGTTCCAGCCGCGGGACGCGCCCCGCGGCTCATGCGGGGCGGTCTAGTCGTCGTCGGTGTGTTCGGGGATTCCGGAGCTCAACTCGGCGATGATCTGTTCTTCCGTTTTATTCCCGGCGCGCAGCTCACGATGGCGCTCGTCGGGCTCACTCACATAGTAGAGAGCCGCGTCGATGCTGTCCAACGGCACCTGTTCCATCGCCGAGAGCAGAAGCCGGTACAGGTCGAGCTGCACGAGCTTCTCCTCGACATGTCTGGCGTCGCGCGAGCGGCGTCCGGTCTTCCAGTCGATGACGGTGTAGCGTTTGGTCTCGTCGCTCGGATCGAGGCCGCCATGGAAGACGGCGTCGAGTTTGCCGTTGGCGATGACGCCGTCCAGTCGCGGCAGGGCCACCACGATCTGGCGTTCCGCCCATGCGGGCGTGCGCGCGGCCCAACGCGAGGAGGCCAGACGCCGCGCCCACAGCCTCAGCGTGGCGTCCATGCCCGGCACGACGGACTCCGAAATCTCCGAGATGTCCGAAACGTCCGAAACGTCCGATGAGGGGCGTTGCGCATCCGATGCGGCGGCGACCGTGATTCGCGATTCTTGGCGTTCGAGGTCGGCGAGGAGTTCGGCGCGCGTCACGCCGAACGTTTCGGCGCGCGGGACGGCCGCGTCGATGAAGCGTTCGGCCCAGGCGTGGAAGCGCGTGCCGGCGGAGGCGGTGGGCGCGGCGATGGAGGGGATGGGGCGTACGATGCCGCGCCAGTAGCGGCGTTCCTCGCGCGCGTTCATGCCGCCTGCCCGGGCCTGCAGACCGGTGACGCTTTGGCGCGAGCCGGCGAGGATGCGCTGCGCCTTGGCTTTGACGCCCCGGTCCAGACTCGTCTCGTCCGGGATGGAGGTCATGAGGTCCTCATCGGCGACGAGCATCCGCGCGCGTTCGAGCAGCGAACGGCCTCCCACCATCGGCGACGGGGCGGCGCACGGGGATGCGGGCATGGACGCCGAGCCGGATACGTCGCCGGGCGCGGCGTTCTCCTTACCGCGAGCCCCCGCATCGTCCGCCGGCCGAATATCGGAGCGTTTCCCGTCGGCGCGCATGGCCTCGCGCACCAGACGAGCCGCCGCGTCCAACCGCGCGCGCGCCGCGTCACTCAGCGAAGCCGGCCACGTCAGCGTCGTGGTCTTGTCCTTGCGCTCATACGGCTGCGACCAGGCTTCGGCCACCACGGCCCGAGCGTACGCGTCCGCGCATTCCCCGGCAAAGAATCCGCTCGGCGCTTCCACACCGGCCTCGGCCAAGCTGGACGCCTCGCCGTTCACGCCGCCCGCCACGGCAGCGGCGGCCACGGCGCCCGGATACGAGTGCAACGAATCATGCGCCTCCAGCCAGAAATTCGAGGGCTTGGCCTTGCCTTTCGACTCGCCTTCCGGAGCGCGGTCCATGTCGCCGCTCAGGCTGTAGGTGAGCAGGGCGTCGCGCTTGGCGCGCGTCAACGCCACGTACATGAGGCGGCGTTCGTCGGCGTGCAGGCGCCGTCCGTATTCCTCGCTCTGCGTCAGATGCCATCCGGAGGGGTCCATGTCCTCCACGCCGTCGCCGACCTCGCGCAGCGAACCGTAGACCTCATCGTCGATGAGCTCCACGTCGTCCAACCGCTCCAACGCCTCCAACGGATCCTCGCCCACGCCCATGTCGTGCGGGAAGCGTGGCAGGATGCCGGCGTCCGCGCGCACGGGCACGGGCACGGCGGTGGGATCGTCCAGCCAGGTACGCGCGCTTTCCCGGTATTCGGGCGCGACCCACCGGCCGTCCTCCCGCCCGCCCGGATGGTCCTCGTCCGGTTTCACGGACAGGAAGTCGCCCTGGCTGCTGGGGAACGCGCCCGCGGTCAGACCCACCACGGCCACGGCGTCCCATTCGAGGCCTTTGGACTGGTGCACGGTCATGAGCTCCACGTCCGCCTCACGGTCGGTCTCGAAGGAGGAGGTCTCGTCCTCGATGCTCTTCAACGCGGCCAGCCACGCCGTGAACCCGCGCAGCGTGGGCGTGGCGTCCGCGGCGATCTCGGAGACGTAGGTGTCCGTCAGGCCGAGCACCGCATCCATCGGCACACGCGCCAACGTGGGGTTGACCGCGCCGCCGGGGCGCAGCGCCTGCGCCACCACGGTGTCGATGTCGAGGTCCAACGCCTCGCAGGAGGCGCGGGCCACGTCCTGCAGAGGGCGTCCCGCCACGTCGCATACGCGCCGCAGCATGCGTCCGGCGCGCGGCATCGCCTGCGCCGCGCGCGCGGACAGGCGTCCCTCCCCGTGCGCGCGTTCCACCAGTTCGTCCAGGTCGTCGCGCAGCAGCACATCCGTGAGGAACACGGAGTTCGCCACGTCGTCGCGGTGTTCGCGCACCGCTCCGGCACGTTCGGCGCGTTCCGCCCCGTCCTCCACGATGCCGGCGGCGACGAGCGCGCGGTACTGCGCGTCCACGTTGAGGTCGGAGGCGATGGCGGCGAGCGCGTCGAGGTCCTCGGCTCCGAGGCCGAAGCGCGGCGTGGCGAGCAGTCTCATGAGCGCCTGCGAGTCGGTATGGTCGGCGGCCACGCGCAGCAGCGCGGTCATGTCGCGGATTTCGGGGCGTTCGAGCATGGCGGAGTAGCCGACCACCGCGGCGCGCAGTCCGGCGTCCTCCAGCGCCTGCCGGTAGACGGCCATGTGCTTTTTGGAGCGGAAGAGCACAGCGGCGGTCCTGCGCGGGGGCTTGCCCCCCTCATCCCCGGCCGCAGGTTCGCCTGTTCCGTCCTTCCGCCGTCCTCCGGGTTCGGACGTTTTGGGATGCAATGCGGCACGGCAGAAGCGGACGACCGCGTCGATCTCCTGTCCGAGGGTGGCGTAGCCGAGCACGCCGATGGTGCCTTCGGGGGCGTCCGGCATGGTGCTCAGCGGCGTCACGTCCACTTCGCGCATGAGTGAGCTGCCGGGGCGTCTGGGGGTGGAACGCAATGGTTGGGTGAGGTCGTTGGCGGCGTCGAGCACGATGCGCGGGTTGCGTCTGGTGACGCTCAACGCGTACGGCTTGCTGCCGGCCGGCATATGGAAGTCGTGTTGGAACATGCGGAATGCGCCGGGGCTGGCGCCTCGCCACGCGTAGATGGACTGGAAGGGGTCGCCCACGGCGTTGACCGCGGTGCCTTCCCCGTGGAAGAGGGTGGCGAGCAGTTCGGCCTGCGTGGTGGACGTGTCCTGGTATTCGTCGAGCAGGACGTGGCTGAACCGGCCGCGGCAGCGTTCGCCGATGGAGGGGAAGCGGGTGACGAGCCGATAGGCGGCGATGGTGAAGTCGCTGAACTCCGCCTTGTTGAGACGCCGTTTCTCCGCGGCGTACGCCTGCACGAGGTCGAGCAGCGTCTCACGGCGTTCGACCACGTCCAGCAGTCCGGCGCAGCGGTGGACGCACATGGCATGCAGCCGGCGGTGGTGTTCCTCGACCTTCGCGGCCCATGTCTCCTCGGTGTCCTTCTTGAGGCGTTTGGGCGCTTTGATGTTCGGTTCGGTTTCGGGTATGGTCTCGCCGGCCAGCGCCTCGCGCACGCGCCTCGCGAACGCGCCGTCCCATGCGCGCACTTTGGCGACGGCCTCGTCCATGTCGGTCACGTCGCCGCCGATCATGGAGCTGCCGATGGCGCCGGAGAGGGCGAGCACGCGCGAGGCGAGGGTGGGGAACGCGCCGAGGTCCCTGCCGCGCAGCTGCGCCATATGCCGGTCGATGACGTTGGTGACGAGCTGCAGGGCGCCGGCCTCGCTCAACGGCTGCGTGTTCTGGTCGAAGCCGACGAGCAGGCCGTACTGGCGCACGATGGATTGGAAGAACGCGTCGTAGGTGGATATGGTGGGTTTGAGGAACATGCGGTCCATGTCCGTGCCGTCCGCCCCGTCCGCACCTCCAGCCCCGATGACCGCGGAGGAGACGCGCGACAGCAGTTCTCCGGCGGCCTTGCGGGTGAAGGTCAGGCCGAGGATGCGTTCGGGCGCCACGCCTCTGGAGATGAGGTCGATGATGCGTCGGGTCATCGTGTACGTCTTGCCGGAGCCGGCGCCGGCCACGACGAGCACGTCGCTGCGCGAGGGCGCGCCGATGACGGCCGCCTGTTCGGGACTGTCCGTGAATGCCGGGGGTTTCATGCCTGCCTCGTTTCCAGTACGGTGTCGATCTGTTGGGCGCATGCGGGGCACAGGGCCTGCATGGCGCAGTGGCGCAGGTGCTGTTCGGTGGGGTGGGCGTCCACATCGGCGGAGCGCAGGGACGCGCCGGCGTGGAACACGCGCGCGATCATGGTCAGCGCCCACAACGTCTGACTGCCGTTCAGGGCGGCGAAGCCCCTCCATGCCTCCTCGTCGACGACGCCGCGCACCTGCGGCGGCACCGTGTCCGCGGATACGGCCGGCATGTCCAGGATTTTGTCCGCGTTTTTGTGGTAATAGCGCGGTGTGAAGGGTTCGGCGTTGAGCGATCCCGCGGTGAACAGGGGCGGCTGATGCAGTCCTTCGGGTGCGGAGTGCCCTTCCGCGGGCGCGGCCTTGTGGGAGACGTGGAACAGCATGCTCTGGCCGATGCGAGGCAGATGCTCGGGACCTTCGCCGTGCTCGTCGTAGGCGAGGCCGAGCTGGTAGCACACCAGCTGCAGGTCGTTGACGATCTGCGCGACGGACGGCGGCGCGCCCGTCTTGTAGTCGATGAGGCGGATGTTGCGCGAGCCGTCCTTGAGGATGCGCGTCTCCTTGCGGTCGATTCGTCCGGACAGGCGGATGACGAGCCGTTCGCTCATGCCTTCGGGCCAGCCGCCCACCAGCATGCCCATGAACGCATGCAGTTCCTTGAGGCTCGCCGGTCTGACGCCGGGCACGGCGTTGTACGCCTTGAGGATGTCGCGCAGGCTGAACCGTGCGGTGAACGGCACCTCGCATTCCGCCCGTTCGAGTTCGCCCACCTCGAAGTTCCCTACGTTCCCGCCGAGATACTGCATGCCGTGGGAGCCGGTGAAGTAGTCGGCGATGTTGCCGAGCACGTCGCGCGCGCCGTCGTCCTTGCGCATGAGCGCGTACCTACCGACGGGATCCGCCACCTGATTCGGGTCGGGACGGAGTTCGCGGTACAGGTCCATCAGGGCTTCGGCGACGGCTTCGCGGCGTTCCTCCAACGGCGCGCCGGACAGGTGGTCGGGACGGTCGAGGCCCTGTTCGCTGCCGAGCTGCGCGACCTTGTGGATGAGCGTGCCGAACGATCCGGCGGCGCTGCCCGCGCGCGGGCCCGCGAAGCGGTTGCCCATCATCCAGCACACCGGGCATCCCCACAATCCGTCCACGGACGAGGGGGACAGGGTGACCGTCGGCGTTTTCTCCGGCTCCCGCTCCCCGCGTTTTCCGCCCGCGCGTTCCGGCGTCTCGGCCACGGCGGCGGAGCCCGCCGCATGGTCCTTGCGCATGGCATGGTCCGCAAGGTCCGCATGATTCGTAAGGTCCGTATGGCCCGGCGCGGCGTCCTTCGAGGCCGGTGGATAGGTCCATTGCGCCGGGTCGGCCTCCGGCACGCCGTTGCGGGCGAGCAGCGCGAGCGCGGCGGCCGCGTCCCTGGCCCGACCGGAGTCTTCCGGAGCGCGCGTCAGCACGGCACGCGCCGCGGCGACGAGGCCTCGCGGGTCCGCGTCAAGCGCGCCCAACAGGCCGTCTTCCATGTCCGCGCCTTCCACGTCCGACGCTTCCGAATCCGCCGCGGCACCGCCGACGACGGTGTAGCGCGGCGCCTTCTGATCGCGTTCGCGGTCGAAACGTTCGGGCAGGTAGCCGTAGAGGAAATCGGAGGGCGTCAGGTCGTCGTTGAGCACGGCGCTGACGGCGACGGTCTCGTCGGCGCGGGTGAGCGCCACGAGCAGGCTCTTCTTCTCCGAGGAGAGCACCGAGGCCAGATGCGGATCGTGCGAGGTCTCCGAGCCCGTCACGGACGTGCCGGACGCCGCCCTCCCGTGCAGGATCACATCGGCGAGGTCCTCGCCGCCGAACAGCGTGGCGCGTTCGGCGAGGTTGGGCCACACGTCCTGTTGGACGGAGGGCATCCACACGTGCTTCCAATGCCGTCCGCATGCGCCGGCCGGCGTGGTGAGCGTGACGGCCCGTTCCACGGGCGCCACATGCGCCAGGGAGTCGGCTTCGATCTGCATGGAGCGCACCTGCGCGATGAACGCGACCACGTCGCGCCCGGCGGCGCCGCTCTCCGCATATTGGAACAGGCGCATCGCCGTGTCAAGACGATCGTTGGCGACGCGCCCCTCATCCGTGTTGACGAGCGCCTCGCGCTGCCATGCCCGGTCCACGCCGACGGCGTTCCATGCCACGGCGAGCGCGAACTGCGGTTCACGGCCGTCAAGACGCCCCAGTTCGGCGGCGACGCGGTCCACGAGCCGCCAGACGCGTTGGAAGGCACGCAGCTGCGGGTCGCCGCCCACGATGCGTCCGATGGCGGCGAGCACGTCGGCGGCGGGCGCGCAGGGCGCGTCGAAGGCGAGCATCGCGTATTGCGCGTCCATGCCAAAAGCGCCGGCTTCGGGTCGGATCTCCGCGGTCAGGGAGTCGTCCACCGCGAGCGCGCCGTCCGCCGGGTGCGTGCGCGCGTATTCCTCTTGGAGCGTCCGCCATGCCGCCATGAGGCCGTGCAGCGGTTCCTCGTCGTCCGATGCGACACCGTCCGATGCGACACCGTCCGATGTGATGCCGTCCGATGCGATGCCGTCCGGGGACATGGCGGACGCCGTCCGACGCGCGGTTTCCTCCGAATCGTCCGTTCCGAGGACCGCGTCTTCGATAAGGTCCGTCCGAAAGACTCCTGCCGCGGGGGCGTCCTTCACGATGTCCGCCAGGGAGGCGAGGGCCTGCATGGCCGAGACGATGGGCTCGATGCGCGCGGGCCGCCCCTCCCCCGGTTTCGCTCCGGTGGTGATGAGCGGGCAGGCCATGAGCGTCTCGACGCGGCCTTTGGCGAAGGCGGCCGCTTGGGCCAGATCCATGCGGCAAGCGGACGGTCCTTCGCGGCGCAGGAGGGCGAGTTCCACGAGGGCGAACAGTCCCTGCACGAAGGGCTCGTCCTTCAACGCACGGGTGACGGAGGAGTAGCGCACCGGCACGCCGTCGCGGCGCAGGCGTTCTCCGAACGCACGGACGGTGCCGTTGTCGTGGGCGATGACGGCCATGTCGTTCCATGAGGCGCCGCCGTCCAATCGCATGCGTTTGATGCGCCATACCACGTCGTCCAGTTCCTCGGCTGGCGTGCGGTAGAGGGCGGCATGCAGGGAGCCGTCCGAGACGAGCGCGGAATCGGCCTGGCGCAGCGGCCATGCGCCCGGATAGGTGGGGAGTTTTCCGGCGCGTTCCGGCAGGGCGTCCGGCTCCTCTTCCGGCGAGGGGATGGACAGGGAGACGCGTGCGGCGACCAGCGTGCGGTAGTCGGGGACCGTCGCGGCCGGCGTCCGCCCCTCTTGCCGGTCTAGTCGCATCTCCAGGGCCCGCAGCCGGCCTTCGCGCGCCTGACGGAACAGGTGTTCGGGATAGGAGCCGCGGAAGGTCTGCACGGATTCGTCCGGATTGCCGGTCAACACGAGCAGCGTGCCTCGCGCGGCCAACGCTTCGAGGAATCGCAGACCGGCGAGGGTGGTGTCCTGGAAGTCGTCCACGACGAGCAGTCGAGGCAATGCGACGCCATGCGACGCGCCGGCTCCGTCCGCGAGCGCGGCGGTCGCCTCCACCAGCAGGCGGGAGGAATCCAGCCGGTATTCCTCCTGGTAGGTACCGCGCACGGCCTGCGCGTACTCGCGGCGCAGCGCGAACGCGAGCCGCCATTGCACACCCAGTCTCAGGTCCGCTCCGGCATGGACGAGTTCCTCCTCATGTGCGGGGCCGACGCCGAGTTCGTCCATGCGGGCGAGCATGTCGCGCAGCTGGTCGACCAGCGAGGAGGAGATGCCGTGCTCGAACATCGCCGCGGTGGCTCCGGAGGCGGCCTGCGCGGGCGGCTCCGAGGAGGTCTCTTCGGGCAGGCCCACGGATGCCGCCCAATCGTCCGAGGCGAAGTAGTCGCGCAGCATCATGCATGTGCCGCACAGGTCGCCGGCCACGGCGTGGGCGAGGTGCGCGCCGAGCACGCCGCGCAGGAGCGCGTCCTGTTCGGCGCCGTTGAGCAGTCTGGGAGCCCGGAGGCCTTCGGCGAAACGGCGCGCCGCGATGATGCGGAACGCCACCGCGGACAGTGTGGTCACGGGGCGCACCTGCGCGCTCGCCCCGATGCGGCGGATCACCCGGTCTCCCAGACGGTCCGCCACCACGCGGTTCGACACGCTCATCGCGGCGCCCGTGTCGCCGAAGCGTTCCAATCCGCGCATCAGGGCGTCCACGGCGAACGAGGTCTTGCCGCATCTGGGCGCGCCCACCGCCAGCAGCGCGCGCGTCGTCTCCCCCGCGTCGGCGCGGGTCTCGGCGTCGGCCCGGGCGATCATCGCGTCCAACGCCAGCATCGCTTGCTCGTATCCAGTCATGGGGAACAGACTAGACCGCCTTCCACGGAACCGGACCATATGTACCGGAAATTGTCCGTTGAACGCCGTCTCCGCGTGTCGCGCACGCCGAAACCGTGCCATCGCACGCCCCGCCCACCGCACCATCAACCGCCCACCGCACCATCGGACGCACCATCCGCCATCGCATGCCGCCGCATCCATACGCCTCGCCTAGAATGGCTCGCACAGTCCACCGAGGAGGGACCATGACCGCACGAGTTCCCGCACCGCCCGCCATCGAGGGCCTCACGTTCGTCCGCACGCTGGGCTCCGGATCCGCCGCGGACGTCCACCTGTACCATCGGCGCTCCCCCGCCGGCGAGGTAGCCGTCAAAGTGTCCAGACAAGTCCTGAACCCGAACCAGGCGGCCGCGTTCCGGGCCGAAGCGGACGTCATGGCGCGCATGGGACACCCGCACATCCTCCCGCTGCAAGGTTCGGGCGTCACCGCGGACGCCCACGGCTACATCATGTTCGACCACGCTCCCGGGGGCACGCTCAAGGACCTGCTCTCCGAGCGCACGCTCACCTGCGCGCGGACCCTGGACTTCGGCGTCCGGCTCGCCGGCGCGTTGGAGACCGCGCACCGCGCCGGCGTCATCCACCACGACGTCAAGACCAGCAACGTGCTCCTCGACGCGCGCGGACTGCCCATGCTGTCCGACTTCGGCATCGCCACCGACCTCTACGACCGTTCCTTCACCGGCTATTCGCTGCCGTGGGCGGCGCCCGAAGTGCTGTCCGGCCGTCCCGGAGTGGAGGCCGCCGACGTCTATTCGCTGGCGGCCGTGCTGTATGCGGCGCTCGCCGGAACGTCCCCGTTCGAACACGGCTACCATCCGACCAGTCCCGAGGCGTTGCGCCGGATGATTCTGGAACGTGAGGTGCCGCCGCTCGGCCGCGACGACGTGCCCGCGCAGGTGGAGCGCGTGCTGCGGCGCGCGATGGCGAAGCGTCCCGAGGATCGTCCCGCTTCGGCCCTGCGCTTCGCGCGTGAACTGCAGCGCGTCCAACAGGATCTGTTCGGCGAGATGACGCCGTTGGAGGTGACGGGACAGCCGCCCTATCCGCCGCACGCCCACGGCCCTTCGACGGCCGGCGCACCCGTCCGTCCCACGGCCGAGAAGCGTGATGGAAGACGCGCACGCCCACGGCCCGTGCGCGCGTGCGCGGCCATGGCGTCCGTCGCTGCGGCCGCGGCCGCCGTGGCCGCGCTGTTCGCGTTCGTGGTCATGCCGCGTATGGATACGATCGACGCCGGAACGGACAGGGTCGCTGCGGACGGCGACGCTCCGGGCGTTTCGGGGACTCCGGCCGTCCAAGGCGGGACGAACGCCTCGTCCCCGGACCTGCTGGACGCGCGGACGGTCCCCGCGCCGACGGATCCGCACGGCACGGTCGGCGACGACGGCGTGGCGGAACTGTCATGGGGCAATCCGGATCCCGAGGACGGCGATTCGTATCTGTGGCGTCCGACGGCGTCCGACGGCGACGCGCGGTCGGACGGTGGCGACGTGTCCGATGGCGCGTCGAAGGACGTGTCCCGGAACGTGGTCGAGCCGCGTGTGCGCGTGACGGTGCCGGAAGGCGAGGAACGCGTGTGCGTGGACGTGTGGCTCGTGCGCGCCGACCGGCGCGTGTCCGCCGAACCGCTCACCGTGTGCGCGGCGCGCTGATCGCCGGCGCGCGTCGCGGTCCGTCCCGCCCGTTTTTAGGAGGCGCCGCCGTCCGGCGTCCCGTCCGGCCTCCAATCGCGGGCGAAACGCGTTCGATGGATGGAATCGTGCGCGCGCCACGCCGAAACGACGCAGGAACCGGACTATATGTACCGTTTGCCCCAACCGGACGGTAGATTGCCTGCAAGGGCCCTCTTTTACGGAGGGATGACATTGGGAGGCAGACATGTCCAGGTCGGTTCGTTCGTTCGGACAACGGCACGCGGGGCGCGGGGCGACGCTTCGTCCGGCGCCGGCCGGCGGGCGGCCATGGCTCGTTCCGCTGGCGGCCACGCTGCTGGTGCTCGCCGTGGTGGCCGGCGCGGTGCTGGCGTCCTCGGTCACGCGCGGGCATGTGGAGCTGGACGACGGCACGGTGTGGGTCACGTCGTTGGCGGACGGGAAGGCGGCGCGGTTCAACGTGCGTCTGCGGGAGGCGGACGCGGCGGTGTCCGCCTCGTCCGCCCGTTTTGACGTGGCGCAGTCGGGTGCGGACACGATGCTGGACGGCGGCTCGTCATCGGCCTCCATCAAGGCGTCCACGGCGGCGATGGACGCGACGGTGGAGACGGGCGGCGCGTCCACCATGTTCGGCGGCGGCACGGCCGCGATGTTCAACGCCTCCACCGGCGACGTATGGACCGCGGATGCGGACGGTGCGGCGTCCATCGCGCCGGAGTCGGACAAGCCGGTGATGCGTTTGGGACGTTCGGGCAAGGCCGTGGTGGATGCGGAGGGCACGGTGTGGGGATACCGCGCCCGCGACGGCATGGTGCTCACGGCGGGTCCGCACGGGCGCAACGCCGAGGAGTGGGGATCGTTGAGCGGCGGGAAGCGCCTCGCCGCGGATTCGTTCACCGTGGTGGACGGCGTGCCGGCCGTCTCCTCGGCAGGCATGGTGCGCTATGCCGGCGGCGAGGCCGAATTCGGGGGCGTGGACCGTCTGACGTTGCAGGCGCCTTCCGTGGACGGCGCCCAATCCGGCTGGCTGGCGGCCGCCTCGCGCACCGGACTGCATCTGGTGGACATGGCGCATCCCTCGCGCGATCCGGTCACGTTGGCTTCGGGAGGCGGCGGCGCGGCGGCGACGCCTGTCTCCTCCGGAGGCTGTGTGTACGGCGCATGGAGCCAGCAGGCCTCCAACTACGTGCGCGTCTGCTCCGTGGACGAGGACGCGGGCTTCTCCTCGCTGTCTTCGGTCAACGCCACTTCGGAGCTGGTGTTCCGTGTGAACCACCGTCAGGTGGTCCTCAACGACGTGGTGGACGGCGGCGTGTGGGATCCGCGCAGTTCCACGGATGTGATCCGCATCCAATGGAACCGCGTGCGCACGGACCATGCCGAAGGCGAACGCAGCGGAGAGGAGTCGGCGGATAACCGTCAGGAGTTCGCCAAGGAATGTTCGGCGCAGTCGGGGCGCATCGAGGCCAGGGACGACGAGTTCGGCGCGCGCGCGGGCTCGGGGGAGATATTGGACGTGCTGCGCAACGACCGGCAGACCGACTGCTCGGTGCTGCGCATCGCCGACGTCGCCGCGCCGGACGGCGCGGACATCCGCGTCTCCCCCGTCTACGACGGCCGCTATCTGCAGTTGGACGCCTCCGGTGCGCTCGCGGGAAACGCGAGCTTCACGTATGAGATCACGGACGGCCATGGCCAATCCTCCACGGCCACGGTGCGCCTGACCCTGACGGACGCAGGCAACGCCGCACCCGAACAGTCGGACGTACCTTCGGAAACGGAGGTGGAGCAGGGCGCGTCCGTCACCGTGAACGCGTTGGGCGGATTCACGGATCCGGACGGCGACCCGCTCACCCTCGCCTCAGCCACGGTCCTCGATTCGGACGAGGTGACGGTATCCACGCGCGCTGACGGCCGCCTCACCTTCGAAGCCGGCTCCCTGACCTCGGGGCGCGTCGGCGTGCGGGTCACCGTATCGGACGGCGAGCTCACCGGCACCGGCATGACGTACTTTTCCGTCAGGGCGGCCAACACGCTTCCCGCGGACCTCGAGCCTGTGTCCGCCTCAGCCGTGCCCGGCGAGGAGACCTCCATAGACCTCTCCCCCCACATCCATGCCACCGGCGCGCAGGGCGCGACGCTGTCCTCCGTGGATGCGCCGGACGGCGCCACGGCGACGATGGACGCCGCGAACATGACGCTGCGTTTCCGTGCCACCGACCCAGGCACCTACTACGTGCCGTACACCGTCACGCAGGGTTCCGTGCCGGCCGTGGGGCTGGCCCGTGTGGAGGTCGCCGCGCGTTCCGGGGAGGACGCCGGACCCGTCGTCGCCAATGACGTGGCGCTGTTGGACTCCTCGGGAGCGGCCGTCGTGGAGCCGCTGTCCAACGACTCCGACCCGCTCGGCGGCGTGCTGTCCGTCACTTCGGTGTCCACACCCCCGGATTCCGGTGTGAAGGCGGGATTGGTGGGGCATCGCCGCGTGTATCTGACCGCGCGCCGGATTCCCGTCGCGCCGGTCGTGGTCACCTATACGGCCGCGAACGCCTCGGGCGAGGCCACGGGCGCCATCGTGCTGCAGCCGCCGTCCCTATCCGCGGGCACGTCCGGCCCGAAGGCCGGCGATGTGGAGGTGAGCGTGCGCGCCGGCGGCGTCGTGTCCGTGGACGCGCTCGACCATGTGACGGTCACGGACGGCGCTGACGCCACCCTGGACCCCGAGGTGCGCGTCGACGCGGATTCGTTCGAGGGTCTGGCGTTCGTGTCCGGGGACACGGTGCGCTATCAGGCTTCGGAGCATACCGGCTCCTACCCCATCATCTACACCGTGCACGATTCGATGGGCAACGCGGCCTCGGGCACCATCACCGTCTCCGTGCATGAGGCGGACGCCGAACGCAAGGCGGCGCCCACGCCGCAGGACGTGGAGGCGCAGGTCGCGGCCGGCGGCAAGGTGCGCGTCTCCGTGCCGTTGAGCGGCATCGACCGAGACGGCGACGACGTGCTCCTGCTCGGTTTGGGCAATCAGGCGCCGAAGCTGGGCCGCATCACCGAGACCGGCGCCGACTATCTCGTCTACGAGGCGTACGCCGACTCCTCCGGCACGGACGAGTTCACCTACGCCGTGGAGGATTGGACCGGGCAGCGCTCCCAGGCGCGCGTGCGCGTGGGCGTGTTCCAAGGCGCCTCCGGTTCGGGCGTGGTGGCGCGCGACGACGAGGTGACGCTGCGTCCGGGCGTGGCGGCCAGCGTGCCGGTCACTCTCAACGACGTCTCCGGGGACAACGAGGACCTCACCGTGGACGGCGCGCTCGAAGCGCAGGGCGTCACGGACGCCCGTGCGGACGGCGGGGTCGTCGAGTTCACCGCGCCGCAGGACGCCGGCGTCTACTACGTCTCCTACACGGCCAAGGACAAGGCGGGACTTTCGGACACCGCCACGCTCACGGTGAACGTGGACCCGCAGGCGTCCGTCGAACCGCCCACCGCCTACGACTACCGCGTGCCCGCCTCCGCCACCGTGGACCGCAAAAGCGTGGACGTGGACGTCAGCCCATGGATAGCGAACCCTTCGGGAAGCCTCTCCGACCTCACGGTGGACGTGCATCCCTCGGCATCCGATCATGCGCGCCGCAAAGGCGGCGAACATTCCACGATCATCACCGTGGACCTGACCGACGAGGCGCGCGCCGTGCCCTACACGGTGTCCAACGGCGTGCACGGCGTCTCCGCCACCGCGTTCATCCAAGTGCCGGCCTACGGCGTCTTCCCTCCCACGCTCCGCCCCAAGGCGCCCGAACTGCGCGTCGACGCGGGCGAAAGCATCCGCATCGACATCGCGGATCACGTGCGCGTGGGCGCCGGCAAAACCGCATACGTGGACGGCAGGGATTCGGTGAGCGCCACCAAGGCCGCGGACGGCGACCTGTACATCGACGAGACCACGCTGCGATTCACCGCCCCGAAGGACTATTCCGGCCCCGCATCCATCACCTTCACCGCCGTGGATGCACGCCCCGGGGGAGGCGGCGCGAAAATCGTCAACTCCGCGGTCATCACCCTGCCCGTCACGGTCGTCGGCAGGAACGCGCCCGCGCCCGCGTTCTCCTCGTCCACCATCGATGTGGAGGCCGGAGCGAGCGCCAAGACCATCGACCTGACCGCGCTCACGCGCGTCCCCGAAGGCGTCGACGCCCGGGACCGCCGCTACGCGTATTCCGGCGGGCTGTCCTCCGGCGGCGTCGAGGCCACCGTCTCCGAACATGGCACGCTTACCCTGACCGCGGTGAAGGACGCCGCGCCCGGCACCACACTGGCGGTGCCCGTATCCATCAGCTACGACGGCGGCGTGGTGGAGGCCGGCGTGACCGTGCGCGTGACGGCGTCCACGCGTCCGCTGGCCAGACTCGCCGAAGTCCCGCTGCGCGTGGACGCCGGAGGCGAAGGCTCCGCGGACATGCTGGCGAACGCCTACAACCCCTTCCCCGACGAGCCGCTGCGTGTGGTGCGCTGCGCGGCGGACGACTCCTCGAGGCTGACGGTCTCCTGCGACGGTTCCGGCATGGTCTCGGTCGCGGCCGCGCGGGACATCGGCGCGAGCGTCAACCGGGTGCTCGTCACCGTGCAGGACGCCACCGGCTCCGAGGACCGTCAGGTGACGGGCACGCTGACGGTGTCCGTGGTGGATCGTCCTCAGGCGCCGCTGCTCTCCCCCGTGGACGCGCAGTCGAGGGACGGGGCCGTGGCGCTCTCGTGGACGCCGGGCGCGGCGAACGGATCTCCGGTGGTCGAATACGAGGTGCGCTGGAGCGGCGATGCGGGAGGCTCCCGCTCGTGCGGGGCCGCCACCTCCTGCGTCATCGACGGTTTGGAGAACGGACGGGAGTATTCGTTCCGGGTGCGCGCCCGCAACGAGGTGGGATGGTCCGAGGAGTCGAACGCCGTGACCGGTACGCCGGACAAGGTGCCGGCCGCCCCCGCGCGGGTGGAGGTGTCCGCCGAACGCAACGCGGTGAAGGTCTCATGGACCATGCCCGAGGGCGACGGCTCGCCGGTGGACCGTTATACGGTCTCGCTGAGCAACGGCATGAGCGAGACGGTCTCCTCGGGCACGTCGTACACGTTCCGTCTGCAGGACAAGGACATCACGGACGGCTTGTCCGTGAGCGCTTCGGTGAGCGCTCATAATCGCGCCGGCGACGGCCCGGCCGCCGCCTCCGCCGGCTCGGCCGTGCCGTGGGGCACGCCGGACGCGCCCGTCGTGGCCGCCAGGCAGGAGGGCGGCGAGGGCGATTCCGCCACCGTGAACGTCTCATTGGGCGACATGCGCAACACCGTCTGCCGCAGCGTGACGGTCTCGTTGGGAGCGGCGACGCGCGAGACCTCCTGCTCCGAGCCTTCGGCGTCGTTCGCCTTGTCCCAAGACCTGTTCGGCATGCCGCTCGCCCCCAAGGCCACGGTGCATACGGACCACGGCGACGTTTCGGGCGAGGGCGCGTCCCTGACGCCCTCCTACATGCCGCATCCGCCGGAGAACCTGTCCGTGTCCGGCACCTCATCCGGCACCTGTCTGGCGACGTGGAAGGCGGCTTCAGGCCATGTGGACGCATATCTGGTGGGCGTGGACGGCGGCGCCGAGACACGGGTGCGCGGCACGTCGTTCACGTTCGATCCGGGCGCGTGGCGCTCCTGCGGCAAGGTCACGGCACGCACCGTGTTCGGCGACGCGTCCAGCACGAGCGTCACGGCGTCCAGCCAGGACGTGCCGAACCGTCCGAAGGCCGTCGTCGGCGACTACGCGTTCTCATGGGCGGACCATGACACGCTGCGTATCGACCGCGGCGAGGTGGAGACGTACGGGCGTCCCGCCACCGTGGTGCTCACACTCCGGGACGCCGATGGCCATACGGGCGAGCGCGAGCTGCGCTGGTCCGCGGACGAGAAGCGGACCGTCCTCGACTTGGGCGCGGACGCCGCGCTGTCCGGCAAGGTCACGTGGAGGCTGACGTTGGCGGACGGCGACGCGGCGCTCATCGACGGCGTGGAGCGTGCCGGCGAGGTGTCCAACGACCGTCCGATGGCGCGCGATGCCGCCTATGCGCTGTCCTCGCGCGCGGCCGCCGCGTTCCCTTCCTTTTCCTCTTCATCCCTGATTTCCGTCATCGCAAGGAGCGACCTATGAACGACGCCTATGAGCCTTTCGACGATTCGACCCTGCTGTCCGCACGCGCGCGATCGGGCGCCGCCGCCCCGGCCCCGGCAGGTCAGCCGCGTATGGACGATCCGGACGCGACGCTGCTCGGCTCGCGCGGCCCCGCCGTGCCGCCGGCGCCCGCGCCAGCGGCCGTACAATCCGGGTACGGGAGCGCATCGAGCGAAGCCTCGGCTCCCCTGATGCCGCCCGCGCCGCATGAGACGGCGCGGACCATGCCACGGCCCGAACCTTCGTCCGCCCAACCGTCCGCCGCGCAGGCCGCCCAACCGGCGGTACCGCCGACCGCGTCCTCGTCCGGCTCTTCGGACGTCGCGCGCTTCCGGGACGCGTTCGCACGGCTCGTCGCCAACGTCTCGCACGCGGTCATGGGCAAGGAGCCGCAGGTGCGTCAGGTGGCGTGCGCGCTGCTGGCGGGCGGCCACGTGCTGTTGGAGGACAATCCGGGCACCGGCAAGACGCAGTTGGCGCGCGCGTTGGCGCATTCCGTCGACGCCGGCTTCAAACGCATCCAGTTCACCCCGGACCTGCTGCCTTCGGATGTGGTGGGCGTGACGTTCTACGACCGCAAAACGCAGGACTTCACGTTCCGCGAGGGTCCCGTGTTCGCGTCCATCGTGTTGGCGGACGAGATCAACCGCGCCTCGCCCAAGACGCAGTCGGCGCTTTTGGAGGTCATGGAGGAGCGCAAGGTCACCGTGGACGGCGTCACGCACGAGGTGCCCGCGCCGTTCATCGTGCTGGCCACGCAGAACCCGGTCGAACAGCTCGGCACCTACCGTCTGCCCGAAGCGCAGATGGACCGTTTCCTCATCAAGACGTCCATTGGATACCCTTCGCATGACGTGGCCGTGGACATCCTGCGCCAGGTGGATGTGGCGGACCGGGCGGCCGCGCTCGCCCCGGTCATGACCGGCCGCGAGGTGCTGGAGCTGCGCGCCTTGGCCGAACGCGTGCATGTGGACGACGCGCTCGTCGAATACATCGTGCGTCTGACGGAGGCGACCCGCGGGCATGAGGACGTGCTGGTCGGATCCTCCATGCGCGGCGCGCTCTCCCTGATGCGATGCGCGCGCGTCTGGGCCGCCGCGGACGGACGCGGGTACGTGGTGCCGGATGACGTGCGCGAACTGGCCGGCCCGGTGCTCGCGCACCGTCTGACCCTGACCGCGGACGCCACGTTCGCCGGCATGACGCCGGATATGGTCGTCGAACGCATCCTTGAGGACGTGCCCGCGCCCGTATTGGGCGGCGCACACTGAGGAAAGGAGAACCTATGGACGCCCTGTCCGGCGTGCGCGCCATACGAGACGGCCTGCACGGCATGCGGCGCGGCCTGTTCACCGGCCGTCAGACCGGCGATCCGTCGGAGCGGCGGCCCGACCGCACGCCCCGTCGGTTCGCGGACCGGCGTTCCGAGCGTTTGATGATGCGGCGGCCCGACCGCACATCCCGCCGCATCGTCCGAGGACTGCGCGCCGTCTTCGCCGCCGTCTCCCCGTTGGGTTGGGGTGTGCTGCTCACCGGTCTCGCCGCGTTGTGCGCATATCCTCCGCTCGGCTGGCACGAGCTGCTCGCGTATGCCGCGACGACGCTTACCCTGAGCGCGGCGGCGCTGGTCATGGCGTTGGGCAACACCTCGTTCGAGACGGCGTTGGACGTGCCGCGCCGCCGCGTCGCCGTGGGGGACACGGTGCGGCTCACGGTGGAGGTGCGCAATCCCGGCCGTCTGCCCACCGTCGCCGCGCACGGCGAACTGCCGGTGGGCGGCGAGCGCGAGCGTTTCCCCGTTCCGCCGCTCGCGCCGGGCGGTGTGAGGAGCTTCGATGTGGAGTTCCGCGCGTTGTCCAGGGCGGTGTTGTCCGTAGGGCCTCTGGTGGTGCGCAAGGGCGACCCGTTCGGTCTGATGCGGCGTGAACGCCGTCTGGGCGGGCGTGTGGAGCTGTTCGTGCATCCGGCCACGGTGCCGCTGCACGCGTTCGACGCGGGTCTGGTGCGTGATCTTGAGGGCGGTCCGAGCGGCGTGGTCGTGGACGACGATCTTGACTTCCATGGTCTGCGCGCCTACGAGCCGGGCGATGACGTACGTCACGCGCATTGGTTGAGCAGTGCACGCGCCGGTACGTTGATGATCCGCCAGTACGAGTCCACGCGGCGTACGGACACCGCGTTGGCGCTCGCCGTGGATCCTCGGGAGTATGCGGATGCGGAGGAGTTCGAGCTCGCCGTGTCCGTGCACGCCTCCATCGGCGTGCGGTGTCTGTCGCAGGACAGGCCGCTGACGGCGTATATGGGCGATGGCGTGTGCATGCCGTCCTCCGTGACGGATTTGCTGGACCGGTGCAGTGCGATCCGACCGGACAGGGGCGTTTCGGCCAATCTGGTGGAGGCCGTGACGCGTCATGGCGCGGAAGTCTCCTGCTGTTTCCTGACGGTCGGTTCGCTGCGCGCCACGGATGCCATCCGGCGTATGGCGTTGGCGTTGCCGAGGGGCACGTCGGTGGTGGTGGTGCAGGTGTGCGCCGGCGCGCCGCGTGCCGTGCGGCGTTTTCCCGAGTTCACGCTCGCCACGGTGGGCGCGTTGGATGATCTGCCGCCGTTGATGGGGGTGTTGGCGTGATGTCGTTCGGCTCCTTCCTTCGCCGCGCCCGTGCCGTACGGCGTGCCGTTCCCGTGCCGGATCATGCCGCCTTCGCGGCTCCGGACGATGCTGCCGTCGTTTCCGTGCGGCCGGGCGGTTGGGCGGACGTCGTGTCTTCGCCGGTGTCGTTCGCGCGAGGCGACGCCTCCCCGGACATCTCCCCCACGCAACATCGGGACCGGCGGGACTGGCGGAGCCGGTGGGGGCGTCGCAGCCGTTTCGCCCGGCACGCGTGCGATTTGCTGGCGACGGTCCTGCTCGCGTTGCTCGCCGTGTCCAATCTGTTCGACGTGTACGGTCCGCCGTTGGCGCCGGTGGCCGCGACGGCCGTCATGGGCGCGGCGACGGGCGCGCTCATCGCGGCGATGGGACTGCGCCCGTCTTGGCGATGGTGGTGGCAGTTGTTCGCCGTGGCGTGCGCGCAGTGCGTGCTCGGTCCGCTGCTCGCCTGCAACGGCACGGCCCTGTGGCATGTGCTGCCCACCGCGGACACGCTGGTGCGTGGATGGGAGGCGTTGTTCGGTTCGTTCAAATATCTGTTGGCCATCCAGCCTCCGGTGGGCGTGGAAGACGGTTCGCTCATGGCGTTGTGGACGATGGCGTTGTGGACCGCGTTCCTCGCGGGCCTGTTCGCCGTGATGGACGACGTGCGATGGTCGGCGTTGGCCGTGCCGGTCGTGTTCGCGGCCTTCGTCGCGGCCGCCGCGCTGGGCAGTGCCGAGGGTTGGCGGCGTGCTGCCGCGGGCGTGTTGGCGGCGTTGATGTTGACGGTGTGGCTTTCGGCCCGCGTCGGATGGTTGGAGGGAGCGCGTTGGCCGCGTGCGTGCGCGGTCATGGCGCTCGCCGCGGCGGTGGCGTGTGGCGTATGCGCGGCCGTGCCGCAGCATCGCGCCGTGCTGCGCGACGTATATGAGCCGCCCGTCAGCCCGTATGACTATACGAGTCCCTTGTCCGGTCTGCGCGCCTACATCAAGGATCATAAGGACGACACGGTGCTCACCGTGCGGGGGCTTCCTGCGGGTACGCCGGTGCGTCTGGCGGTGATGGACCGTTTCGACGGCAATGTGTGGAACCTGTCCGATTCGTCGGCCTCGTCCGGTTCGGGCGACTACCGGCGTGTGGGCGAGGTCATCGGCGGCGAGACCGATGGGAAGGACGATGGGGCCGGTGGGGGCGGCGAGCCGTTCACCGCCGTGTTCACGGTGGGTGAAGGGTTGTCCGAAACGTGGCTGCCCTTGGCCGGCAAGGCGTCATCGGTGCGCTTCGGCGGCGGAGCCGCGGACGGGACGGACGATGTCCCCGGCCGCAAGACGTCTGCCGGCAAGATATCCGATGGAAAGACATCCGATGGCGGAGCATCCGGCGTCTCCTCCCTGGCAGACGCTTCCTCCGCTGAAGACGTTTCCTCCGCGGACGACGCGTCCGCCGACGTCTTCTACTACAACACGTCCACCGACTCGGCGATCTACCCATCCGGACTGCATGAGGGACTGACGTACGCGGAGACCGGCGTCGTCCCGGACACGCCGTCGGACCGGCAGATCGACAGGGCCTCCTCGGACGCCGTCGCCCAGCCCGAGGCGCGGGAGGTGCCGCAGACCGTGGCGCGTCTGGCCGTGGCCGTGGCGGGCGGACGTGCCACGGGCGGCGAGGCGGCGCGCGCATTGGCGCGCTATCTGAGCGAGGAAGGGTGGTTCTCGCATGGATTGGAGGGCGACTACCCCTCCCTGGCAGGGCATGGCAACCGCAGGCTGACGGACCTGCTCGAAGGCACGGCGATGGTGGGCGATTCCGAACAGTACGCTTCGGCGATGGCCCTCATGGCGCGCGAGCTGGGTCTGTCCAGCCGCGTGGTGCTGGGCTTCGTGCCGAAGGACGAGACCGGACGCGTCAGCAAGGCGCGTACGAAGGAGACCGCGCAGGGCACGCTCACCGAGTTCACCGGCAACGACGTGGAGGCGTGGGTGGAGATCCGTCTCGACGGCTACGGGTGGGTGGCGTTCCATCCCACGCCGGAGGAGACGAAGGTGCCGGACGAGGATGAGGATCTCACGCCTCCGGACCCGCGGACGCTGGTGCGCCAACCTCCGGTGCCGCTGTCCGATCCGCTGCGCGACGACCGCCGCGCCAACGGCAGCGCGAAGCTGTCCGGCGAGGATGCGGACGAGACGGGCGTGAACCTGTCGTGGCGGCGTTTCATGCGCATGGTCGGCCGCGTGGCCCTTTACGGCAGTCCGTTGTGGGCGCTGCTGGCGGCGTGCGCCGTGGTGCTCGCGTTCAAGGCGAGGCGTCTGCGCGTCGCGCGTTCGCGCGGCGAGCCGGCGCGGCGTGTGGCGGCGGGTTGGGCTTCCCTGGAGGAGCTGGCGCGTCAGTGCGGCGCGGTTCCGGCGCGATGGCGCCCCCGCGCCGGCGATTCCCGTAAAGATGCTCCAGGCGGCTTTATCGGCGACGCCGCCGAGGCGTCCTCCACGTCCTCCACGCCCTCCACGTCCTCCACGTCCTCCGCACCCTCCGCATCCTCCTCCGGCGTGACGCGACGCATGCGAGCCAAGACGTTCGCCGCACGCTTCGGCCTGGACGCGGATGTGCTCGACGCGTTGGCCCGCGAAGCCGACCGTGCGGCCTTCTCCGGCGAACCGTGTTCCGCGCGGGATGCGGAACGGTATTGGCGGGATGTGGACGGCGTGCGCGCCGCGATGCTCGCCGCGTTGCCGCGCGGCGGGCGTTGGCTCGCCCGGTTGAGCCTGTCCGGATGCCGCGGACCGTTGCTTCGCGCGGACGCGGCCGGGGAAGCCGGTACCGCTTCCGCCGGACCTGCGGGTATAGTGTCCAATGTCCGTAACCGGTTCCTGCGCCGCGATGGCGGCGGCGATGCGATCGGAGGCCGGTCGGCACGCTCCCGCGCCGCGCGCGCTTCGAGGACCGACCGGACGTCATCCACGAACGGACGATTCCCGCAAGGGCCGAAAGGACGAAGCTCATGACCATAGGACGTCTCTCCGCAGCCTTCGTCACCGACGTGGGTCTTCGCCGCCGCAACAACCAGGATGCGGCCTTGGCCGAGGACGGCGTGGTGCTGGTGTGCGACGGCATGGGCGGCGGCGTGGCCGGCGAGCGCGCGAGCGCGTCCGCGGTGGAGCGGATGCGTGCCTTGGCCTCTTTGGATTCCCGCAGGCGCGCGGATATCGAACGTGCGCTGGTGGCGGCGCAGCATGAGGTGCTGGCGTTGGGCCGTTCGTTGGGCGGCGTGGCCGGCACGACGGTCAGCGGCGTGGTGTTGGCGGGCGGCGAGGTGACGACGCGTGAGGGTCGCGTGTTGTCCGCGGAGCATCTGGCGTATGTGCTGAATGTGGGTGATTCGCGCACGTATCATATGGATCCGATGCCGGATGGTTCGGGTTGGGACGCGGGTTCGCTGATCCGCATCACGCGTGACCATTCGCAGCGTCAGGAGATGATCGATTCGGGCGAGCTGCTGCCGGATATGGCGCGTGAGCTGGTGCCGCGCAATGTGATCACGCAGTGTGTGGGCGCGCCGGAGGGCATCGCGCCGGATCTGTTCCTGGCGGATGCGACGGGCCGGTTCATCGTCTGTTCGGACGGTCTGCATGCGGAGTTGGGCGATGACGAGCGTATAGCCCGGGTCGCGGCGGCATGCGACGATCCGCGTGAGGCGGCGCATGCGTTGGTGCGCGCGGCGTTGGAGGCGGGCGGTTCGGACAACGTCACGGTGGCGGTGGCGGACATGCCGGTCGCGTTCCCCGCCAGGCACGCGTGGAGCGTCACTAAGCTGGATGACGGTGAGGATATCGGCAATATCGCCGACGGCACGTTGGAAACCCTACGCACGATACATCAAGGAGGCCATGATGGTCGATTATGACGACGCGGTGGCGGCCGTGCAGGATCCGCAGGCGGATCCGATCTTTTTGGCGAAGATCGCATATGAGAATCCGGAGTTCGGCGCGAATGTGGCGGCGAATCCGCGCGCCTATCCGGGTCTGCTGCGTTGGTTGGCCGAGTTCGGCGACGACAGGGCGCGTGATGTGGTGGCGCAGTTGGGTTATGCGGTGCCGTCCGATGCGTTGGGGTCGAGTCAGCCGCAGGTGCGTTCGGAGTATGACGGACGCTCCGGTGCGGTGCGTGTGGTGGAGGCCGTGACCGAGCCCGAGCGTCCGATGGCGCGGGCGACGCAGACCGCGCAGGCAGCGCAGACCGCGCAGACCACATCCGATGGCGTCTCCTCCTCCGTGTCCGGTGTGGATGGACGTACGCCGGATGACGTGATGTCCGATGGCTTCGCGGACGCGTCCGCGAGGGAGCCCTCGCAGGGTTCGTTGGGTGCGTTCGCGCAGGCGTACGCACGGTCCGCGTATGTACGTCCGGCGCAGAATCCGTATGGCTTCTCCGCCGAGTTGGCGGCTTCTACCACCGATCAGATGCAGATGGCTGAGATCGCGCAGAAGGCGCCGGAACTGCATGCGGCGTTGGCGGGCAATCCGAACCTGTATCCGGCGTTGGTGGATTGGCTGGCGCAGTTGGGCGATCCGGCGGTCGATGCGGCGTTGGCCGCGCGTCGGTGAACGGGAGGCCTGGTCGTGTCTCGTTTGATTCCTTTCCCGCCCATGCCGGAACCGGGCTGGTATCCGGATGATCCGAAGTGCGCGCCCGTGGACGTGGACATGCCGTCGGAGCCGTCGTCGGAGACCATGCCGATGGCGGTCGCGCGCGCGGAGGATAGGTCGCCGCGCCATGTCATGCCGGAAACGGTCGCTCCCGCATCGAACGCCGGCTCCTCCCCCATGCCGGCATCCCCGTCTGTCGCATCGCCCATCATCGTCCCATCGGACACGGTCCCGTCAAACGCCGCCACGGCCCTGTCCGATGGGACGGACGGGCACGATTGGGATGGCACGGTGCTGTCCACCGCGTTCACCGCGGCGCAACCGCGACGCGTCTACCAGCTGCACAACGAGTCCACCGGGCAGACCATCCTCATCGACCGGGCCACGCTGTTGGGACGGCGTCCCTCGCAGTCGTTGCCGGAGGGGGCCGTGGCCGTACGCGTCGAGGATCCCACGCGCACCACGTCGCGCAACCATGCGGCGGTGAGCATCGACCGTCAGGGGCGTTTGTGGATCGAGGATTACGGTTCGCTCAACGGCACGTTCATCATTCATGAGGCCGAGGAGCTGCAGGTCCTTCAGGGCGCTCCGTGCCTGTTGGACGCGCCCGCCACGCTGCGCATCGGCGACCAGTTCTTCACCCTCACCGAACGTGCCGCACCTCCTGCGTCCGCCATACCGGCGTCGCGGACGCGGCCGACGCAGGCATAGCCAAGCAGATCAGGGTCATAGGCCAAAACAGACACACCTTTGGCCTATGACCCATGGCATCATGATTTCCCCGTATCATGCGGGGTCGTCCGTCTCTCAAGTTTTTTCAGCGGCTCGTCATACTGCTCGAAAAGCACCTTTCCCCGTTCCCGCACGGTACGACGGCGAACCTGTCGCAGGGCAGCGGCGGCTCCATGCCAAACCGGCCGTCCCCCGGGGAAGGGGACGGCCGGTTTGGCCTGTCAGGGATGCCGTCGGCTTAGTAGTAGCCGGTCCACTGCACGTCGTCCTCGGTGAGGTCGTCGGAGGGCTTGTCCGAACCGCCGTCGGTCGGCTTATCTCCGGCGTCGTCCGAAGCGTCGCCGGAACCGCCGTCGGACGCGTCGGACGAATCCGACGAATCGACGGAGGCACCGCCGTTCGCATGGGACGAAGCGGAACCGGAGGACTTCGCGCCGGCTGTACCGGACGTACCGGACGCATCATCCTGCTCCTCGCCTTCCTGCGCCGCCTCGCCGCCGAAGACCTGCGCGGAAGACAGGTCGTTGTCTGCGGCGTCGGTGCGCCAGGAGAGCGGCGTGGGGCCTTCGGTGATGATATGGAGTGCGGCATTGCGCCACACGCCGTAGGAGAGCGCGCCCACGGCCATGATGACGGCGACGACGAGCGCGGCCACGGCGGCCTTGGCACGCCAGTCGAGCGTCCACCAGGTCATGCGCAGACGCGCCGCCATGCCGGATGCGACCTCGACGTCCGCTTCGGCCGAGCCGCCGTCCTCACCATCCGCGCCTTCGGGGGCGACGGCGGTGAGGACGGGGGCGACGGTAGGCGCGTTGGGGACGAATTCCGTGCCCTCGCCGGAACGGCGGGGCGCGTCATCCGAAGCGGCATTCCGCACAGCGGGTTTTACGGCCGCCGCATCGACCTGATCGGTCGGGGCTTCCGGCGTCACCGGCGTGGTCGGAGGAACGGCCGGCGTCACCGGTGCGGGTGCCGCATCCGGCGTCCGGTCTTCGCGGGGATTCTGTGCTGTCATGGTCCTCCTTTCCGCTCAGCGCTTGGCGATCGCTTCGGCCAGGGAACGTTCGCGCGTGCTGGCGTGGGCGGACGTCTGGATGTTGTCCGCCACGCCGTCGACGCTGCGCGAGTTGGCCACGGCGGAGACGATCTGCTTCTCCTCACCGTCCAGCGTGTAGGTGAGTTTGGCGCGGGCGTAGAGGATGACGTCGTATTGGTCGGCGGGCACGTCGGTGACCACGAGGTTGGCGATGTGGCCGTCCTTGTAGGCGAAGTGCTTGTCCACGCTGCGGAAGCCGGCCGCGACGTCCGCGGTCTTGCCGTAGTCCCATCCGGTCTTGGACCAGACGATGCTGGCGCCCTTGGGCACGGTGAAGCGGAAGCCGAGGCGCAGACCTTCAAGCGACTGGTCCGCCGACTGCGAGTAGCGCAGGCCGCCGCCGAGGAATTCGATGCTGCCTTCGCTGGTGTCTTTGGCGCGCAGCTTCTTCTCCGCTTCTTCCAGCTGGCTCTTGATGGTTTCGGTGGCTTCGCCGGAAGCCACGCCGTTGATGAGCTGCTTGCGCGCGCGTTCGATGACGGCCCGTGCGGCAGTGAGGGACCGTTCGGTGTACATGCCGCTTTCGATCTTCTGGGACAGCGCGTTGATGGCCTGTTCGAGTTCCGTGTTGTAGGTGAGACGGCCCATGAGCTGGAATTCGATGATGTGGTTGGTGCCCTTCTTGTCGCTGCTGTTCATGTAGACGCGCGCCTTGGACGCCTTGGCTCCGGTCCCCTGATGGATCTTGAGGCCGTCGGCGGATTCCTGATACAGCTCATCCGTGCCGGCTCCGAAGCCGTACGTGTTCTCCTTGTCGGAGTTGTAGAGCACGGTGTAGTCGCCTTCCTTGAAGGTGCCTTTCTCGGAGACCACGACGACCGTGGCGTTGTAGGTGCGCTTGTCGGGGTAGTACCGCCAAAGGCGCGCGATGTAGCTGTCCGTGTCCGAGGCGTCCTCCGTGGACTCCTCCAGCTGGTAGGTGCCGCCGAGGTCGAATTCGGCGTAGCTGGACTGGCTGGACTCGTTCACGTTGGAGGTGACGCCGAAGTCGGCGTACCTGTTGGTGTCCGTGTGGTTGCCGTCCACGGCGTTCTTCATGGCGCGGTTGTCGCCGCCGCGCACGAAGGCGGCCTTGCCGTCCTCGGTCTTGTATGCGTTCACGGTGGAGCCGAGCGCAATGTTGCCGAGCGCGTTCGCCTCGGCGTCCTTGCGCGCGGTGTAGGTGATGGTGAGGTCGGTCTGGCCCACGGTCACGGTGGCCGGCGCTTCGACCGCATAGCCCCTGGCCACGGTGAAGTCCGAGGCGGCGGGCGTGATCTCGGTGCCGATGGCCACGCGTTCGCTCTTCTTCTGGATCTCCAGACCGTTCGTGTCCACGAGTCGGCGCGTCAGCTGCACGGACGCCTGACGGTAGTAGCGCACGATCTGCTGCGTCTTGCCTTCCTCGGCGACCCACTTGCTTTCGTCGATGCTGGAGTGCGAGTAGGTGTAGCCGTAGACCTCGGGCGCGGAGGCGAGGGTGTTGGTGCCGGTGAGCACGCGCTGGTCCACGTCGCCCATGTCCGGCATGGCGCCGATGGGCTGGTTGTTCGCGTCCACGAGCTGGTAGGTGATGTGGGCGGTGCCGTAGGTGATGTTCGCGTCGGTGCCCATGAGCTCGTTGTTGTACAGCACCTTCGCCTCGATCTGGTCGCCGGCCTCCAGGTTGTTCAGCGTATCGGTCGTGAGCACGAGCGACTTGGCGCCGGCCATGCGGATGTCCGTGATCTTGACGTTGTTGCCGGTCACGGTCTCGGGCGAGACGTTGAAGGACTTCTGCGTGTTCGGGTGGACGGAGAACTCCTGATCCTTCTCGAACTTCACGGTGCCGTTGGCGCCGGTGATCTTCAGATGCAGCGTGACCTTCTGGTCCGTGTCCAGATAGTTGCTCACCACGGTGCGGTATTGGAGCTGGCGTCCGTTGGCGGTCTGGATGTTCGATTCATCGATCACCGGGCCGGCGTCCCACTTCTTGGCGCTCTTGGCGTTGTCCACCGTGGCGTTGCCGGTGCCGGTACCGTCCGTCTTCTCCTGCTCCGTGCGCACCTGAGTGAGTTCGGGCTGGGCCACGTACATGGGGTTCTTCTTGCCCGCGGGGAGCATGTCGTTGAGCTTGCGGAAGATGCTCTCACGGCAGATCTCGCAGAAGATGTTGGTGCCGTAATGGTTCATGAGGCAGTCGCCGGTGGGGTTGGACACGTTGAAGTCACCCACCTTGCCCGCGCTTTCGATGGTGACTTTGCGATGGCCGAGGAATTCCTTCCAGCGGATGGTCTCCGGATCGTTGTTCGCGGTCTGGTTGGTGCCGGACACGTCGCCGCGGAACACGTTGGCGTTGGTGTAGTGGTCCACGAGCGAGGCGAACATGTGCGCACCCTCATGCACCACCATCTTGTAGCCGGCGGAAAGCGAGGCGGTAGAGGTGCCGTTGCCCTGGCCGAAGTAGTCGGTGGTGTTCACGATGGCGGTGGCGTGCATGATCTTGCCGCCCTCGTCCAGATAGTTCTCGGTGATCCAGTTCCTCGCCAGGTTGCAGCGGTTCTGGTCGGAGCCGCCGTTCACGTTGCCGTTGGCGCTGTTGTAGTAGGACTTGAAGAACGTGTCCTTGGTCACGGAGGGCGTGCTGTAGCCGCTTTCGTTCGATTCGGCGCAGTACGCGTAGATGTTCATGTAGGGGGCCATGGCGCGGAAGGGTTCCATGTTGAGGATGTCCTGCACGCGTTCGGTGATGTCCTCCTTGAACTTCTCGATCTCGTCGGAACGGTAGCCGGAGGCGAGGAACACCCAGACGGCGCGTTCGGAGTCGGGTCCGGTCTTCTGGATGACGTGCACGGGCCAGTCGAAGCGGTCGTTCTGGTCGAACACCTGGCCGCGGTACACGGCCCAGGCGCGGTTCATGTCCTTGGCGTACGTGTCCTTGAGGGGGTGCGCGTCCAGCAGTTTCTGGAGTTCGTCGAGCTTCTCCTCGGAATTGTAGGCGTCCTTGAGCGCGGCCTGCTTGGTGTCCGCGAAGAGGTCGGTGAGCTGGTCCACCAGCGGATCCTCGCGCAGGAACTTGAACTCCGCGGCCACCACGCCGCCGGTGGACCTCAGCACCTCGAACTTGAGGCTCTTGGCCCTGACCGCCTGGGACAGCGTGAACGTCACCGGACCGCTCGGTCGCTGACTCTCCTCGATGTCGTAATCCACGATCTCCCGATAGCTGTCCTCCGCGCCGGTCGAGGACACGGAGATCTTGAAGTGCGCGGGGAAGCCGTTCTGCTGGTTGCGGAGGAAGTGGCGGAAGAGAATGCGCGAGAGCGTCTCCTCCTGCTTGAAGGTGATGGTGTAAGTCGCCTGCTGTTCGATGCCCTCACCCATGTAAGTGGTGTCCCAGTTGTTATCGAACGCATTGCTGAAGGGATAGTCCCTACGTTCCTTCTTGGTGGTGCTATAGCTTTCCACCGGAATCTGGTACTGCTCCAGATACGCCGGAGTGTCGAATCCCTGTCCCACGGTGAGGTTCTCACGCTTCAGGGTGAGCAGTTCCGCGTTCGTTTCCCCGGCATTCTGCCCGTCGTCCGCCGCGGAGGAGGCGTCCCCATCCTGCTGCGCTTCGCCGCCCATGGTCGCTTCGGCGTCGGAGGATTCGGATGCGCCGTCCGACGCGCTGCCGGCCGCGGTGTCCGTGGAGGCGCCGTCCGCGGCCGCCTCCTCATTGGCGAGATCGGCGGCCAATGCCTCGGCGTCGATGAAGGTGTCGGTCTGGTCGAAGGACACGCCGGAGGCGGCCTCATCCGTCTCCGCGGCGTGGACGTGGGGTGCGGGCAGCGTCAGCACCGCGGCGCCCAGGAACAGGGATGCGATGGTCGCCACGGCAACGGTCCGGCGTGCGGAACCGAGCGGCGACTTCGTACGCCTGAGAAGCGTCACTTGGTATTCTCCTTACGAGATCGGGATTATGGTATGTCCGAAGGATGCGATGATGCATCGCCGGAACATGAAAGCACGTCATTGTACCACCCTCCCCCCCCCCGGCCATCCCCCGGATATTTCGCCGTCGAAACGAAACGGCCCTCCCCATCGTACGCGAGGCACGAGGGAAGGGCCGTTCCGTTCCGCCGCCATCGGACGGCGCGCCTGAGTCAGGCGGTGATCGAAGCGTAGCCGAGATCGTTGTCGCCGAGCTCGACGGGCATGGGGGCGTCGCCGCTGGTACGGACCACGTCGGAGGCGGAGAACCTCACCACGTCCATGCTGGCGGTTTCGTATTCCTTACGGAAGTCGGTCATGGTTTGCCTTTCGTAGGGCCGGAACGTTCCGGCGATGCGCGCGCCTCCCCTATGGTGAAGGCGCGCGCCGCGATTGCCGGCCCATCGTATCACGGGCCGCAGATGGGGGAGCCGGAACCGGCCCGGCTCCCCGCAGGGGCGGAATCAGACGGTGCCGTCCGTATCCTCGCCCGGTTCGCCGAGGCCGGCGTTCAGATCGCCCATTTCGGCGCCCATGTCGGCGCCGAAATCGACGCCGAACGCGGAGGAGAGGTCGCCCTCGACGCCCTCGCCCAAGGCGGCCAGTCCGCCCTCGCCGAGGAACTCGTCCGGGTCGAAGTCCTCGCCGAGCTTGAGGTCGCCGAAGTCGATGTTGGTGAAGTCCACATCGGTCATGTCGCCGTCGGTGAAGTCGAGGCCTTCGCCGTCCATGTCGCCGCCCAGGCCGAAGCTCGGGTAGATGGTGTCGCGGATGGCCTTGTCCGGCTCGACCACCGCGTTGCGGTAGCGGGCCAGACCGGTGCCGGCCGGGATGAGCTTGCCGATGATGACGTTCTCCTTGAGGCCCTTCAGGTCGTCGACCTTCTGGTTCAGGGCGGCGTCGGTGAGCACGCGGGTCGTCTCCTGGAAGGAGGCGGCGGACAGCCACGAGTCGGTGGCCAGGGAGGCCTTCGTGATGCCCATGAGCTCCGGACGGCCGGAGGCGGGCTTGCGTCCCTCCTGCACGGCGAGCTTGTTGACCTCGCGGAAGCGCTGCTGGTCCACGAGCTCGCCCGGCAGCAGCTCGGTCTCGCCGGAGTCGATGACCGTGATGCGGCGGCTCATCTGATGGACGATGACCTCGATGTGCTTGTCGTGGATGTCCACGCCCTGGGAGCGGTACACGTTGTGCACCTCCTCCACGATGTTCATCTGCGCGGCGCGCTTGTTGAGGATGCGCAGGATCTTCTTCGGATCGACGGAACCCTCGACGAGCTGGGTGCCGGTGGCGACGTGCTCGCCGTCCTTGACCAGCAGCGGCACGCGGCGGGACACGCTGTAGACAATCGGCTTGATCTCGCCGTCCTCCACCGGGGCGCCGGAGTCGGAGTCCGGGGTGAGCACGACCTGACGGCCGCGGTCGGTCTCCGTGATGCGGATGGTGCCCGCGAACTCGGCGATCGGGGACTCGCCCTTCGGGGTGCGGGCCTCGAAGAGCTCCGTGACTCGCGGCAGACCCTGGGTGATGTCGGAGGCGGAGGCGACGCCGCCGGAGTGGAAGGAACGCAGGGTAAGCTGCGTACCGGGCTCGCCGATGGACTGGGCCGCGACGATGCCGACGGTCTCGCCGACGTCCACGAGCTTGTTGGTGGCCATGGACCAGCCGTAGCACTTGGCGCACACGCCGCGGCGGGACTGGCAGGACAGCACGGAACGGCACTTGACGAACTCCACGCCGTGGGCCACGAGGTCTTCGAGCACGTCCATGGACAGGGCGTCGTCGCGCTTGTAGAGCACGGTCTCGCCGTCTGCCGGATCGATGACGTCGGCCGCGAGCAGACGGGAGTACGGACCGCCGTCGGCGGCCTTGACGAGCACGAGGTTGCCTTCGGCGTCACGGTCGGCGACGCGCATCTCGATGCCCTGCTTGGTGCCGCAGTCCTCCTCGCGCACGATGACGTCCTGGGAGACGTCCACCAGACGACGGGTCAGGTAGCCCGACTCGGCGGTACGCAGTGCGGTATCGGCCAGACCCTTGCGGGCGCCGTGCTGGGAGATGAAGTACTCCAGCACGGACAGGCCGTCGCGGTAGTTGGACTTGACCGGTCGGGGGATGATCTCGCCCTTCGGGTTCGCCACGAGGCCTCGCATGCCGGCGATCTGGTTGATCTGCATCATGTTGCCTCGCGCGCCCGACTGGACGATGATGGCGAGGTTGTTCGACGGGTCGAAGTCGCGCTCGACGGCCTTGGAGACCTCGGCGGTGCACTTCGTCCACAGGTCGATGAGCTCCTGGCGGCGCTCCTCCTCGGTCATGAGGCCCATCTCGTAGTTGTCGTTGACGGTCGCGGCCTCCTCCTCGTACTGGTTGACGAGCTGCTCGCGCGCGTCCGGCTCGATGACGTCGGAGAACGCGAAGGAGACGCCGGACCACGGGGCGCGGGTGAAGCCCATGTCCTTGAGGGCGTCCAGCGAAGCGGCCACCTGGGCGGTGGAGTAGCGGGTCGCGATGTCGTCCACGATCTTGGACAGGCGCTTCTTGCCGACCTGGTCGTTGACGAACGGGTAGTCGACCGGCAGGGTCTCGTTGAACAGGATGCGGCCGTAGGAGGTGGCGAACAGCGTGGAGCCGTCCTGGAAACGCTCCTCACGCACGATCTCCTGGCCGTTCTGCGCGGCCGGGTCCACGACCTTGACCTCGCCCGGCTCCCAGCCCTCGGGCAGGGTGAAGCTGGCGGGCATGCGGATGAGGACCTTGGCCTGCATGTCGATCTCGTGCAGGTCGAGCGCCATCTCGGCCTCGGCCAGCGAGGAGAACACGCGGCCCTGGCCCTTGACGCCCTCGGTCACGGTGGACAGCCAGTACAGGCCCAGGATCATGTCCTGGGACGGCATGGTCACGGTGTGGCCGTCGGCCGGCTTGAGGATGTTGTCCGAAGCCATCATCATGGAGCGGGCCTCGGCCTGGGCCTCGGCGGACAGCGGCAGGTGCACGGCCATCTGGTCGCCGTCGAAGTCGGCGTTGAAGGCGGCGCAGGACAGCGGCGGCAGGTGGATGGCCTTGCCCTCGACCAGGATCGGCTCGAAGGCCTGGATGCCCAGACGGTGCAGCGTGGGGGCTCGGTTGAGGAGCACCGGATGCTCGGAGATGACCTCCTCAAGCACGCCCCACACCTCGGAGTCGCCGCGGTCCACGAGACGCTTCGCGCTCTTCATGTTCTGCGCGTAGTTCATGTCCACGAGACGCTTGATGACGAACGGCTTGAACAGCTCCAGCGCCATCGGCTTCGGCAGGCCGCACTGGTGCATGCGCAGCTCCGGGCCGACGACGATCACGGAACGGCCGGAGTAGTCCACGCGCTTGCCGAGCAGGTTCTGACGGAAGCGGCCCTGCTTGCCCTTGAGCATGT